>Ga0099794_10000080_pt1 | contig 35768 bp, 40 predicted proteins | sample Rivendell_Oct201_10_FD_77320 | JGI IMG/M metagenome (GOLD analysis project Ga0099794, IMG submission 77320) | Vadose zone soil microbial communities from the Eel River Critical Zone Observatory, Northern California, USA -... | ecosystem: Host-associated > Plants > Roots > Rhizosphere > Soil ... | reverse complement strand
GAGTCATCCGACCGACTGCGCGACTCGGCGGTCGACCCCGGTCCGTCGCTCGGTGCTACGGAGCACCGCCGGCTGAGCGCGGGTTGGATCGCCGTAGATCTCCGCCTGCAGAATGTGGCGAACCACGACCATCGTGACGCAGAGAATCGGGACCGCAACGATGAGCCCGATCGCTCCGAGCAAGGCTCCCATGATCAAGACGCTGGCGATCGTCAGCACCGGCGGCAGTTCGACCTTGCGTTGCATGATGCGGGGCACGATGACGTTCGCTTCGAAGATGTGCACGAGCACGCCGAGGAGCAGCACGAGGACGACTTTGACCCAGTCGCCCGTGGCGACCATGAACAACGCGGGCAGCAGCGTCGAAATCAGCGTGCCGAAGAACGGCACAATGGCGACAAGTCCCGTGAAGATGCCGAACGCCAACCACGAAGGCACGCCCAGAATCCAAAGGCCAAGTGCCGTGAGCAGCGCGAGTACGGCCATGGCGATGAGCTGGCCGACGACCCACGCTTTCAGCGTCGCCGAGAGATCCTGGAAAATGCGAACCGCGATGGGGCGGTGGCGTGGCGCCACCAGCGAGATGAGCCCATTGCGATAGACCGTAGGCTGGCTCGTCAGGTACAGGGCCATCACCACGACGCTCGCTCCCTCGATGAACAACTTGCCGCCGCCCCGCAGCGTCCCGAGGAACGCACCGCGTACAAAACTCACCGCGTCGTTCACGAACGAAGCGACCAGGCCGGAAGACGGATCGGCGAGCTCCGTGCGATCGAGTACCGGATACTGTTGCGCCCAGCCCGCCAGCACGTTCTGGATTCTCGTGAGGGTTTGGGGCAGGCCTCCGATCAACGCCTCCGTCTGGTCGATCACAGGCGGAACAAGCAGCACCGCGACTCCGGCCACGACGACGATGGTGGCGAGCACGGCGGTCGCCAGACCCATCCAACGCCGCAATCCAAAACGGCGCTGCTCGAGCCAGTCGGTAATGGCGGAGAGATAGACGGCGACCAGAATCGCAATGAAAACGAGCAGCAGGACGTCGATGACCCTGATGACGAACCAGATCACGAGGGCCGCAATAAAGAGCGCCACAAACGTGGCGCTCGACAATCTATTACTGGCGGACGGCTCGGAGCCGTTCAGCTCTTCTGCTCCGCGTCGTCGTCCTCGAGCAGCTCGGCGTCCCGCGCCCCCTTGCCGAGTGCCTTGGCCTGTTCCTGGGTGCCTCCGGGCAACAACCCCATCTTGCGTTTGAGCGCCAGCAGCTGCTGGTCCGCGTCGGCTTTCACCTCGAGTCCCTGGAACTGCTTCATCAGGGAATCACCCGAGAGATCCTCGTTCACCTCGGCGGCGGCGATCAGCTTGCGCTCCTCGTGCTCGATCTGCTCCGCCATCCGCTCGAACGTTTCGAAGGCGCTCTTGTCCGAAATCGACCCAAGGGTCTCCTGAATGCGTTTGTGCGCCTCGGCCCGCTTCTGGCGCGCGATCAGGATGTTCTTCTTACGCTTCGCTTCTTCGATCTTGTCGTTCAGCTGCCGCAACGAGCCCTTGAGCTTTTCAGTCTCCTCGCGGTGCTTGACCCATGTGTCGTGCAGCTGCACGGCGTTCTGAACGTGCTCGTTGTAGCGTAGCAGCGCCTGCTTGGCGAGGTCGTCGCGGCCTTCTTGCACCGCGAGCACCGCGCGCTTCTCCCAATCCTCAGAGAGCTTCTTTTCTTGCTCGGCCTGTGCCGACAGGCGCTTTTCGTCGGCGATGGCCGCGGCGACCTGCTGCTTGGCCTTCGCGAGCTGGCTGCGCATGTCAACGATGAGCTGCTCGAGAACCTTCTGCGGGTTCTCGGCACGCGAAATCAGATCGTTGATGTTCGACCGGATCAGCGTGGACAGACGATCAATGATCCCCATCTAGGCTCCTGGCAATGAGCGCTCGCGCTTCTGCGCGAGCAGCCGCTCCGCAAAATCTAGCCGCTCGGCCATCTCGGCAATTTGTCCTTGCAGTTCGGTGACGCGATGCTCCAGCTCGGCCACATGGTCCGAGTCGGCGGCACCCTCGATCGGCGTATCGCTCCATTCGCCGCCGAATCCTTTCCAGCGTCTGCGCCGATGCATCCCGGCGCGGATCCGCTCGGCGATGGCGCCGGCCAAGTCCGATTTGAAAAAGGCCCACAAGACCACGCCGGTGACGACCAAACCGCCAATCGTCCCGATCAGCGGAATGAGCTGATTCGGGTCGAACGGCAGCATTGGCGGTGGCGTCGGCGGTGCTTGGAGAATCACGTGCTTTCTTACGCCTTCTCCTTGCGGCCCGTTTCGCGAGGCAACATCCGCTCGGTAAAATCTACTCGCTCAGCCAGTTCCGCCACCTCTCGCCGCAATTCTTCCACGCTCTGGACCAGCTCCGCCTGGTCCTCGCCGGTTCCGCCAGCCCTGGGCGCGTGGCGCAGGCGTTCCGCGAAGGCCTTGCCGATGGGCGAGATGGCGATCATCCAGGCGAAGAATCCTCCCGCGGTGACGATGGGGATGAACACGGCGACCACGCCGGGGTCCAGGATCACCGCTTCACCTCGCTTTGCTTGGCCAGCAATCGCTCGGCAAAATCCATACGCTCCGCAAGCTCGGCTAACTCCTGCCGCACCGACTGCAACTCGTTCAAGATCTCGTCGCGCTCTGCCGGCTCCATGCTCGGCCGGCGGTGCTCTCCGGCGATGCGCTTGGCGATCGCGGCCGCGACCGGTCGAAGGACCCAGAACGTGCCGCCGAAGAACACGAAGGCCGCCACCGCTTCTGGTCCATTCATCGCTCGATCTTCTTGGCGAGTAGCCGCTCGGTGAAGTCGATCCGCTCGCCCAAATCGCCGATTTCGCGGCGAGCTTGCTGAATTTCGGTAAGCAGATCTTCCCGCAGGAGCTGCAGCTCGTCTTTCATGCCGGCATCGACGCTCTTGCTGCGGATGCGCTCGGCGAGCGCGCGTACCAACGGGAACAGCAGGACTGTCGCCCCGAGGATAGTCAGCACGAAGAGAAAGACGACGCCTTCTTGAGGCATAGATTACCTCGCCGGCGGGAGCCGCTCCGCCTCGCGTTGCTTGGCCAGCAGGCGCTCGAGAAAGTCGACGCGTTCGCCCAGCTCGTTCATTTGCTCGCCAAAATGACGGAACTCCTCAACCTCACGCCGTAGCTCTTTCACCTCTTCGGCTGTCTCCTCATCGGCCCCGGCTCCTTTTTTCGCGAGCATGCGGGCGGCGAACGCCTTGCCGATCGGGGAAATGGAGAGCAGAAACAGCGTCCCGCCACCGAACAACAGAACGATCGTCGTGAGCCCGATGATGCTGTCCGAATCCACTCGCGCTCCTTGGTTTGTTCAACCTACCGTCTAGTCCCCGGCCTGCAACACCTTCCGCAGGAATTGTCCCGTGTGGGACGCTTTGGTCTGCGCCACACGCTCGGGCGGCCCTTCCGCGACGACCCGGCCGCCGAGATCGCCGCCCTCCGGGCCGAGGTCGATCACCCAATCGGCCGTTTTCACGACGTCGAGGTTGTGCTCGATGACGACGACCGTGTTGCCTTTGTCCACCAACCGGTGCAGCACCTCGAGCAGCAGGCGCACGTCCTCGAAATGAAGACCCGTCGTCGGCTCATCGAGGATGTACAGGGTGCGGCCGGTGTCGCGCTTGGCGAGCTCCGTGGCGAGCTTGACGCGCTGCGCTTCGCCGCCCGACAGAGTCGTGGCCGACTGTCCGAGATGGATGTATCCCAGTCCTACGTCGTTGAGTAACTCGAGTTTCGCCCTGATACGCGGTTGATGCTCGAAAAAGTCGAGCGCGTCGGCGACGGTCAGATCCAAGACATCGGCGATCGACTTTCCTTTATAACGCACCTCGAGCGTCTCGCGATTGTACCTCCGCCCCTTGCAGACCTCGCACGGCACGTACACGTCGGGCAGGAAGTGCATCTCGACCTTCACGAGCCCGTCGCCCTGACAGGCTTCGCAGCGGCCGCCCTTCACGTTGAACGAGAACCGTCCCGGCCCGTACCCGCGCAGCTTCGATTCGGGGAGATAGGTGAACAGCTCGCGGATCGGGGTGAAGAGGCCTGTATAGGTCGCCGGATTCGACCGCGGCGTCCGGCCGATCGGGCTCTGATCGATGTCGATCACCTTGTCGACGTAGTCGAGCCCTTCCAGTCGGTCGTGCACGCCGGGCACGACTTTGGCACGGTAGAAATGGCGCGCGAGCGACTGATAGAGGATATCGGTAACGAGCGTCGATTTCCCGGAGCCTGATACTCCCGTGACCGCGACGAACAGGCCGAGCGGGAACTCGACGGTCAGGTCCTTGAGGTTGTGATGACGCGCACCGACGACGCGCAGCACCCGCTCCGCATTCGCGATCCGGCGGCGCGGCGGCACGGGAATGCGCAGCTCGCCGCGCAGATAGCGCGCCGTGAGCGAGTCGCGATGGTGCAGCACTTCATCCAGTGGGCCGGCGGCAACCACCTCGCCACCATGCCGTCCCGCGCGCGGACCGAGGTCGACGACGTAGTCGGCCGCGCGAATCGTCTCCTCGTCGTGCTCCACCACGAGCACGGTGTTGCCGAGGTCGCGCAGCTCCTTGAGTGTGGCGAGCAGCCTCGCGTTATCGCGCTGATGCAGGCCGATCGACGGCTCATCCAGGATGTACAGCACGCCAACGAGCCGGCTGCCGATTTGCGTCGCGAGACGAATGCGCTGCGCTTCGCCACCGGAGAGTGTGACGGCCGAGCGATCGAGCGTGAGGTAATCGAGTCCGACGTCGACGAGGAAGCGCAGCCGCTCGGTTACCTCCTTGAGAATCGGTTGTGCGATTTCAGGGTCGAGTCCGGGCCGGCCGTTGGCGCGGAGTGGGACGCGCGTGAAGAAGTCGAGCGCCTCGCGCACCGGCAGGGCGACGACATCGCCGATCCCCTTTCCGGCAACGATCACGGACAGGCTCTCCGGCTTGAGCCGGCGACCACCGCAGGTGGGACACGGCTGCTCGACCATGAACTGCTCGAGCTGTTCGCGCACGGCATCCGATGCCGTTTCACGATAGCGCTTCTCGACGTGATCGAGTACGCCCTTCCAGCCCGACTCGTACGAGCCGTGCCACCGTTCGCTGTCGTACTGATACGTGATTGTCTTGCCCGGCGCGCCGCGCAGCACGATCTTCTGCACGGCCGGCGAGAGATCGCGCCACGGTGAGTTGAGGTCGAACTTATACGTGCGTGCCAGCGCCGGCAGCACCACTTTCCTTAGATAGCCGCTCGGCTCTCCCCACGGCAGCACCACGCCCTCGAGAATCGAGAGACTGGTATCGCCCAGCACGAGATCCGCGTTGACCTCGCGCCGCGTGCCCAATCCGGAGCAGTCGGGACATGCCCCATACGGAGAGTTGAACGAGAACTGACGCGGTTCGAGCTCGGGCAGCGACAAGCCGCACTTCGGGCAGGCATAGCGCTCCGAGAAAAGCCGTGACCGCGGGCTGCCAGTCTGCCGGACGACCTCGACAACGCCTTCGGCAACCTTGAGCGCCGTCTCGATCGAATCCGCGAGGCGAGCGCGGTCAGCCGGCCGCACGACCAGCCGATCGACGACGACGGCGATGTCGTGATTCTGACGGCGATTGAGCTTGGGCACGTTCGCGAGATCGTACGTCTCGCCGTTGATGCGCGCCCGCACGAATCCCTGTTTGCGCATCGCCTCAAAGACGTCGCGGAACTCACCTTTGCGTCCGCGGACGAGCGGCGCGAGGACTTCGATCTTCGTGCCCTCGGGCCACTCGAGCACCAGATCGGTGATCTGCGAGGCGCTCTGACGCTCGACCGGAGCGCCGTCGTTGGGACAGTGCGGCGTCCCCGTACGCGCCCACAGCAGCCGGAGATAATCGTAGACCTCGGTGATCGTGCCAACGGTGGACCGTGGGTTTGCGCCCGCCGTTTTTTGCTCGATCGAGATTGCAGGCGACAATCCCTCGATCGCATCGACGTCCGGCTTGTCCATCAAACCGAGGAACTGGCGCGCGTAGGCCGACAGCGACTCGACGTAGCGGCGCTGCCCTTCGGCGTAGATCGTGTCGAACGCAAGCGACGATTTCCCGGACCCCGACAGCCCCGTGATCACCACGAGGGCGTTCCGGGGCAACTCGACGTCGATGTTCTTGAGATTGTGTTCGCGTGCTCCGCGGACGATCAGGGCGTCACCGGACATAGAACCGGAGGCTAGCTGCGTCACGGGGTTTAGGTCAACTCTCCCTTTTCTCTTGCTTAGAGTGCCCGCCTTTCCTACGTTAGCATCCCCGATGACCACACACGCGAAGGTCCTGAAATGAACCGCGGCGGCCCGCAGGGTGGCGGGGGCGGCGGGGGCGGCGGGGGCGGCGGTTCACGGCGCGAGCGACGCTGGCAGAGCTCACAAGAACGAGCGCGCGTGGCCGCGGAGCTGATCGAGGAAGCGGAGTCGCTGACGCAGACAGGCGCGATCGCCACTCCCAAGGACGTCGCGCGCGACGAACAGCCACCGCCGCTGCGCGTTGCGCAGCCGGTCGCGACTCCGGCGCCGCTCGATGTCACCGACAGGCTCGAGGATGAAGAGGTACCGGCACCGCCGTCTGAACCGGTGGCGGGCGCGCCCCCCACCCCTCCCGCCCCCCCCGCCGCCCCCACGCCCGCACCGCCACCGGCACCGGCACCCGTTGCTGACGATCCGTTGTATGTGGCGGCGCGGGAGGCGAGTGAGCGTGGCGAGTTCGATCGAGCGGCCGCGTCATATCGCGATCTGCTCGCCCGCGAGCCGAATCATGTGAAGGCACGCAACAATTTGGCGCTGATCCTCGACGCGCGCGGCGATCGCGAAGGCGCGCTCGCCGAGCTCGATCGTGCGCTCGAGGCCGAGCCGGACAACGCCGCGCTGCTCTTGAACCGCGCCGCCGTGCTCGGCGCCACGGTGCGGTACGCCGCCGCTCAGCGCGATCTGCAGCGCGTCCTGCGGGCCGATCCGGCCAACGTCGAAGCGCTGTTCGGCCTCGGGATCGTGCTCACCCGGCGCGGCATGTGGCGCGAAGGAACGGATCAGCTCAGGCGTGCCGTCGAGCTCGAGCCGGGACGTGCCGCCGCCTGGTATTACCTCGGCGAAGCACTCAATCACATGGACGACCTCGCCGGGGCGTTGTCAGCGTACGAGCGCGCGGTCGAGTTACAGCCCGCCAACCCCAAAGCGCTCTACGGCATCGGGAAGGTTCTCGACCGCCTGAACCGCCCGGACGAAGCCACGGCGATGTACCGCCGCTCGCGGGAAATGTCCGGGAGGTGATTCGCGTAGTCGTGGACGATCTGGCGTCGTTCGCCGCTGATGCGCTCGTCCGCCCCGCCACCACTCGCCTCGACCCCACGGCTGCCGCGCTGCGCCGCCTGGAAATCGTCGGCGGCCAGGAATTCCAGAACCGGATCCGCCTGAGCCGCGAGCTGGCGGTCGGCGCCGCCGTGGTGACCGCCGCCGGCGGTGACTTACCCGCTGAATTCGTCATTCATGCCGTGATTCGGAGCGAGCGCGAGCCCGTCACCCGCGGCAACGTCGCGCGCGCCTGGCTCTCGACACTGCATCAAGCCCAGGAATGGCAGTTCACGCACGTCAGCGCGCCACCGCTCGGAACCGGCGCCGGCAATCTGCCGCTGGAGGACGCCGCCGAAATCATGGCGACCGTGCTGCACGCGCATCGGGGCGGCGCGGCATTTCCGGCCGATGTCTCCTTCATCGTCGAGCGATCCGAGGATCAGCAGGTGTTCGAGGCTGCGCTGCAGCGGGCGGTTTCGTGACGCGCCGGCACTGGGGCATCGCCATCCTGGCGGCCTGGGGGTTGTCGCTCGGCTGGCTCGTGAAGCGCGAGATGTTTCGACCGACTGGTGCGCGTCTGGCTGAGGCAGCTCTCGCCGTTCCACCGGGCGCTCTCTTCTATCGCCTCGAGCTCGGCGGCCAGCAGATCGGCTTCGCGTCCGCAACGCTCGACACGCTCTCCACCTCGCTGCGGGTCGAGAATGTCTTCGTGCTCGACGTGCCCGCGCTCGGCAAGATGTATCGGACCACGACGCGGAGCGTCGCCACGCTGTCGCGCGCGCTGCGCTTGCAAACCGTCACGACGATATTCGTCGGCGACATGGGTCAATTCGCCGCGCACGGTCAGGTGCTCGGCGACAGCGTCCTCTCGATCGTGATCGTGTCTGACGGCGATTCACAGACGACGCGGATTCCGCTCGACGGCCCGATTACACTGCCCACGCTCTTGCCCTTGCGCCTGGCGTTCGGCGGCGAGCTCCAACCGGGACGCACCTATTCGGCGCGGCTGTTCGACCCGCTGCTCTTGAGCCGGCGCGACGTCACGGTGAAGGCGGCAAAAGAGTCGACCCTGGTCGTTTCAGACAGCGCCGACCTCGATTCAACTACGATGGTCTGGGTGCCGGAGCACTTCGACACGGTGCGCGCGTTCCGCATCAATCACGACGCGAACGGGGTGCCCACAAGCAGTTGGATCGACGCGCAAGGTCGGTTGGTGCTCGCGTCCACGCAGGACCGGGCCGACGGCTTTGCGATGGAGCGCGCGGCTTTCGAGATCGCGTACGACAATTTCAGGCATCGCGACACCGCGCGCATCGCGCGCAAGAGCACGTCGCCTGCTCCGGGCGACATCGTGCCCGTGACCGCGCTGGTCGCGGGCGTCCGCGCAGCTCCAACCGGTACGGGGCGCCTGCGCCTACGGGTGACCGGCGCCGCGCTTCCGGGAATCGAGAGCCCCCGCCAGCGGCTGACGGGGGACACGCTCGAGATCAGTCGTGTAGGGGAGCTCGAGGCCCACGCGATGCCGTACCGTCTTCCCAACCGCGACACGGCATTGGATCGTTGGCTCAGGCCTGAGCCGCTCATTCAGAGCGGCGATCCCCGCATCGCCGCGGAGGCTCGGCAAATCATCGAACGCGAGAAAAACCCGGCGCGTGCCGCGGAGCTGCTCGCGCGCTGGGTGCATGCGTCGGTGCAGCGGGTCGCGCCGACGGGTGGCGTGCCGAGCGCCGTGAAGGTCCTGGAGAATCGGCGCGGCGACTGCAACGAGTTCACGACGCTGTACGTCGCGCTCGCGCGAGCCGCTGGGCTCCCGGCCCGCACGGTGGCCGGGCTCCTCTATTTGAACGGCCGCTTCTACTACCATGCGTGGCCTGAGGTCTATCTCAGTGATTGGGTCGCTATCGACCCCGTCTTCGACCAATTCCCCGCTGATGCCGCGCATGTGCGACTCGCGGTTGGTGGGCTGGCCCGGCAGGTGGAGCTGGTCCCGCTGATCGGCCGGCTCAAGCTCGAGGTCCTATGATCCGTCTGGAAAACCTGACCAAGCTCTACGGCAGCTTCGTCGCGGTTGACGACATCAGCCTCCACGTCCCCCGCGGCGTCCTCTACGGATGCCTTGGCCCGAACGGCGCCGGCAAGACGACGACGTTGCGCATGATCGCCGGCATTCTGCGGCCGACACAGGGCCGCGTCCTGCTCGGCGGCGACGACGTGCACGCCAATCCGCTCTCCGCCAAGATGCGGCTCGGCTTCATTCCCGACCGGCCGTTCGTGTACGACAAGCTCACCGGCGCCGAGTTCTTGCGCTTCGTTGCCGGGCTTTATGGACAGGAAGGCGATGTCGTCGAGCGCCGCATCGCCGAGCTGCTCGAGGTGTTCGAGCTGACGAGCTGGAAGGACGAGCTGGTCGAGGCCTACAGCCACGGCATGCGCCAGAAGCTGATCATCTCGAGCGCGCTCATTCACCGACCGGAATGCATCGTCGTCGACGAGCCGATGGTTGGGCTCGACCCGAAGGCGGCGCGATTGCTGAAGGACATTTTCAGACAATTCGTCGGCAGAGGCGGCACCGTGTTGATGAGCACGCACACGCTCGAAGTCGCCGAAGCGATGTGCGACCAGATCGCGATCATCCAGCACGGCAAGATCGTCGCGGCGGGAACGGTCAGCGACGTGCGCCGCCAGCACAAAGCCGGCGACGCCAGTCTCGAGGAGCTGTTCCTCAAGCTGACGGGCGGCGCGCAAGTCCGTGAATTGGCCGAGGTGCTGGGCCGATGAAACAGCCTTCGCTGGCGCATGTGCTTCAGCCCAAGTGGCGCACTGCGCTTCAGCGGCTGCGCGAAGAGCGCGCGAACGGCGGGAGCGGGAAGCTTGTTGTGCTCGCGCTGGTCGGCGGCGCGTTCTGGGTCGGCGTCTTCGGCATGCTGTACCGGATTCTCAAGGCACTGCGCGCGGTCGAAGAGCTTGGTCCGCTGATTCCCGGCAAGATCCTCGGCCTCATCCTGCTCTCCTTTATGTCCATCCTCGTGCTGTCGAACGTGATCACGGCGCTGTCGAGCTTCTTCCTCGCGAAGGACCTCGATCTCCTGGTGTCCGCGCCGGTCGACTGGCTGCGCCTGTATCTCGCCAAGCTGGGAGAGACGCTGTTGCACTCCTCCTGGATGGTGGCGCTCATGGCGGTGCCGATTTTGACGGCGTACGGCGTCGCGTTCAAGGGAGGGGTGCTGTTCGCTGCGTACGCGATCCTCGCCATCGTGCCGATGCTGATCCTGCCCGCGGTACTCGGCTCGGCCGTCACGCTCATTCTGGTCAACATCTTTCCAGCGCGACGCACCCGCGACTTGCTTTCCATCATCGCATTGGGCGCCGCCGGCGGCGTGATTCTGTTATTCCGGCTGATACGGCCGGAGCAGCTGGCGCGGCCCGAGGGATTCAGAAACCTGCTCGACTTCGTGATCCTGCTGCGCGGACCGACGTCGCCCTTCCTGCCGAGCGAGTGGGCAGCGCAGGCGATCATGGGATACCTGCGGCACGAGATCGATCTGTTGCCGCTCATTCTGCTGTGGACGACAGCGGCCGGCTTTGTCACGATCGGTGCACTGCTGCATCGCGTGCTCTATCCCACGGGATTCACGAAGGCGCAGGAGGGCGCCGAGCGATTCATTCGCGGCACGCTGTGGCGCTGGACGGTCGGCTCGATGCTGGCCTGGCTGCCGGTCGCAAAACGGGAATTCGTTCTCAAAGACATCAAACTGTTCTTTCGGGACACGACGCAGTGGAGTCAGCTCATCCTGCTTGCGGTGCTCGTCGTCGTGTATCTGTTCAACATTCAGGCATTGCCGCTGCATCGCGGCGAGCCGGTGGGATTCTTCTACGTCAACCTCGTCTCGTTCCTGAATCTGGGATTGGCCGGCTTCGTGCTCGCGTCGATCGCCGCGCGGTTCATCTTTCCCGCCGTGTCGCTCGAGGGCCGCCAGATGTGGCTGCTCCGCTCTTCGCCACTCGATCTGCGCGCGCTGCTGTGGTCCAAGTACTGGGTCGGCACGGTGCCGCTGCTGGTGTTGGGGCTCCTGCTGACGGGACTCACGAACGCGCTGCTAAAAGTCACCCCATTCATGATGCTGTTGAGTCTCGCGACGATGGCGGCACTGACGCTCGCCATCGGCGCGTTGGCACTCGCGTTCGGCGCGCTGTACCCGCAGTTCGAGACGGAAAACGCCGCGCAGATCCCGACGTCGTTCGGTGGACTCGTGTTCATGATGGCGACAATCGCGTTGCTCGCCGCGGTGTTGGGCGCACTGGCGAGCGCGGTCACGACGTATGTGCGCGCGGCGTGGGAGGGCTCGCCAGTCGGAGTGACGCCGGCGATGCTGGGATGGTTCGTGGCCGCCGCCGCGTTGTGCGTGACGGCCACGATCGTGCCGCTGCGGCTGGCACTGCGGAAGATGGAAAGCTTCGAGTTCTAGCTTAGCGCCAGCTCAGTCCCCCGACCAACTGAAACGCGCTGCCGTTGCCGACGATCAATTTGGCCTCGACGTAAGGCCGCGTGCGACCGCGTCGGCCTTCGAGGCCCGTCAGCAGGTTGAGGTTGGTGGTGCTGTTGCTCACCCCGCCGGAGCTCGCGTGTGAGTAGTTCAACCCGCCTCCCACATACCACGCTTGATAGGTCGTGGGAGGCCGGTACTTGACGTCGAAATTCAGGGCCCACAGCGAGCCGCCGCTCACGAAGTAGTAGTCGAAGGTCGGATAAAGATCGAGCGCCGGAACGATCGGCCACGAGAGCTGCGCACCGATGAGCGCCTTGCTGGCGTCGAAATTGTATCCGACGTGCGCACCGTAGGTTGGGCCTGGAGTCGCGCCGCTGACGCGCCGGTAGCGGCGCTGCGCTTCGGCTCCCGATGTGATGACGGCCAGCAGCAACACGACGACGAGCAAGGTCCGCCCGGCCCATTTCTTCACGACTGTCCTCGAAGTCAGGGATGGAGACTGATAGGAAACGGCGGGGGAAAACGCAATAGCGCGCGAGAATCACGCCGCGACGCGGGCGCCACAGCGATTGCAGTAGCGCGCGTCGTCTTCCAGCACGGTGCCACAACGAACGCAGTAGCCGGGGGCGGATCCTAACCGCCTGCCGCATTCCGAGCAGAACTGAGCGTCACTCTCCGGGCGGGCGCCGTGTTCGGCACAAGCGGGATGCGAGATACGGGATGCGGGATGCGCGGGTGTTACGCTTCCCGCATCTCGCATCCCGTATCCCGTAGTCTCCCCTCGCAAGGCCGCCAATGCTTCGCCCGTGTACTTCGCTTTCAGGCTTTCGTAGTCAGCGTCGGAAAGTTTCCCCGTCGCGCGATCGAATTCGATCTCCTTGAGCGCGCGCAACGCGACAGTCTGCGGGCTCAGATCGTCGTCGGGGTCTTCGCCCTCGTCGATGGCGCTCGAAGCGCTCTCGGCCGGCGACGGGCGAAGAATGGGGAGGAGTACGAAATAGGTCGCCCCCGTTGCAAGCACGAGGCCCGCGATCAGCTCGAGCAGCTCCAACGATCAGCCGGGCAGCCGGTCGAGCTCTTGACGCAACCGCTCGAGCTCGGCCGCAGACGCATTGGGAGGCGGGACGCCGTCTACTGTAGGGGAACCAACCTGCACGTCGCGAGTCCAACGCCGCAGCCTGAGGAAAAGGAGTATTCCGGCGATCAGGACTACGACTGAGGGCACAAAGTAACCGGCAAGGTTGAACCCGCGCCGCGGCGGCGACATCAGGGCCTGCTCGCCATATTGCGCCACGAACTCATCGGTGATTTGCTGCGCCGTCTTCCCAGTCGCGGCGAGCCGCAGCACCTCTTTGTGCATGGCCGGACTGTACGTGCAGTTGAAGTCCGTCGTGCGGCACGTGTAGACGTCGAGGCCGCAGCCGCAGCTACACCGAATGCGTTTTTCGATTCGCTGAAAGGCGGCGTCGTTGTCTACAGCCGTAACCGGTGGCAGCGCTCGACCCGCCCGGCCGGGGTCGTAGACGCGGCCCACGCTCGCGCTGTCCTGAAGCACAGCACCCGCCGCGGCCACGGCCGCGACGAAAAATCCCCGTCGACTCACGTGATCGTTCATGGCCGGGCCTCGAGTTTCACGGTGTATCCCGCCTGCGCGCGCTGCGTTCGTCCTCTCGCGCCCGGCGCTGATCCGCCACCCGGCCAGAGGACGATCAAGCCGCCGATCACCAGCACGAACCCCCCGAACCACACCCACCACACGAGCGGATTGATCGTGAAACGATAGACGGCTTCTTCGGTGCCGTTCACGAGGCCGCCGAGGACGACGTAGAGATCCTCGCGCAGGTCGCTCCGGATGCCCACCGCGGTCGAGGGCTCGAACGTCGGCCGGCCGAGGGCGTCTACGTGCTGGCGTTTCTCCGTCCGCAGGCGGCCGATCTGTTTGCCATCGCGACGAACTTCGACGAGCGCGGCAGTCACCTCGCGGTTCAGCGCGTTGTACTGGGAAATACCGAGGTGTGTGAAGGTGTAGAGGTGGCCGTAAGGGCTTTTCAACGTGACCGAATCGCCGGGCCTGAGGGTCGCCTGCGTCTCGGTCTTGAACGCCATCCCCGCGAACGCGACAAAGAGCAGCACGATCGCGATGTGGACGATGTAGCCACCGTAGCGGCGGCGATTACGGGTGAGCAACTGCACGACGGCGAATGCAATCGGTTCGCCATACTGACGGTGACGCGCGCGGGCGCCGCGCGCGAATTCCTGAATGACTGTCGCGAACACAAACGCGCCGATACTGATCGCGAGCAGCGGACCCAGATCCCGCATGCCCGCCACGAGCAGAATCAGCAGCATGAACACACCGCTGGTCACCGGCACGGCGAACTGCCGCCGCAGATTCGGCAACGACGCCCGCCGCCAGGCGATGAGCGGCCCGATCCCCGTGAGCAGAAGCAGCACCAGACCGAGCGGGATATTCACGAAGTTAAAGGTCGCCGGGCCATACGTGATTTTGACGCCGCGTACCCACTCGGAAAGAATCGGGAACAGCGTTCCCCAGAGCACCGAAAACGCCAGCCCGATGAGGAGCAGATTATTGAAAAAGAAGCTTGCCTCTCGGCTCACCATTGACTCGAGCCGCGCTTCCGTTGCGAGCAGGGGGAGCCGTATCGCGTAGAGCGCGAAGCTCGCCACGGCAGCCAGCAACAGGAATCCCCCGAAGAACCAGCCAACGGGTGACTGCGTGAAGGAATGCACGCTCGCGATCACACCCGAGCGCGTAAGAAACGTGCCGAAGATCGACAGCAGCCACGCGCCAATGATCAACCCGAGATTCCATTTCTTCAACATGCCGCGCTTTTCCTGAATCATCACCGAGTGCAGAAATGCCGTCATCACCAGCCACGGCAACAACGCGGCGTTTTCGACCGGATCCCACGCCCAGTACCCGCCCCATCCCAGCTCCACGTATGCCCACCACATGCCGATGAGCAGCCCGATACTGAGAAACAACCACGACACAAGCGTCCATTTGCGGATCGCGGTGAGCCATTCGGTGTCGAGCTGCTTCGAGAGCAGCGCGGCGATCGCGAACGCGAACGGAATCGTGATCGAGATGTAGCCGAGGTAGAGCATCGGCGGATGGAAGACCATCCCGGGATTCTGGAGCTGCGGATTCATCCCGCTGCCGTCGAGCGGTGCGAACGCCAGGCGCTGGAACGGATTCGCGGCGAAGAGCATCACCGAAATGAAAAATGTCGCCACGAGACAGGTGACCCCGGCGACATAGGGCAGATACACGCGATGGCGGCGGCTGGTGAGCAGCTGCGCGAGCACTGCGAAGAGACTCAGCACGGTCGCCCAGAACAGCAGGCTGCCCTTTTGTCCCGCGTAGAGCGCCGACCAAAGGTAGAAGGTCGGCAAGTTCCGGCTGGTGTACGCCGCGACGTACTCCAGGGAGAAATCGTGGCGGAAGATGGCGACCTCGAGCGACACGACCGCCACGACGAGCGCGGCGAACAACGCAAACGTCGCGTGGCGCGCGCTCTGCTGCAGATCGGCGCGTCCCTGCGCGCCCCCCACGAATCCCGTGACTGCGCCCCACAGGCCCACGAGAAACGCGAGCCAGAGGGATAAATGGCCAAGCAGCGTCATTTACGCCTTGGGAACGGCTTCGTAGCGCGACCCGCACTTGGCGAGCACGTCGGTCGCGTGAATCACGCCATCCTTCTGGAGTCGCCCTTCGACGACGACTTCGACGGAGTCGGTGAATGTGTCGGGAGGCAGCCCGCGGAAAATGACCGGATAACTGACAGTCCCGTCCGTGATGTGAAAGCGCAGCGTCTGCGTGGCGATCTCTTTCTGCACCGTGCCGGGGACGACACGCGCGCCCACCTTGAGCCCGAGATCGTAGAACGACGGGTCCGCCGAGACCCGCTGGGCGAGCTCGCTGGGCGTGAGGAAATACTGGGCAGTCTGCTTGATCCCGGAAGCCATGAGATAGCCGACCGATCCAACGATCAAGACCGCGCCCAGTGCGAACTTCGTTCCTGCTTTCATCTTCGTATTATACCACTCCGCTGTGCGCCCGCTCCAGCGCCCACGTCACAGCCTCCGCGGCCGTCGCGACACGCGGCATGTCGACTGCGTTCCTGAAGGAATCGTGCAGGCCCACCACCGGTTTGCCGATACGCTGCGCCAGCGCGATCTCCGACAGCGTGCCGATGCCGCCACCGATGGCGATGAGCGCGTGGGCCGAACGGACGATCAGAAAATTCCGCATCTCGCCGAGACCCGTGGCGAGCGGAACCTCGATGTACTGATTGGCCGCCGTTTGATCGCCACCCGGTAGGATGCCGACCGTGATCCCGCCGTTTGATTGCGCGCCCTTCGCGACCGCTTCCATGACGCCGCCGAGCCCGCCGCAAATTACGACCGCGCCTTGGTCAGCGAGTCGCCGTCCGACGTCCTCGGCGAGCGCGGTCTCCTCGGCGCTGCAGGTACTGCCACCGATCACCGCGATGATGGATCTCATGCCGAGAACGGGGGCTGCACGACTCCGCGATCGGTGATGAACCCACTCACATAGCGCGCCGGCGTGACGTCGAACGCGGGGTTCAATGCGGTAGCACCTTCGGGCGCGGTGGGCCGCCCGGCGACGACGGTGATTTCACTCGGCGAGCGTTGCTCGATGGGAATGAGGTCGCCGTCTGCCAGTGAGGCGTCCACCGTCGACCACGGCGCGGCGCAATAGAACGGCACGCCGTGATGACGGGCGAGCACGGCCAGCCCATACGTACCGATCTTGTTCGCGAAGTCGCCGTTGGCGCAGATCCGATCGGCGCCGACCAGCACCATGTCGACCTTCGCCTGACGCATCAGCGTCGCCGCGGCTCCGTCAGTGATCAGGGTGCACGCAATGCCGGCATGCATCAGCTCCCACGTGGTAAGCCTCGATCCCTGAAGCAGCGGTCGCGTCTCGTCCACGTAAACGTGCACTTTGCGCCCCTGTTCGTGCGCGAGATAGATGGGCGCGAGCGCCGTCCCGATACCTCCGGTTGCCAGCGCGCCGGTGTTGCAGTGCGTCAGCACATTGGCTCCGTTGGTCAGCAAACTCAGGCCATGCTCGCCAATGCGCCGGCACATCGCCCGATCTTCTTCCCAGATGGCGCTCGCCTCGGCGTGCAGCCGCTCCCACAGCGCTGAACCGTCGCCCGGTGTCACCTCTGCCGCCTGCTGCATGCGCTCGAGTGCCCAGCGGAGATTCACGGCCGTCGGACGAGCGCCGCCAAGCAACGCCACAAGCGGCGCGAGACGATCGAGGAAGGCCGCGCGCGGCGAGCCGCGCCCATCGCGCATTCCCGCAACCAGGCCCATGGCGGCGGCGATGCCGATCAACGGCGCGCCACGCACCTGGAGTGTGCGAATCGCGTCCGCGACGGCCTCAGCACTCTCGAGGTCGCGCATGATCACCGACTCGGGAAGCGCGCGCTGGTCAATGATGCGCACTGCCCCCGACGGCAGCCATGAGATTGCCTGGACAGTCACTCAGCAGAACCTAAGGCGGGGGAATGCAAAAACTAGACGCAGCAGCGGACGCACAGGCACTGGTCAACGGGACCATCGGCGCGAGGATTGTCCCGGTGACTGAAGACCGATGCCCGCGGCTGCGTCTGTGCACCTAGTCTTTGCATGGCCCCGCCTTTTGGAGTTAGGATTCCGCCATGGCCTACCAAACTCTCCTGTTCGACATCCGCGACGGCATCGCGTTTGTCACGATCAACCGTCCCGACAAGCTCAACGCCTTGAACGATCGGGTGATGGCGGAACTGGGTCAGGCCGCCGAGCGCATCGCGACCGAATCGGAGATCAAGGGCGCGATCCTCACGGGCGCAGGCCTAAAGTCGTTCGTCGCCGGCGCCGACATCGGCGATCTATCGAAACAGGGACCGTTTGACGGCAAGGCGCGCGCACAGCGCGGCCAGGGTGTCCTGCGGCGCATCGAGACGTGCGGCAAACCGGTGATCGCCGCCATCAACGGCTTCGCGCTAGGCGGCGGTTGCGAGCTGGCGATGGCGTGCCACATCAGAATTGCCAGTGAGAACGCGAAGTTTGGACAGCCCGAAGTGAAACTGGGCATCGCGCCGGGATACGGCGGCACGCAGCGCCTGCCCCGACTCGTCGGCAAAGGCGTCGCATTACAGCTGATCTTGACGGGCGAGATGATCGACGCACAGGAAGCGTATCGCATCGGCCTGGTCAACAAGGTCGTGCCCGCAGCCGACTTGCTGGCCGAATCCGAAAAGATGCTGCGGGGTATCCTCGCGATGGGTCCGCTGGCCGTCCGACTCGCGATCGAGGCGGTGGATCAGGGCCTCGAGATGAGTCTCGATGAGGGCCTGCTGCTCGAAGCGAATCATTTCGGCTTGCTGGCCGCAACCCGGGACATGCAGGAAGGACTGACCGCATTTCTCGAAAAGCGATCCGCCAAATTTCAGGGACGCTGATCCTGCTCCTCTCCGCTGGCGCCGCGGCATGTCTCAGCGATCGCCTGCGTCCTGGTCCCCCGCAGCTCTCGTTCACCATCGACGACACCACGCTGAGCGCCAGCAAGGCCGACACCGTGTCCGGTAGCGTGCGCGCGCAGGATACGGAGGGACTCGATTCGGTGTGGGTCAGCGTCGACTCAGTGGTGAAAGGCGCCGACGCCGCCCTCCAGCGGTCGTTCAGCTCGGGCTACCGGTTCGTCGTGCCGGCAGGGCACACCCCTGGAAACAGGGTCCCATTATCCTTCCGCGCACGCGATATCAGCGCTTTCGCCATCCAGCGCGACACCTACGTCGTGGTCGTACCGTAACTTCCGCAACTGGCCTTAACTGTTGACAGGACAATGACTTCCGCCTATTTTTAGGGGTGGCCGATCGCCCCAGAAAGAGCGCCCCAGTCGCAGTGAGTGAAGCGCTCGCCGGCTACTTGAGCCGCGCCGGTTTGGCGCGGCGGGTCGGTCAGGCGCAGATCATTCCCGATTGGCCGCACCTCGTAGGACCGCAGATCGCCGCAGTCGCAAGTCCTGAAAGCGTCACGCCCGATGGTGTGCTGTTTGTGCGCGTGGCGACCAGCGCTTGGATGAATGAGCTGCAGTTGATGACGCCCGACATCATGGCTCGCATCAATGCGGGTCGCGGCGCCGGCCGCATCACGACGATACGGTGGCTTCTCTCACGTTAGGAAATTGATGCCGAAGAAGAAACCTACAGCACCTCAGAAAGAAAAAGCCAACGGCGGCTACCAGGCCGACTCGATTCAGGTCCTCAAGGGCCTCGAAGCGGTGCGGCGCCGTCCCGCGATGTATATCGGCTCCGTCTCCGCACGCGGGCTGCACCACCTGGTCTACGAAGTGGTGGACAACTCGGTCGATGAGGCCCTGGCGGGTTTCGCGACCAAGATCGATGTCACGATCCACGCCGACAATGCGGTCACGGTCGTCGACAACGGCCGTGGTATTCCGGTGGACATCCACAAGACCGAGAAGAAGCCCGGCGTCGAAGTCGCGCTCACCGTGCTGCACGCCGGCGGCAAGTTCGACAAGAGCACTTACAAAGTGTCGGGTGGTCTCCATGGCGTCGGCGTTTCGGTCGTCAACGCACTGTCGGAGAAGCTCGAAGTGTGGGTCGACCGCGACGGCAAGCGCCACCACATGGCCTTCGAGCGCGGCGAGACGACGAAGAAGCTCGAGGTCGTGGGCAAAGCAAAGGGCACGGGCACGACCGTCTGGTTCAGGCCGGACGACAAGATTTTCACGGAAACCCGCTTCGATTACGCCACGATCGCCAATCGCCTGCGTGAGCTCGCCTTCCTCAATAAGGGATTGACGATCGTCCTCAAAGACGAGCGTCGCGGCAGTCAGAAGGAAGAGACGTTCCACTACAAAGGCGGGCTCGCGGAGTTCGTGAAATGGGTGATCGGCAACCGGCGCCCGTTGCATCCGAAACCCATCACCTTCGAAGCCACGCGCGAAGGCACCGAGGTCGAGGGCGCGATCCAGTACGACGATCAGTACAGCGAAAACACCTTCACCTTCGTCAACAATATCAATACGCATGAGGGCGGCACGCATCTCACCGGCTTCAAGTCGGCGCTGACTCGCACGATCAACGAGTGGGCGAAGCAGGACGGGCTGCTCAAGAAAGAGGAGTTCACGCTCTCCGGCGACGACGTGCGTGAAGGATTGAACTGCGTGCTGCACGTGAAGGTTATTGCGCCGCAGTTCGAGGGACAAACCAAGACCAAGCTCGGCAACTCTGAAGTCGAAGGCATCGTGAAAACCGTGGTCAACGACGCCCTCGGCGAGTTCTTCGACAAGAATCCCAGTGTCGCGCGCGCGATCATCGCCAAGGCGGTGAGCGCGGCGCGTGCCCGCGAAGCGGCCCGGAAGGCGCGAGAGCTGGTGCGCAAGAAGAGCGGTCTCGACGCCGGTATCCTGCCGGGCAAGCTCGCCGATTGTTCACTGACAGATCCGAAGCTGTGCGAGATCTACCTGGTCGAAGGCGATTCCGCCGGCGGTTCCGCCAAACAGGGACGCGATCGCAGCTACCAGGCAATCCTGCCGCTGCGCGGCAAGATCCTGAACGTGCAAAAGGCGCGCATCGACAAGATCCTCTCCAACGAGGAAATCCGGACGATCATCACGGCGATCGGGACGGGCGTGGGCGAGGACTTCAACATGGACGAGGCACGCTACCACAAGATCATCATCATGACGGACGCCGATGTCGACGGCGCGCACATCCGGACGCTGCTGCTCACCTTCTTCTATAAGGAGATGAAGCAGCTGATCGACATCGGGTACATCTACATTGCGCAACCGCCGCTTTATCGTGTTTCCAAAGGCAAAGAAGAGTTCTACGCGTACGACGAAAAGGAGCGCGACGGCTACGTGAAGCGCCTCACCAACGGCGCCGAAGGACGCTCGACGATCACGGTGAGCCGCTACAAGGGATTGGGCGAGATGAATCCCGACCAGCTCCGCGACACGACGATGGATCCGGCGAAGCGGACGCTGCTCAAGGTGACCATGGAAGATGCGCTCGAGGCGTCACAGCTGTTCGAGACGCTGATGGGTGATGAGGTCGAGCCGCGCCGCAGATTCATCGAGGAGAACGCGAAGTTCGTCAAGAACCTCGACGTCTGAGGCGTTAGCGCAGCTCTTCGACTCCCGCTCGGGTCACCCGATGGGACACGAGCGGGAGTGGCTTGTGGGTGAGCTTGTCGCCGATGACAATCGCCCGTGTTAAAGCATCGAACCCGGCGCGCACGCCATCGGCATCCTTCGCAAAGACCGACGCGATCGGCTCACCTTCCAGCACCTTGTCACCCGGCTTCACCGTGATGACGAATCCCACCGTGTGGTCGATCGTGTCCTCGACCGTGCGGCGGCCGCCGCCGAGGGCAATAATCGCCCGGCCGATGGTCCGCGGCTCGACGCGCTGCACCACGCCGGTACGCGGTGCGGCGAAGACATCCACCGCCTGCGCCTGCGGCAAGACAGAAGGATCCTCGAGCACCTTCGGATTCCCGCCCTGGGCCTCGATGATCTGCTCGAACTTCTCGGCGGCGAGCCCTGAGTCGATCGCCGTCTCGAGTTTCTTGCGAGCTTTCTTCGTGTTCTTCTCGATCCCCGCCTGCAGCAGCATCTCGACGCCGAGCGCGTACGTCACCTCGAGCAGATCGGTCGGCCCCTCGCCGCGCAGCGCCAAAATCGCCTCTTCGGTCTCGAGGACATTGCCGCACGCGCGACCCAACGGCCGGTCCATCGCGGTGATGAGCGCGACGGTCGGACAGCCGCGGTCCTCGCCCAGCGCGATCATCGTCTTCGCGAGCTCCAGTCCGCGGTCCACCTCCGGCAGAAACGCGCCGCTGCCGTTCTTCACGTCGAGCACCAGGCCGTTCAGCCCTTCGGCCAGCTTCTTCGACATGATGCTCGCCGAGATCAGCGGAATCGATTCGACGGTCGCCGTCACGTCGCGCAGCGCATACAGCTTGCGATCCGCCGGCGCGATCTCGGCGGTCTGGCCGATGAGCGCGCACCCCAGCTTCTGGACCTGCGCCTTCGCTTCGGCGAGAGAGAGATTGGTGCGAAAACCGGGAATCGCTTCGAGCTTGTCGAGCGTGCCGCCGGTGTGGCCGAGCCCGCGCCCGGACATCATGGGCACGGCGACGCCGCACGCGGCGACCAGCGGGCCGAGCACGAGCGACACCTTGTCGCCGACACCGCCGGTCGAATGCTTGTCGATGCGCGGCGTCGCCCAACCGTCGAACGAGAGGCGTTGCCCCGACGCGAGCATCGCGTCCGTCAGCGCCGCCAACTCCTGACGCTCGAGGCCGCGGAGAAACACGGCCATGAGCAGTGCGGCGATCTGATAATCGGGAATGCGATCCGCGGTGTATTCGGCGACGAGTGCGGACCATTCCTCGGGACTCAACGCCGCGCCGTCGCGCTTGCGCTCGATCAGGGGTCCCACGATCATTGTTCGATGCGCCTCTCTCTCGTTCTCATTGCGCCGCTCATCTGCGGCAGCCTCACCGCGCAGAGCGTCGCTCAACACGTTGCCGCGGGCGACAGCGCCGGCCTCATGCATCCCGACGTCCAGCTGCGCCATTACCAGGCGGCCCTCGCCGTCGATTCGCTGAGCTATGAGGCGAACTGGAAGGCGGCGCGGGCGATCGCCGACGTTGCCAAACAAATACAGGGCAATGACGATTCCCTCAAGCACCGCCGCGATAGTCTTTACGCCGTCGGACGCGTTTATGCCGAGCGCGCGGTTCGCGCCGATTCAACGCAGGCCGATGGCCATTACGCGGTCGCGATGGTCCTGGGCCGGCTGTCGCGCACCAAGGGCAGCAAGGAACGGGTGAAGTATGCCAAGATCATCTACGACGAAGCCACCCGCGCCCTCCAGATCAAACCCAATCACAACTTCGCGCATCACGTGCTCGGCGCCTGGAATGCCGAGGTGGAGCGACTCTCCGGCTTCCAACGATTCTTCGCGAAGGCGCTCTTCGGCGGCGGATTCATGTCGAAGGCCAATTGGGACGATGCCGTGGCGCACCTGGAGCGCGCGGTCGCGATCCGTCCCGATTGGATCTTTCACCGTCTGGAGCTGGCGCAGATTTACACCGACGTCGGCGCGTATTCCAAGGCGCGGGAGCAGCTCATGGCCATTCCCGCCCTCCCCACTCAGGATGTGCTCGACCCGCAGTACCGGCGCGAGGCCGCCGCCTTGCTCGAAAAAATCAAGAACGAGAAAGACCAGACGTGACGATCAACTCGGCTCTCACCCACGCGGAAGCAGAACGGCTCGCCGCGCGGATCGCCGAGCTCGAGCACGAGCGCAAGCACCTCCTCGCCGTCATCGAGATCCTGAAGGAAGCCTCCAGTTCTTTGCATTTCATTGACATTCTCCAGTCAATCGCGCGCAAGCTGGGCGAGTCGTTCGGCCTGGACCGCTGCTCGATCTTCCTCGGCGAGAAGGGGGGCCGCTCCGTGCGCCTCGTCGCCTCGTACGAAGATCCGACGATCCGCAACTACGTCGTCGATTTGGAGCGCTATCCGGAGCTGAAGCGCGCGATGCAGAGCGGCGAGACCGTGTTCATTCCCGACGCCGCCAACGACCCGTCGCTGCGGCACGTGAAAGGCGAGCTGATCAATCGGCGCGTGAAGTCGATCACCGTCGTGCCGATCACATGGCGGTCGGTCGCGATCGGCGCGATTTTCCTGCGGACCTATCGCGACGGCCCGACGTTCTCCGATGCCGACGTCCGCTTCGTCCAGGTCGTCGCCTCGCTCACCGCGCAGAGCCTCCGCAACGCGCACCGCTATGAGCGCCTTGCCCAGCGCCAGCACGAAACGGGCGATCAGCTGCGCCACATGGAGCTGGAGCGCGTCGCGCTGCTCGTCTTCCTCCGCCGGTTGCTCGACGCGTTCGGCGGACGCGAGGGCGCGTGGGGCGAGAGCCAACTACCCAAAGCCAGCGCCGACGAGCTGGACCGCCTGGTCAGCGTGGCGATGGCGGTCATCCAAGAGGAAGCCAAGGGGCGGTGAAGAAGGCGGCGGCGCGCGCCGCCGAGCTGCGGCGGATTCTCGAGCGGGCGAACCACGCGTATTACCTCCTCGACAAGCCGGAAATGTCGGACGCCGAGTATGACCGGCTGTTCCGCGAGCTGCAGAGTCTCGAGACCGCGCATCCCGATCTCCGCACACCCGACTCGCCGACCCTGCGCGTGGGCGGCGCGCCCGCGACTGCCTTCCGCAAACACCGCCACCTCGTGCCGATGCTGTCGTTGGCGAATGCGTTCACCGAAGCCGAGCTCGAGGAGTGGGAGGAGCGCAACGCGCGCCTGGTGCCGGAGGTAAAGGCGGCGGGCTACACCTTGGAAGTGAAGATCGACGGCGCCGCCGTGAGCCTCACGTACGAAGACGGACTGCTCGTCACAGGAGTCACGCGCGGCAACGGCGTGGAGGGCGAAGACGTCACGGCCAATCTCCGCACCGTGCTCGATCTGCCGCTCCGCCTGCGGGGCAAAGGCTGGCCCAAGAAAATGGAAGTGCGGGGCGAGGTCTACCTGCCCAAGAGCCAGTTCGCCAAGGTCAACCGCGATCGCGAAAAAGCCGGTGAGCCGCCGTTCGCGAATCCGCGCAACGCGGCGGCCGGCGCGTTACGCCAGCTCGATCCGCGAATTACGCGGGCGCGCGGCCTGCGCGTCTTCACATTCCAAATCGAAGCGCCCGGTCAGAAGCTCAGCTTCGAGTCGCAACACGAGCTGCTGGAGACGATGCCGGAATGGGGACTGCCCGTCGAGCCGCATCATGCTCGCGCGGCCGACCTCGCGGCCGCGCACTTAGGCGTCGCGAAGCTGCAGGCGCTCTTGCCGAAGCTCGATTACGGCGCGGACGGCGTCGCCGTGAAGGTCGACCTTCGGTCGCTGTACGCCGAGCTGGGCACGATCGGGAATCGGGAGCCGCGCTGGTCGATCGCCCGCAAGTTCGCGCCCGAAGTCCAGGTGACGAAGCTGCTCGAGATCCGCATCAACGTCGGGCGCACGGGGGCGCTCAATCCCTACGCCGTGCTCGAGCCGGTCGAGATCGGCGGCGTCACGGTTTCCAACGCCACGCTGCACAACGCCGACTTGATCGCCGCGAAGGATATTCGCGTCGGCGACTGGGTCGAGGTGACACGGGCGGGAGAAGTGATCCCGCAAATTCTGGGGCCGGCGGCCGGCCGGCCCCGGGGCGAGAAGAAGTTTCGCATGCCGGAGCGCTGCCCGAGCTGCAACTCGCAGGTCGAGCATCCGCAAGACGAGGTGATGACCTTCTGTCCCAACATCTCCTGCCCGGCGCGGATTCACGAGGGCATCGTTCACTTCGCGGGCCGGGGCGCAATGGACATTCGCGGGCTTGGCTACGAGCGCGTGCGCGCGCTGCTCGACGCGAAACTCATCGCCGACGTCGCCGACTTGTACGAGCTGACGCCGTTGCAGCTGATGACGCTCGAAGGCTTTGCCGAGAAGTCGGCGCAGCAGCTCGTCGACAGCATCGCCGCGTCCAAAGAGCAGCCGCTCTCGGCGCTGCTTTTCGCGCTCGGGATCCGACACGTCGGCGCGCAGGGCGCGAAGTTGCTGGCTCGGCATTTCGGCACGATGAAGGCGTTGTCGCAAGGCTCAGCCGCCGAGATCGGCGAGGTCCGGGGCATGGGCCCGGCGATCACGGAAGCGGTCGCGGGCTTTTTCGCGGAGCCGCGCAACCGCACGCTCGTCGAACGGCTGGAGAGGCTCGGACTCACGATGAAGGAAAGCGCGACGGCCACGGGGCCGCGGCCGCTTGCCGATCAGACATTCGTCGTGACCGGAACCCTGCCGACACTTTCCCGCCAGCAGGCCCGCGACCTGATCGAAGGCGCCGGGGGACATGTTTCCGACAGTCTTACGAAGAAAACGACTGCGCTGGTCGTCGGCGCCGATCCCGGATCGAAGCTCGACAAGGCCAAAGCCCTCGGCGTCGAGCAAATCGACGAAGCCGAACTCTTGCGCCGCGCGAAGCCCGAACCATAAGTTGGCGTGCGATATGACCTCCTTCGATCTCGCCATTGGGCGCGGCACACTGCGCCAGTTGCACGCCAGCCTCGCGAATCACGCCCCCGACCAGGCCGTCACGATCCTTCAAGAAGCCGGCTACGCGGCGGGCGAGGCGATCTACACGGCGTTTGCGAGCTGGCTGCCTGAGCGCACCGGCGTCGATAGTCCCGGCAACCTCGACGCCGCGCTGCTCGCCGAGACGCTGTCGGACTTTTTCACGAGTGGCGGATGGGGGACGGTGACGATGAGCCCGGTGGGGACTGGAGCTCTGGCCATCGACTCGAACGATTGGGCGGAAGCAGAGCCGAGCAGCGCGCCATCCCCGATGTGTTTTTTCACGGCGGGAATGCTGGCGGATTTTCTGGGACGGCTGTCGGAGGAGACCGTCGCTGTCATGGAAGTCGAGTGCCGCAGCCGCGGCGATGCGCGCTGCCGCTTTCTGTCAGCGACACCGGAGGTTTTGGAGAAGGTCTACAACGAGATGACGGCGGGGCGAAGCTACGCGGAGGCTCTCGGCGGTTAACGGCGCGCGACGCTAACCCCCTCCAGCAGCAAAGACGGCGACCAGCGCGAACCCAACCAGCGCCCGTCCGTCCCCACTCCCCCAATGCGTTTGAGCAAATCGTAGGCGTTGCCGGCGACGGCCGCGTCTTTCACCCGGCCGGTCACCTCGCCGCGTTGAACGCGATAGGCGAGGCCAACGGGATGACTGAACGCGCCGCTGATCACGTTGCCCTGCCCCACGCCGATCAGATCGTCTACGATCAATCCGTCGTCGATGTCGGCGATTAGACCGCCGCCCAAGATGGAAGGGGGCGCAGCATACTGCGCCCCTACATGCCCACTATGCGCGCCGTCCCCGATGCGAAAGAGAACATTCGTGTATCCGATGTGCGGTTTGCCGAATATCCCACGTCTGCCGTTGCCGGTGCTCTGGGTCTTCGCGCGCGCGGCGGTCTCGAGGTCGTACACGAACCGTCCGATGGCGCCGCGTTCGACGAGCCCCGTGGCCCGCGAGGGGACGCACTCGTCGTCGATGGGCCGCGACGCAGGCCGGCCGGGCGTGAGCGGATCGTCGATGATCGACAGCCGCTCATCGAACATCACCGCTCCGACTTTGCCGGCGAGCGGTGAGCTTCCCTGAAGCACCGTTTTTCCCGACAGCGCCTGCTCTAACGGCAGCACGACCGCCGCGAGCCCCGCGGGAGTGAATACGACGGGCAGCGACCCGTCGGGTGGCGTCACGACGGTCAGCGCCGCCGAGAGACGCGTTTCGATCGAGCGGACCAGCGCCTCGAGATCGGCGTCAGTCGGCATGTCCGCGCCGACGTACTGATCGTAAACCATCAGCACGTCGTCCCCGGCAATCCGCGTGACGTCCGCCGTCACCGCGATGCCGGTGCCGCGGTATTCGCCGCGCGCGCCCGCTGTGTTTCCGACCGCCGTTTCGTCGACTTCGCGCTCGACGGAGACGTTGATCTGACAGTCGGGCCGGGCCAACCGTTCGACGAGCATGCGCCCCAGCGCGATCAGATCATCGAGTGACGCGTTCGCGGTTCGATTGAAGTACGTGGGAATCGGCGGCAGCGAGGCTGGCGCTGCTTTCGGAAAGGCCAGATCGACGACTTCCCCGAGCTCGGCCGACGCCCGCGCGCGCTCGAGCAGCGCCTCGGGATCCGGCTGCGCCGCCGTCGTGCCCGCGACACCCATCCGGCCTTTCGACAGCACGCGGACGTTGAGTCCCGCTTCTTCTGAAATACCGGCTGCCTTGAGTCGTCCCGACTCGAAGGCAACCGCGGTCTGCTCCTCACGCCGCCACAGGGCGTCCGCGCCGTCGACCTTGCGGCGCGCCGTCTCGAGCAGACGATCGATCATACGTCGCCGCCGATCAGCGCTTCTTCAATGCGCACGTGCGGCGCCCCTTCGGTGACCGGCAACGGGAACTGCCCGCCCTTCCCACAACCGCCGCCCATCTGATTCCAGGTGAAGTCGCCGGCAATGTGATCGATGCGGTCGAGCGTCTGAAACAGATTTCCCGCGAGCACGACGTCCTTGACGAGCTCGGCCACCTGACCGTCGCGGATCATGTGGCCCCAGCCGGCCGTGAACGAAAAGTTCTCGAGCATCGTCTGACCGCCGAATGCCCCGCACGCATACACACCGAGCTTGATGTCGCGGATCAGATCGTTGAAGCCGACGCCCGCCTTTCCGGGCGCGATGTACGTGTTCGTCATGCGCACGATCGGCGGATGGCGGAAGGAAATGGCGCGCGCGTTGCCGGTCGGCCGTTCGCCGAGTTTCGCTGCCGTCTCGCGCGAGTGCAGACGGCCGACGAGGATGCCTTCGCGGATGAGCGGTGTGTCCTGCGTCGGCGTTCCCTCGTCGTCGAACGGGAGTGTCCCGCGCAGCCCCGCGGCCGCGCCGTTGTCACCCGCGTTCAGGACCGGCTTCCCGAACCGACGGCCCAAGGTCATCATCTCGCGCGCCTGCGGGTTTTCATACACAAAGTCGGCCTCCGACAGATGGCCGAACGCCTCGTGAATGAACACGCCCGCCAGCTCGTTATCGAGAATCACCGGATAGGCGCCGCCACGCACGCGCGGCGCATCGAGGAGGTCAACCGCCCGCTGTGCGACCACGCGGAAACGCTCCTCGAATCCCTGCACGCTGCGCCAGCCTTTGCGCAGGCCGATCGACTCGAGCCCTTTCTCGATCGTGCCATTGCGGCGCCCGATCGCGGTGCCGGAGACGACGACCTCGGGTCTCAGCTGATACAGCGCCGCTCCCTCGGAATTGACGTACCACACTTCCGAGACTTCATCCCGATAACTCGCCTGCGTGTCGACTATGGACTTCGAGACGGCGAGCATCGCCCCGTTGTAGGCCTCGAGGAGCTTCTTCTTGTCGCCGAGCGCGATGCCGCGCACGTCGCCGTCGAGGTCGAGCTTGGCGTCGGCAACCACGGGCGCCGTGTCGGCCAGACGAATCGGCTCTTCCAGCAGGACCGCGCGTGACAGCTCGTTGGCGCGGCTGACCATCGCCGGCAGCGCGTCCAGCGACGTGAAGGAGGCGATTCCCCAACCGCATCCCCGGTTCAGCACCCGCACAAACCCACCCTGGTCTTCACTGACCGTCGCGGTCTCGAGCCGCCGGCCACGGAAGGCGACGGCGGAGCTCCAGGTTCGTTCGACGCGAATTTCGGTGTAGTCGGCGCGGGACTGCTTCACTGCGGTGGCGAGACGATCTTTCAACGGGGGGGGCCTTCCTTCAGTTTTTCGCGGTAGTCGGGGCGGACGACGATTTCGCCATTGACGATGACTTCGAGATCCCACGGAAGAATGATGAAGTTCTCGTTCTCGAGGGCGAAGAAATCGGGGCGGTAGGCACCCGTCTTGAATGAGACGGCAGTCTTGACCGCAGCGGGCTTCAGGTCGCGAACGGCGGCAAGCACGAGCTTCATCGTGCTGCCGGACTCGCACGTCTCATCGACGATCAGCACGCGCTTGCCGGTCACGAGGCGCGGCGGCCCCGCGATCACCGCGCCCCCCGGGGTAATGGCGATGGACGCGAAATCACGCTGCAGAATGCTCGCCACGACGGCACCGGGAATGACGCCTGCTTTGGCGATGCCGATCACCACCTCCGGGTCATACTCCCGGAACACCTTCAAGGCGAGGACGCGGCAGAGCTCACCAAAAAACGGCCAATCGACCTGGAGGACACCACGAGGGGTCTTGCTGCGAGAGCGCGAACCGGCGAATTGAGGCACCGCGCGGAAGCTACATTGCGAACGTCAGCAGCCGCAAGCTATTTTCGGCCCATGAGTTTCTGGCGCCGCTTGTTCGGTGGGGGCGGCTCATCCGGCGACGATCTGAAACCACAGCGTCTCGATTATCTCAACGAGGCGTTAGCCCTGGAACGTCAGGGTGATTATGACGCGGCGCTGACGTCGTATCGATTGGCGCTGCGCGATCACCCCAACGACGCGCGCATCCTCCAGAACATGGCGATCGCGTTCACCAAGACGCGCCGCTTCGACGAAGCGATTCGTCACTATCGGCGCGCGCTCGAGCTCGACAGCTCGCTCGCCGGTGCCCACTACGGCCTCGCGTTTCTGCTCCTGCAGCGGGGCGACCCCGATGGCGCCGCACAGCACCTGAAGACGTTCCTCGCGCATCCGCCCAGAGGACCAGACGCGCAAAAGTGGATCGAGCATGCCAACCAGGCGTTGCAGGATCTCGGGACCGCCTCGTCCGGCGCACCGGAGGAGAGGACGGGAAGCCGCTGATTCGGACGGTTTTGGTACTCGTGGTCGCAGCGGCTGTGAGTGGGACGGTCGTGGCGTGTTCGAAGATCACCGCCTCCGACCAGGTCGTCGCGTTGGATATCCTGCTCCCCGACAGCGGACACATCGAGCTCGGCGACACGCTGCGGCCGCTCGGCCGCGCGCTGAACAGTCGAGGTGATTCCATCGCCGCGCAGATTTTCTGGGCATCGCTCGACACCGGGACGATCGTCGTGCTGGACAGCACCACGGGCGTGACGGTGGGGAAAGTGGTCGGCAACGGACGCGTGCAGGCGCGAGTCGGCCCGCTGCGCTCGAATCCGCAAACCGTTGTCGTGGCCGCGCGGCTCGACTCAGTCAGAGCGGCCGGACCGGTCCGCGATACGGTCACCGTGTCAACGCCGGATTCCCTGTCCGACACCTTGTTCGTACGCGTCTTTGCCGTCGACTCCGAGCCACCAGCCGGCAGGCAAGTCGTCTACGCCGCAACCACCTACCCGGCGAGCGGTCCAACGGTCAGATTTGTCCGAGGAGGTACCGTCACGACCGACGGAACGGGGCTTGCGTTCGAGCAATCGCGATTGAGTCCTGGAACGCTTCCGGATTCCGTCGTGGTAACCGCGACGGTGAAGCGGTTCACTGGCACAAACATTCCGGGTAGCCCCGTGACATTCGTCGTCGAATTCCGGCCATGAACAGAGGCACCCTCACCCAGCTCTTTTTCACGACGATCGACCGGCACGCCGGCCTCCCAGCCGCGTTCCGCTCGAAGGTTGGTGGTACCTGGATAGCGATCACCCATCGGGAGACGCTCGAACGCGTGGAGGCGATCTCCCTTGGCCTGCGCGAGTTGGGAATCGCGCCCGGCGACAAGGTCGCGATCCTCTCCGAGAATCGTCCGGAATGGGCGCTGGCTGACTATGCTTGCCTGTGCGCCCGCGCCACCGACGTCCCGATCTATCCCACGCTGCCCGCCAATCAGACCAAATACATCCTCAACGATTCTGAAGCGGTGGCGGTCTTCTGTTCCACGACGCCGCAGATCGACAAAGTGCTGGAGGTGAAGGCCGGCTTGCCTCACCTCAAGTACGTGATTGCGTTCGAGGGTGCCGCGGCGGCGCAGCGGCCCGGCGTCATAGCGCTGGCGGACGTCGAAGCGAAGGGGCGAGCGGCAAAGGCGATGTATCCCAATTGGAAGCAGGAAGCCCTGTCCGTCGCTCCCGAAGATCTCGCGACGCTGATCTATACATCGGGGACGACGGGCGACCCCAAGGGCGTGATGCTGTCGCACTCCAACATCTGGTCCAATGTCCAGGCGTGCCTGCAAATCATCCCGATCGGCGGTGGCGACGAATGTCTCTCGATGCTGCCGCTCTCGCACAGCTATGAGCGCATGGTCGACTACACGCTGTTTCAGGCGGGCGTGATCATCAATTTCGCGGAGTCGTTCGACAACGTCGCGGCCAACCTCATGGAAGTAAAACCCACCGTCGTCCTGTCCGTGCCACGGCTCTACGAGAAGGTCTATGCCCGCGTGCTGGAGAACGCGTTGTCAGGCAGCGCGATCAAGCGGTCGATCTTCATTTGGGCGAAGCGTGCCGGCGAGCAATGGGCGACGCTGTCGCTGGCCGGGCTGCCGATTCCGGGAGGTCTCGCGATCAGGAAAAAGATCGCGGACCGCCTTGTCTTCGCCAAGTTGCGCGCGCGCACCGGCGGCCGGATCCGCTTTTTCGTCTCAGGGGCCGCGCCGCTGTCGGCCGACATCGCGAAGTTCTTCTACAGCGCCGGCCTGCCGATCATCGAGGGCTACGGCCTGACGGAATCCTCACCGGTGCTCACGCTCAACCCGCTCGACGGCATCAAGCTCGGCACCGTGGGTCGCGCGATCCCGGGCGTGGAGCTCAAGATCGCCGCGGACGGCGAGATCCTGGCGCGCGGGCCCAACATGATGCAGGGGTACTACAAGCAGCCCGAGGCGACGCGCGAAACGATCGATGCGGACGGGTGGCTGCACACCGGAGACATCGGCGAGCTCGATTCAGACGGCTATCTCAAGATCACCGACCGCAAGAAGGAGCTGCTCAAGACCGCCGGCGGGAAATACATCGCGCCGCAGCCGATCGAGGGCATGGTCAAGCGCAACACGTTCGTCGCCAACGCGGTGCTGTATGGCGACCGCCGCAAGTTCCCGATCATTCTCGTCGTGCCGAACTTCGATAATCTCGAGCGTTGGGCCGCCGAGCGGGGCCTGAGGTACGGAACCCGCGCGGAGCTGCTGGAGCTCGCGGACGTCCACGCGAAGATGGAGCGCGAGGTGATGGGCACGCTGCGCGATCTCGCCAAGTTCGAGACGCCGAAGAAGGTCGTGCTGCTCGAGAACGACTTTACGATCGAGTCGGGTGAGCTGACGCCGACGCTGAAGGTAAAGCGGCGTGTCATCGAGAAGCGCTACAAGGATCAGATCGACGCGGCGTATGCCTCGGCCGATGCGCTGACCGCGAGCATCGAAAGCCCGATCGCTTAGCGCTTCTCGCCCACCCAGAGCCCGTTTTCCGCCGCCAGTTTGACGAGCCCGATTGGAAGTTCGGGCTCTTCGTTTTCGACGACGAAGCGACGGCCGCGGAGCAGCACCCGATGCGCTTCCACCAGCCACGCCGACGTCGCCAGATCGGCGCCGACGACGACGCCACGCGCGACCGCCGTGCGCAATGGGACCTTCTCGTTGGCGTACAGGAGCGAGAGCATCGGTTGCTCGTCCATCTCGAGCGGCGCGTTGATGCCGACGAAGTGAATCCCCTCCATCAGGCTGCTGAGCCGGGGCGCTTGTCGTACCGCGGAGCCCACGAGGACGACGTAGCCGCCAGGTCCGGCGAGCTGGAGCAGCGCCTGAAGATCGGTCGCGTCGGCAGAAGGCAACGGCGAGGGCGGCGCGTACGCGGAGCGTGGGCCGGACGATTCCTTCGACACCCGCTCTCTGCTGCGGCGGAAGTTCACAATGCCGCGCGAGATGGGATACTCCTTGTGACACACCGGACAGCCGACGAGCCCCGAGCGCACCATGCGGTCCCGCACTTCGCCGGTGGAGAGCACGAGCATTTCCTCGCGGTGCGCCTCGGGGCAACGCAGCATCTCCGTCAACTCGATATGCATCAGCCTCTCGGCGAATAGATCGTCGGCAGCAGCCGAATCTCCGTAACGGCCAGGTGCTCAGGCTGCGTGACGGCGTACACGACCGCCGCGGCGACGTCTTCGGCCCGCATCATGTTCTTGCGCTTCGTGAATCCCGGCTTCGAGTCGGGATCCACCGCATCCCAGATGTCGGTATCCACGGGCCCGGGCGAAACGAGCGTGGTGCGGACGCCGCTCTTCGCCGTCTCCTGCCGGATCACCTCATGCATCCCCCGCAGCCCGAACTTGGTCGCGGCGTACGCGGTGGAGCCGGAGAAGCCGATGTAATCGGAGATCGAGCCGATGGTGACGAGGTGCCCGCTGCCGCGCGCTACCATCTTGGGCACGATGGCGTGCGCCAGCAGAAATGGTCCCGTGAGATTGGTCGCAAGCGCGGCCGTAAAATCGGCGTAGGTAGTCTCCGCCAGCGATTTGATGAAGAAGATCCCGGCGTTGTTCACGAGCACGTCGGGCACGCCAAGGTCTGTGAAGACCCGATCGAGCGCGCGATCGACGTCGGCTGGTTTCGCGACGTCGCACGCGATGTCGGTGCGCCGCTCCCCCGACTCGTCCTTGAGCGTCCGCGCGAGACGCACCACATGCATTCCCGAGGGGAGGGCCCGCAGGGCGTCGGCGACCGCGAGCCCAATCCCTCGCGATGCGCCGGTCACGAGCGCGATTTTCACGGCAGCCAGTTGCCGCCGTGCACGAGCCTCAGGAATTCGTCGCGCGTCTTGGCGTCGTCGCGGAAGGCTCCGCGCAACGCGCTGGTGACGGTCTTGGAATTCTGCTTCTCCACGCCGCGCATCATCATGCACAGGTGATATGCCTCGATCACGACACCCACGCCCAGCGGCTTGAGCACCCCGCATAGCGCCTCGGCGACCTGATCGGTGAGCCGCTCCTGCACCTGCAGCCGGCGCGCGAACACCTCGACGACACGCGGAATCTTGGACAGCCCGACGATCCTGCCGTTCGGCAGATACGCGACGTGCGCCTTGCCGAAGAAGGGCAGCATGTGGTGCTCGCACATCGAGTAGATCTCGATGTCGCGCACGCAGATCATGCTCTCGTGCTTCTCCTCGAACACGGCGTCGCCGACGACTGCTTCGACGTCCATACCGTATCCGCGCGTCAACCACTTGAGTGAAGCCTCCACCCGCGCCGGCGTCTGTCGCAGTCCCTCACGGCTGGGGTCTTCGCCGAGCCGCTCGAGCATCTCGTGGACGAGCGTCTGGAACGGGATACGACCCTCCGGGTCGGGCTCCGTGTGCGACTCGTGGAAGCTGTGCAGGCTCGCGGACTTCATCTGGTCTCTCGCCATACTCACGTTCCTTCGTAGTCGACGTAGTTGCGCTCGGTCTCCCAGAGGCGGATATGTGCCAGCCGTGCCGGCGCGACGGCGGGCGTGAGCACGCGCCACGATACCACCGCGATGTTCTCGGCTGTCGGGCTCAATTCTCGAAACCACGGTACGTCGAGATTCAGGTTCTTATGGTCCAGATGCCGCACCAGGCACTCGGTCACGATCTCCTTGAGTTTCGCGATATCGAGGACGAATCCCGTCTCCGCATCGATCTCGCCTTCGACCGACACATCGAGGTTATAGTTATGCCCGTGAAAGTTCGGGCTGTTGCACAAACCGAAGACGCGCTCGTTCTCCGCCTCGCTCCAGCGCGGGTTATGGAGCCGGTGGGCGGCGTTGAAATGTACGCGACGTGTTACCACGCAACGCGGCATTCCTAAAGCTACTCGGCTCCGCGACGCAGGCGGGAGGCTCCGCGCTCGCCGCGCTGTGGACGTTTCCGAGCATGCTGGTGTCCGCATTCCTCGTCGCCTGGGGCGCGGAGGCGGCGCAATTCCTCATCTCGCAGGGCTTAGCGCTCGCCATCCTGGCGTGGCTCCAGACACTGCCCGAGTTCGCGATTGAAGCCGTCATCGCGTGGGAAGCGGGACGCAATCCCGAGCGAGCGCACCTCGCGATCGCCAATCTGACGGGCGCGATTCGGCTATTGCTCGGCCTCGGCTGGCCGATGATCTATTTCGTCTTCGCATTCGCGAGTCGCCGCCGCGACGGCCAGGCATTGCCCCGAATCAAGCTCGAGCCGGAGCACTCGATCGAGGTGATGGGACTCGTCCCGCCGCTACTGTACTTCATGGTGGTACTCTGGCGGCAGCGTATCGGCGCCATCGATGCGGTCGTGCTGATCGGGTTGTATGTCGTCTACCTGTGGATTTTGATGCGCAACCCGCCTCGCGAAGCGGAGTCGCTCGCCGAGGCGCCGTCCGTGTCGCGGTGGGCGTACCGCCAGCCCGGCTGGAGACAGAACGCGGCGATCGGCGCATTGTTCGCCGTGG
>Ga0099794_10000076_pt1 | contig 36243 bp, 33 predicted proteins | sample Rivendell_Oct201_10_FD_77320 | JGI IMG/M metagenome (GOLD analysis project Ga0099794, IMG submission 77320) | Vadose zone soil microbial communities from the Eel River Critical Zone Observatory, Northern California, USA -... | ecosystem: Host-associated > Plants > Roots > Rhizosphere > Soil ... | reverse complement strand
GACCCGGGCCGAGGCGGCATCTGGCATGGCGGAAGCCGAGATCGCGCTCGAGGCGCTGCGCAGTGCCAACGGCAGCGGTGGCGGCAGCTCGGCGGCGTCCCCCGAGCTCGCGCAAGGCACCCAGTTGCTGCAGCTCGCCACCGCCGAGTTCGACAAGCAGAACTACGCCGGCGCGCTGTACCTCGCGACGCAGGCGAAGAATGCGGCGGCCACCGGGCAGGGACGCGTCACGAGCGAGCGCGGGACGCCGCGCACGAGCGAAATACCCTTCGCCCTGCCTCTCCATCTGCAAACGACGGGGCGCGCCAACGTGCGGGAGGGACCGGGCGCCAACTTCCGCGTGTCGTACACGCTCGATGCCGGCGCGGAACTGACTGCCTACGCGTACGTTGATCAGTGGGTGCGGGTCGCCGATGAATCAGAGCGCCCCGGTTGGATTCACCAGGGACTGATCGGGCGGCGACCCTAGCGATTCACGCGGCGGGAACGACCGGCCCCGCCCCCGTCGCGGCCACGACGCGATTGCCCCCCGCGCGTTTCGCTTGGTACAAGGCGGCATCGGCGGCCGCGATGAGGGGCTCGGGTCCTTCGCCATGCAGCGGGAAGGCGGCGACGCCGAGACTCAACGTGATCTTGCCGGCCGGCAGCTTTTCCTCCGCGATCTTGCGGCGAATCCGTTCGGCGAGCTTCTTGGCGGCGTCGATCTCCGTCTCGGGCATCATCAACAGGAATTCCTCACCACCATAGCGCGCGACGAAATCGACGTCGCGGCTCGCTTCACGCATGATGGCGCCGATGCGTTTCAGCACGGCGTCTCCGGCCTGGTGGCCGTGCGCATCGTTGTACTTCTTGAAGAGATCGAGATCGGCCATCAACACGGCGAACGGGTGGCGCAGGCGACGCGAGCGGCGTACCTCGTTGTCGAGCACTTCCATCATGCGCAACCGATTGTACAAGCCGGTCAGCGGATCCGTGACGGAAAGACGTTCCAGTTCCGTGCGACTTTCTCGAAGCTTCGTCACCATGTTGTTGAAGACTTCGGTCAAATAGCCGACCTCTCCGCCGGTCGTCACCGGTAAGCCGACGTCGAGATCACCTTTGGCCACCCGCCCGGCCGCTTCCGATAACCGATCGAGCGGCCGCACGACCAGGAGACTGAGGAAGTAGGCGAGCGCGCCGACGACCGCGAGCAGCAAGCTGACGATGCCGAGCGTGACGTTCCGCAGCCGCGCGACCTGGCGGAATGCTTCGACGCTCGGAATCTCGGAGACGACGAACCAGTCGAGCGCGGGCACGAGACGAATACTGCCGACGGCGCGGTCTCCGGTGAAGCTCGAGAACTGCATGGCGCGGCCCTCATGCGCGAGCATCCATTTCGTGTCGCGGGGAGCGTACTGTTGCTCCATCAATGCGGCGGAACTGCCGCGCGAACTCACGATCAGCCGGCCGTCGCGTGACATGAGGTAGATCTGGCCCGATTCCCCGGGCGCAAAGCGGCGCAGCGTCTCGGCGATCCCGCGCAGGTTCACGCGAGCCGCCAGCCCGCCGAGGAGGCGTTCGGCTCCACTGCGGCGCGTCGTTTCGATCGACACGGACACGATCATCTGGGCGTGTTCGCTCGTCGTATCCCAATAGGGCTCCCCACGCGCCCAGGCGTTCGTCTTCAGCGCGCTGCTCCAGTCAGCCGGCAGCGGCACGGGGCGGACCCGGGAGGCGGTACTCGCGACCACGTGACCGTGACGATCGAGCACCAGCAGCTCGGCGTAATCAGGGAAACGGTCGCGCACCGAGTTGAGATAGTCTGTCAGTCGCTTGAAGTAGATCCCGGAGTGAATGGGCTCGCCCTTGACGAGCGGAATGCGGTCCAGGTTCTCGGTGACTAAGTAGGAGCTTGAGAAGACACGCAGGTCGTAGCGCAGCTCTTTCAGCCACAGATCGACTTCGCGCACGGCCTGCGCGCTGACCCCGAGTAGCTCCTCGGAGGCTTTCGCGGTGAGCGCGCGCTTGTTTTCGATGTAGGAGATGTAGACCGTCGTGAGCGACGGCAGCAGCGTCGCCAGCACGGCGAACATCAGCATCTTGCCTCGGATGCTGTCGAGGGTCTTCATGAGCCTCCGCGGGATGCCACAAGATTCATCTGCGACAGCGTATTGCAAGGGGAATGTCGTGATCTGGCGCACATCCATGCGGCGGGTCAGACTTCGCTGACGCCTCCCGACCTCGTCCACCGCCCCAATCGGAGATCTCATGAGCGATGCCTTGAGCCGGCGTTCCTTCCTTCAGTACGGTGCGGCTGCAATGACAGGTTCGGTCGTTCTCGGCCAGGGAGTAGGAGCGCGGCATGCTCCGCCCCTACTCTCGACGACTACCGATTTCGATCTCGAGGGGATGACCATTGCGCAGCTCCAGGACGCGATGCGGACCGGCGCGCGCACGTCACGCTCGATCTGCGCCGCGTATCTCGCGCGGATCGCTGCGCTCGATTCCAAGCTGCACGCCGTACTGGAAACGAACCCCGACGCGCTGGCGATCGCCGATCGCCTCGACGCCGAGCGGAAAGCGGGAAAGCTGCGTGGCCCGCTGCATGGAATCCCGGTGCTCGTCAAGGACAACATCGCGACGGGAGACCGGATGATGACGACCGCCGGCTCACTTGCGCTCGCCGGCACTACGCCCCCGCGCGATGCGGCGCTCGTCGCCCGGCTCCGCGCCGCCGGCGCGGTGATCCTCGGCAAGACGAATCTGTCGGAGTGGGCGAACATCCGATCCAATCAGTCGTCGAGCGGCTGGAGCGCGCGCGGCGGCCAGTGCGCCAATCCTTACGCGCTCGACCGCAATCCCTGCGGCTCGAGCTCGGGCACCGGTGCCGCGATCGCCGCGAGCTTCGCCACCGTCGGTGTGGGCACCGAGACGGACGGCTCGATCGTCTGCCCGTCGGGCGCCTGCTCGCTCGTTGGCGTGAAGCCCACACTCGGATTGATCGAAGGCGCCGGGATCATTCCGATCGCGCACAGTCAGGATACCGCGGGACCGATGGCGCGTACCGTCGCCGATGCGAGCGCGCTGCTCGGCGCTTTGAGCGGTCACGATTACAGCGCGAGTCTCGATCCCAACGGCCTGCGCGGTGCGCGCATCGGCGTCGCGCGCAAGAAATTCTTCGGCTACAGTCCGGAAGCCGATGCGCTGGTAGAAGCGGCGATCACCGTACTGAAGGGGCAAGGTGCGGTGCTCGTCGATCCGGCGGATATTCCACACGCCGGCGAGTATGACGACTCGGAACTGATCGTGTTGCTCTACGAGCTGAAGGCGGATCTCGCGACGTATCTCGCGCAGTGGGCGCCGACCGCGCCGGTCAAGTCACTCGCCGACGTGATTGCATTCAACGACACGCACAAGACGAGCGAGATGCTCTTCTTCGGCCAGGAGTTGTTCCTCCAGGCCCAGGAGAAGGGCCCGCTCACCGATCAGGTATATCGCGATGCGTTGGCCAAGGATCAGCGGCTGTCGCGCACGGAAGGTTTGGACGTCGTGTTCGCGCAACAGAATCTGGATGCGATCGTCGCGCCGACCGGCAGCCCGCCGTGGCCGACGGATCTGGTGAATGGCGATCATTTCCTCGGCGCGAGCTCGACACCGGCTGCCGTCGCCGGCTATCCGAGCGTCGCGGTGCCGGTCGGATATTCGTTCGGCCTGCCGGTCGGGATGTCGTTCATCGGGAAGGCGAACAGCGAAGCGACGCTCCTGAAACTCGCGTACGCCTACGAGCAGGCGGCCAAGCCACGCAAGGCGCCGCGCTTTCTGCCGACGGCGGACCTCACCTCACCGTAAGGGCGCACCGGCCGCGATCCAACGGCCGAGCAGCTGGCGCTCCTCGGCCGTCATCCCGGTCTTGTTGTTGAGCGGCATAGTTTTGGTCTCGACGGCGCGCACTTGAATGCGCGCAGCGAGACGCGCGATGCTCTCCGGCGTGTCGAACGTCACCCCTCCCGGCGCCGGACCGAACGTGGGATCGGTTTGGAACTGCGAATGACAGGGCAGGCAGCGCTGCGCAATCACGGAGCGCACGGTTACAAATCCGGGCACGGATGTCGAGGCCACTGGGGCAGGCGCGGCCGCTCCTTTGGGAGTCGCGAAGAAGATCGCGGCGGCGAGCGCGATCGCGGCGGGGACCAGCGCCCACCTGCTCGAGCGGGCGCGGCCGATCATGGCGTGACGCACCGCGGCACCGGCCACGAACAGGAGCAGCAGAATCAGCCAATTTGCCGGACTCGCGTAGGTGGCCGGGTAGTGATTGGACAGCATGATGAAGAGCAGCGGAAACGTCATGTAGCTGTTGTGCACCGAGCGTTGCTTGGCGCGCTCGCCCAGCGCGAAGTCGACGGGCCGGCCGGCGCGCGTCGCGTCGAGCATCTGCTGCTGCGCGGGCAAGATGCGCATCCACACATTCGCGACCATGATCGTGCCAAGCAGGGAACCGACGTGCATGTACGCGGCGCGTCCTGAGAGGAGCCGGCAGAGCACGATTGCTACGCCCGTAAGAAGGGCCAGCGAAATTCCCGCGGCGACGCCGCGCTGCCGCGCCAGCGGCGAGCGCCAGAGCCAGTCGTAGATCAGCCATCCAAAAACGAGCAGCGCGATCCCCAACGCGATCCCGATGCCCCGACCTATGCGGTCGGTGCCGGGGTCGAGCAAATACGCGTCGCTCAAATAGGAGACCAGCCCGAGCAACGATATGCCGCTGATCCACGTGAGCATCGCTTCCCACTTGAACCAATGCAGCACGGGCGGCACTTCGCCCGGGCGGGGCCGGCGTTTCTCGACCTGATAGAATCCGCCGCTGTGGACCATCCAGAGATCGCCTTCGACGCCCGGCCGTGCCATCGCGGGCGCCGTCAGCGTGCGATCCAACCAAATGAAATAGAAAGAGCTGCCGATCCAGGCGATCCCGGCGATGAAATGTGTCCAACGGAGCAGGAGATTCGCCCAGTCGCCGAGCCAGTTCATGGACGCTAATCTGCAGCTAACTTCTGGACCATGCACATCGTCTTGCTGCTTGCGACGCTTGCCTCCAGCGACACGCTGAGCGGTCGTGTCACCGACCAATCTGGCCAGCCGGTCGCTCTCGCCACCGTTGAAATTGCCGAGCTCGGCACGCGCACGACGACGACCGCCGATGGTGCATTCCAATTCAGCATTCCCAGCGGCACGTACACTTTGACCGTGACGCGTGCCGGCTTCGCGCCGGCATCGCGCATGATCGCAGTTCGCGGGACAACGACACTGGATGTGCGGCTGGCCCTGAGCCCATTCGCTTTGGAGCCGGTCACCTTCACCGCGACCCGCCAGCCGATCGCTCCCGATCTTTCGCCGTTACCGGTCGCGTCACTCAGTGGCGAAGGTCTGCGTCGCCAGCAGGGAGTGTCGCTCGCCCACGTGCTCGAGGCGCTGCCCGGTCTCCGCACACTGAGTACCGGCGCGCAGATCGCCAAACCGGTGATTCGCGGATTGGCGGGAGCGCGCGTCGTCGTGTTGGAGAACGGCAGCCGGCTGGAAGACTACTCGTGGAGCGATGAAGACGGACCGTCCATCGAGACGGGATTCGTGCGTCGGGTCGAAGTGATCCGCGGACCGGCGAGCGTGCTCTACGGAACGGACGCGGTGGGCGGAGTCGTGAATGTGATTTCGGAACCGTTGCCGTTCGCGTCGGGTCGTACCAGCTCCTTCATGCGCACGGGATTCACGCTCTCAGGCGCGTCGAACAACCTCGAGCTGGGCGGCGCCGCACGTGCCGAAGGAGCGCGCGGCTCATTCGGCTGGCGCGTCGCCGCGACGGGGCGGTACGGCTCCAACCTGCATACGCCCGCGGGCGAGCTCGACAACACCGGCTTCGGCGCCCTGAACGGCGAAGGGTCCGCGGGATGGCGCGGCGCGAAAGGTTCGCTGGCGGTGCGCGTCGTGCACTACGGTGGTGAGTTCAAACTGCTCGAAGCCAACGCGGCACCCGGTGAGGCAGGCGGTCCAGCGCGCAAGCTCGGGGACGACCGTGTCGTGGTCAACGCCGATCGGCCGGTCGGTTCCTGGCGGCTGGAGGCGAAGGGCCAGTTCCAACGACACCGCCTGATAGAAGTCTCGGACTCGGCGACCACCGAGTCAGAAGCCTTCAATCTGCTGCTTCAGACGGCGTCCCTCGACCTGCTCGCCCATCATTCGCGCGGCAACGCCCTTCGTGGCACGATTGGTCTCAGCGGCGTGTTGCAGGGGAATAACGCGAGCGGCCGCATCCCCCTCGTCCCCGACGCGAATCTCGCAACGGGCGGGGCATTCGCGTTCGAGCAGCTGACCACCGGGAAGTGGAGCTTCCTCGCCGGTGCGCGCCTGGATACTCGTCGTCTTCATGCGGACCGCGACAGCTCGCTCGCGGTGGCGGACCAAACGCGTCGCTACAACGCCTGGTCCGCGGATGGCGGCATCGTCTTCCATCCGGTGGAGCCTGTCGTCCTGCACGTGAACGTCGGACGCGCGTGGCGCGCGCCCACGCTGTTCGAGTTATTCGCGCACGGTCCGCATATCGGCGAGGCTCGTTACGAACAGGGCGACTCCACGTTGCGCGCCGAGACCAGTCGTTCGGTGGACGTCGGTCTGCGCGTCGCGGGCTCGCGCATGCGTGTCGAGATCTCTGGTTACCACAATCGGCTGCCGAGCTACATCTACATCATGCCGACGGCTCAGGTCATCGATTCGCTGCCCGTGTATCGGTACGCGCAGGCCGATGCCGAGCTGATCGGCACCGAGCTTTCATTCGACGTGGAGTTGCACCGCGGCCTCGTCGGGCGAATGAACTTCGATGCGGTGCGAGGGACCAATCTCACTGCTCACGAACCACTGCCGCTCGTGCCGCCGCGACGCGGTGGCGTTGGCATCGAATGGCGCGACCGCATCGGCATCGATGTTGAAGGATATGCTCGACAGGGCCGCCCCAATCCCCTCGACACGCAGACGGCTGGGTATACGCTCGTGCATGTGACTGGCGGCTCGGAGGTGCGGTTACTGGGACGGGTGATGCGGTTGGACATCGCGTTGCGCAATGCGCTGAATACGCGGTATCGCAGTTTCCTCAGTCGTTACAAGGCCTTCGCGCTCGATCCGGGACGCAACCTGATCGTGCGTCTCTCAACCGGAGACGTCGACTAGCGTTTTCCGACGACCGCTCGCGTCGCCTCGTCGAGAATGCTCCAGATCCGATCCATCCACTCGCGATGCTCCGGCTTCATCAAAACCGAGCGCAGGCAGATGATCATGTCGTGGTCCCGCTGCATGTCGCCGACGTCGATCAGGTGGACCGGCAGCGACGCGATCGCGAGGTGCAAGCCTCGCTGCGCCGCCTGATCGAATATCCGGCGCGACAGCGCCGACGCCTCGCTGACCCGAGCGGCGCGCGGCGCCCACACCAGAATGTCCAACTCCGGCGGGGTGCCGGTGACGAAGCGCTGGTCGCCGCGAATCCTGTCGTACAGCAGGGCGGCGGCCGCGCGCCCCGCCGCCAATCGGTTGGCGAACGCGCCGTCCCGGACCAGCGGAAACAATCGCTGCGTCGCCCACAACGCGACGGCAGCTGCTCCCGGACGCGAGCACTCGAGGCTGATCTCGCCGAGGTGCAGCTCGGACGACGTGTAGTAGGTGTACGGCGAATCGTGGCGGTACAACCGGCCGACTGACGGATCGCGGAATATCACACAGCCGCAGCCATACGGCTGCAATCCATGCTTGTGTGGATCGATGACGATCGAAGCGACGTCGCGGAGACGATCGAAGGCCGCCCGCGTCTCGGGCGCCAGGTCAGAGACCAACGCGAAATACCCGCCGTACGCGGCATCGGCGTGAACGCGGAAGTCGTAGCGCTCGCGCAGGTCGAGGATGGCCGCAAGCGGATCGACGGCACCGGTCGCCGTCGTGCCCAGCGTCGCGACGACGGTGCCCACGCCGCCGGCGGCGAGACGACGCTCCAACGCCGGCACATCGATGCGGCCCCGACGGTCGCACGGAACCGTATCGAACGGAAGCCCGAGCACGCCGGCGATGCGGCGATGCGTGTAATGCGCCTGTGCCGAGGCGAGCACGGTCTTTCCCGGATTCAGCTGACCGGCGACCCACAGCGCTTCGAGATTCGCCATCGTGCCACCACCGCACAGGTGGCCGAGGTGTGGATCCCAGCCGATCATGCGCGCCAGCTCGGCGACTGCTTCCTTCTCCATGGCGGAGCTGGCGCGGCCGCCGTCGAGCGCGTGATTGTTGGGATTGATCCACAGCGCCAACTCGTAGGCGAGCCGCGCGACCGGATGCGGCGGCTTCAGCATTTGGCCTGCGTACAGCGGATGAAAGTAGGGGTAGTTGTCGTGTAGACGCTCGGCGACTTCGTTCAAAACACGACTGACGGCGTTGTGATCTATCGAGCTGTCTGTCGCCGGAAGATCTTTAAACCCTGCCCACAGCCGCTCGAGCGCGGCGTCAAGCTCCTTCAAAGGCCCTCAAATACGTCCGGTCCCACGCGGCGGGAATGCTTTCGCGTGGTGAATAGGGGCCCGGCACGTAGGCGCGCGAGCTGATGCCGAGCTGGCTCTGCTCGCAGATGTGCCAGTCCTGCCGGTTGGTGCGATCCCAGAATTCTTCGGCGTCCGCAATGTTGTAACCCGCGGCGGCCGGCGCGTCGGGGTGCACCATCCATTCGCACACGACGCGGGACCGCATCGGCTCGACCGGCCACACGGTATAGAACACCGCGTAATCGGGATGCAGGCTCAGCATCATCGTCGGGAAGAGCGCGTAGTAGAACGCGCGCCGCTGGTCTTCCGGCGGAAGCTTGCCGAGTGGCAACGCGCAGGCGCGTCCCGTAAGCGTTGCGCTTTCGTTGGGTGCCTTGATCTCCATGTAGCCGCCCAGGAATGGCCCCTCCACGAGATCGTTCGCGCCGCTGGTGTAGGGCAATTTCGTCGAAAGCTCCGGGTGAATCGTCGGGCAGTGGAGACACTCGTTGTAGTTCTGGAGGATCAGCTTCCAGTTGGCCTTCACGTCGTACTCGATGCGACGCACGGTTCGCAACGCGGGAAGGTTGTAATTCGAGAATCGGCTACGTAGCGGCGCGAACCACTGGGGCGCCCCCCGCGGTGTTGCCAGCGCGTCGAAATTCGCGAACAAAAAGCCCTCCCACTCCGCGAGCGCGACGGCGTGGAGCGGATACGCCTTCTTGTCGAATCCCTCCACTTCATGCATGTGCGGCGCGCCGATCAAGCGGCCGTCGAGCGCGTACGTCCAAGCGTGATACGGGCACTGGATCGTCTCGGACAGGCGGCCCGTCGGCGCCTCACAGAGGCGGGTGCCGCGGTGGCGGCAGACGTTGTAATACGCGTGCCGCTCACCCGATTGGTCGCGCAGGACGATGATGCTCTCGCCGGCGATCTCCACCAGCCTGTAGTCGCCAGCGTCCGCCAGGGCAGCATCTCGACCGACGCAGATCCAGGTGTGCCGAAAAATCCGCTCCCGCTCTTCCGCAAAAACTTCCGGCGCCGTGTAGTAGCGGCCGGGGAGCGTGCGCGCGCCCTGCTGATAGCTCTCGACCGTCTTTAGGAACGGCATCGATCAGCTCCGCTTCGTTTCCTTGAGAATGACGCGGGCGGCGTTGCGGCCGGCCGCGCCGGCGATCCCGCCACCCGGATGTGTGCCCGCACCGCAGAGATACAAGCCCTCGAGCGGCGTGCGGTAGCGGCTCCAACCCGGCACCGGACGCATAAACAGAATCTGGTCGAGTGTAAGCTCTCCGTGGTAGAGGTGGCCCTCGGTCTGCTCGAGCTGATCGGGACACTTCAGGACGAGCCGCGACTCGGCCGCCTTGATCTCGGGAACGTGGGGCGCCAGAACCCCAACCACTGCGGCCCTCAGCGCGCCATGCTGCTCGGCGTTCGAGCCGCCATTGCTGAAAGGCACGTACTGAACGTGAACCTCGATGTAGCCGTCCTCGGCACGAAGCTCCACGTACGGTCGCTCGGAATCACAGCCATACTTCGCGGCGTCGTAGGCGCGCTCGAGGTAGTCGAGCGAGGGCGCGACACAGAGATTCGTAAAGCTGGTCGGACCCTGCCACACCAGCGTGCCCTTCGCCACGACCCCCCGGCACTTGATGTTACCGATCGCGCGCACGAACTCCGGATCGAGGTCAGGCTTCACGTGTTCGAAAGCGGCGCGCGGATCCGCGCTCGTGACGACGAGCGGCGCATCGATCGTGTCGCCGCGCGGACCCAGCACAACACCGATCAGACGGCCATCGGGCCCGTGGACGGGCATGGCCTCCTGTCCTCGGAGAACCTCGAAGCCCGGTAGCTCGAGGAGCACCGCTTTGATGTTGGAGACCGGAGGCCGAAACACGCCGATCGGGCTTCCAGCATGATGATGGAGGAAGTTGAACGCCGTGCCCCCCGAGCGTGGTCCCTGTTTCAGATGCCAGACGCCGACGGCACCGAGTACGCCCTTCAGTGCATCGCTCTCGAACCAGTCGTCGAGCAGCTCCGCAATCGACATGGGAAGGACGCGCGCGAGATCGATGATCGTTTGCTTGCCGAGCCGCCGAACGTAGAGGCCGAGGCCGGCGATGCGGGTCAGCTCGCGCGGATCCCGCGATTCGATGTCGGGCGGTGGGGCGACATACAAACGCTCGAGGACGGTCGCCAGCTTGCGCATGCGCGCGCAGAAGTCGGGCCATTGGGCGGCGTCTGCGGGGCTGAAGCGACGAATCGCGTCGACGGATCGACCGAGGTCACCCCACAGCTCGAGCCTGCCGCCCCCTTCCAGCGGCGCCGCAATCCAGGGATCGGGCTGGGTGAAGCGCAGCCCGTGTCTTTCGAGATCCAGCTCGCGCACGACCTGCGGTGGCACCCAGCCGATGTCGAGTGTGGGATCGGGATTCGGCTCTCGCTCGACGACCAGCACGCGGCGACCGGCGCGCGCGAGATAATGCGCGGCGACGAGACCGTTCACGCCGGCGCCGATCACGATCGCATCGTAGCGAGATTGGGTCACCGGCCGTCCTTCAAGATCCGCAGCGCGGCGAGACGCCCGGAGGCACCCATGATGCCGCCACCGGGATGTGTACCGGAGCCGCTCTGATAGAACGCGCGCACCGGCGTCGCAAACTTCGCCCAGCCCGGTGCAGGCCTGAGAAAGAACAACTGATGGAGCGCCAATTCGCCGGCGAAGATGTTGCCTTCGGACAGCCCCGTGATTCGCTCGATATCGAGCGGCGTCAGAACCTGGCGATGCAGAATGTGCGACTTGAACCCGGGTGCGAAGCACTCGACCGTGTTCACGACCGCGTCGCCGAATGCCTCCCGCGTCGCGTCCGTCCAACCGCCGTTCAAGTGATACGGAGCGTATTGCACGAAGATCGACATGACGTGCTTGCCGGGTGGCGCCATCCCGGGATCGATCATCGACGGGAAGACGATGTCCATGTAGGGGCGGCGCGAGAACTCGCCGTACTTGGCGTCGTCGTAGGCGTGCTCGACGTAGTCGAGGCTCGGACTGATCGAGAACGCGCCGCGATGCTGGCGTCCCACTCCCGGCATACACGTGAAGCTCGGTAACGCATCGAGCGCGAGATTCACTTTGCCGGACGAGCCCCGGAATTTGAACCGCTTGATGTCCGCAACGAATTCCGGCGGCAGCTGATCGGTCTCGAGCAATTGCAGGAACGTGCGCCGTGGGTCGAGACTCGACACCACCGTGCGCGCCGAGATCTCATCGCCATTCTCGAGCACGACACCGGTCGCTGTTCCCGAGCGAACGGTGACCTTGGCAACCGGGGCGTCGCACCGGATCTCGGCGCCGAACGCGCGGGCCGCTGAGGCGATCGCCTCACTGACCGCGCCGGTGCCGCCCTTGGCGAATCCCCAGGCGCGGAACACGCCATCCAACTCGCCCATGTAATGATGAAGCAGCACGTAGGCCGTGCCCGGCGAGCACGGTCCCAGGAAAGTGCCGATGATGCCGCTCGCCGACTTCGTCGCCTTGAGCACGTCGGTCTCGAACCACTCATCCAGAAAGTCCGCGGAGCTCATCGTCATCAGTTTGACGAGCGCGTGGAGGCGCTCGCCGCCCAAGCCGCGGAAATGCTTGCCGAGTTTGAGCAGGCCGACGAGATCGCCCGGTGCGAAGGACGTCGGGTCGGGCGGTACCATACTGAGGATCGGCTTGACCGCCTGCGCCATGAAGTGCATCAGCCTGCCGTACTCGTCGTACGCCTCGGCGTCGCGGGGCGAATGGCGGTACAGCTCACGCCGCGTCTCGTCGTGATCGGCCCATGCGGCGAGGTAATTGCCGTTTTCCATCGGCGTCACGGTGCTCTCGAGCGGCAGGATGTGCAGGCCATGCCGCGGCAGGTCGAGGTCACGGATGATTTCGGGACGGAGCAGGCTGACGACGTAGGAAAACATCGAAAACTTGAACCCCGGGAAGATTTCTTCGGTGACCGCGGCACCGCCGACGCGCGGGCGGCGCTCCAGCACCAGCACCTTCTTGCCGGCGCGCGCCAGGTAGGCCGCCGTCACGAGGCCGTTGTGACCCCCACCGATCACGATGGCGTCGTAGGGCATCAGGCGCGTTTGCGTTCGGGATTAAAGAATGGCAGCGCCGTCACATGAGCCTTCGCCTGTTTGCGCCGGTGCTCGACGGTGACCTCCATCCGCACTTCCGTGCCGGGCGCTGCGCTCGACGATTCGAGGTGCGCGAGCGCCATGTACCGCTTGAGGAGCGGCGACCAACCGCCGCTGGTCGCATAGCCGACCTGCCGATGTCCGCCGCGCTCATAAATCGGGACACTCATCCGCCACGCCTGCGTCGGGAGCCGCGGGGGGAGGCCGACGTCGGCGTAGAGCTGCTCTAACGAATCCCAATCGATGGTGAGTCCCGCGAACTGCCACGCCGGACCCCGCTGACGCTCGGCGGCGAGCGCCGGTTGCCCGTTGTAGCGTTCCTTGTCGGTGGCGACGGTCCAGCCGAGGCCGAGCTCGAGCGGTGAAGACTTCTGGGCTTCGATGAGCGCGTGCCGCGAGGAGAAGTAGTCGACGTCGATGAGGAGGAGGCCGGCTTCGATGCGCGCGACGTCGAGCGCCAGCATGCCCGCCGGGGTGATACCGTAGGCCGTTCCGATTTCGACGAGCGCGTCCCAGAGCGGCACGGCTTGTGACGCATCGACCCAGACCTCATAGCCCAGGTCGCCGGTGTACCCGGTGCGCGAGATCGTCACCGGAACGCCGCGGATCTTCGCGGCCGTCAGGCGAAAGTATTTGAGCGCCGCCAGATCACGCTCGGCCGCAATCTGGAGGATCGCGCGGGAGTTCGGCCCTTGTAGCGAAAGCGCGGCGGTGCTCTCGGAGACGTCTTCGATCGAGACCTCGAGGCCCGACGCATTGAGATGCAGCCAGCGGAGCGTGGGGTCCGCTGAGGTCATTCGGAATGTCTGCTCACCTAGCACCGAGATCGTACCGTCGTCGATCTGCTTGCCGTCAGCGTCGCACCACGGCGTGTACAGCACCTGGCCGACTTTCGCCTTCGCGACGTTGCGCGTGACGACGTGATCGAGCAGGCGCGCGGCATCACGGCCGGTGACGAGGTACTTGTACAGCGGCGAGACGTCGAAGAGGGCCGCGGCGCTCCGGATCGCGTGATACTCACGATCGTGCGACAGCTCGTAGGAGCTGGCGACTACGTAGCCGGCCCAGCGGCGCCACGCCTGGCCTTCGGAGAGCGGACCGGTGCGCGGGTGAAACGGCGTTGTCCGCAGGCTCATGCGGGGGTCGGTGTCTCGAGGTTTTCCATGATCGGGCGCGAAATCTAACTTTCGAGTGATGCGACTGCATCTCGTCGAGCTGCATGATCTCCCGCGGTGTCCGCCGTCGCTGCGCGACGCGCTCACCGATTTCCTCGCGTTCACCTTGAACCTATCCCGGATGTACAGCCCCGCCGGGCCGTTGCTCCGGCGCGCGATCGCCCGGACTGGCGCGCGACGAATCATCGATCTGTGCTCGGGGGCGGGCGGCCCCTGGGAATGGCTTGCCGATCAAGTGGGTGTGCCGGTGCTGCTCACCGATTTGTATCCGCACGCCCGAGTTAGCGGGTCGATGTCAATCCATCCCGATCCTGTCGACGCGCGAGCGGTGCCGGAGTCGCTCGACGGTTTTCGCACGCTGTTCACTTCGTTCCATCATTTCCGGCCGGATGAAGCGCGCGCGATCCTCGAGGACGCCGTGCGGCGGCGGCAGGGGATCGCGGTCTTCGAAGCAGCGCGGCGTGCACCGCGCGAGATCGCGGTCATCGCATTCACCTGGCTTGGCACCCTTGCCGCGGTTCCGTTTATTCGGCCCTGGCGCTGGTCGCGGCTCGCGTGGACGTACCTGCCGCCCCTGTTGCCGTTCGTCGGCACATTCGACGGCGTCGTGTCCTGTCTGCGCGCCTACTCGCCCGCGGAGTTGCGTGGGTTAGTCGAGGGGCTGGATAGCTACGACTGGGAGATCGGCGAAATCCGGGGAGGCTGGTCACCGCTCCGGGGAACCTACTTGATCGGGGTTCCCAAATGATGTGCGCGCGGTTCTCTTAGAGGCATTCCTCCTTTCCGCGCTCGCGGAGGCATTATGCGTTCCATTTTCCTCGCCGGTCTCCTTGTCGTCCCCTGCGTCGTCACGGCTCAAGAAACAGCGTCCGACACGCTGCTCACCGTGAATCATTATCTCGATTGGGAGCAGGTCTCCGATCCACAGGTCTCGCCCAATGGATTGCAGATCGTGTACACGCGCCGCTGGGTGAACAAGATCGAGGACCGGTGGGATTCAGCCCTGTGGATCATGAATGCCGACGGCTCGAAGAACCGCTTCCTCGTGAAGGGCTCGAATACGCGCTGGTCTCCGGACGGCACTCGGATCGCGTACTTCGCCGACGGCGAGCCGAAGGGAACACAGATCTTTGTGCGGTGGATGGACGCGGAAGGCGCGACGTCGCAAGTCACGCGCGTGACTGAGACTCCGTCCAACTTGAGCTGGTCGCCCGACGGCGCGTCTCTTGCCTTCACGATGCTGATGAAGAGCGAGACGCCGTGGAAGATCAGTATGCCGGCCGCGCCGGAGGGTGCCAAATGGACGCCGGCGCCGCGCATCGTCGATCGCCTCCACTATCGGCGCGACCGCATCGGCTACGTCGAGCAGGGAACGACGCAGCTGTTTCTCGTGCCGGCGGAAGGCGGCACGCCGCGCCAGCTCACCAGCGGCGAGTACTCGACGAGCGAGCTGGGCAGCGGGCCCAATTACGACTGGACGCCGGACGGGCGCACCATCGTGTTCGACGGCCTGCGCGACGCGGACGCCGATTACCGCTATCGCGAGTCGTATCTCTACGCGGTCGACGTGAAGGGTGGGGCCATCCGCCCGCTCGTGACAAAGAAGGGCGGTTGGTCGAACCCGACGGTGTCACCCGATGGCCGCACTGTCGCCTTCACGGGTCACGACTACGGCACGCAGTCCTATCGCGCCGACGAAGTCTGGGTGGTGGGAATCGACGGCGGCGGCATGCGGGCGCTCACGACGTACGATCGCGATCCCGGCGGGCTCCGTTGGAGTCCCGACGGCAATGGCGTCTTCTTTGCGCTCGCGGAGCAGGGAACGAGCAACGTCTATTTCGCGGGGCTCCACGGGGGCAATCGCCGTGTGACCGACGGCGTTCAGATGCTGTCGCTCGCGTCGGTGTCGCGCGACTTCAATGCCGTGGGAACGCGCACCGATCCCGGTGATCCGCCCGACGTGGTGCGCTTCAACCTCAAGCGCGCGCAGCCAATCGCCCGGCTCACGAATGTGAATGCCGACGTGCTGGAAGGCATCAAGCTTGGCACCGTGGAGCAGATCTGGTACGCATCGACCGGCGGTACGCGCGTTGAGGGCTGGATCGTGAAGCCGCCGGGGTTCGACGCGCGCAAGAAGTATCCGCTGATCATGGAGATCCATGGCGGGCCGCACGGCATGTACAACGTTGGCTTCAGCTATCAGCTCCAGAATTTCGCCGCCAACGGTTACGTGGTGCTCTATACCAATCCGCGCGGCAGCACCGGATACGGCAGCACCTTCGGCAACGCGATCGAGCGCGCGTATCCGAGCGTGGACTATGACGATCTGATGGCGGGAGTCGATACCGTCATCGGCCGGGGCTACGTCGACACGCAGCGGATGTACGTGGGTGGCTGCTCCGGCGGCGGCGTGCTATCCAGCTGGGTGATCGGCCACACCACGCGCTTCGCCGCGGCGGCGGTCCGCTGTCCCGTGATCGACTGGATGAGCATGGCAGGCGAGACCGACGTGCCGCTCTTCACCTATGGCTTCTTCGACGCGCCGTTCTGGGAGAAGCCCGAGCAGTGGATCAAGCAGTCCTCGCTCGCCTACGTCGGCAACGTCAAAACGCCCACCCTGCTGATGACGGGCGAGCTCGATCTACGCACGCCGATGCCGCAGACCGAAGAGTACTACTCGGCGCTCAAGATGTTGAAGGTGCCCGTCGTGATGCTGCGGTTCAACGGCGAGTATCACGGCACCAGCTCCAAGCCGTCGAATTTCCTGAGGACGCAGCTGTACATGATGAGCTGGTATCAGAAGCATCGGTTGGGGGGCGAGACGACGACGAGCACCGGCGGAGACGCGCCCCGCCAGCCTTAGGGCGTGACAGTGACGGGTTTGACGTCTGAGCCGATCGGGACGTCGGCGCGGACGTAACCGATCGCGTTCGGATACTTGCGGATGTACTCGAGGACTTCGAGGTCGGAGCTGCGCTCGGGCGGCGCGACTCCGACCCCCGCGAAGGTCTGCTGCTGCCACCACGTCTCAACCCAGGCGATGGTGCGTTGGAGGATCCTCTTCGTGAAGGAGCGGCGCACGGGTGAGTCAGGCGTCTGGTCGATCGGCAGGACCGGTTGACGGTCGTCCCACAGCGTGATTTTTCTCAAAAAGATCTTGGACACCTGATCGCGGCTGAGGTGCGCGATCGGGTTCGTCGTATGTACGACCAGCGTGTAGGAGACCTCTTGCGCGCGCAACCCGGCGGGCAGCAACAGCACGAGTGCGGCGACGGTCGCCCCGCGAATGTGTTGCAGCATGTGGCGACGATAAAAAAAACCGTACGCTGGTGATGTGATCCGCGACCACCCCGACAGACTGGGTGATCACCTAGGATGACCAGATGACCTTGCAACTTCGGCACATGCTCGAGCAGCTCGAGGCGATCCGGAACAGTCTCGCGATCTAGGTCTTGGTGTTCCTCGTCTTTTCTTGATCGAGCAGCGCTCTCTTCCTCTCTAATCCCCATCGATAACCACCTAGGTCCCCGTCTTCTCTCACTACTCGGTGACAGGGAATAATCAGCGCCGCCGGGTTGGTTGCGCACGCCCTTGCGACTGCTCGCGTCGCATTGGGTTGACCGATTCGTCGCGCGACTTCCGCGTACGAGCGAGTCTTCCCGAACGGGATCTTCTGGAGCTCCTGCCACACGCGTCGTTGGAATGCGGTCGCGCGGATGTCGAGCGGCAAATCGAGGTGCGGCTCCCGGGCGTCCCGATACGCGAGAATTGCTCCGACCCAGCCCGCGAGCGTGCCGCTCTTGTCCTGCACGACACGCGCCGTGGGAAACTCGGAGAGCAGGTCGGCCTCGAGCGCGTCGGCGTTGTCGCCGAGCATGACACGACAGATGCCACGCTCGGTGGCGGCGACGAGCAGTCGCCCGAGGGATGTGGACACCGTGACGTAGGCGATGCCGATCCCGACACCGCCGTGCGCGTACGTGGCGGGCGTCATGCCGAGCTGCTCGTGCGTGCGTTCGTAGACGCGGCTCGACGAGCTGTAGCCGGCTTCAAACAGTGCGGGACTCACGTGCTTCCTCCGTTTCAATTCCTGCTTGAAGCGCGCGACGCGGCGCGCGTCTGCATACTGTTTCGGCGTTATGCCGAGTACTCGCTTGAAGGCACGCGCGAGCTGCTGCGGGCGCGTCGCAAGCACTGCACCCGACTCGATGGCGCGGCACGCGTCGCGCACCAGTGCCACCGCCGGATCGGCGCTCTGCGCCTCCGCGGGACGGCAACGCAAGCACGCGCGGTAGCCTTCCCGCTCGGCGGCCTCAGGGATTGGGAAAAACGTGACCTGCGTTCGGCGCGGCCGACGGCTGGCGCACGAGGGGCGGCAGTAGATCCCCGTGGAGCGCACGGCGTAGACAAACGCTCCGTCGAAGCGCCGGTTGCGCGCCAACACTGCGCGCCAGCGCTCGTCGTCTGCGGTATGGGCGGAAACGGCTGCGGCACCAGTCACGCGGGGGAACATAGCGTCTGGTGCCGCGACGATCTATCCGATTTGCGACGGTAAAGTCACATCCATTTTTCATCTGCGGAGGGGCCGTAAATCGACGGCACCTTGCCGCCGGCCATCCGCAAATACACCGAGAACTGGCCCCGATGATGGATCTGATCGTTCAGGAGGAACCAGAGGACATCGAGCCGCCGTAAGTCACCGTGCTGCTTCGGGCCGGTCATGAACTTGACCGTCGTATTGAGCTGCGACTCGTCGACCTTCCGCACCTTATCGCCGATCACCTTCAGCGCCTTCTCGACCTCGCCGACCATGCCCTGCCAATTGGCGGGCATCGCCGGCATGTTCGGCGGCGGCATTTTCATCTCGCCGTGGACGGCCTGCGCTCCACCAACGCCTTCGAACACGAATGTCCACGCGAGATCCATGGCGCTGCGACACGTCGGGTGCGGCTTGAGGTCCTCTTGGTTGCCTGGGTACGCGCGGAGCACCTTCAGGGTGGTGGCTGACTCACGGTCCCAAGCGTCGAGGAACGCCTGCTTTTCGCTCATAAGCCCTCCTTCGAATTGAGCTATGATGTTGCACGCCGGTTCAATCGACCGGTAGCCCCCAGCCCGACAGTCCCGTAGCTTCGCCCGTCGCGATGCCTTCCTTTAAGAGTGACGACGACCTGCAATCGCGGCTCAGGCGCGCGCTCGGCGACGCGTACGAAGTGCGTGGTCTGCTGGGGCGCGGAGGATTTGCGGCGGTCTACTCCGCCATCGAGGTAGCGCTTAAGCGCGACGTCGCCGTGAAGGTGCTGCGTCCCGAGCTTGCCGTCGACCCCGCGATGCGTCAGCGATTCCGCCGTGAAGCGGAGGCAGTCGCGCGGCTGCGTCATCCGCGCATCGTGCCGATCTACAGCGTTGGTGAAGGCGGAGGACTTGCGTGGTACGTGATGCCGCTGATCGCTGGTCCGAGTCTCAAGCAGCATCTCGAGAAGATTGGCCGTCTGCCGACCGCTGATGCTCGACGCATGCTGCTCGAGGCCGCCGAAGGATTAGCGGTCGCGCATCGGGCCGGCATCGTGCATCGCGACATCAAACCGGACAACCTGCTGCTGGATGGTGCAGACGCGCGCGTCTTGCTGACCGATTTCGGGATCGCGAAAGCCCTTGGCGGCACGGTGCAGACGCTGACGGAAACCGGCGTCGTCATCGGAACACCGCAATACATGAGTCCTGAGCAAGCCGGCGGGGAAGCGACGGACGCTCGCTCTAACGTGTATTCCCTCGGGGTCGTCGCCTATCAGCTGCTGACCGGTGAGCTGCCGTTCGAGGCAGGCACCGTGGCGGCCTTGCTGGTGAAGCAACTTGTGGCGGAAGCGCCGAGCGTGCTGCGGAAGCGACCCGACTGTCCTTCTGATCTCGCGGCCGCCGTAATGCGCTGTCTGGCGAAGGATCCGCAGGATCGCTGGGCGTCCGCGGAAGCGCTGCAACACGCACTGGCGCCCGAAAGGGGATCGCTCGTACGACCGCGGCCGCAGGGCGGGGCAGCCGCCGGAACGCCGCTGCAGCGATTCCGTCGCCTCGTGCTCAGCGCCATCGGCGTGGTCGTCATCCTGATCGTTGTGGACGCCGCGCGCGGACAGATTTTGTTTGGGCCCCTCGGCCTGCTCGTCGCGGCATTCGTGATTGCAACGGCATATGGACCGCTGTGGACCGCGGGTTACGGTTGGCGCGATCTGATCAGTGGGGGCGGACTGCCGGCGATTCTGCCGATACGGTCCCCGGTCCCGCTCGACTCGGATGAGTTCGGCCCGCACGCCGCCGCCATCCAACAGGCGCGTACTGACCGCGCGGCGCTGCGCGCGGCTCTCGAACGCTTACCCAGAACCCAGCGGCAATCGCTCGCCGCAGCAGTCCCAGCCGCGGATGCGCTGGTCGCGCGCGCTGCAGCGACAGCGGCGGACCTCCAGGGACTCGACCGGCAGATCGATCCGGCGCCTGAGGAGATCGACCGGCGACTGGCGGCAACCGCAGCCGAACCACCGTCGCCGGGGCGCGCCCAGCGACTCGCGGTTCTCCAACGCCGGCGGTCAACGATCGATGGCTTGCTGACGCGTCGGGATCGCGCGGCCGACACGCTCGCCAATACGTTGACCGCCTTGGCACGGCTGCGCGGCGCTGCAGATGGAACGCCCGCGGACATCGAGGCTGCGATTCGCGATGCTAACCTACATTCGGTCGCAGACGGGTAACCCTTCCTTTGTCGCCGGCACGCTGTCTCTGTCAGTCACGGGCGCGGAGGGAAGATCGGTCTTGTATCCCACGTAGATCACGCAGCTCTTGTCACGCGCCGCGGCGTGAATCGCTCTCCCGTTCCAGGATCGTCCACCCGCGTTGATCACCTGCACCCAGATCGAGTCGGGCGCCGGAGCCCCATGGAACATCCCGAGCGCTGCGACGTCGGTCGTGTATGTGCCGTGACCGACGAAGTACTGCTCCTGCGCAACGACCAGATTGCGCAGCGCCTTTTGCAGCGCGGCCGTCCGAGGGGTTTGGGCCGAGGCCGTGTGCGTGTTGAGCGAGGCAATCAAGAAGAGTGGGATGACGTATCGCATAGAGGCTCCTCTGGACAATGTCAGGTGACGTGACGGCGACCGACGAGGCTCAGCGCGAGCGTGAGCACGAGCGCGGCGAGCGCCACAGCGAAGAGAATCGCTCGTCCCCGTGGGGCGGGACCGAGCGGCGGCAATCCCGGTACGACACTGCGCGCCCAATCCATCGTCCAGCGATCCATTGACTCACCGAACGCGAGTGCAAACGCGCTGTCGACGGGGGCCGAAGAGCGCCAGAAGCGCGCGAATCGTTCGCGCCCCATCTGGTGGACGAGCGTGGAGAGGTAACGGTCTTCGCCAAGAAAATTGCGAGGCCAGTACGTGCGTCTCAGGTAGCCGCTGATCTCAAGCGATTTGAGTCGCAGGCTCAGGGGCTGCCAAAAGCGGTCACTCGTGATCGCGCTCTGGCAGCGCGGCAGCCGTCCGTCGGCGCAGGCGAGCGCGTCGAACGACATCTCAGAGACAACCAGGTTGAGGGCGTTGGGCTCCTCGAGCAAGCGCAGCGTCGGCGGAGGCCCCTCCCAATCGGCCACGTTCGCGACTCGGTAGGACCGCGCCCGCAGCCACTCTTCGACTTGTGGTCCCGGTCGTCCGAAGGCCGAGTAATAGAGGCACGGACCGAGCTGCTCCCGAAGCCAGGGCTCCAGATTTTTGCCCCGTTCGAGCGCGGGCGGGCTTCTGAGCCACTCCACAGACCAGTCGAGGGTAAGAGCGACCGCGCAAGTGCGGCCGTCGAGCGCCGATGGCAGGACGTACCGCGCCTGGTAAAAACGCTTCGTGACGACATCCAGTACGACGATGAGGCGCGCACCGGGTGCGGAATGCGTGCGTTGCCATACGTGATCGACCGCGGTCCGAAACGCGCGTTGGGCGGAGTCCGATCGAGGGCCCCGAACGAGCACCGCGAGATCCCGTGCACCAGTCGCGCCTGCTCGCACGACCCGGCTCAGTGAGTCGCGAAAGCGGACCGCGCCGAGCACGTTCTCGGCTTGCTGGTAAGCGTTGTTCATCAGGTTGAGCCGCGCGGTCTCGACAGGCTCCTCCGCGCGGAAGACGATGGCACCCCAGGGCGGTTGCGGCGGAAGGTACGCCACCGCCAAGGCCAGGCAGCTAACGCCCGTGATGGCGATCCATCGACCGACCGTCAGCGCCATCTCGAGCTCCGAAAAGCCACCAATCCCATCAGCACGATCCAACCGAGCGCCGTCCACGCTCGGGCCGGTGCGATGGTCACCGGCTTCGGTCTGGCCTCGATAATTGCGCGACGCCATGCGAGGATCAGCGAGTCGACCGGCATCCTCGCGGCCAGCGCGAATCGCTGCGAGAGGGATCGCGACACGCCATGCGCCAGGCGGCCCAACGCGCGACGGCCACCGGACACGAGCGTCAACCGCACGAGCGATTGTCGTGCGTCAGTCGATAGTGGCGGCTCGAATCCCCGAGCATGCAGCACGTCGAGGCATGCGCTGTCCGATCCGAGCGTACAGGCATCGACTGCGGGCCGCAATCGCCCCAAGAGGTCCGTACTGTGTGCGACCAGCGCGCGCCGTTCGGCCGCGTCGTACCCCAGGACTGCAGGATCCCCTTCGCCTAGTCCCAGGGCCGCGGCACACGCGTCTGCCGTTCCTGCGTAGCAGCGCCGCACGGCGACCGATGGCGCGGTGACGAGCTCGACGTACACCCGCGCATGCTCTGTGGCGGCGGGGACCCCGGGAAGCAAGAGCGGCCCCGTCCAGTTCGCGACGAGGGTGTCCGCTTTCTCACGAATTACCGCGCTGGCCGCGCGAACGAGTTGAAATGCCACATCAGCCGAAGTTGCCGCGCTATCGGCGATGACAGGATAAAGGTGCGCCATTTGCGGCCGGGGCGGTCCCAGCAGGAAAAACAGCATCGGTGTCGACGACAGTGTCGCCGCCTCATCTCCATAAACGCTATCGAGCCTGGTCCACGCGACTCCGGAGGCCTGCCGAACCAGCGCCGCTTCCCCCGGGCGCACGACGATCACGAGCGCGCCGCTGCGAACGGTATCGAGCCTTTCACGACGGGCACTCTCCGCACGCGCGACAGCGACTGCGGCCGAGTGACGTAACAGCTCCAACTGGTGCAGGCGCCGCACGAGCGCAGTCGTATCCTGTGCGGTCAGGATCGCGGGCATCATGCTCGCGACGAGTGCCGCGACAGCCCAACGGTGTCGCTCAAACATCGATCAACATCCAACGCCCTGAGAAGATCTCGAGCGGCCCGGGCCAAAGGATCAGACGATCCCCGATGAAGGGAATCAAGGCAACGTGCACGCCTGCCGTCTCGAGCAGGACTTGAACCGCGATGATACCGCCGATGATCGCGAGCACGTAGCCAGCGGTCCGGGTCGTACCGGCGGTGATCGCGAAAAAGACGGCGTAGGCGAGAAACAGGGCGAGGGCGAAGCGCACGGCGATCGCGGTCGGATAGGCGTGCAGGCCGGCGGGAATGCTCGCGGTACCCGCGGCGAATAGTGCGCCGAGCCAGAGCGCAATCACCGCCGCGCCGAGCAGTAGGGCGCCCGCTCCGAAACGCTGCAGCGCATAGTGCCAGCGCGGAATCGGCAGCGACAACGCATAGACATGTCGACCGCGATGGTCGGCACTCCAGGCCGTCATCGCCATGAAGAGCGCGATCGTCGTCGCAAGCACAGGGTAAGCGACACCCCACGATTCCAGAGAACTCAGCAGCTGGCGCGCTTCCCACGGCGTGGTCTGCGGATTGCCCGCCCGCTGCACCGAGAATACCGGCAGAGCGAATGCCGCGACGACAAGCGGCGACAGCGTCAGTCGCGACCACTTCCATTGGGTGAAGAGAATCATTCGGAACATGATCGCTCCTAGCTTCGTGGCTCGCGGAATGTGCGGAGCAGCTCGACGAACCCCTCTTCGAGATCGAGGTCGATGACTTCGCGTAATGACGCGCCGACGCCCTCGAAGTATTGGCTCATCGGGGCCTGCCAGCCGCGCACCGTCCACGTTTCAGAGGCGCCGTTCCCGGCCTCGCGCGCGAGTACGACGAACGGCGTATCACCGGGCAGGGCAGGGGGGTTGGCAACGCGCAGCCGCTTGATGCCGCTCTTGAAGCTCTGCATCGGCAGCTCGGCGACGAGCCGGCCGCGATCCATGACGCCCACCCAGTCGCAGATGCGCTCGAGCTCGTGCACGAGATGGCTGGAGATGAAGACCGTGGCGTTCTGCTGGGAGACGTAGTCGAGCAGCGCCGCGAGTACGTCGCGCCGGACCACCGGATCGAGTCCGTCAGTCGGTTCGTCGAGTACGAGAAGCTCAGGCCGCTGTGCCAGCGCCAGCAGCATCTCGAGCTTCCCCATCTCTCCCTTTGACAGTTGGCTGAGTCGGCGAGCGCGATCGAGTTGGAACTGGCCTACCAGCTCGTTCGCCCAAGTCCAGTCCCACGTCGGATAGAACACGGCGTGAAAACGGAGTGCTTCGTCCACCGTGAGGGTCGTGTAGAGATGCGGTTGCTCCGGGACGTAACCTGTGCGCGCCAGGATCCGCGGGATATCGCGGGGCACCGAGGCGCCGAGCACGGTGATCGTGCCGCCGAGGGGACGCAGCAGACCGAGCATGAGCCGGATCGTCGTGGTTTTGCCGGAGCCATTGGGGCCGAGGAATCCGTAGAGTGATCCGGTGGGCACTCGCAGCCCCAGCTCACGAATTTCAAAATTCGTTCCGGCCCGGTAATGCAGATCGCGGATGTCGACGGCGTGGCTCATGAGACCTTCACCTCCAACTCTTGCGCGATCGCCTGCAGCAGCTCCTTCGAGCTGATGCCAAGACGTCCCGCCTCAGCGACGAGCTGCCGCACGAGTCCCGATGCTTGTCGCGTGCGCTCGCTCGCGCGCCGCTCGGGAATCACTTCCCGCACGAACGTTCCCGCGCCCTGGCGCATCTCCACAAAACCCTCCGCTTCCAGATCGCGATAGGCCTGTACCACGGTGGCCGGATTGACGCGCAAACGTCCCGCGAGATTGCGGACGGAGGGCAGTGCATCGCCCGGCGTGAGTTCTCCCGCGGCAATCGCCACGCGCAAGCGAGTGGAGATCTGTGCGTACAACGGCGTCGGGCTTCTCGCGTCGATGTGTTCGAACAAGGCATGGTCCTACTGTATCGTTGTACTAATACAGTATATCTTTTATCCTGCCTGTCAAGCCACGGCCATGGTCGTAGCTTTACCCATGCTCCGGAACTGCCTGCCGATCATTGGACTGGCCCTCATTGCCATAGGTGCCCTGACCTGGGCCATCATGGCCCTGCGCCGCTCGCTCGCCCGGGAGCGCTGGCTGGCGCGGGTCGACGATCTCACCGGCGTTCGGAATGCCCGGGCATTTCATGAAGCCGCCGGCGCCGAGATCGAGCGGGCACGCCGGTATCAGCATCCCTTCAGCGTCGCGGTCGTCGACCTCGGTAACCGCGTCGGCGATGAGCCGGTGCGCGCGGCGGCGGCGGCTTTGCGGGGGGCGCTACGGGCGACCGACGTGGTGGCGCGCCTTGGCCGCGACGAGTTCATCGCGTTGCTCCCCGAGACCACGGCCGCCTCCGCTCGCATCGTCCTCGAGAAGCTGCGCGCCGGTCTCCTAGACCTGCGAATGACCGATGGCTCGCCGGCGACTCCCAGCATCGGCGGTGTGACCTTTCTCAGCCCGCCGCGCGCGGTCGAAGAGATCATCCGCGCGACCGACGAGCGCGTGGTCGAGGCAAAGGCCAGTGGAACGACTTCCCACGTGACGTGGAACGCCGCCCCAATCGAAGGACGATGACCCGGCAGAACTTCGCCAGTGGCGCCCCATGGGAGCCGGTGATTGGCTACTCGCGGGCGGTCCGGGTTGGCAAGGTGATCCACATCTCGGGGACGACCGCGACTGACGCGCAGGGCCGGATCGTCGGCGTCGGAGATCCATACGCCCAGGCCGTCCAGGCTTTGCGGAACATCACACGCGCGCTCGAGCAGGCCGGAGCCGGTGTCGCCGATGTCGTGCGGACGAGGATGTACGTAACCGACATCGCGCATTGGCAGGAGGTCGGGCGCGCCCACGGCGAGGTGTTTGGCGACGTGCGGCCGGCCTCGACGCTCGTTGCGGTGACGCGTCTCGTCGATCCAACGATGCTGGTAGAGATCGAGGCCGAAGCGATTCTTCCCGAATGAAAATCGTTGTCAGTGGCTCCACGGGCTTGATCGGCTCAGCACTCACGCCGCGGCTACGCGCCCTGGGCCATGACGTCGTGCCGCTGGTGCGGCGCCGGCCTGCTCCGGAGGAACGGGCCATCGGCTGGGATCCCGAGCATGCGACCATCGATCGCTCCGCACTCGAAGGCGCGGACGTCCTGGTACATCTCGCCGGCGAGAAGGTATTCGGACGTTGGACGCCGGCCAAGAAGCAACGCATCCGAGACAGCCGGGTGCTGGGGACGCGACTCGTGAGCGATGCGGCTGCCGGTCTGAGCCGACGACCGCAGCTGCTGCTCGCCGCATCGGCGATCGGATACTACGGCGACCGTGGCGACGAACCGCTCAGCGAGCAGAGCGGGCCGGGGGAAGACTTCCTGGCGGTGGTCGCGCGAGAGTGGGAGGCGGCGACGGTGGGTGCGACGCGGGCCGGCATCCGCGTGGTGAATCTGCGGTTTGGCGTTGTGCTTACGCCCAAGACTGGAGCGCTCGCGAAGATGCTGCCAGCATTCAAACTGGGACTCGGCGGGCCGGTGGGTAGCGGCAACCAGTACCTGAGCTGGATAGCGTTAGACGATGCCCTCAATGCAATCCTGCACGTCCTCGAGACGACCACTCTCAGCGGTCCGGTGAACATCACGGCTCCCAGTCCCGTGACGAACCGCGAATTCGCCAAAACACTCGGCAAGGCCTTGGGCCGTCCCGCCGTAGTCACGGTGCCCGCGTTTGCGCTGCGAATGGCATTCGGGACGGAAGGTGCTGCGATGCTGCAGAGCGGCCAACGCGTACTGCCGGCGCGCCTGCTCGAGTCCGGTTTCCGCTTTTGCTACGGCACGCTGGAGCCCGCGCTGCGTCACTTGCTTGCCGCGCCCGAGGGCGGCCGATAGTATCGGGCATGACGCTGCGCGACGCCTACGACGACGAACCTGAAGCGCAGGAGCCCAACCCCGACGAACCGGAGGTCTCCCGCCGCTCCCGCGGCGTCGCGCTGGGGCTCTGCATTTGCGGCGGCATGTTCGGCCTGCATCGCTTCTACGTCGAGAAGCCGAAGACGGCGATCGCCATGATCTGCACGGCGGGCGGCGGCCTCATCTGGTGGCTGTACGATCTGGTGTTGATCGCCGCAGGGGAGTTCCGAGACTCGGACGAGTTGCCGGTGCGCCGCTGGAGCGTCGAGGAGACGCCCTCGCTCGCGCGCGAACTTACCGGCCGTGCCGAGCAGCGTGTGATCGCGCTCGAGGAGCAGTTCGACGGTTTGCGCCAGCAATTCAACGATCTCGCCGAGCGCGTCGACTTTGCCGAGCGGATGCTGGCGCAACAGCGCGAGCCGGGCCGTCCTCAGTTACCGCGTCCTTCCGGATCGTAGACGGCATGCGCATCGGAGTGCCGAAGGAGGCCGCCGCGAACGAACGGCGTGTCGCCCTCACGCCCGACGTCGCGGGCCGCCTGAAGAAGAGCGGGTTCGAGGTGATGATCGAGCGTGGCGCGGGAACGGCGGCGTTCTTTCCCGACGAGGCCTACAGCGCCGCGGGCGCCGCCGTCAGCGATCGCAATTCCGTCCTGCAATCCGACATCGTGGTGCAAGTGCAGGGGCCGGTCGCCGCGGAGGTCCCGCGCTATCGCGAAGCTGGCGCGGTCGTCGCGTCCTTCCAGCCGGTGGCCGATCCCGCGTTGGTGCGGCAGCTCGCGCAACAGAAACTCACCGCGTTCAGCCTGGTGTTGCTGCCGCGCATCACGCGCGCGCAGCCGATGGACGTGCTGTCGTCGCAAGCGACCGTGGCGGGCTACAAAGCGGTCTTGCTCGCTGCCTCGGCCATTGGAAAGCTGTTGCCGATGCTCGTCACCGCGGCGGGCACATTGCCGGCGGCGCGCGTTCTGGTCTTGGGCGCCGGAGTCGCCGGCCTCCAGGCGATCGCGACGGCACGCCGGTTGGGCGCGATCGTCTTCGCGTTTGACGTACGGCCCGCGGTGAAAGAACAAGTGCAGAGCCTCGGCGCGTCGTTTCTCGAGATGGCGGTCGAAGAACACGCGGAGACCGCGGGCGGGTACGCGAAAGAGTTGTCCGAAGAGACGCATCGCAAAGAGCTGGCGTTTCTCGCGGGCGCCGTAAAGGACGCAGACATCGTCATTGCGACGGCAGCGATTCCGGGCAAGAAGGCGCCCGTGCTCATCACCGCCGCCGCGGTGCAGGGGATGAAGCCCGGGTCGGTCATCGTGGATCTCGCCGCAGAGACGGGCGGCAATTGCGAGCTCACGCAGGCGGGCGCCGAGATCGTGCGCAACGGCGTCGCGATTCTCGGTCCGCTGAATCTGGCGAGCACCGTGCCGCTCCACGCGAGTCAGATGTACGCGAAGAACGTCTCGGCGTTTCTCGGGCACATTGTCCAGGACGGGCGACTGCGCCTCGACTTCGAGGATCCAATCATTCGGGAGACGTGCGTGACGCATGCGGGCGAGGTGCGCAAATCATGAGCGATTTCGGATCGATGCTGTTCGTCTTCGTGCTCTCGACGTTCATCGGCCTGGGCGTGATTCGCCGGGTGTCGCGACTCCTCTACACGCCGCTGATGTCGCTCACCAACGCGATCTCCGCCATCGCGGTCGTCGGCTCGATCGTCGTGACAGGCGCGGATCACCCGCTCACCATCCGCATCCTCGGGGCGGTCGCGCTGTTCGCTTCGATGACCAACATCGTCAGCGGGTTCATGATCACCGACCGCATGCTCAAGATGTTCAAAAAGCAGTGACGCACCTCATCGGAGAGCTTTCGGCCGTCGTCGCGACGGCACTCTTCATCTTCGCGCTGTATTGGATGAACGACCCCAAGACGGCGCGCCACGGCGTCGTCGCCGGCGTCATCGGTATGTTGGTCGCAGTGCTGGCGACGTGGATCCAGCCGGAGATCATCCATCACACGTGGATCATGGGGGCGATCGCCGCGGGATTCCTCGTGGGCGTTCCACTGTCTCGTGTCCCGCTCACCGCGGTCCCGCAGCGGACGGCGTTGTCGCACGCGTTCGGTGGTCTCGCAGCCGGCCTCGTGGGAGCGGCCGAGTATTTCCTGTGGCTCGGCCAGCGGAGCGGTGGAACGGTCGCAGTGCAAATGACGCATTTCCGCATGAGTGCGTTGGCCGCGGAAGTGATTCTCGGATTCCTGACGTTCACCGGGAGCCTGATGGCGGCGGGCAAACTGCAGGAAGTCCGTTGGATTCCGCAGCGGCCCGTCACCTACCCGGGACAGAATGTCGTCAACATCGGCGTGCTCGCGATCGCGGTCGCCCTCGGCGTTGCCGTCGCGGTGCACCCGGACGCGCCGTGGGCCCGGCAGGCGTTTCTCGCGATCGCCGGGCTCGCTCTCATTTTCGGCGTGCTGCTCATCATTCCAATCGGCGGCGCCGACATGCCGACCGTCATTTCGATCTTGAACGCCTACGCGGGCCTCTCGGCCGTCGCGATGGGCTTCGTGCTCGATAGCAAGTTGCTCGTGACGGCCGGCGCTCTCGACGGCTCGAGCGGGCTGATCCTGTCGATCATCATGTGTCGAGCGATGAACCGCTCGTTCACCAACGTGCTGTTCGGGGCGTTCGGGAAAGCGCAGCCGGCGATCGCGGCAGGTGAGCAGAAAGAGTGGAAGCAGGAGACGGTCGAGGGCGCGGCGCAATTGCTCGAGCAGGCCCGCAACGTCGTCATCATTCCCGGCTATGGGATGGCGGTCGCGCAGGCCCAGCACAAGGTGCGCGAGCTCTACGACGCCCTGACGAAGCGGGGCATCGACGTCAAATTCGCGATTCATCCCGTCGCCGGCCGGATGCCGGGCCACATGAACGTGCTGCTCGCCGAGGCCAACATTCCGTATTCGGCGCTCGTCGAAATGGACGAGATCAACCCCGAGATGCCGCAGACCGATGTCGCGCTCGTGGTGGGCGCGAACGACGTCGTCAATCCGGCGGCGCGCTACGCGAAAAACACGCCGATCTACGGCATGCCCATCATCGACGCCGACAAGGCGAAGACCGTGCTCGCGGTGAAGCGGAGCAAGAAGCCGGGCTTCGCGGGAATCGACAATGAGCTGTACGTGCAGGACAACACGTGGATGCTGTTCGGCGACGCGAAAGCAGTGCTCGGCGACCTCGTGAAACAGTTCGCGGGCGCGGGGATCCACGGATGAGCGTCACGACCCTGGCCCTGATTGGCGTGGTCATCCTCGTTGCCGCGCTGCTCTCCGGCCTGGTCGAGCGCACGCGGTTTCCTCAAGTCGCGTTGTTTCTCCTGCTCGGTCTCGTTATCGGACCGCTCGGTCTTGGGCTCGTTCATTTCGACCTGCACTCACAAATCCTGCAAACCATCGCGACGCTCGGGCTCGTGTTGGTGCTGTTCACCGATGCCGTGAGCGTGAACTTCTCGGAGGTGCGGCGCAACCGCAAACTGATTCGTCTCGTCCTCGGCCCCGGCACCCTGCTGACCGCCGCAATCATCGCGCTGGCGGCTTGGGTCCTGCTGCGCTTGCCGCCCGCATTCGCGGCGATGCTCGGTGCTTCGCTCGCGTCGACCGATCCCGTCATGATGCGTGGGCTCCTGCGAGGCGCGCCCGATGTGCCCACCGAAGCGCGCCACGTGCTCGCGCTCGAGGGCGGGCTCAACGATCTCGTGCTGCTGCCGATCGTGCTCGTCGCCATGGAAGTGATTACGCGAACCGCGACCATGACCGACTGGGTGCCCGCCGCCATCAGGCTCTTCTTGCTTGGTCCCGCGGCAGGCGTCGTCATTGGATTCGCCGGAGTGGCGGTGCTGGAGCGCGTGCGCCGCTGGATGGGTGTACGACGGGACTACGAGTCGCTGTATGCGCTGGGGCTCGCGTTCACCGCGTACGGCGCGGCGGAGGCGCTGCGCGGGAGCGGATTTCTGGCCGCGTTCGCCGCGGGGCTCACGATCGCGGCGTCGGATGCGGAGCTGTGCGACTGCTTCCTCGACCTGGGACAGGCCGGCGCCGAGATGTTCCTGCTGTTCACCTTCGTCGCGTTCGGCAGCTCCCTGATCTGGACGGGGCTCGCGGGGTTGGGAGTGCTCAGTCTCGCCTTCGCGTTGGTCGCGTTGGGTGCCCGGTCCGCCGTTCTCGCCGTGCTGCTGCCACGGCGGCTCGAGGCTCGCAGCCGGCGGCTGATCGTGTGGTTTGGACCGCGGGCGCTCTCCACGCTCTTGCTCGTACTCCTGCCCGTCTTTGCCGGTCTCCCGAATGCCGAGTCTCTGTTCGCACCGGCGGCGCTCGTCGTGCTGCTCTCGATCGTGGTGCATGGCGGCGCGCTGATGGTGTTCGAACAGAAGCATCCAGTGCCGAACGGAACGGCACCGCCGCTCGAGGCATCGCAGATCGGCCGCAGGTCCGAGCGGATCACGCTCGAGGAGCTGAAGGCGCTCGAGGCGCGCGGTGAGCGCGTGATCTTGCTGGATGTACGCAAGGAAAACAGCTGGAACGAGAGTGACCAAAAGGCGCGCGGGGCCATCAGGCTGCCACCGGACAATGCCGCGCCGCTCGCCGCCGAGCTGGCGCTGCCCCGCAACGACTGGCTGGTCGCCTACTGCACTTGAAACAACGAAGCGACAAGCGCCCGGGTGGCGCGAACCCTGCAACAGGCCGGCTGGCCGAAGGCGCGCGCGTTGGTGGGCGGATGGAAGGCGTGGCTCGACGCGGGGATGCCGGTCGAGCCGAAGTAGTCGCGGCTCGACCGGCCTCCGGCAGCTAGAACGTCACGGTGGCGGTGACGGCGTCCTGCTGTTTGCGGCACTGCGTTGTGGCGATACAGACGACGCGTCGCGCATCCGTCCAGACCGGATGCACGCCGTGCGCGCTCGCGGCCACGCCGTTGTAATCCCCGATGAAGGTGCCGCTGAAGCCGATGTTCGGATCAGTCGGGCCGGAGCTGACCAGCAGCTGCTTGCCGAAACTCTGACCGCTCATGGAGGTCGAGAGATAGGTGTTGAGCAACCGATTCCCCGGCGTATCATCGCGCTGCTGAAACTCGACCTGCACGATGCCGTTCTCGGCGACCGCGATCCACGGATACACCTGATCGGCGGTCGAGAGATCGCTGTTCACGACCGTTGAGCTGCTCCACGTCGCGCCGCCGTCCGTCGAGCGACTGAACCGGACATCCGCATTCCCGCTGCGGTAATCTCCCCAGACGACGTAGACCGTGCCTGTCGGTCCTACGGCGATCGAAGGGAATGAATTGACGCGCCAGCTGGAGTTCTTGAGCGCGCAGCGACCATCGGTATTGAAGTGATCACAGATCTCGATGATGGCATCGATGCGGACGGGATGCGCAAAGGTGTTGCCGCCATCCAATGACTTCGCAACCATCGCTTGACCGTTGAACCCCGTGCCGTTGCCGTTCTCGAAGACGACATACACTTCTCCGTTCGGTCCGACGGCGGGCACGGATCCCTGGTCGAAATTCAAATCGGGTGAGGAAACAGGGTGTGGGCCGCTCCAAGTCGCGCCACCGTCGTCCGAGTAGGACAGCACGATGGGCGATTCGATGTAGCTGTCGTCCGCGCGGTTGAACTTGAACCGTGTCCAGGTCACGTAGATCCTGCCACGATGCGGACTCGCCACCCGCGTGTCCACCGCCATGAATTCCTTGTCGTTGAAGTAGCCCACCAGTGGGTCGGTGCCGCCCGATACTGTGGCGATCACGCTGCCCGCCGGTTGTAGCGTCTTCAAATCGGTCGTCTTGCTTACGAATATCACCGTGGTCGAGGTCGCATTCGTGACGGGGGTGAAGCCCAGACACACGTGGTAACCGGCACCGTCCGGACCAAAGGCCGTCGCTACGTCGCCGCCCGCGACGGCGCCCGGCGGCACGGTGGTTCCTTCGCCCACATCGTTCCACGTCGCCCCGCCGTCGCTGGATGCGTAAATGCCGCACGCCGCCAGGTCGTGGCGATAGTCGTTCGACCCGGAGAGCAAGCGGTTGGGGTTACTGGGATCGAGGGCCATGGGTGTTTCGTTTTGCGGGAAAAAGGTCAGGTCCTGATTCTCAACCACGTTGGGGCCGATGTTCTTCGCGGGACCGGGAGGGTTGCCGCCGTCTTGCGGCGGTGCGTTGCCATCCTGGTTTTTGAGCGACGGATCAACGGTCACGACGCTGGAGAGATCGAAGATGTGATCGCTGCCTCCAATCAGATCGGCGCGCACCCCAGGCGCCACAGCGTGAGAGTGGTCAACGCAAGCCGCGGCGAGGAGAGCGCAGACCGCGACGGCAAGCCAACGGTTCATGGATGCCTCCGGCGGGAGTGAATGGTCTCGAACAGTCGCCGGAGGTATTACACAAGAGTCTTACCGGGGTTGCGGCAGCCTCAGGGGATCAACGTTTCCAGGTGTTGTTGTCGCGATCGATGTCAGGATAGATCCGTCTCGGATCGATCACGGCGCTGGTCAGCCGCTTCGCCGTCGCCAGCCGATAGGTAAACCGCGTGCCCAGGTTCCACATCTCGACCGGGAGGTTGCGCGTTTCGGTCGACCCATCTGCATAACGCAGCTCCAGCGTGACCGGCAGCACCATCTGCCCGCGATTCGACAGATAAAGGAAAGTGGTGTCGGCTCGGGCACGGACGGAGTCCACCGCCTGATCGAGCCGCGCCGTCGTGTAAATCCAATTGCGCCAGAACCAATCGAGGTCTCTGCCGGTGACGTTCGCCATCGTGCGGAAGAAATCCGCGGGCTGCGGATGTTTGTGATTCCAGCGGCGCGCGTATTCACGGAATGCGCGATCGAACTCCTCGCGCCCCACAATGGCCTCGCGCAGGATCGTGAGCATCAGCGCCGGTTTCTGATACGCGGTCCAATAGAGCTGGCGGACCTCGTCCGGCTTGGTGATCATCGGCTGTTCGCCGCTGGGAATCGCGGTCGCGGCGTACGCCGCCAGCAAGTCGCGTCGTACGGTGTCGCCGTACGCAGTGCCCTTGAAGAACGCTTCCGCCGCGTCGTAATCGGCGAACGTGTTGAATCCTTCGTCCATCCACGGATAGCGGCGCTCGTCGGAGCCCACCTGCATCGGGAACCACTGGTGGCCGAGCTCGTGCATCAGCACCCAGTACTGATCCTCCCGCTTCTGCAGCGAGGGGCAGTAAATGACCATCGGGTACTCCATGCCTTCGACCAGCCCTTCCACCGCCGAGATCTGCGGCCAGGGATAGTGCCCGAGCGCGTTCGAGAAATGCTTGAGCGCGAACCGCACCATCGCGTTCGCTTCCTCCCACGGCTGGGCGTCGGCATGATAGAACGTCTGAATGAGAATCCCGTCCCAGCTGCTCGCATCCCAGCGCAAATCCGGCCCCGCAGCCCATGCGAAGTCGCGCACCTCGCTCGCGGTGAATCGCCACGTCCGTGTGCCGGGCACTCGGCGCGTGCCGTTCGCGATCGCCTCCGCCCGCGTGATGATCGGCACGATTTCACCCGAGCTCAGGGCGCGCGCGAGCCGGGCGCGCTGCTGTGGCGTCCGGATAGCCGTGGGATTGGCCAACGCGCCCGTCGCCGTAACAAGGAACCCGGCTGGCACCGTGAGGCTCACGTCGAAGTCACCGTACTCGAGGTAGAACTCTCCCGCTCCGAGGAACGGCAAGGTATTCCAACCGTGCACGTCGTCGTAGACGGCCATGCGCGGATACCATTGGCCCAGCTCGTAGAACCTCGAGCCGACGCGCCCCATACGACCGCCTCCGTAGGGCGGGATCGGAAAATGCCAGGCGATATCGAAGGTGATGCCGCGTTCGGGAGCGAGTGGGCGCGGTAACTCGACGCGCATCATCGTGCCGAAGACTTTGCTGGTGAGCGGCCGCCCTGCTGTGTTGAAGCGATCGATCGTAATGCCGCCTGTGAATCCCTTGCCGCCAAAGTCGAACACGACGCCACCTGCGAACACGAGCGGCGGTTGGTTCAGAATCGCGGTAATGGATCCGGGCGCAAACAGGTTTTGGTCGAGTTGTACCCACACAAAGGAAAGCGGATCGGGAGAGCGATTGACGTAGTAAATGCGTCCTTTGCCGCGCAGCACGTTGGTGGACGTGTCGAGCGTCGCTTCCAGCGTGTAATCCGCACGCTGCTGCCAGTAGCGCGGTCCCGGGGCGCCGGACGCACTGCGCACCGGCGTCGGAGTGGGCAGCGCCAGTGCTCGAAACGGAGATGTATCGGCAACGGAGGAGACTTGTTGCGTCATCAGCACGATGACAGCGATCAGCGCGACCATTCGTTCGTCCTCATGACAAGTGTCCTGCGATCACACCGGCAGCGCGGTGTGCGATCCCCATCACCGTGAGCATCGGATTGACGCCGGACGACGTCGGAAAGACGCTGGCGTCCGCGACATACAGGCCTCGTATACCCCAAACCCGATGTTCGGAATCCACAACAGAAGTGCGTGCAGAGGCGCCCATACGGCAGGATGCCATCTGATGAAAGGTGACGAGCAGCAGCTGGTTCGGCCCCCAGCCCGCCGCGTCCACGCGTCGCAGCCAGTCTTGGCGCGCGTTCGCCGCTCCAGGGCGGTAAGTGATGGCGCGCGCCAATGGCACCCAGATCTCGCGAGCGCCCGCCGCCTCGAGCAGCTCGGCCGCGGCGGCGATCGCGCGGCGCAGGTGCGCCGCGTCGTAACGCGAGACGCGATAATCGACGACCGCGGCGCCATCCTGATCCACGGTCACGCGTCCGCCGAAGCGGTCGCGGAGCAAAATGCCAACCAGGGCGGTGCGCGGCAGCCTGGCCATTCGCTCGCGGTACTGCGCGGCGGATTCCCACGGCGCCGCGAGCGCCTGGAACGAGGGGTGCATAGGCACCGTCTCGAACTTGAATCCGTAGCCATCGTCCAGATCGGCGAATTGATCGGAATAGTGCGCTTGCACGGTCCCCGTCCACGGTCGCACATCCTCGTCCATGTCGGCCAGCACCGTCGGCCAGCACCGCCGTCGCGGGATGCAGCGCGAGATGCCGGCCGAGGGCGGGCAGCGCGATGCCAGAGCGCAGCAGCAGCGCCGGCGAGTGGATCGCGCCGCCTGCGACAACAACCGCCT
>Ga0099794_10000075_pt1 | contig 37041 bp, 35 predicted proteins | sample Rivendell_Oct201_10_FD_77320 | JGI IMG/M metagenome (GOLD analysis project Ga0099794, IMG submission 77320) | Vadose zone soil microbial communities from the Eel River Critical Zone Observatory, Northern California, USA -... | ecosystem: Host-associated > Plants > Roots > Rhizosphere > Soil ... | reverse complement strand
TCGGGCGCCGGCACACCGATGCCTTTCACCATCGCATCGTACGCCAGTTTCGTCCGCTCCCATCGCTTATCCCGATCCATGGCGTAGTACCGACCGATGACGGTGGAGACAGCAGTCCGGTCATCCAGCGGTCCCACGCTCTCCAAGAGGTCTTCCATGAACCCGAGCGCAGACTTCGGCGGCGTATCTCGGCCGTCGAGCCAGGCGTGAATCGCGATGGGGAGGTCGGCGCGACGGCCCAGTTTCACCGCAGCGACGAGATGCTTGTCGAGCGCATGCACGCCGCCGGTGCCGATCAGACCCATGATGTGCAACGTGCTGTTCTGGCGGCGCACGTGTTCGACCAACTGCACGAGGGGGGGCGACTGGAAGAATTCCCCCGAATCAATCGACTGCGAGATGCGTACGATGTCCTGCGGCACCACACGGCCTGCGCCGAGATTCAAGTGACCGACTTCACTGTTGCCGATCTGTCCTTCGGGAAGTCCGACGGCGAGACCGGAGGCTTCGAGCAGGGTGCGCGGTGCGCGCTCCCACAGCCGATGCCATGTGGGCGTCTTGCCCAGCTCGATGGCGTTGCCCTCGCGGCCTGGACGAAAGCCCCAGCCGTCGAGCACGATGAGGACAACCGGACCGTTTGCCGTATCCGGGATGCGCGTGCTGCGGCTCGTTGTCATATTGCAGGGGATGCAAGTTAGCCAGATGGTTCGTGCCCTACCAGTTATGCTGAGCGTCGCGATTGCACAGGCGGCGCCGGCGCAGACCGCCGTTCGCTATCGCGTCGCGGCGAACAACGCCTGGTTCTACCAGGACGTCGGTGGCCGACGGATTGCGCAGCTCGTCCGCGGTGCGGTCTTGACGGCTGGAACGGGCAACGCAACACGCAACGATTGGGTGCCGGTGATGCTCGACGGCTGGATCTTCGCCATGTCGATCGGACGCAGCGGTCGCTCCGACTTCGAGCTCGCCGTGACACGTGCCCCTCACGAAAATCTTCGCGCCAAGCCCGCCGGACCGCTCATCGCCGAGCTCGCTCAGGGATTCGGGTTGAAGCGCGCGGGAGCGGCGAGCGATAGCGCCGCCGCCAAGCGCTGGATGCATGTGACGCGCGATGGCTGGGTACAGCGGAGCGCGGTGGAGCCTCTTGCCGACGTCGCCGACACGCGCACGGCATCCGCCTCCGATTCAGACAATGTCGCGCCGCCTCCCGCGTCCCCCGTCTCCCCCACGTCCACCCCTGCCGGGAAACTCGATTCGACCCGCGCTCAACCGGTTCGCATGACGACGCTGTACCGCGCGCCCGCCGGTCCCGAAGCCGGCACGGTCGCGACCGACACGCCGCTGCGCGTGTTGAGTCGCAATGGGGAGTGGACACGCGTGCAATTCGAGGGATGGGTGAAAGGCGGCGACCTGCAGGTGGCGCCGGCGGGTGTGATGGTCGGCGTGACGGCGGCGGAGCTGCGAGCCGAGCCGCAGCGGTATGTGGGGCAGCAGCTGCGCTGGCAGCTCGAATTCATCGCAATTCAGAAGGCCGATGACTTGCGGCCCGACATTCCGAGCGGCGCGTCGTACGTGCTTGCGCGCGGCCCGCTGCCGGAACGCGGATTTGTGTACGTCATCGTCCCCGACATCAAGCTGCCCACGTTCCGCGCGCTGAATCCGCTTGCACAGATGCAGGTGATCGTGCGCGTGCGCAACGGCCGCAGCCGCTACCTCGGCAATCCTGTGGTGGATCTGGTCTCGTTGGAGGGAGGAACGACGCCGTGAACGACGTGCTCGCTGAACGCATCCGGCGCAAGCTCGACGTGATGCCGGATGAGCAGGCATATCAGGTGCTCGACTACATCGAGTTCCTCGAATCGAAGTACGCGCAGCGCGCTGCCGGCGCGCCGGCGTTTCAGAAAGTCGCCGAAACGCTCGAGGACACGATGCGCGCGGGGCGAGTGCCGGTCACGATCATCAAGGGAACGATGGACGCGGTCGGCAAAGCGGGGCGGTTTCTGGAGGGCCTCGCCGCCGCCGGAAAAGCGGCCGTGGAAGAGGCGAAGAAGAAGGCCTCCTCCGTCCCCCCGGTTGAGGAAACCAAGCCCACCCCGTAACTTCCGCTATGGGAACCTTCCGATCCGACGTCGCCCTCACCTTTGACGACGTCCTGCTCGTGCCCCGTCACTCGACGGTGCATCCCCGCAACGTCGCCGTCACCAGCCGCTTCACTCGCGCCATCCCTCTCAACATTCCGATCGTCTCCGCCGCCATGGACACCGTGACCGAGGCGGAGATGGCGATCGCCATGGCGCGGCAGGGCGGCATCGGGGTGATCCACAAGAACATGTCCATCGATCGCCAGGCGGCCGAGGTGGATCGCGTGAAGCGTAGCGAATCGGGCATGATCATGAACCCCATCACGCTCGGTCCCGACCGGCCGCTCCGCGAAGCGCAGCAGCTGATGCAGCGCTTCAGGATCTCCGGGGTGCCCATCGTCGACGGAGCGGGGAAGCTGGTCGGCATCATCACCAATCGCGATCTGCAATTCGAGCGGGAGTCGGATCGACCGATTCACGACGTGATGACGAAAGATAAGTTGGTGACGGCGCCGGTCGGCACGAACCTGGACGAAGCAGAAAAGATTCTCGCCAAGCATCGCATCGAAAAACTTCCCGTCGTCGACAAGCAGGGTTTGCTGCGCGGCCTCATCACCATCAAAGACATCTTCAAGCGGCGCCAATACCCTGACGCCAACAAAGACCAGCATGGCCGACTGCGCGTCGCCGGCGCGGTCGGCGGAACGCCGGATGCGCGCGCCCGGGCGCAAGCGCTGCTCGACGCCGGCTGCGACGTGGTCGTCATCGATTCCGCGCACGGCCATAGCCAGGGTGTGCTCGATACCGTAGCCTGTCTGCGCGACGCCTTTCCTGAGGCTCAGCTGGTCGCGGGCAATGTGGCGACTGAGGACGGAGCGCGCGCGCTTGTCGACCGCGGCGTGGACGCGGTGAAGGTGGGCGTCGGGCCGGGCTCGATCTGCACGACCCGCGTCGTGACGGGCATCGGCGTCCCGCAGATCACCGCCATCGTGGATGCGGTCCGCGGCGCCGGTGACGTCCCCGTCATCGCGGACGGTGGGATCAAGTATTCCGGCGATGCCGTGAAGGCACTCGCGGCCGGCGCGGAGAGCGTGATGATGGGCTCGATGCTCGCCGGCACCGAGGAAAGCCCCGGCGAGTCGTTCCTGCTCGAGGGCCGGCGCTTCAAGGTGATCCGCGGGATGGGCAGTCTGTCGGCGATGGAAGAGGGCTCGGCCGACCGCTATTTCCAGGAAGGCGAGGTGTCGCTGCAGAAACTCGTGCCCGAGGGTATCGAAGGACGAGTGCCGTATCGCGGGCCGGTCGCGGACGTGGTTTATCAGATGGTCGGCGGGCTGCGCAGTGGCATGGGGTACTGCGGCGTCTGCGATATCGCCGCCCTGCGCACCGAGACGGAGTTCATCCGCATCACGACGGCGGGCCTGCGGGAGTCACATCCACACGACGTCGTCATCACCAGGGAATCGCCGAACTACAGTTTGTAAGCCCTGACGCCACGCTCTATTGACAGATCGGCGCCCTCGGCGAACCTTGGGTCCGTCTACGCCATCGATTCGTCACCTCTTGCGACGGAGACCGCATGAATCTGTTCCGCCGGAAAAGCGTCACCGAGCTGCAGGCGGAAGCGCTCACCGACCACAGTCTGAAGCGGGCTCTGGGGGCGCTCAACCTCACGCTCCTCGGCATCGGCGCGATCATCGGAACCGGCATCTTCGTCCTCACCGGCACCGTGGCGGCCTTGAATTCCGGGCCGGCGGTCGTGCTGTCCTTCGCACTCGCCGGTGTCGCGTCGATTTTTGCGGCGCTGTGCTATTCGGAGTTCGCCTCGCTCGTGCCCATGGCGGGCAGCGCCTACACGTACGGTTATGCCACGCTCGGAGAGCTGATCGCCTGGATCATTGGGTGGGACCTGGTGCTGGAGTATGCGCTCGGCGCCGTGACCGTCGCCATTGGCTGGTCGGGATATTTCGTGTCGCTGTTGCACGACTTCGGCATCAGCTTTCCCTGCGCGCTGTCCGCAGCCCGTGGAACGGTGGTCGCCTGTCACGACGGAACACAGGTGACGGCGGTCTTCAACCTTCCCGCAGCCATCATCATCGCCATCGTCACCACGTTGCTGGTCATCGGCATCAAGGAATCGGCCAACGTCAACAACGTGATCGTGTTCATCAAGGGCGCGGTGGTTGTGCTGTTCATTATTGCGGCGACACACGCGATCAACCCCGCGAACTGGCATCCGTTCATCCCGCCCGCTGAGGGCGCGGGCAAGTATGGCTGGAATGGTGTGATGGCAGGCGCGGGAATCGTGTTCTTCGCCTATATCGGGTTCGACGCCGTGAGTACGGCGGCACAGGAAGCGAAGAATCCGCAGCGCGACATGCCGATCGGGATCATCGGGTCGCTGCTGATTTGCACGGTGCTCTACATTCTTGTCTCCGGCATCGCGACCGGTGTCGTTCCTTATCGCGAGCTGAACGTTCCGGATCCGATCGCCGTCGCCGCCGATCGCGCAGGCCTTGGCTGGATGTCCACGCTGATCAAGTTCGGTGCGATTGCCGGCCTTTCGTCGGTGATTCTCGTGATGCTCCTCGGACAGTCCCGCGTGTTCTACTCGATGTCCCGTGACGGCCTCCTGCCGCCGTTTGTGAACAAGGTGCATCCGAAATTCCAGACGCCCTACATCACGTCGATCGTCACCGGTATCGTGGTGGCGTTCTTCTCTGCCATTCTGCCGATCCGCGACGCCGCGAGCCTGGTCTCCATCGGCACGCTACTGGCCTTCGTGATTGTGGCGATCGGGATTCTGGTGCTCCGCGTGCGCGAGCCAAATCTGCCGCGCGTGTTCCGGACGCCGGCAGTCGGGGCAGTCGCGCCGCTGGGGGCCTTCTCCGCACTCTATTTGATGGTGAGCCTGAGCGGTCGCACGTGGGCCCGGCTGGGCATCTGGTTTGTGATCGGCATGGTCGTCTACTTCGCGTACAGCGTGCGGCACTCGCGGCTGGCCGGCGTGTCCGGTCCGAGCCGCCCCTCCGGACCCCCTTCGGGCGGTCCGATGGGCACCGCCGGGACGCCGCCGCCGCGGCGCTAGTGCAGTCATCGCGCCTGCCGCAACCTGACCAAAAGAGCTAGATCAAAGGTCTGGTTGTGGCAGGCGACGAGTATCAAGCGATTATCTTCCTCCTCTCGACATGAACCCGAACGGCGTTCCCGTTCCGCCTGAGCGTGCCCGGGCGGCTCGCGACGTTGCGGCGGCGCTCACCGGCGCGCAGCACGTCGTATTGACTACTCACGTCAATGCCGATGGGGACGGGGTCGGCAGCGAAATCGGCCTCTGGTACCTGCTGCGCGCGCGTGGCGTCTCGGTTACGATCGCGAACCCCACCCGGATCCCCGAGCGCTTCAATTTTCTGATTCCCGAGGGCGCCGACGCGAGCGCGCATGCCGTGCATGAGATCGAGCGTGCCGACATCGTCGCCTCGCTCGACATCGGCGACATCAGCCGCCTCGGCAACCTGGCAACGGTCATCAACGCCCGCCAGCCGCCCTTTGTTTGCATCGACCATCACGTCGGACCGATCAAGCTGCCGGCGGGTCCGTGCCTGATTGCGCCGGATGCGACCGCGACGGCGGAGCTGGTGTTCGACCTCGCCAGTATCGCGGGATGGCCGCTGACGCCCGAAGTGGCGCAAGCGCTCTACGTGGGCCTGCTGACCGACACGGGTGGCTTTCGGTTTTCCAACACGACGGCGCGCGCGCTGCGCGTCGCCGCGGCATTGCTCGAGAAAGGCGTCGATCCCGAGTCGATCTATGCGTCGGTCTACGCGAGCGCGCCGGAGGGCCGTGTGCGCCTGCTCGCGGAAGTGTTGCAGACGCTCGTGGTGGAGCGGGATGTCGGGCTCGCCTGGCTGAGCGTGCCGGCGGACGCGCTGCGGCGGCACGAAGCCACACCGGACGACCTCGATGGCATCGTCGAGTTTCCGCGGTCGATCGCCGGCGTGAAGCTGGCGCTGTTGTTTCGGCACATCGGCAGCGGCCGGATCAAGGTATCGTTTCGGTCGATGGGTGAAGTGGACGTCGCCGCCCTGGCACACCAGTTCGGAGGCGGTGGCCATCACCGCGCGGCCGGCGCATCGTTGGCCGGTACGATGGCCGAGGTGGAGGACAAGGTGCTGAGCGTGGCCCGCAAATTTCTGACGAACGGCGGGGGGGCTGGCCAATCGTGAGCGCGCCGGATCTCAAGGCACGCGTCGAGCAAGCGCTTGGCGGCGTTCGCAATCCACGGAATGGCCGCGACGTGCTGGCGGCGAGCATGGTGCGCGACCTCGACATCGATGAGACCGGCGGTGTCAGCTTCACGTTCGTCCTCACCCGTGACGATCCTGCGTCCCTCGCGCGCCAGGCTCGCAAAGCCGTCGAAGGCGTGGCTGGCGTCTCTGGGGTTAAGGTCAGCATCCGCGACGCTGCCGATGCGGCTGGCGGCCCGCGCCGCAGCCCGGTGAGTGGCACTCCAGCCCCACACATGCCGCCTGCTCCTCCCCCTCCTCCCACGCCCGATGAAATCCCCGGCCTTGGCAAAGTGCTCGCGATCTCGAGTGGCAAGGGCGGCGTCGGGAAGTCGACCGTCTCGGCGAATCTTGCCGCGGCGATGGCGCGTGCGGGCCACCGCGTGGGATTAATGGACGCCGACATCTACGGTCCCAACATTCCGCGGATGTTCGGGCGGAATGAGAAGCCTGAGGTGCAGGGCGGCAAGATTCAGCCGCTCGAGGCCTATGGCGTGAAGCTGATGTCCCTGGGGTTGATCGTCGAGCGGGACGCGCCGGCGATCTGGCGCGGGCCCATTATCATGAAAATCATCCAGCAGTTCGTGCGCGACGTGTCGTGGGGTCAGCTGGATTATTTCCTCGTGGACCTGCCGCCCGGCACCGGCGACGCCCAGCTGTCGCTCACACAGATCGTACGACTGCACGGCGCGGTGATCGTGACCACGCCGCAAGAGATGGCCGTCGGCGACTCCCTGCGCGGCGCCAAGATGTTCGAACGCGTGGGCGTCAAAGTGGTCGGTATCGTCGAGAACATGAGTTATTTCGTTTGCCCGGATTGCCACGCACGTTCAGAAGTGTTTCTGGCCGGCGGCGGGGGGCGCCTCGCCGCCGAGCTGGGCGTGCCATTGCTGGCGCAGATCCCTTTGCAAGCCGGGATGGCGGAGCTCGCCGATCGCGGTCAACCGATCGTGGTCGGCGAACCCGATTCACCCGCAGCTGTTGCGCTGACCGAGCTCGCGCGCGCCGTCACCACGCGAGTCGCCGGCCTGTCGCCGGCATTGCCGATTACGGCGACGCCGCGCTGACGTGCTGGCGCTGCCGTCACTCCTCCTGCTGCTCCAAAGCGCGCTTCCGCCGCGCGCCGACCTTCGCGCCGGGCTCGACACGTTATACGGCGGCGACTTCGACCGCGCCGCTGCGTACTTTGCCACGTTAGCGGCCCGGGATCCCGCGGACCCGGCGCCGCTCGTGTTTCAGGCCGGCGCTTACATCTGGTGGGCAGCGGCGCGCGATTCCGCCGCGTTCGAGCTCCGGCGGATCGATTCGTTGCTCGCCTTGGCGCTCGTGCAGGCACGTAAGACCACCGGCCTCTCGTCCGATTTCTGGCAGGCAACGGCGCTCGGCTATCGCGCCCGGCAGCGCGAAGAGAACGGGCACGCCTTCGGCGCCGCCAAGGACGCGAAGGCGATGCGCGACATTTACCGCCGCGTGCTCGCGGTGGATTCGTCGTGCGCGGACTGCTATCTGGGACTCGGCGTGTACGAGTACGGACTCGCGCGCGCGAGTGCGGTGGCGCGCTTCTTCGCTCGCGTCATTGGGCTGGGCAGCGGGAACGCGGAGCGGGGAATTCGCTACATGCGGCGCGCAGCGCACGAGGGCGATCTCGCGCGCGTCGAGAGTACCTGGGTGCTCGCCGCCGCGCTCGTGCGCGAAGCGGGCCGCGACGCGGCCGGTAGAGGGGTTTTGGAACGCGAAGCGCGCGGCTACGTCGAAACGCTCGCCACGCGCTATCCCAACAATCCGGTGTTCCAGCGATTCTTGCGAGAGACGGCGAACCGGATGTCAGCGAGTGAATCGGTACGAGCGACGGCCGGTGCCACGACGGCTGCGAGTGCCCGTGCGCCGCTCGGGCGGCGTGAGCGCCGCCAGCTTACCGAGCATGTTGTGGACGTGACTCTTCACCGTGTTGGTCGCGATGTTGAGCCGCTGCGCGATCTCCTTGTTGCCCAGCCCCGCCGCGATCAATTCTTTGATTTCCTGCTCCCGCTTCGTGAGGTGTACCAAGCTGACGCCGCCGCTGGTCGCGCCAGTTCCCACGGCGATCGCGGCAGCATCGGCCCCGTCGGCTCCACCGCGACGTTCGGCGCGACGTCGATCGATCGCCCGACGCTCGCCACGGCGAATGGTCCAAGGCACACTCCACCCCCCTTCTGGGCGTAATGTATTTCGTGCGAGGGACCCGTGGCATCCATCGTGGGAGCGAGGTTTGAAGCGTGGCGAATCCCTTCGGTAGCTTAGGCCGGATGAGCCAATCAGTACGCCGCGTCCTCCTGTTGATTGGCCTGGCCGCAGTCTATTTCTTCGCCGCGAAGCTCGGGCTGCGGTTCGCGTACATCAACAGCAGCGTGACGACGATCTGGCCACCGGCCGGCATCGCCCTCGCCGGATTCGTCTTGCTCGGCTACCGCGTCTGGCCGGCGATCCTGGGCGCCGCATTCCTCGCGAACTTCACGACGACCGGCGCCGTGCTGCCTTCCATCGGCATCGCGATCGGCAATACGGCCGAGGGACTGCTCGGCGCGTATCTCGTCAACCGGTTCGCGCGCGGCGGCCGCGTCTTCGATCGCGTACGCGACATCATGCGCTTCACGGTGCTCGCCGGGCTCGTCAGCACGCTTGTCTCGGCCACCATCGGCATCGTATCCCTGGCGCTCGGTGGACTCCTCTCCGGGCATGACGCTCCTCGCGTGTGGCTGACCTGGTGGCTCGGCGACGCGGTGGGCGACATCGTGATTGCGCCGGCACTCATTCTCTGGATCGGCGTCAAGCCCGTACCGCGGTGGAATCGGCAGCAACTGCTTGAAGCGATCGCGCTGACCGTCGTAACGGTGATCGTGACCCTCGCAGCATTTGGCGGTCTGTTCCCAACGCGGCACTACCCGCTCACCGTCCTGCTGTGGCCGGTCCTGATCTGGGTCGCATTCCGGTTTACGCCGCGCGAGGCCGCGAGCGCCATGCTGATCGCGTCGTGCATCGCGATCCTGCGCACGCTGCATGGCTCCGGTCCGTTCTCGATCTTCGCGGCGAACGAATCGCTGGTGCTGCTGCAGGTGTGGACGGGGATCACCGCCGCGACGAACCTCGTGCTGGCGGCGGTCGTCGCCGCGCAGCGCGAGCTGCAGGGCACATGGCGGGAGCTGGCCGTCACGGATCCGCTGACGGGACTCGCCAATCATCGCCAGCTCGTGCAGGCGCTCGAGGCCGAGATCAAGCGCTCGCGCCGCACCGCGCAGCCGCTGGCGGTGGTGCTCCTCGACCTCGACGGCCTGAAGCAGATCAACGACCGCCACGGCCACCTCGCCGGCAGCCTGGCGATCCGGCGTGTGGCCGAGGCGCTGCTCGGCTCGTGCCGCGCGACCGACACGGCCGCCCGGTTCGGGGGCGACGAATTCGCGCTGGTCCTGCCCGAGACGGGCGAGGCCGCCGCCTGGCACGTGGCACGAGGCGTGGTGGACCGCCTGGCGACCGACGCGGAGAAGCCGAACTTGTCGATCAGTGTCGGGGTAGCAGTCTACCCCGGCCACGGGGAGACCGTGGAGGCATTGCTAAACGCAGCGGACGTGGCCCTGTACGAGACCAAGGCACGCCGCAAGAGCCGGTCGGCGGGTCTTGCTCCCTGAACGGCCCCCTTTAGGTTTGGGACCCATGGACCCTAAAAAGAGCATGAGCGTATCGACGCGTTCCTCCGGCGAGACGCCCGCCCTCACCGAGTCGTCCGCCGGCCTGCTGCGCGAGCTGGTCGCGCACCTCCGACAAAACCGCACGCAGCTGCGCGAGGAGTGGGCGCGACGCATCACCCGCGCGGAGCTCCTCACGGCGATGACGGAAGAGGAAATCTTCGCCGAAGCGACCGCGGTCTACGACAACTACGTGGAAGCGCTCGAGACCGGGACGTTCGAAGCCCTGCAAGCCTACTCGCGGCGACTCTCGGAGCGAATCATCCCGCGCGGCGTCGAAACGGATGAAGTCGTCGGTATCGTGCTCTTACTGCGTGACGTGCTCGCCCGGTCGCTGTTCAACAAATACCAAGACAACGTCGAAAAACTGAACCGCATTCTCGACAGCTACGAGCCCGCGGCGAACGCATCGCGAATACGGTGGCCGTCGGATTCGTGGAAGAGCGCGAGCGCATCATCCGGCAGCAACAGGAAGCGATTCGGGAGCTGTCCACGCCGGTGCTCCAGGTGCGCGAGCGGCTCCTCATTCTGCCGATCATCGGCGTTATCGATCCCCAACGCGCGCGCCAGCTCACCGAACAGCTGCTGCGCGCGATTCGCGCCAACCGCGCGAAAGTCGTCGTGATCGACGTGACCGGCGTCGCGGCCATGGACTCCGGCGTCGCGAACCACCTCGTGCAGACGGTCGAAGCCTCGCGCCTGCTAGGCGCCACCGTCATCGTGACCGGCCTGTCGCCGGAAATCGCGCAGACGCTCGTCACGATCGGCGTCGACCTGAGCGAAATGGCCACGGTCGGTGACCTGCAGGGAGGCATCGAAGAGGCCGAGCGGCTACTCGCGGATCGCGCTGCGCCGACGACGCAGGTTCGCGAAATCGCCCCGGACTCTACGCGCTAGCGGGAGGACGCCGTGGAAGTACCGATTCTGCGGCAGGGGCAATATCTCATTGCCTCGATTCAGTCTGCCCTCACTGATGCCGATCTTTCCCATCTTCGCGAAGCGCTGATCGCCCAGGTCGGGCGCTCGCGCTGTCGCGGCGTCATCGTCGATGTTACCGCGCTCGACGTCATGGACTCGTTCGCGGTGCGCACGCTGCGCGACATCGCGCACATGGCGCGGCTGCGCGGCGCCGAAACCGTGATCGTCGGCATCCAGCCCGACGTTGCCTTCGCGATGGTGCAGCTCGGTCTGACGCTCAAGGGCGTCGCGACGGTGCTCGATCTCGAGGAAGGTCTGGCCTTCCTGAATCGCCGCACCGAAGAACGCACCCTCGAGACCAAACCAAAGAAGCCGAGCGGCCGTGGGTGAAGAACTCCGCCTGCCGGTCGCCGCGGACGTCGATGTCGTCGAAGCCCGGCAACAAGGCCGCGCGTTAGCGGCCGTCGCCGGCTTTTCCAGCGGCGAGCAGACGGTCATCGCCGCCGCCATCTCGGAAATCGCGCGCAACATCCTGATGTACGCCAAGCGGGGCGAGATCACGCTCAGTCTCTCCCAGAACGGCGATCGCCAGGGCGTCGTCATCATCGCCGAAGACCAGGGACCCGGCATTCCCGACATCGAACGCGCGATGCAGTACGGCTACTCGACCTCGCACGGCGTGGGCGCGGGTCTGCCCGGCGCGAAGCGTCTCATGGACGAATTCGAACTGAAGTCGGTGCCCGGGCAGGGAACCACCGTCATCATGAAGAAATGGCGCCGCGCGATTTGAGGATTGAAACGGCGTTGGCGACGCTGCCACTGCCGGGACAGGTGGAGTCCGGCGATCTCTCGTTAGTCAAGCGCGTCGGAAAAGGCACACTGATCGCGGTCGTCGACGGCCTCGGCCACGGGGAGGAGGCCGCATCCGCGGCGCACGCGGCCATCGGCGCGCTGGATCGCTATTCGCGCGAGCCGCTCGCGGATCTCGTCCGGCGCTGCCATGCCGCGCTGGTTGGAATGCGTGGCGTCGTTCTCGGACTCGCATACCTCGATCCGCAGGCCGCAACGATGACGTGGCTGGGCGTCGGCAACATCGGTGGCGTCCTCTTGCACGCCGATTCGAGGAGTCGTCCACCCCGGATCGGGCTCGTGCCGACGGCGGGCGTCGTGGGCGCCAACGAACCACACCCGACGTCGCGGGTGGTCCCGCTCACGGCGGGAGACACCATCATCCTCTTCTCCGATGGGATCAAGGACGGATTTGCAGAATCGTTGACGCTCGCCAACTCGGCGCAGGCGATCGCCGATTTCATCATCACCGGGCACGTGAAAGGCACGGACGACGCGCTCGTGCTGGTAGCGCAGTACGGAGCCTAACCCTCCCGAAATAGCGTCAGCGGTGCCCCCCGCGCCCCCCGCGCTCCCCGCGCCCCCCGGCGCGGGATCCCTGACGGTTGGCCCGTTGCGCCCGGTGGTGCTGCGCCTCGCCGTTCCCGCCGTCGCGATGATGGCCTGCCACTTCTCGTTCAATCTGATCGACAGCATTTGGGTGGGCCGGTTGATCGGGCCGGCCGCGCTCGCGGCGGTGTCGACCTCGGGATTCTACGTATGGGTAGCCCTGAGTCTCGGCGAAATGGTCGAGATCGGGCTGATCGCCGTCGCGGCGCGGCGCCACGGCGAAGGCGACCCCAAGCGCGCGGCGCGTGCCGCCGCGGCGGCCGTGGCCTACGCCCTGTTCGCGGGGTTGGTCGTCAGCATCATCGGATTGCTGATCGCCGACGACCTGTTTCGCCTGATGACTGTGCCGCCCGAGGTCGCGAAGCTGGGTCATACCTATCTCACAACATGGGTGCTCGGGGGACCGTTGGTGTTCGGATTCTTTGCCGTCGAGGCCACGTTTCGCGCGGCGGGCGATACGCGCACGCCGTTCATCATGCTCGCGGCGTCGGTATGTGTCTCGATCGTGCTCGATCCGTTGCTCATCGCCGGCGTCGGTCCGTTCCCACGACTCGGCGTGGAGGGGGCGGCACTGGCGTCGGTCATGGTGCGGGGCGGCGGATTCCTCGTGGGCCTGGTGATCGCGCTGCGTCGCGGACTGCTCCGTATCGCCGATCCGGACTGGCGCGCGCTCCCGACGATCGTTCGAATCGGCGCGCCGCTCTCGCTTGCCGGCGTACTGCTGTCGGTCATCTATATGTTGCTCACGCGCTTTACGTCGCGCTTCGGCACACCCGCCCTCGCGGCGCTCGGTATCGGACATAAGATGGAAGGGCTGGGCTTCATCGCGATCAGCGGCTTCGCGCTCGCCGCGAGCGCGCTCGTCGGCCAGAATCTCGGAGCGCGCCAGGAAGCGCGTGCGCGCGAAGCCGTACGCCTGACGGTGAGCTATTGCCTCATCGTCACGGTGACGACGGCGCTGGCGTTTCTGGTGATTCCAGCCCGGCTGGTAGCGCTGTTCACCTCGGATCCGCAGGTCATCGCGGATGGCGTCCTGTATCTGCGGGTCATCGCATTCGCGCAGATCGGGCAAAGCTTCGAGTTGATTCTCGAGGGAGCGCTCGCCGGGGCGGGCTACACGTTCTGGCCACAGGTCGCGAGCACCTCGCTCACCGCGATGCGGATTCCGCTCGCCGCCTGGTGGTCGCGCGCGATGGGCCTCGCGGGCATCTGGCTGGCGTTGAGCGTCACGGCCATCTCCCGCGGCATCGCCATGATCCTCTTCTGGAAGAGTGGCCGCTGGCGTACCGTCAGGGTCTAGATGGCAATCATCACGCTGCTCACCGACTTTGGAACCGTCGACAGCTACGTCGCCGAGGTGAAGGCCGAGATATTGTCGCGTGCGCCGGATGTGACGCTGGTCGACATCAGCCACGACGTGCCTCCCGGCGACATTCGGGCCGCGCAGTATCTGTTGAGTCGCGCCTGGAAGCGGTTCCCGGTTGGCACGATTCACCTTGCGATTGTGGACCCCGCGGTTGGCACCGAGCGCCGGGCGCTCGCTGCCGAAACGGGCGCCCACCGGTTCCTCGCCCCGGACAACGGATTGCTTTCGTTCCTCCCGCTCGATGCGCGATTCGTGGCACTTCCAGTGCCACGCGATGCGGCACCCACGTTTCACGGCCGCGACGTATTCGCGCCGGCGGTTGCCGCTCTCGCCTCAGGCAAACGACTGGATCAGGTCGGCGAATCAATCAAACAACCGCATCGCTCGCCGCTGCCCACGCCGCGCTCGCAAGGCGATGGGGTAGTCGGCGAGGTTCTCTATGTGGATCGGTTTGGTACGCTGGTCTCCAACATTTCGCCGGAGATGGTCGAGCCCGGCGTGCGAATCCGGGTTGCCGGCACCGAGGTTGGTCCGTTGCGACGGACGTTCGGGGACGCGGCGCGGGGGGCGCTCGTCGCGTTTACGGGGTCAGGGGGAACGGTGGAGATTGCGGTGCGGGACGGGAGTGCGGCCAGGCTACTGGGTGTCGGCGTGGGGGCAGAGGTTCGGGCCTAGGGCGTCCAATCTCCCGAAGGGGTCGGGACCTTCACCTGCGCCATCACGCGATCGGCGAAACCGGCGCGCGGCGAAAACTGCGGCAGCTGGACCAGCTCGAGAATCACCTTGCGCTCGCGGTCGGCCTCGACACGGCAAAGCGAGCAATCGGCGAGGTGCATCGCCCGCGTAGCGGGCAGCAGCCCCTGTGCCCAGAGCTCGATTTCGTCGGTCGTGAGATGCATGGCGAGGTCAGTCATTGGCTTGTCCTACGGCCTCCGGTTGGGACGGGTTTCACTCACGGCGCCCTTCGAGGTAGCCGCGCAATTCATTACGGGCCCGATGGATATAGGTTTTGACCGTGCCCAGCGGCAACTCCAGCGTCGTCGCGATTTCCTCGTAGGAATACCCCTCGACGTGCCGCAACAAGATGCATGACCGGTACTCGGGCCGCAGCCGGGCAATGGCCCGTTCGATCGCGGTCCCCAGCTCCCGGTTCTCCACTTCATCCAACGGGCTTTCGGCGCGGTCGCCGACTTGCAGCTGCGTCGCGCGCATCTGGTCGGGCGTCTCGGCGCTGGGCGCGCCGTCCAACGACAGCGTGTCGATGCTCTTGCGGCGCAAGTGATCGATCGCGGCGTTGTTCGCGATCTTGAAAATCCACGACGAGAACTTGAATTCGGGCCGGTAGGATTTGATGCCGTTCAGGACCTTGATAAACGTTTCCTGCGCCAGGTCTTCGGCGAGGGCGCGATCGCGCACCATGCGATAAAGCAAGGAAAACACGGGCCGCTCGTAGCGCCGCACCAGCTCGCGGAACGCCGCGTCGTGGCCCTGTTTTGCCCACGCCACGACCTGCTGATCGCTGGCGTCGCTTAAGTGGTCCGGCCTATCTTTCGCGCCTATGGCTCGCTCTCCAGCCTACGTGCGTGGCATGTTTACCGCGATCGCGCCGCGCTACGACTTCCTGAACCATCTGCTCAGCCTCAACGTGGATCGGTCGTGGCGCCGCACCGCGGTGGCGCGGCTCGGCTGGGAGGCGAAACCGGACGGCATCTATCTCGACCTCTGCGCCGGCACGCTCGACCTCGCCGCGGAGCTCGCCCGGCGGGACGGCTTCCGTGGCCGCGTGATCGGCGCTGACTTCGTAGTCCCGATGCTTGCGCGGGGCCGCGACAAGGCGCCTCGCACTTCTCCCGTCGCCGCAGACGCCCTGCAACTCCCCTTCCCCACGGCGCGGTTCGACGGTGCGGTGGTGGGATTCGGCGTTCGCAACCTCGCGGATTTGGACAGCGGTTTGCGCGAAGCCTATCGCGTCCTCAAGCCGGGTGCCCGTTTCGTCATCCTCGAGTTCGCGACGCCACGCTTCCCGCCGCTGCGCGCGCTGTATTTGTTCTACTTCCGGCGAATTCTCCCCACCATCGGCCGGCTGGTCTCGAAACATAGAGATGCCTATACCTACCTGCCAGAGTCGGTGCTCGCGTTTCCCGAGCCGGAAGCGCTGTCGCGCCGCCTCACGGACGCCGGATTCTCGCGCGTCGGGTTCGAGCGGCTGACCGGCGGGATCTGCGCCGTCCACTATGGCACTCGATAACCTGCGCGCCTTCATCGGCGCGATCGACGACGCGGGCGATCTCGTGCGCGTCGAGCAGCCGGTTTCCGTCGACAAAGAAATCACCGAAATCGCCGACCGCTGCATGAAATCGGCGGGTGGCGGACCGGGACTGCTCTTCACCCAGCCCACGCTGACCACCGGCGGGCGGTCACGGTATCCCGTCGCGATCAATCTCTTTGGGTCCGAACGTCGCATGTCGCTGGCGCTCGGCGTGGATTGTCTCGATCACGTCGGCGCGCGCATCAGTGAGCTCGTCGCGCTCAAAGTCCCCGAAGGCTTGCTCGGCAAACTGGCGATGCTGCCGCGACTCGCTGAGGTGGCGAAGTTTCCTCCGCGTACAGTGGGAGGTCGCGTTCCGTGTCAGGAGACGGTCGTCGAAAGAGCCGATGTCGACCTCGCGCAGTTCCCAGTGCCGATCTGCTGGCCCGAGGACGGGGGTCCGTATATCACGCTCGGAGGGGTGATCACCAAGGATCCCGTCTCCGGCGTGCGCAATGTCGGGATGTACCGGGTCCAGGTACTCGGCAAGAACGAGCTGGCGATGCACTGGCAGCGCCACAAAGTCGGCGCCGCGCACTGGCGTGCGATGGCTGAGCGGGGGGAGACGATGCCGGTGGCGATCGCGCTGGGCGGCGATCCGGCGAGCATCTATGCGGCGTCGGCACCACTGCCGCCCACGATCGACGAATTCTTGTTCGCGGGATTTTTACGTGGCGAGCCGGTGCGCCTCGCCAAAGCGGTGACAGCGGACCTCGAGGTGCCCGCCGAAGCGGAAATCGTCATCGAGGGTTACATCGACCCACGGGAAGAGCTGGTACTCGAGGGACCGTTCGGGGACCACACGGGCTTCTATTCGCTGGCGGATTACTATCCGAAGGTCCACGTGTCGGCCGTGACGCTGCGCCGCGATCCCATCTGGCCGCACACGATCGTCGGGCGCCCGCCGATGGAGGATTTTTATCTCGGTCACGCCACCGAGCGAATTTTCCTGCCGCTGCTGCGCCTCACCATCCCCGAGATCGTCGATCTGCACATGCCCGCCGAGGGAATATTTCACAACCTCGTGTTCGTGAGCATCGACAAACAGTACCCGGGTCAGGCGTACAAGGTGATGAACGGCTTGTGGGGCCAGGGCTTGATGTCGCTCGCCAAAGTGATCGTCGTGGTCGACAAGGACGTCAATGTCCGCGATACGAAGGAGGCGTGGTGGGTGGCGTTGAATCACATCGATCCCGAGCGTGACGTGCGTTTCACCATGGGGCCGATCGACGTGCTCGATCACTCGAGCCGCGCCTTCACCTATGGATCGAAGATGGGGATCGACGCGACGCGCAAATGGAAAGAGGAGGGGTTTACGCGCGAGTGGCCGAATAAAATCGTCATGGATCCGGAGACCAAGCAGAGAGTAGATGCCATGTGGAAGGATCTGGGGATTGACGTCTGACGGTGAACGTTCCATCCGCGAAGGCCAGACGCTCGGCGGCGAATCGCTGCTCGTGCGATATATCAACTTCGTCAGGCTTCCGCACACGGTCTTCGCACTGCCGTTCGCGTTACTCGGCGTGGTGGTCGCGTCGTACCGCCAGCCGGTGACCTGGCGTGTCGTCGTACTGGTCGTCCTGGCATTTACCGCCGCGCGGTTCGTCGCGATGGGATTCAATCGCATTGTCGACCGGCGTCTCGACGCGCGCAACCCGCGCACCGAGCGGCGCGAATTGCCGGCCGGTCGCCTGACGCTCAGCCAGGCGTGGGCCGCGGTGCTCTTCGCGATGGTGGTGTTTCTCTGGACGGCGTGGGCGCTGAACCCATTGTGCGCCGCGCTCGCGCCGCTCGCCCTGATCTGGATTGCGACGTACAGCTACACGAAGCGGTTCACCGACTGGTCGCACGTCTGGCTGGGCGGGTCGCTCGCGATGGCGCCGGTCGGAGGCTATGTCGCCGTCACCGGCGCCTGGAGCGACCCGTGGTGGCTGCTCGTCGTAGTCGCGTTCGCCGTGACGATGTGGGTCGCGGGGTTCGACATCTTCTACGCGCTGCAGGACGAAGTGGTAGACCGCGCGCAGGGTCTGCGGTCGCTGGTCGTGCGCATGGGGCAGGCGCGTTCGATCTTGATTGCGAAGGCGATTCACGGACTCGCCATCGTCGCACTGATCGTCTTTGGATATGCGGCGCGCCTGGGCTGGCCCTATTATGCCGGCGTGGGTGTCGCGGCCGGGCTGATGCTGTGGGAGCATCAGCTCGTCAAACCGGGCGACTTATCGCGACTGGATGCGGCGTTTTTTACGGCCAATGGAATCGTCAGTATCGTCGTGTTTCTTGGAGCGCTCGTGGATCGGATCGTATGAAAAAGGGGAAGGGGGACGCGGGAAGAGGGAAAGGTACAGCAAGACCCGAACGGGCTTTGCCCTTCCCCCTTCCCGCGTCCCCCTTCCCCAAGGGTCCTCCGCGGCATCCGAAGCGTTCGCCGACGCCCAACCGCCGTGGCCGCTAGCCCCGCCCCGCCGCTCGTCTTCGCCATCACCGGCGCGTCAGGTGCGCCATACGCCGTGCGCCTCCTCGAGATGCTGGCGAATCATCACGTCGCCACCTGGCTACTCATTTCGGCTCACGGCTGGCGACTGCTGTCTGAGGAGTGCGGCATAAAGGAAGAGGCCGCCTTGAAGCAGGCGAGCGGAGGCGACTGGTCGTGCGTGCGCAGCTTCAACGACAGTGATCGTGGCGCCGAGCCGGCTTCGGGGTCGGTGCGGACGCTCGGAATGGTGGTGTGCCCATGTTCGATGGGGACGCTGGCCGCGATCGCGCACGGAACCAGCCGGTCGTTGATCGAGCGGGCGGCCGACGTGACGCTCAAGGAACGGCGCAAACTCGTCCTCGTGCCGCGCGAGACGCCGCTCTCGCTGGTGCATTTGCGCAACATGGCGGCGGCGGCGGAGGCGGGTGCGATCGTGCTTCCGGCGGCGCCCGGATTTTACCAACGACCGCAAAAGGTCAGTGAGCTGGTCGACTTCATCGTGCAGCGGATCGTCGATCACTTTGGGCTCGCCATCAATTTGACCAAACGGTGGGAAGGCTGACGCTGGACGTTCGCGAGCTGTTATCCCGGGAGGTCACGCCCGAGCTCTATCGGGAGATCCGCGAGCTCTGGAAGTCGCATTCGATCGCCGAGGACAAGCGCGACATCGCCGGGCTGATCGCGACGCTCACTCCCGACTGTGTGTATGAAGTCTTGCCGGATGGCGGCCGGTGGGAGGGACACGCCGGAGCGACTCGGTTTTACATGGAGCTGCTCTCCGCGTTTCCCGACATCCATTTCGATCTTCAGACGATCGTCATCGGACCGCAAGGCGTTTGCGAAGAGGCGCGCGTCAACGGAACTCACAAAGGCAAGTGGCTCGCTCGCGCCCCCACCGGACAGAAGGTCGAATTTCGCGTCGTCATCTTTTTTCCGTGGGATCCGAAGGGGCGCAAGTTCGCTGGTGAGCGCGTGTTTCTCCTGCCATGAACGCCTGCTTCGCGGCTCTCGCCATCCTCTCGCTCCTACAGGACACGACGCACTACACACACGCCGACACACTGCGCGGTTCCAACGGACCCGCGCGCGCGTGGTGGGACGTGCAGTTCTACGACTTGCACGTGCGCGTGAATGTGGCGGACTCATCGGTCCGAGGCTGGAACGCGATTACCTATCGGGTCCTCCAGCCGTCGCGGGACATGCAGATCGATCTGCAGCAGCCGCTCGAAATCGACAGCATCGTGCAGGATGGGCGGAACCTCACGTTCCGGAAGGACGGCAACGCGTTCTTCGTGACGCTGGGCGCGAATCAGCGCGCCGGCGAGACTCGCGCGATCACGGTTGGGTATCATGGAAAGCCGCACGTGGGGCGGCGCCTCCCCTGGGATGGCGGGTTCACGTTTTCCCGGGACAGCCTGGGCCAGACCTGGATCGCGACCGCCAATGAAGGCGTGGGTGCCAGCATCTGGTGGCCCAACAAGGACTACCTGGGCGATGAGCCCGACAGCCAGCGCATCGCGATCACCGTGCCCGATCCCTTGATCGACGTCTCAAACGGCCGGCTGCGGAGCACTACGCACAATCGCGACGGCACGACGACGTACGAATGGTTCGTGTCGAGTCCGATCAACAACTATGACGTCACGATCAATGCGGGTCAGTACGGTCATTTCAGTGATACGCTGGACGGCGAGGCCGGACGACTGACGCTCGACTTCTGGCCGCTGGCTTACCACGTGGACACCGCAAAGCACCACTTCCAGCAGGTGATCCCGATGTTGCACTGCTTCGAGCACTGGTTCGGCCCGTATCCCTGGTACGCCGACGGCTACAAACTCGTCGAGACGCCCCACCTCGGGATGGAGCACCAGAGCGCAATCGCGTACGGCAACCATTACCTAAATGGGTACCTGGGGCGCGACCTGTCGCGGACCGGCATCGGGTTGCAATGGGACTTCATCATCGTCCACGAGAGCGCCCACGAGTGGTTCGGCAACAACATCTCGGATCAGGATCGCGCCGACATGTGGCTGCACGAGAGCTTTGCCAACTACGCGGAGGCGATCTACACCGAGTGCCGGCTCGGCAAGACCGCGGGCGCGGCGTACATGATCGGCGCACGCGCGGGCGTGCGGAATGATCGGCCCGTCATTCCGGCGTACGGAGTGAATGCGCAGGGCTCGGGCGACATGTATCCCAAAGGCGGGAACATGTTGCTGACCATTCGGACCATCATCGACGACGACGCGAAGTGGCGTGACATCCTGCGCGGGTTGAACAAGACGTTCTATCACCAGACCGTGACCGGCCGGCAGGTGGAGGATTACATCAGCCGGGAGGCGGGCATCGATCTCAGTAAGGTCTTCGCGCAGTATCTCACCACCACGCACATCCCAGCGTTCGAGTACCGTGTCCGGAATGGCGCACTGGCGTATCACTGGTCGGACGTCGTCCCCGGCTTCCTTATACCGCTTCGCGTGAACATTCCCGGATTGGGCAGTCGGCTGTTGCATCCCACCGAAGCGTGGCAGACACTCGACGGCACGTCACCTCGGGCTGCCGAGCTCACCATTGACGAGAACTTCTACGTAACAGCGCGCGCCGCCCCGTGAGGCTTGGCGTCATCTCGGATACGCATGGCCTGTTGCGCCCGCAGGTCTTCGATCTTTTTCGGGAAGTCGATCACATTCTCCACGGCGGGGACGTGGGGAAGTGGGACGTGATGATCGAGCTGCAAACGATCGCCCCCGTCACCGCCGTCTACGGCAACAGCGACGCCTTCGACGTTCGGGCCAAATTGCCCCAGGTGGCCGAGATCGAGCTGGACGGATTCCCGATCGTCGTGACGCACGGGGATCAGTTCGGCAGCCCCAATCCCGCGAAGCTCCATGAGGCGTTTCCCAAAGCCGAGATCATCATTTTTGGGCATAGCCACCGGCCGTTGCTCGAGCTCGTGGATAAGACGGTCACCGTGATGAATCCGGGTGGAGCGGGTGCGCTGCGATTTGGCATTCCGCCGAGCGTGGGAATCTTGGAGCTCGAACCGGGGATTCCGCCGCGGGGGAGGATTGTGCCGCTGCCCATTTCGTGAAACTGCTCGTCCCCCTTGCCCGTCGTTGTCTGTCTTCATAGTTTGCTCGAAGCAAGCCCCGTCGTTTGCAATCACGAATGGAAAGGGATTCTCGCTGAAATGATTCGTCACTCCACCGTTACGCCCCTGCTGCGCTGCATCCTGCTCGTGCCGTTTGCGGATGCGCGCGGGCGTATTGCGTCCGGCATCGCCGGCGCCGGTGGAGGCGGAGGAGCACCCTAGAAGTCGATCGGATCTTATTCGTGCCGTGATCCGGCCTTCCGGGTGCTTCATGGGACCTGGGAGGCCGTTCTGTTGCACATGAGGCGAGGATCACGGACATGAGCACGCTGAACCATCTCGACGATCAAATCATCGCGCGTTACACCGCTCAGCCGCCGCGGCTGCCTCTCGAGCTACGGCGCGAGATCGAGCGCGCCTGGCAGGGAGCGCCCGTCCAACTCTACGCCCTCGCGGACCTGGACCAAAGCCTGCGCCTCACCGAGGCGTGGGTGGCACTCGGTCCGCGGCACGTTGCCTTGGGTCGCAGAGCGGGGGATGGCTGGGAGATTCGGAGTGTCGAGCGTGGCCGCATCGAGGCGGTGCGCGAAGCACCGGGCCTCTCCGCCAACACGCTGTCGATCCTCGGCAGCCCGGGCGAGCCGGCGCTGCTGCTGGTGCGCTACACCCACCGGCAGCGGTGCGCCTTCGAAAACATCCGGTTCATCCTCGAGGAGCAGCTCGAAGCGAGCGGAGGAGCCCGTGAGATGCCGCCCGTGGACGCCGATCGCGTCTACGCCGAGAGCATTGCGCGACCGGTACGCGAGGCGCAGGCGCTGGTCGCCGGACATCAAACGGCCGTCATTCGCCGGCTGCTCGGCTACCTGAGGCCCTATCGCCGCCAGCTTGCGCTGGGGATGACGGCGGCGACCGTGATCACGCTCGTCAGCTTGGTGCCGCCGTATCTCGCGGGACATCTGATCGACCGCGTCGTACGGCCGGCGCAGGCCGGGACGCTCTCGCTCGCGCGCGCATCGACGATCGCGTGGATCGCGGTCGCGGCGATGGCGCTCGTGTATCTCGTGCGCCAGGCAGCGGCCCACGTGCGTCTGCGCCTGATGTCGATTCTCGGCGAATGGGTGGCGCGCGACCTGCGCAGCGAGCTGTACGAGCACATCCAGCGGCTGAGCCTGGCGTTCTTTTCACGCAAGCGGACCGGCAGCCTGATCACGCGCGTCTCGGCGGACACCGATCGGCTCTGGGAATTTCTGGCGTTCGGCGTGGTCGATGTGTCGCTATCGCTGGTGATGCTCGCGGGCCTTGGCGTCGTGTTGTTGACGCTCGACTGGCGCCTCGGTCTGGTGATGACGTTGCCCGTGCCGCTGTTCTGCTGGCTGATCTATCGGCACGGAGAAAACATCAGCCGGCTGTTCATTCGGGCGTGGCGGAAGTGGTCGCGGGTGACGGACGTGCTCTCCGACACGATTCCGGGGATCCGAGTCGTCAAGGCGTTCAATCAGGAGCATCGCGAGATCGAACGCTTCGGCGAGCGCAACCAGGATGTGACGGCGGAGTTCAACCGCATCCACGCGTCGTGGACCACATTCTGGCCGCTGCTGATGCTCGGTGTGCACACGATGACCGTCATGGTGTGGGTGTTCGCGGTGCCCCGGCTGCTCGGGAGCGGCGCCGCACTCCCGGTGGGAACGTTCGTCTCGTTCCTGCTCTACACCACGATGTTCATCGCGCCGATCGAAGTGATCGGGCAGATGGCGCGCACAATCAACCGCGCGACCACCTCGGCGCACCGCGTGTTCGAGGTCCTGGACACCGAGCCCGAGGTGCGTGACGTCGCGGCACCCGTCCGGCTCGAGCCGGTGCATGGTCGCGTGACGTTCGAGCATGTGACGTTCGGCTACGACGGCGTTCGTCAGGTGCTGCGCGCCATGAGCTTCGACGTGCATCCCGGCGAGCTGATCGGTCTGGTCGGCCCATCGGGCGGCGGCAAGACGACGATCGTGAACCTGATCGCGCGCTTCTACGACGTGACCGGAGGAGCGATTCGCGTTGACGGCGTCGACATCAGGCGCCTCGACACGGGACACTATCGCCGGCAGATCGGCATGGTGCTTCAGGACCCGTACCTGTTTCACGGTACGATCCTGGAGAATATCCGCTACGGCTTGCCCGACGCGTCGCTCGGCCAGGTCGTCGCGGCGGCGCAGGCGGCGAATGCGCACGACTTCATCACCAAGCTGCAACACGGCTATGACACGGTGGTGGGGGAGCGTGGGCATACACTGTCGGGCGGCGAGCGCCAGCGCGTGTCGATCGCGCGCGCGATCCTCCACGATCCTCGGATCCTCATTCTCGACGAGGCGACGAGCAGCGTGGATACGGAGACAGAGCGCGAAATCCAGCAGGCGCTCGAGCGACTGGTGTCGGGGCGGACGGTATTCGCCATTGCGCATCGGCTCTCGACGCTGCGCAAGGCTTCGCGGCTCTTTGTGATCGAGGACGGCCGGCTGGTGGAGCACGGCACTCATGCCGAGCTGCTGGCGAAGCCGGACGGAAAGTATCGGCGGTTGTACGAGCTGCAGCTGCAGCTCCAGTAGAAAGGAGGAACGCTATGACGCTGGTCGCAACTGAACGCGAAGCACCGACGCTACGCCTGGAGTGGCGGTCCGATGGCTCGCTGTGGGCGTTGCGCGGCGGGGAGGAGCGCCCTGTGGCCGTACGCCGCTGCTTCCCGTGGTCGGAGCCCGCTCGGTATCTGTCCCTGCGCGAATCGGAGGAGGAGGAGTTCGCCGTGGTCCGCGATCCCGCGGATCTGGACGCACGCTCCCGGGCCGCCCTCGAGATGGCGCTGGCGGTCGCGGGATTCGTGTTCGAAGTGACGCGCCTGCTGGAGATCGAGGAGGAAGTCGAGATCCGGCATTGGCGGGTCGAGACTCGGCAGGGTCCGCGCGCGTTTCAGACCCGGCTCGACGATTGGCCACGTGTGTTGCCACACGGCGGCCTGTTGATCCGCGATCTGGCGGGTGACCTCTATCATCTTGCCAACCCGGAGCGTCTCGATCGGAAGAGCCGAGACCTGTTGTGGGCGTTTGTGGACTAGCGCTGGCAACGCGGGCAGAACGTCGTCGCGCGCAAGTCGATCGTGTGCGTGGTAACGAGCTTCTTGCCGCAGCGCGTACACGGCTCGCCGCCGCGCCCGTACACGCGTAACTCGAACTGAAAGCGTCCTCGCCCGCCGGTCCCCGTGCGATAGTCGCGCACGGTGGTACCGGCGGCCTCGACGGCTCGACCCAGGATCCCGACCGTCGCTTCGTGCAGGGCGGCAAACTCGCTGAGACTGAGTTTGTGCGTGGGCTTGGATGGATCGATGCCGGCTTCGAACAACGCCTCGTTCGCGTAGATATTGCCAACGCCGGCAATGCGGCGCTGATCCATGATCGCTTTCTTCACCGCCGTTCGGGTCGTTCTCAGCCGCTCGGCGAACACGAACGGCGTGAACGTTTCGTCGAGCGGTTCCGGACCGATCCGCTCGGTGTACGCTTTCCACCCTTTCTCATCGAGCAACCAGATCGTGCCCAGGCGGCGCACGTCCCGATAAACGAAACGGCGGCCCTCGTTCAGCGTGCAGATGAGCACGGCATACTTGGTCTGCTCTTTGGTGAGCGGCCTTTCGTGGACGACCAGCGAGCCCGTCATGCGGGGCTGGATGATCATGCGATGGCCGCTCGACAGCCGGAACACGGCGTGCTTGGCGCGTCGCGTGACTTGCTCGATCGTGTTGCCTCGCAACGTCTTGATGAGACGATCCTTGGAAACGTGACGGAGGACGTCTGTTTTGTTCAGTTGTACGCGCGTGATACGAAAGCCCTCGAGCCGTGGCGCCAGCTCGCGGACGATGGTCTCGACTTCAGGCAGCTCCGGCACGCTGGATCTCCCGCCAGGCGACGTCGCGGCGCCAGGTCTTGCCTTCGAACTTGATGCGCTCCGCCGCGGCCCTGCTGGCTGCGGCGGCAGCGGGCACGTCGGCGCCCAACCCGGTCACACTGAATACGCGGCCTCCGGCGGTCCGCAGCCTGCCGTCGGGATCGCGGTAGGTGCCGGCATGAAAGACGATCACGTCTTCGCCCAGCTCATCGCGCGTCGGAAGATTGATCGCTACGCCGTTCTCGGGGTTCTCTGGATAGCCGCGGGCCGCGAGCACCGTCGTCACCGCGGCGCGTTCGGCTTCGAGCAGCGACTGCCGGGCGGGCGGGCTCCAACGACCCATCCCAATGTCAGCGAGGTGCTCGGTGAAACCGCGCGGGAGCGCGGGGAGAAGCACCTGAGTCTCGGGGTCTCCGAAGCGCGCGTTGAATTCGAGCACACTCGGCGTTCCATCAGGAAGTATCATCAGGCCCGCATACAGCACGCCTTCGTAGGGCGCTCCCTGCGCCGCAACTTCGCGGAGCACCGGCTCAAAGACATCGGTGCGGACTCGCGCCAACAGCTGGTCGCTGGCGATGCCGACGGGGCAATACGCGCCCATCCCGCCGGTGTTCGGGCCGGTGTCGCCCTCGCCGAGCCGTTTGTGATCCTGCGCGGCCGGGAGCAGCACGACGCGGTCGCCGTCCGTCAGGCCGAGGACGGACAGCTCTTCACCGTCGAGAAACTCCTCGACGAGCAGCTCCTTCCCTGCGTCTCCCAACGACCCGGCAAGCATCGCCCGCGCGACAGCGGCCGCCTCCTCGCGCGTCTTGCAGACGACCGCGCCTTTCCCCGCCGCCAGGCCCGATGCTTTGACGACGAGCGGTTCGGCGTGCTCGCGGATGTAATCGAGCGCGGGTGTCAGCTCGACGAAGGTCGCGCTGGCGGCGGTCGGCACGCCGGCGCGACGCATCACCTCTTTCGCGTAGGCCTTCGATGACTCGAGTCGTGCCGCGGCGGCGGTCGGGCCAAAGACCGCGCGGCCGTCGTCGCGCAGCTGGTCGGCGAGACCGGCGGCGAGCGGCGCCTCGGGACCGATGACGACGAGATCGATGTCGTGCGTGCGAACGGCGGCGCGAAGCTCGTCGAGCGCCGTGGCAGCGATCTGGAGATTGGTGGCGAGTGTGGCGGTACCGGGGTTGCCCGGCGCGGCGAACAACGTCAGATCGTCGGACGACGAGGCGGCGTCGCGGCGCAGTGCCCAGCACAGGGCATGCTCGCGGCCGCCGCCTCCGACGACCAGTACTCTCACCTCTTTTTGAACGCGTCCGTAAACGCCTGGGCGGCCCGTTTGGCGGTATCCACCACGTCGTTCACGACCGCTTTTGCTTCCTTCATATAGTGCGCGGAGGCTTCGTCGATGTCCTTGTCGATCGGCCGGTTCTCGGCGTCGGGCCCGCGCCGCGTATACTCGCCGCTCAAAATGCGATCATACACCCCCGCTTCGATCCAGCGCTGGAGCTCAGCGGCGCGCAGCGTGTTGAAGGGATGCGACTGATCGAGCGTATTAAGGATCTTGAAGATGCGATCGACGGCGCCGCCGCTCTCCTCGTACTCCTTGGCCTGGGCCAGGAACGTATTCAAGTCCATCTCTTTCATGTCACCGCCGCCGGCCATCTTCAAGAACATCCGCATCGAGGCGTTCGGGTCCTGCGAGGCAATCAGGCCGGCGCGGTCGGACGACAGCTCGCTCTTGCGGAACCACTCCATCAGCGCGAACCGAATCGGCGCGAGGAAGAGACCGGCGAGGAACGGCAGCATGTTCGCGCTCACGAACACGATGATCACGAGGATCGTGTGATAGAGGGCGTGACCGCTCATGATGTGCCCGAGCTCGTGCCCGAGCAGCGTGCGCATCTCGTCATCATCGAGCAGTTTGAGCGTCCCCGAATTGATGACGATGAAGGGACGCTCGACACCGAAGGCACCAGCATTGACGAAGGGCGTCTGCGAAACGAACAGCTCCGGCCGGTCCGGCCAGTCCATCGTCGTGAGGGCGTCGGTGTAGAGCTGGTTGAGCTTGGAAAACTGCGTCGGGCCGACGCGAACGGCATTCGCCTGGAACAGCAGGCGGATGCCCCGTTCGCCGAAGAAGCCAACGATTTTCTTTACGACTTCATCGAATCCGGGGACCGAACGCAGGGTTTGGAGCGCGGCGCGGTCGGCGGGATGCTCCCACGAAACGGGAGCGATCTGCGTGAGCACGCGGCGCGGACGGGCCGCGGGCAATGTGGCGTCAGTCATCTATTCGTTCTCCAGCAATGGGATTCCACAACTACGTTCTGCACGACCGTGTGTTTCCGCTACGATCAATCGTCCACCAGCGCCTGATCCAGGTCCCCAATCAAGTCCTCGACATCTTCGATTCCTACCGATAACCGCACCAGGCTGTCGGTGAGCCCCATCCGGCGGCGCATCTCCGGCGGGACGCTGGCGTGCGTCATGGACGCGGGATGCCCGATGAGACTCTCGACGCCGCCCAGCGATTCCGCCAGCGCGAAAATCTTGGTGCGTTCGACGAAGCGGCGCGTAAAGGCGACGTCGCCCAACTCGATGCTGATCATGCCGCCGAATCCCTTCATTTGTCGAGTCGCGAGCTCGTGCTGGGGATGGGAGCGCAGGCCGGGGTAGTACACGCGCTTGACTCTGGGATGTTTCTCCAACCAATCGGCGATGCGACGACCGCTCGCATCGTGCTGGCGCATTCGCAGCGCCAGCGTCTTGGTGCCGCGCAGCGCCAGCCAGCAGTCGAATGGACCGGGGATTGCGCCCGACGAGTTCTGAATGAAGCCGAGCCGTTCGGCGACGTCGTCATTCGTGGCGACGAGCATGCCGCCTACCATGTCCGAATGGCCGTTCAAGTACTTCGTCGTCGAATGCAGGACGATGTCGGCGCCGAACTCGAGCGGCTGTTGGAAATACGGCGTCGCGAAGGTGTTGTCGACGACGAATAGCGCCCGTGCCTTGCGAGCGATCTCCCCGGTCGCCGCGAGATCGCACAGACGCATCATCGGGTTCGTTGGCGTCTCGGCGTAGACGATCTTCGTGGCGGGCGTGACGGCGGCCGCGACGGCCTTCGTATCGCCGCCGTCCACGAACGTGAACGTGATCCCCATGCGCGCCCAGATGTGCGTCATCTGCCGATGCGAGCCGCCGTACACGTTCTCGCCGCTGACGACGTGATCACCAGCGGACAGCAGCTTCATCACCGCGTCGAGCGCCGCGAGCCCTGAGCCGAATGCGAAACCATGGCGACCGCCTTCGAGCGCGGCGACGTTGCGCTCGAGTGCCTCACGCGTCGGATTGCGGGTGCGGGCGTACTCGTAGCCCTTGTGGCGCCCGAGGCCCTCCTGCACGTACGTGGAGGTCTGATAGATCGGCTGCATGACGGCGCCGCTTAGGGGATCGCCTACGTAACCGGCGTGCACGGCGCGCGTCGCGAACCGTCTGGCGAGATCGTGCTCGGCGATGCGCGTCATGGCCGGAACGTAAGGGCGGCTTCCGCCAGGGGCAAGCGATAGATACGTTAGCGGCGATGCCGAACTTCTCCGGAATGCGCTGTCTTGTCGTCGACGATGAGCCGCGGCTGCGGCGCGTGTTGGTCCGGTTGCTCGAGGGCGACGGCTTTGCGTGCGCGGAGGCAGGTTCGGGCGTCGAGGCGCTCGCCGAGCTCGAGCGCCAGCCGGTGCCGCTCGTCATCTCCGATCTGCGGATGCCGGAGATGGACGGCGTTACACTGCTGCGCGAAGTCATCACGCGCTGGCCGGAGACGGCGGTTATCGTGGTGACCGCGGTCGCCGAAGTCGAAAGCGCCGTCGCCTGTCTTCAGATGGGCGCGCTCGATTACGTCGCCAAACCGTTTCATCTCGACGAAGTCCGGGCGCGCGTCTCCCAGGCGCTCGACAAGCGCCGCCTCTTGATTGAAAACCGCAGCTATCAAAAAAACCTCGAGGTGCGGGTCGAGGCCCAGGCACGGCGCATCGAGGAGCTGTTTCTCGAGGGCGTGCACGCGCTGGTCTACGCCCTCGAGGCAAAAGACGCCTACACCCGCGGTCACTCCATGCGGGTCGCGAATTATTCGGTCGCAATCGCGCGCGCGCTGTCGCTCGATGCCGATCTGATCGACACGATCGCGCTCGGCGCCGAGCTGCATGACGTCGGCAAGATCGGCGTCAGCGAGAGCGTGCTGCATAAGGCCGGGAAGCTGTCGGACGCCGAGTACCGGCACATCATGGAGCACATGGTGATTGGGGCGCGCATTCTCGGACCACTGATGCGCGACGCCCCCGGTGCGCTCGCGATCGTGCGCTCCCATCACGAGCGCCTCGACGGCCGTGGCTTCCCGGATGGCTTGAAGGGGAGCGCCATTCCGTTCGAGGCACGGCTCGTCAGCGTCGCGGACGCGTTCGACGCCATGACGAGCGTGCGTCCCTACCGGCCGTCGCTGTCGGTCAAGCACGCCATGCGGGAGCTCGAAGAAGGGAAGGGCGTTCAGTTTGACGCAGAGATTGTGAAGGGATTCCTGCGCGCGTTCGCCGAGGACACCGCGCTGCCTATCCCCACGCCTCAGCTGCAACCCTTACGCCTGCCTACCCGGGCCATGGAAGCGCGCCGGGCCTAGAAGCCTCACTCACACATTAGATTGGCGTCCATGTCCGACACCCTGATGATCAGCGTGTCGGGGGTTCGGGGTCTTGTCGGTACGGACCTCACCCCCGAGGTCGTCGCCCGATGGGCCGCGGCCTTTGGAACGTGGGCGGGGAGCGGGATACGGGATACGCGAAACGGCAAACGTGGCCGACGGGTCCGCATCGTGCTCGGGCGCGATGCCCGTACCTCCGGGCCGATGTTCGCGGATGCAGCGACCGCCGGACTGATGTCGGTCGGTTGCAACATCATCGATGTGGGATTGGTCCCGACTCCTACGGTTCAACTGGCGGTGGAGCACCACAAGGCGGCAGGCGGAATTATTCTAACGGCGAGCCACAATCCCATCGAATGGAACGCCCTCAAGTTCGTCGGTTCCGATGGCATCTTTCTTGATGGCGTAGCCGGCACGCGGGTACGCGAATTGGCGGCCGGGGATTCCCTGCCACGAGCCAACTACAATGCGATCGGCGGTGTGGAGGCGGACTCGGACGCGATATCCCGCCATCTCGCCGCCGTGTTCGCGCTTCGTGGGGTCGATGTCCGGGCCATTCGCAAGCGTCGCTTTCGCGTGGCGCTCGATACGGTGCGCGGCGCCGGCGGCGCGGTCATGCCGGAGCTGCTCGAGCGGTTGGGGTGCCGGGTCACGGCGATCAATCTCGACACCGACGGGTTGTTCCCGCGTCCGCCCGAGCCCGTCCCCGAGAACCTGAAAGCGCTCGGCGCGCTGGTGCGACGCACGAAGGCTGACGTCGGCATCGCGGTTGATCCGGACGTTGACCGGCTGGCGATCGTAGACGAGCGTGGCAACGCGATTGGCGAAGACTATACGCTGGCGTTCGCGATTCGAGCAGTCTTGGGGAAGAGGGACGGGGGAAGAGGGAAGGGTAAGACCGTCGTTTGCAATCTCTCGACGAGTCTGGTTGTCGAGGATGCCGCGAGGGAATTCGGCGCCACGGTTGTGCGCGCTCCCGTCGGCGAAGCGAATGTCGCCCGCAAGATGATCGAGCTGAAGGCCGTGATCGGCGGTGAAGGGAATGGTGGCGTGATGTATCCGGCGCTGCACGTTGGTCGCGATGCGCCGGTGGCTGGGGCGCTGCTGCTGGGCCTGCTGGCTCGCGAACGGGCGACGGTGAGCGAACTCGTGGGCCGCGCACCGCGTTACACGATCGTAAAAGCAAAGGTCCCCCGAGGAGCGCGGCTCGAGCAAGTATACGAAGGGTTACGAAAACGATTTGGTGATGCGAAGGTGGACACGCAGGATGGACTGCGACTCGCCTGGCCCGATCGCTGGCTGCATGTGCGGCCCTCCGGGACCGAACCGATTATTCGATTGATCGCCGAAGCGCCGACGAGCGCGGACGCGCAACGCTTGATAGAGGAAGGTCGACAATTATGTGCGGCATCGTAGGCTACACGGGCAAGCGGGCGGCGGCGCCGCTCGTGCTCGAAGGCCTGAAGCGCCTCGAGTATCGCGGCTATGACTCCGCCGGGCTCGCGATCGTGAACGGCGGCCTCGAGGTTTTCCGCACGCCTGGAAAGATCGCAGCGCTCGAGCGCGAGCTCGGCGCCACTCTGCCAATCGGCACCACAGCCATCGCGCATACCCGTTGGGCGACGCACGGCGTGCCCAATACCGTCAACGCGCATCCCCACGTCGACTGCGGCGGCACGCTGGCGCTCGTCCACAACGGCATCATCGAGAACGCGGGCGCGCTGCGCCAGGCGCTCACACAGCGCGGTCACGTCTTTCGCTCGCAGACCGACACCGAAGTTCTCTCCCATCTGATCGAAGAGACGCACACCAAGGGCACGCCCCTGGTGGACGCGACCGCCGCGGCGCTGCGGCAGGTCGAAGGCGCGTACGGCATCGCCGTAATCTCGGCGCGCGAGCCCGATACGCTCGTCGCCGCGCGGCGCGGGTCGCCGCTGCTCGTCGCTATCGGCACTGGAGAGAATTGGGTCGCATCCGATGCGTCCGCGGTGCTCGCGCACACGCGCTCCGTCGTGTACTTGGACGACGGCGAGATCGCCGAAGTCACGCCGGGCGATTACCGAATCATGGATCTCGCCGCTGCGGAGAAAGAGAAGGCGGTCACGCAGGTGGAATGGGACCTCGCCACCATCGAGCGGGGCGGCTACGCCCACTTCATGCTCAAGGAAATCATGGAGCAGCCGGAGAGCGTGCGAAACACACTGCGCGGCCGCCTGCTCGAGGAAGAGGGAACGGTCCGATTCGGCGGACTGAACATCACCGATGAGGACCTGCTCAAGGTGCAGCGCATCGTCATCACGGCGTGCGGCACGTCCTGGCACTCGGGACTCATCGGCGAATACATGATGGAGGAGCTGGCGCGAATCCCGACCGAGGTCGAGTACGCCTCCGAGTTCCGCTACCGGAATCCGATTGTCGACGAGCGCACGCTGGTCGTCGGGATCTCGCAGTCCGGCGAGACCGCGGACACCCTCGCCGCGCTGCGCGAAGCCAAGCGACGCGGCGCGCGCACGCTGGGCCTCGTCAACGTCGTCGGCAGTACGATCGCGCGCGAGGTGGACGGCGGTATTTACCTGCACGCGGGCCCCGAAATCGGCGTCGCGAGCACGAAAGCGTTCACGAGCCAGATCGTGGCGTTGGCGGCGCTCACGTTGAAGATGGGGCGGCTGCGGGCGCTCTCGATTCTGCAGGGAAGGGAAGTGGTTCGCGCCCTCGCGAAGCTTCCCGATCTGGTGCAACAAGTGCTCGCGAAGGCGCCGCAGATCGAACAGCTTGCCGACCGGTTGGTGCGCGCGCAGAACGTGCTCTACCTGGGCCGTGGCTACAACTTCCCCGTCGCGCTCGAGGGCGCGCTCAAGCTCAAGGAAATTTCCTACATCCACGCCGAGGGCTACCCCGCGGCCGAGATGAAGCACGGGCCGATTGCGTTGATCGACGATCTGATGCCGGTCGTCTTCATCGCCCCCAATGATGCGGTGCATCACAAGGTCGTCAGCAACATCGAGGAAGTGAAAGCGCGAGGCGGGCGGGTCATCGCCATCGTGACGGAGGGCGACACCGCGCTCGACAAGCTCGCCGATTACCGGATCGAGATCCCGGAGACGCTGGATCTGTTGACGCCGGTGCTGAGCGTCCTGCCGCTGCAACTGCTCGCCTACTACATCGCGGTGCGGCGCGGCTGCAACGTCGATCAGCCGCGGAACCTGGCGAAGAGCGTCACCGTCGAGTGAGGGTCATCCTCCAGCGAGTGTCTCGGGCGCAGGTGCGAGTCGCAGGCCGGGTGACCGGAACCATCGCGGGGGGGCCCGGCTTTCTTGTGCTCGCCGGTTTCGCGCCGGCCGACACCGAAGCGTCGCTCGAATGGATGGCGGAGAAGATCCTCGGGTTGCGCGTGTTCGGGGACGCCGAAGGCAAGATGAACCGCGACCTCGCGGAGACGGGAGGCGCGGTGCTGGTGGTACCACAATTCACCCTCTACGGCGACGCGAGCAAGGGCCGGCGTCCGAGCTTCATCGGCGCGGCGCCTCCAAACCTGGCCATTCCGCTCTACGAGAAGTTCGTGGCACTGCTCCGTGAGAAGTCGGGCGGCAAGATCCCGGTCGAGACGGGGGAGTTTGGCGCGATGATGGAGGTCGAACTGGTCAACGACGGCCCGGTGACGTTGATTCTGGAGAAGTGAAACCGATCGTTCTCGCGTCCGGCTCACCGCGCCGCAAGCAGCTCCTCGAAATGTTGCGCATTCCCTTCCGCGTCATCCCACCCCACGTGGACGAGCACGTCATCGTCGGTGAGGCTCCGGACGCCTATGTGACACGCCTGTCCCGCGCTAAAGCGCAGGCGGTTGCGCTGCAGGCGCCCGGCGACGTGATTCTCGCGGCGGACACGACCGTCGTGTTGGACGGCAAAATCTTCGAGAAGCCGACATCACCGGCGCATGCCGTGCAGATGCTCGGTCAACTGCAGGGCAGAACGCACGCCGTGCTCACGGCGGTAGCCGTCGCGCAGAACGGCAGGCTCGAGCAGGCGCTCGATGTTTCACGCGTGACGTTCCGGCCGGTTGAGCGCGCGACACTGGAGGAGTACGTCGCGACGGGCGAGCCGCTCGACAAAGCCGGCGCGTACGCCATCCAAGGACTCGGCGCGCCGCTCATCGAGCGGGTGGAAGGCGACTTCTTTGGCGTGATGGGACTGCCACTGCGATTGGCGCTGGATCTGCTGGCGAAGTTTGGGCGTCCTTACCGCTTCACGCGATAAACCGGCACCTTCTTCGCTTTCCCTTTCACCTGAATCGGCTCGAGCGTCTCGACGGCGGGCTTCTTCTTCAGTTGCTGGTAGAACGGCTCGGAAATCAGGATCTCGTTCGGCCCGGCCTTGCCGCACAGGCGGTAGGCGGTGTTCACTGCATCGCCGATCACCGTGTATTCGAGCCGCCGGTCTGAGCCGATGTTCCCCGCGAAGACCTCACCAAAGTTGATGGCGATGCCGATCTGCACTTCAGTGCGACCCTCTTGTTTCCATTTGGCATTCAGCTTCTCGAGCTCGGCGAGCTGCGCGATGGCGCACTGCACCGCGCGGTCGGCGTCGTCGGCGTGCGCGATCGGCGCGCCCCACAATGCCATGATCGCATCGCCCATGAACTTGTCCAGCGTGCCGCCGTACTCGAACACCTTGTCCACCATCTCGGTGAAGTACTCCGTGAGCAGCCGGGCGATCTCGTCCGGGCTCATCGTCTCGGACATCGGTGTGAAACCGCGGATGTCCGAGAAGAACACCACGACGGGGCGCTTTTCGCTGGGCAATCGCCCCGCGTCCTGCTGTTGCGCGATCACCTGCGCGATGTTGGGCGAGAAGTAGCGCTGAAAGTTCGACAGCACGAGCGCCTCGCGCCGGATCCGCTCTGACAGCTGGGAGTTCTCGATGGCGACAGCGGTCAAGCCGCCGAACGCGATCAGGAACTCGAGATCCTCATCCGCGAATGAGTGCGTGGCGGTCAGGTTGTCGACGTAGAGGATGCCGAGAACCTTCTGGTCGGAGCCCATGAGCGGCGTGCACATCGCGCTGCGCACGCTCTGGATCAGGATGGACTTGCCCTTGAAGCGCTCGTCGGTGGCGGCGTTGTCGGACAGTATGGCAACCCGTTCCTCCACCGCCTTGCGCGCGATCGACTGCGGCACGTGCTTCGCCGCGCTGGCGTCACCGGTGCGGCTCTTGGAGATGCGCGGCACCAGCTCGTTCGACTTGCCGTCGAGCAGCAAGATCGAGACGCGGTCCACGTTCATGATCTGGAACGTGAAATCCACGACCTTGTCGAGCAGCCGGTCGAGCTCCTGCTGCTTCGACAGCTCCTTGGAAACCTCGAGGAGCAGCGACAGCTTCTTCTCGCGCCGCTCTTCCTGGTTCTGGGCGTGGACCTTGAGGTGCGACGAGCCTCCGCTTTGCGGCTGATCCATCACGATCGCGGGCACGCCGCCCGAAGCGCTCACCGGGAGCTGGCGCACGATGGTCCCGCCGGCCACGCCGCCTTTCGCCGATCCGGGCCGCGGGCTCGCGAACCCCGGAGGCGCGGGGACGACCTGCGGGCGCGCCACCGGTGTCGTCACCTCTTTCACGCGGAACGCCACTTTTCCGAACGTCACGACGTCGTTGGCGCCCGCTTCGGCCTCGGTGATCTTGGCGCCGTTCAGGAACGTGCCGTTGGAGGACCCTAAGTCGGTGACGCGGACGCCGCTTTCGGTGAGGACGATCTCGGCGTGACGCCGCGAAATGGTGGGATCGTAGATGGGGACGTCGCTCGTAACGGCTCGACCCACCACCAGTTTTCGCCCGAGCTGGAGATCGATCGACTGCTCACCGGACGTGCTCATCAGCTTGAACACAGGCCCGAAACTAATCGCCCGCTTTGGCGAGCGCGAGCGCCCGCAGCACCGCCTGAGCTTTGGCTTCGGTCTCGGCGAATTCGTTTGCGGGATTGGAATCGGCGACGATGCCGGCGCCGGCCTGCACGACGACGCGGTCCTTGAGCACGAGCGCCGAGCGAATCGCGATCGCCGTGTCGAGACTCGTCGCACCCCAGCCGACGTATCCGACTGCACCAGCGTACGGTCCCCTGCGCTCCGGCTCCAGCTCATCGATGATTTCCATCGCACGCACCTTCGGCGCGCCACTGACGGTCCCCGCGGGGAAGCAGGCGCGGAAGACGTCGAGCGCATCGTGCCCGGGACTCAGTCGCCCGCGGACTTCGCTGACGAGATGTTGCACGTGCGAGTAGCGCTCGATCTCGAGCGACTCCGTGACGCGCACCGAACCGTAACGGGCCACCCGGCCCACGTCGTTGCGGCCGAGGTCGACGAGCATGCGGTGTTCAGCGAGCTCCTTCGCGTCGCTGCGCAACGTCGCGGCCAGTGCCTCGTCTTCGGCCGGCGTGGCACCGCGCGGGCGCGTACCGGCAATCGGCCGCACGGTCACTTCGTCGCCCTCGACACGCACCAGCACTTCCGGTGAGCTGCCGAGGAAGGTCACGTCGTCGAGCGTGAGATAGAAGAGATAGGGCGCGGGGTTCAGCGCGCGCAGGTAGCGATACATGCGCAACGGATCGACGGCGCCTTTCACGACCTGGCGGCGCGAGAGAACGGCTTGGAAGATGTCGCCCGCCGCGATGTACTCGCGGATCTTGCTGACGTCGCGCTCGAACGCCGAGCGAGGATAGCGGGAGTCGGGAGGCGGAGGCGGAGGGGGGGGGGGG
>Ga0099794_10000074_pt1 | contig 37368 bp, 40 predicted proteins | sample Rivendell_Oct201_10_FD_77320 | JGI IMG/M metagenome (GOLD analysis project Ga0099794, IMG submission 77320) | Vadose zone soil microbial communities from the Eel River Critical Zone Observatory, Northern California, USA -... | ecosystem: Host-associated > Plants > Roots > Rhizosphere > Soil ... | reverse complement strand
GCAGGCGAACAGTCGGTCGACCGTGTAGCCGGGGCTCAGGTTTGTCGGGTCCTGGCCGATGGCGGCCCCGATCTGGTTCACGAGCTGCTGTGCCGGCACGTTGACGCCGAGCACAGTGGCGCCCACCGGGATGATCTCGATCGCGCCGCCGTGCGCCACCAGCAAGACCGAACCCGTCCAGCCCAGTCCGGTGTACGTCCCTGTGGCGGTGACGATCGCACCGGCAGGTGAGGTGGGAGCGACAGTCAGGCTCTGAATGGAGAGACCGGACACCTGCACAGCCGCGGCAAGATCCTTCGCTGAGTAGCCGCGCCGTACTGCGCGGTTCAGGTCGATGTCAGAGCTGATGCACGGCTCGACCGACGCCACGGCAAGGAACGGTTCTTCACCAATCGTGCCCAGACCGCTGACCCCGATCACAGTCACCTGATAGATGCCCGGAGGCGCGTTGGTGACCTCCACGGTGATCGGCGAGGGACCGCTCTTGGTGGTGACGTGTCCATCCGGCGCTTGAACGTTGAGCTTCATGGCGCTGCCGGGATAGCCAAGCGACGCCTTGACCAGGCTGCCGCCCGCGTAGCTGTACGTGTACGACTGCTGCTCTCCGTTATGAAGCGGTGCGCCGATGAAGTCCTGCTCCGTGCCGGGCGTGGTGCCGCTTGCCGCTGCGGTGGAAGCAGCGAGCGCCGGGCCGAACGGGTCGTTGAGGTCGGGCTGTATGGGACCAACCGGTCCGATCTTGCCCTGCGGGTCAACGATTACCTGCAACCCCGGCGGCGCGACGAGATGGGCGGTTTCGCCGGTCTTGCTTTTGATATCCAGCGTGCCGTCGAACAGCTTGACGGTCATGGTGCCGTCGGCCTTTGTGTAGACCTCGAACTTCGTGCCGCGTACCGAGGCCACGGCGGATTGCCCGGCGACGTCGAAGGTTGCTCCCGAGACGAGGTGCTGGACGCTGGTGAGCGTGCGGCCGACCTTCTGCGTGATCTTTGCGTCGTGCAGGTCTCCCCTCTTGGTGAAGTGGGCCGCGTCGAGAGTGATTTCGGTCTCGCTCGCCAGCCGGGTCAGCGTTCCATCCGGCAGCTGGATCGAGGCCCGACCTTTGGTGTCGGTCTTGACGGAGTCGCCGGCGTGCACCTTGGCCCCGTTCAAGGCTGCCGCGTAGGTACCTCCGCCGGTGGCCACCGACACGGTTGGCTGGTAGACCGTCAGAGTCGCGGAGACGTTGACCGCCGCCTGGGCGGACAGGTTGAGCCAGTAGATCCCGCCGCCCACGAGCACGGCCAGGATCAACAGCACGACGAGCAGTCGTCGCCAACCCCGGCGGCGAGGGGGGGTGCGGGCGGCTACTGCTGACATGTTGCCCGGGAAAGATAGCTCAACGATTGTTTAACGGCGACGCTTCAGGTCCCTTGCCAGGCCTCTAGCGGTGGCCCTCGATCACCATCATTCCGTCGCCTCCAGGCCCGCTGCACGAATACACCCGGTCGACGCTGAACCCGGTGGGCATGGAAGTGATCGAGCCGCCGAACGAGCCCAGCCTGGAGATCACCTGGGTGGTCACGTTGATCCCCCGGACCGTCACCTGGGTGATGACCGCTCCGAGGTTGGGCGTCGCGGCATAGAAGTCGATGGTCCACGAAAGCGGCACCCCGCCGACGTTGGAGTAGTAGAAGATGCGCGCCGACGTGGGGGATGTTCCTCGCACCTGGAGCGTGATCCCCGTCGAGCCCGAATCGGTAAGAGCTTTCTGGATCTGCGAATTGCTCAGGGTCTGGCGCACCACGGTGCCGTTGTCGACGTTGCCGGACGCGCAGGCGGCGTCGGTCGCGAACGAGAGCGCGTATGCCTCGCCCGCGGACGGCACGTCGAGCGCGGTCGCGACTGCTTTGTAGACGCCGGCCGGCCCGTTGGCGATCCTGACGATGAGCGGCGGGGCGCCCTGCCTCGGGTAGGTGCGCCCGGCCGGGTCCGTCACGGTCACGCGCATCAGGCTTCCCGGGTAACAAAAGGCCAACGTGAGATTGCCGCCTGCCGAGTTGTATGAGCTCTCTGCGGTCTGGCCGTTGGTCAGGCTTTCACCGCTCGTCGACTGCACAGTGCCCGCGTTGTTGCCGTTCGCCGCGGCCGTTGCGCACTGCGAAGTAAGCGGGTACGGGTCCTGGACGTCGGGTTGGATCGCACGCTGGTTGGAGAGCCGGCCGTTCGCGTCCGCGTCGATCTGCTCGCCGGCCCGGACGCTGGCGTGGGTGGCGCCATTGACGTCGACAGCCCCAACGAACACCTTGATGAGGTTTGTGCCGTTACTGCGAACCAGGACCTCGAAGTCGGTGCCCCGCACCTGCGCGCTCACCGAGTGGCCGCCAACGGTGAAGCTTGCGCCACCGAAGAGGTGCTGGACCGAGCTGAACGTGCGTCCGACTCTTTGATCAAGGCTGGCCGATTTCAAGGTGCCGTCCTTCTGCAGCTGAGTAGTTTTGACTGTCACGGTGGTGTCGGGTGACATCCGCGTAAACGAGCCATCCGCAAAATGAATGCCCGCCCGCCCGCCTGTCCCGGTATGGACCGTGTCGCCCGCGTTGAGCGCCTCGCCGGCAATTCCGGGACGCTGGCCGACGTCGACTGGCTGTTGGATCACCAGCAACGACGCCGGCGCCTCAACCGCGGCTTGAGCCTGGACGACGAAAAAGTAGTAGCCACCTCCGACGGTCAGCAAGACCAGCAGGAGCACCACAACCAGGCAGCCGCCACAACCGCAACCGAAGCAGCCGCGTCTCTTCGGCACCGCAGGAGGCGCAGCTTGCTGAAGCGTGCTTGGGGCCGGCGGTGGCTGGATGGCCATTGGCGGTGGAGATTAACTGGTAGCGGTGGTGAAATCCACGACCAAGCGTGCGGGATCCGTAAGAGTGAACACGCGCATGCAGGCCAGCTTGCTCAGTCCGAGCGCCCAACCGACGTAGCCCTCGAAATCTTCGGTCTGGCGGGCCTCTTTCAGAACCTGGTACTCGGAATGGACGATGTCGATCGAGCCGCTGAAGGTGTTGGCGCCTGTGGCGGAGTGCACCCGCACCATGACTCCCGCACTGCCGTTCAGTGTTATGGGCTGCCCGGTGGCCCCGACAGGAAAGACTGGCGACGCCTGACGCTTCGCCGTGTAGCTGGGCACGGCCGAGTCGAACTGGAGCACGAACCGCTCATAGCCTGGCTGGGTTCCCACCCGGGCGGCGGCGAGGCTCGCGACCCCGGTCTTGCCTCCGCTCGCGTCGGAGCACGCGAAGGCGGGCAGGTTGGTGCCCGGCGGCGTGGGAGGGGTCACCGGAGGCTGCTCGATCCTGGGACCGGACGCCGGGCCTTGCGCAACGCCGGGGGCGATCGCGGTGGCAGGTGGCAACGGGGACCCGCAGGCGGCGATCAGGACGGTCAGGCACAGGACCAGGGTGGCTCGCATGGAGCCAACTAGTATGGTCGAGGCTCATCGCAGGAAGCCGAGGTGGCGGAACAGGCAGACGCGTCGGTCTCAAAAACCGATGTCCGCAAGGACGTGCGGGTTCGACTCCCGCTCTCGGCACCACTCGAAACTTTTTGAGCAAGGCCTACCAGGCTAACTTGAATTCGGAACCCGGTCCTTGGGCCGGGTTTCGGCGTCTTCGGAGCCTCTGAAAAGAGGTGTCAGGACGCCATTCAAGGAGGTCTCAATGTCGACCGTCAGAAGCCAAAAACCGACGCGCTTTTCAAAAACCGATGCGCCTGGGTTTGGTGTCCCGCGCGGCCTGAGCGGCCGGCCGCGGGCGCTGCCCGAGCGCCTCTTCCGCGTGCCTTCGGCGGCCGCCGAACTGGAGCAGCCGGTCGCCCAGCCGCACCCCGAGGCCGACCTGGCCCGCCGCTACCGCCTGGAGCCGCTGATCCGGGAATGGTTGCTCGAGCTCCAGGTCCGGGGCTGCAGCCAGCGCACCATCGCCTGGTACGCCCACAAGATGGAGTGGTTTGGCCGCTATGGTCAGGCCGACACCCTGGCCGAGCTGACCGGCTTTGAATTCAAGCGCTACCTGGGCCAGGAGCAGTCGCGGGGCATCTCGGACAACAGCCTGCACGGCCACTTCCAGGTCTTGAAGGCGTTCGGCAACTGGGCCTGCCGTGAGGGCTACCCGGTCGACGCTTCGTTCCTTCGGGTCCGGGCGCCCAAGGTGGCGCAGAAGGAGATGGAGAGCTTCACCCCACAGCAGATCAAGGCCGTACTGGATGAGACCACCGAGGGGTGGTCACCGATTGCGGTTGGGATATTGCTCGGGACCGGGATGCGAGTCGGCGAACTGTGCGCGCTGACCCTAGAGGACGTCGAGGATGACGGCGACGCCGCCTTCCTGAAGATCAAGCGAGGCAAGGGAGCCAAGTTCCGCCGGGTGCCCGTCAGCCGCCAGCTCCGGCGAGAGCTGGTCCGCTACGTCAATCGCCTTCGACCGGAGTGCCAGTCGGACCGGCTGCTCGTCCTAACGGACGGCACGCCGGTCACCGTCGGCTGCGTCTCCCACCTCTTCGGTCGCCTTCACCATCGACTCGGCTTTCGCATCTACGCCCACAAATTCCGCCACACCTTCGCCACCGAGTACCTGCGTCGGGGCGGGGAGATCGAGCGATTGAGGCGGATCCTCGGCCACACGACCTACGTGATGGTGATGCGCTACGTCCACCTGGACAAGGGTGACCTCTACCGGGACTTTGAGAGCTGCGCCCCGTTCTGAGGATGGAAGTGAAGTTCGCCATTCGCTCGATTTCGCGGCCAATCAATTTCAGTGGCATCTCAGTGCTACGGAATGAGGGCTGTCAGCCCTCATTCCTCTGTTCCAGAATGCCATTGGCATCTTATAACTGCACAACGTGGTATGGTGGCCCACGTTTTGACGCTGCAAGATGCCAGATCCCTAGGCCCCAAAAGTGCTGGATTGCTCTCTCAACTCATGGCAGACGGAAAGCTCGTCTTTTCGACCCGCGATGTTGAGCGATATACAGGCTTGAGCACCTCCCTCGCCCGGAGCTTGGCTCGAGACCTCGTCACGCGCAGTCTGGCTGTGCGCCTCAAGTCCAGCCTCTACGCCATCGTCCCGTTTGAGTACCGGAAGGTTTCGGACTTTGCTCCCAACGCCTATCTCGTCGCGCGCGCCCTCGCCGAACCGAACCCTTACTACCTATCTCATCGGACCGCCATGGAAATCCACCGTATGAGCACCCAGCCGCAGCTCGGCGTCTTTATTTGCTGCACCCGATGGAAACCCAAGGAGACTCTGTTCGGTACCGAGTACCGCTTCGTTCTTCGCCGTCCTGCGGCAATCTTCGGGACCATGAAGCATTGGGTCGCCGGCGGCATATCTGTCGACGTCAGCGATCCAGAGCGAACCGTCATCGACGGCCTGGCCGAACCCCATTACGCAGGCGGCATTCCAGAGGTCGCGAGGGCGATTCAGATTTCTCGGAGCACTCTCGACATCAATCGCCTCATCGAATACGCCAAGCGCCTCAAGAGCAAAGCAGTCGCTAGGCGGCTTGGCTACTTACTGGAGCTTTACTCGCTTGCGCCAGCGGAGCTCATCGAGCAACTGCGGAGCGATCTCGCAACGTCGACCGAGCTTCTGGACCCCACCCTTCCAAGAGAGGGCAGGCGCGTGCGGCGCTGGGGGCTTCGCCTCAACGTTTCGCCGGAGGAGCTGCTCGCGGTTGCGGCGACGTGATCCCTCAGCGCAATCTGTCCGCCTTATCCAATCGGCTACTTCGCGAGCAGCGTGGCCGGAGGATTCCTGAAAGCGTTCTTGAGCGGGACTACTGTCTCTCGTGGGTCTTGATTGGACTTTCGAAGACGCAGCTCTCTGAATGGCTCGCCTTCAAGGGCGGTACTGCACTCAAGAAGGTCTATCTTCCCGGCTATCGGTTCTCCGAGGATCTCGATTTCACTCTCCGGCAGGAGGTGCCGTGGGAGGCGATCGAGAGGGAGTGGGGCAATCTCGCTCGTTGGGTCCGAGAGCATGTTGGTATTGGGGCGGACTTTCTGGAGCGAGATCCAAACTCGCATGCAAACACACATACCTTCTACATAGGCCTCCGCGGACCAGTACAACGTGCAAATCCCGACAGGTTGAAGGTCGATATCACCATCCGCGAGTTGATGTGCCAACAGATTGAGCGCCGGCCACTACTTCGTGAATACGAGGAGTACGAGGACCTCGAGGAAGCACAGGTAGCGGTGTACGGAATCGATGAGGTTGCGGCGGAGAAGTTGATGGCGCTGGTCGACCGTGCTCGGAATGAGCCCCGCGATCTCTACGACCTCTGGTACTTGTCGACCAACCAAGGGATTCACTGGCCCGAATTGGCTGATTGCCTGGCACGGAAGTACCGCTTCCGTAATGTGGATCCTGCTCCGTTAATCGATGCGTATGACTCGAAGCGAGAACGCTTCGAGCGATTGTGGGCAACGCGACTGGAACAGCAGATGGCGGTGCTGCCTCGATTTGACGTGGTCTACAGGGAACTGCGACGCGAACTTAGGCCCAATGATCTGATGACGACGGTTGCCGAACAGTTTGGGCGTCTGCGAGCTTGACGACTGCTGCGTTGGAGACGATCCAGTAAATGGCCCAGTGGAATCGTTCCAAGACCAGAACTTGGTCGCGGACGTGCGCGTGTCATCACGCCTCATTCGCGCGCGCGTGATGCGCGCGCGCGAGGTGTGTGCGGCTCCCAGCCTTCGCCGTCAGACCATTACGCTTCGGTACCGTGGGCTGGCGGAACCTGCCGGAGGGTGACGATTCTCGCGGCGAGGCTCGTCGTCATCGTCGACGACCACCATCTTCACGATCACCATCATCATTACCGTCACCATCACTAGCGGCAGCAGCATCATCATCGTCATCGGCAGGAGCATTACGACGATCACGATGACGAATTAGTGAGACGACAACCAACGGCTGCTCCCCGGTAATCGGCGTGATGGTTTCGGCGCACGGCCGGTAACCCTGGGATTGGCGGACTTTGCCTTCGCGCCGAACCACCTAAGAGCGACTTGAGCGGGCCTGGGCAGGAGCGGTGTCATTTGAGGCCAACAACATCTTGGCTGGTATGCGCTTTGCTGGTTTCTCGTCGCGGTACGTCGGAGCGATCGTGAACAAGCGGAGCTTGCCGGCCGTAATCAGTTTCTCGACCCCAGAGCGGCTCAGCCCCAGGTACGTGGCGGCGTCGTTGATCGTCAGCACATTGACGCGATGCACTCCTTCCTTGCGGTCGGTGTGGATCTGCTCGACCACGTCTTCTGGCCAGCCCTTCTCGAGGTTGTCCGACGCCGCAAGGCGCGCGGGAAGGTGACCATCAGCCTGACCACTGCGGCGGACGTGCTCAAGGCTGTGTCTCTCAAGGTGATGAGCCCCGCCGAGACGCGGGAAGTGTTCGGGCTCAAGAAGCGGCGGGTCCCGGTACGGCGAAAGGTGGCCAAGCCATGAGGCAGGAGATCCGTTCGAAGAAATGCAAGCGATCTTCCAGCTAGCGAAGGAGTGATAACCTCGCTGACGTGGACCGGGGTGTCGTTTCGGACGACGGGAAGCAGATTTGGGACGGCACTGCGTGGCACCTCGTTTCAGATGATCGGCAGTGGTGGTGGGACGGCACCGCATGGCAACCCGTTTCCGGTCTTGCCCTGCAGTCCGTTACCGACCCGTCGCAAGCACAGGTGCAAGCGAGCGACGGGCAAGAGGCTGATGACCACGAGGCGCTGGCGCTGGACGCTGGCGACGAGAATGAGCCTGACGTTGAGATAGCGGCGCCGCCCGATGCGGGCTATCGATTAAGCCCCACTGGCCTTGTTGTGTCCCCCGGCGGCCAATGGTGGTGGAACGGCAAGCAGTGGCATGACCTAGTCAAGAAACCGAATGAATCGAAACCGGTTGCGAAGGGTCCCAAACTCGGGTTCGGGCAAACAATGCAGATGATCTCCACATTGGCGGAGGTCAAGAAAGCCATCGCGGATAAGGGTTCGCTCCAAGCTTTGGAATCGCAGCACGAGGCGCGTAACAGCGCGAGGCAAGGTCTATTTGCAGCGGTACAGGCCAGTTGCCCCCTTTCGTTGGAGCCGTCAATCCGCCCTCTCCCGGGTGGCATTCAACTCTTTCCAGACGAATTTCTCGTAAGTGTCGCGAAGGACTATGGCTTCAGCTCGCAACGTCTAACCATCACGACGCATCGTCTGATCTATACCCGGGGAAGAATGAGTAAGGTAGCTGAGTCGATGTACTTGCAGGACGTACGCGACGTCAAGTACATCAAGCCCACATTCGGACTCGGAAAGATAGCCATCGAAAACGCGGCGGGCGTTTCGAGTCTTGAAGGCCTACCGGCCGTTATGAACGCCTCGAAGCTGCGTAACGACATCATGGCCATGGTTCATTTTGCGAGGCAGAGAGCACAGGCGCCGACGACAGTCGTGCAGGCACCGGTGGCTCCCGCTCCTGCCCCGGAGGATATCCCAGCCAAGCTGAAGCAGCTCGCGGCGCTGCACGATAGCGGCATCCTTACCGACGCTGAATTCCAGAGCAAGAAAACAGAGCTACTCAGTCGCCTATAGCCTCGGGCCCCGAAGTCGAGAAGGCGGGGGAGGAGTCGACTGTCCTAACGATTCGACGGCAAATCGCGGAAGCCGGCGCCCGACTAACGTCGTCAAGGATCGCCTAGTCGCGGGCTAATCGGGCTTTTGCGAATTACTCCTCATCCGATGGATTACGCGGCAACCGCAACATCGAGGGGGCATTTGGCGTAGTTGTGGCAACCGAAATTCCCCCGAGTCGGCGCCGGTTAGCCCCCTATCCTCGTGCAGGTCATGAGGACCCATTTCCGCGGGCTGCTGGCGTCGACGCTCCGCGGCCAAGATATGCTTAGGTCCTTGAGTGGTGTTACCAAAAGTGGTAACATGCTGGTCATGCCTCGAGGTCGTATGAGCCCGGTTGGAGCCAGTGTTGCCGATGACATCCGCCGCCACGAGAAGGCGGATGCGGAGTTCCGGAAGGTCCGGGCTCGGTTCGCCCGAGCGGAGGCGGTTGCCCGTCTCCTCATTCAATTCCGGACGAAGCACAACCTCACCCAGGAGCAGCTCGCCCAGCTGATGGGCACGTCGGCGCCAGCCATCTCGCGAATCGAGAGTGGAACCCATGTCCCCAGCTTGACAACCCTAAGTCGGTTGGCTGAGGCCGCCGGGGAGCGGCTGGTGATCGGCTTCGAGAGGACGGAGGCTTCTTCTCGCAAAGCTGAGCGCACAATGGTCGCCGTCTAAGCCTTGCGCCCGCCCCGCTTCTCGCCGAATGAATGACCGAGCCTCTGTGCGGCGGCTAAGACCTTTGTTCTGATGGCGCCGAGAGCATTTATCAGCTTTGAAATGGAAGACCGTTGGGCCAGAGATTTCCTGGTCCGACATGCCCATGACAATCGAAACGACATCGATTTTGTGGACTTCTCGGTCCAAGATCCCTTCGACTCTGGATGGAAGACCAAAGCCAAGGAGAGGATCCGACAGACTACCGGCACGATCGTTCTGATCGGACCGACGACGCATCGTTCGGAGGCCGTGCTCTGGGAGGTTGCCGAGACCGTGCGACAGGGGCATCTCATGTTCGGAGTTCAGACGCGGAGAGAAGCTACGTACCCGATACCCCAGGGTCTTTCCCGGGCAGACGTGATTCCGTGGGACTTCGATCTTATTTCCCGGCGGCTGGGGAGCTGGTCCTGACAGTGGCTCGACAGAACTATCTCGATGACATTGCTCACGAAATCCAGGAGCGCATTGATCCCGATAGGTTGCCTAAAGAGGGAAACACCGCGGCCCTGTTTCGAAGCTATGCCGTTCTGGCCCTTGCTCTCGGGACCCGAATTACGGGTCAAGATGTGCACGACGCTTGGGTGGCGTGGATGCTGGACTTTGATCCAAGTCATCCGGCCCTCATTCCTTATGAACAGCTCGATGCTCAGACTGCAGCGGAGGATGCCGTTTTCGTGAAGGCGATACGTGCAGTGGCAGAGCAACTGGCCTTGCCGGGACATCGACGGGAAAGGCCGTGAGCACGACGGATCAGTCGAAGTTCATAGCAACGCTTCTGCCCAATGGTGAGCCGACGGATGCCACCGCGAGCCAATTCCTTGACTTATACAAGATGATGGTTGCAAGCTCCGAAACGTTAGTCGGACGCCGGCAGGGCGCCAATACGTTCTTCCTGAGCATTAACGGCTTCCTGCTTACGGCGATTGGAGTCTTCATCAGTCTCAGCGGTCAAGCGCGCTTACAAGCGGTTGGCACTCTCGTCTTGGGGATCACTGGAGCCTTGACTGCGTGGGTATGGCGAACGCTGTTGATCTCGTTTGGTCAGCTGAACACAGGGAAGTTCGCAGTCATCAACGAGATGGAGAAGAGGTTGGTGGCCGGGATCTATTCAGCTGAGTGGGAGGCGCTCCAGCACGCAAAGAACAAGAGGGTGTACCGAACTTTCACCTCCCGAGAAGTCATGATCCCGCAGGTGCTCGGGATCATCTACATCCTGGTCATGCTGATCAGCGTCGTCATTTCCCTTGGATGGTGGCACCTTTAGATTTCTGTTTCATCATCGCGCCGTCCGCTTGTTGGCATTGACGAAGTTGGCGACTTCTAACGAGCCGGCTAAGTTCGATTCTTACCTTCAGACATCATCTGTTTGATAGCGGCCGCGATATTAGGCCACTTCCATTCGATCACTCGATTTCGCGCCAGCCCTGTCGGCAGTGTTGACATCGTATTGGCGCCGTCAACGTAGACGCCAAAGACCGGTGTGTATTGTCGCGCTGCCATGGCGATTTCCTTATTTACGCCGGTCGCGGAGCCCATATAACGACCAACTAGCACGATCACCATGTTGCAACGCCCGATCTTCTGCTCGGTGATTCGCTCCCATTCTGATTGGCCGAGCGGTTCCTTAGATGACCAGTCATCAACAGCAAAAGGGGTGGGCGAGTCAGTCTTGGCCTGCCCGGCAAATAGATTGCGCCACTTCTCATCGTGGTCGAAATCGAAACTGATGTAGGCGCGCGGATCAGCCATCCCTGTCCTGCTCCTGACCCTGGCGACCTTGGCCCTCGCTGCGGCCTTTCGTTGGAGGGCCGTGTGATGTGAGCGGTGGGGCTTTGTCGGGGTGCTCGATTTCGTCACTGGCTGAGGCAGCGGTCCGAAGAGGAACTCCGATAGCCATGTCGTCCAACTCTTGCTCATATCTGGAAGGGCTCACACCAGCCTGGATACTTAGAGAGTACATCTGTTCGTACATGCTAGCAGCGACAGGCCAGCCCTAGCGTTATCTGAGGCCCGCAACATCGTTGGCTGGTATGCGCTTTGCTGGTTTGTCGTCGCGGTAGGTCGGGGCGATCGTGAACAAACGGAGTTTGCCGACCTTGATCAGTTTCTCGACTCCGGAGCGGCTCAGCCCCAGGTACCTGGCGGCGTCGTTGATCGTCAGCGCATTGACGCGATGCACTCCTTCCTTTCGGTCGGTGCGGATCTGCTCGACCACGTCTTCTGGCCAGCCCTTCTCGAGCATCGAGGCAAGCGCGCCCTCAAGCTCTTCTTCACTCATCCTTGCGTGAGTGGGCTCGGAAGGTAGCGGCTTGGGGGACAGGTCGATCGTCTCAGCTGACTTGCGCCACCGCGTCTTGGGCGGTGCGGGTTTGGGGGACGGAACTGTGGTCTTCAGGGTGTTTGCCAGCCTCGCTAGCACCTGACGTGGTTCTGGGTCGGCGTGTAAGCCGACATCTTTTGGTCGGGCGATGAATTCGGCGAGAGCGACAGGTGAAATCCGCCTCGTCCGGCCGATAGCCAACGATTGGATGTCTCCCCGGTAGAGCAACTCGTACACCTTGTTACGGCTGACGCCGAGGCGATCGGCAACCTCGTTCACCTTCAGCAGCCTTGATGGCGGCTGCATTTGGGCAGCCGGCGCCTGCTGGACTAACGGCGCGAGAACTCGACGGACCTCCTCGTCATCGATCTCGATCGTGATCCTCACTTGCCCCTCCACAATCAGTTTTAGGTCGCCGCCAACTTAGCCGGTGGTCGACAGAGCTATTACCATGCGGCAGGTGCCGAAGCGATCGTCAAAGACGAGGTCTAACGGGTCGAGCGGCTCGGCGCCACTGGGGTTCGAAGCGACCCTCTGGGCCGCCGCTGACACCCTGCGCGGCAGCATGGACGCGGCCGAATACAAACACGTCGTGCTTGGTCTCATCTTTCTCAAGTACATCTCCGATTCGTTCGAGGCTCGCCACACCGAGCTTTTGGCGCAGGCCGCCACTGGTGCGGATCCGGAGGAACCCGATGAGTACCGTTCCGAGAACGTGTTCTGGGTGCCGCCCGACGCTCGCTGGACCCGACTTAGGGACGCTGCCAGGCGGCCCGAAATAGGCAGTCTCGTTGACGGAGCGATGGAGGCGATCGAACGTGATAACCCACGGCTCAAAGGCGTGCTCCCCAAGGATTACTCACGGCCCGGCCTCGATAAGCGTCGGCTTGGCGAGTTGATCGACCTCCTCGGCAACGTCGGCATGGGGGGGCGCGGAAAACCATTCGCGCGACGTGCTCGGGCGCGCATACGAGTACTTTCTAGGCCAGTTCGCCGGCGCTGAGGGCATTAAGGCCGGCGAGTTCTACACGTCGCGCGGGGGGGTCCGCCTGCTGGTCGAGATGATCGAGCCATATACGGGCCGGGTATTCGACCCGTGCTGCGGATCGGCTGGAATGTTCGTCCAATCGGAGGCATTCATCGAGGCGCACGGCGGTAAGCGCGACGACATCGCGATCTTCGGCCAGGAATCGAACCACACGACCTGGCGCCTCGCCCAGATGAACCTCGCCATCAGGGGGATCGACGCCGATCTAGGCGGAGAGCACGCCGACTCGTTCCATCACGACCTGCATCCCGACCTGCGTGCCGACTTCATCTTGGCAAACCCGCCATTCAACGACGACAAGTGGGGGCGAGGCGCTACGTGAGGATGTGCGGTGGCGCTATGGTGTGCCCCCGCCGCGAAATGCCAACTTCGCGTGGGTGCAGCACTTCATTCATCACCTAGCGCCGCACGGTATTGCCGGCTTCGTGCTATCGAACGGGAGCATGTCGTCGGCGCAGTCGGGCGAGGGCGACATGCGGAAGAAAATCGTCGAGGCGGACCTGGTGGATTGCATGGTGGCGCTGCCCGGCCAGCTCTTCTACGGCACAGCCATCCCGGCCAGCCTCTGGTTCCTTGTGAAGGAAAAGAGCGGCCGGTCGACGCGCGGAGGTGCGCAGTTGCGCGACCGGCGCGGCGAGACCTTGTTCATTAATGCGCGGGATCTCGGCTCCCTCGTCGATCGAACGCACCGTGAGTTGAGTGACGCCGACCGCAACCTGATCACGCGGACGTATCACTCGTGGCGGGGCCAGCCTGAGGCCGGCGAGTACGCAGATGTGCCCGGGTTCTGCCGGTCGGTGCGCATCGATGAGATCCGCATCAACGATCATGTGCTGGCGCCCGGCCGCTACGTCGGCGCCGCACCAAATAGCGAGTCTGGAGACCTCGAGTCGAGGGTGAACACGCTCCGAAACACATTGCAATCGCAGCTTGACGAGTCGGATCGTTTGGCTAAAAACGTGCGAGATATGCTGGCTCGCCTGTGAAGATGCCGCTGTCCGTGCTGTGTAGCGACATCGTGGACTGCGAGCACAAGACCGCACCATCATCACTCACTGGATTCGCTTGCATCGGCACGTCTGACATCAAGGGCGGTCGGATCGACCTTATCGGCGCGAAGAACGTTGAACGGACCGCTGAGCCGGGTCTGGGCCGGCATCGGCGGATCGACGGGGCGGATTGGCATCCCAGACATGCCTTCGCGCCCTGCTAGCAGCCGGCCCCTGGCCGACTGTATCGGCAAACCTCGTTGGTGGGAACGACGACCTGGTGGAGGTGAAGGCGTATGAGCTGGCAGTGGTACAAGCAAGTTGTCTTGCCTGAAGCGACGACGACGATGGTCGTACAAGACTTCGTGGACCTATGGGCCCGGCATCAGAGGGACTTTTGGGATGCCTCGACCGACTTTCCTGACCTGACTCCACGCCTTCCAAGGATGTTCTTGGTCGCGGCTGCGCCGAAGAAGTTCCGAGCAGGGGCTTTCGGCCAGCAGCCTTGGCCGCGATCAAGTCCGAGGCGCTGGGGTGTCTTCTTCGAAGCGGCGCTAACAGCTGAGATTTGGAGCGACGAGCAGATGGTTCCGCTCATCAAGCTGGAGGGACCTCAGCCGGATGAGTTCGTACTGCGGGGCGCGGAAGCGAAGCGCCTCGCCCGATGGTGGGTGGTGGCGTCATTGATGGAAGAGCAGAGGAGCGCGGGCCATTCGAAGGCGGTTGGAACTGCGGTGTGGAGCTACATGGTAGACGAGAACGGATCAATTCCGGTGGTTGGAGGCATGCGCTGGTTCGGACCGTGGGGTCGCGACGTCGAAGCGCAGCATCTCGCCAAGGATCGCCTGCAATACCTTGAGCCGATGTTGCTCGCAGTCTCAGCCTGGAATGAGGACGCGGCAGTATTCGCTGATCGGCTCCTACCGCCCTTCTTCCAGCTGAAGCTGCGGCCTGGCCGCCTTCCGACAATCGCTCAACGTCCGCAGCGCGAAATGGCGAGCTGATGGGGGCCGGACTCGGACCCCTGCGATTCCACAACGGAGGTCAAGCGCTTAACCCATGTGCACTCGGCGAAGGAGGTCGCCATGAGTAATCCGGTCGGGGTCACGAGTGGGCGTGCAGGTTTGGTCGTCGTCCTCTCGGCTGATGCGGTCCGAGTCGCCTGCGCTAAGCGGGGATGGAGACTGTCCGAGCTGGCCCAGCGGGCTCGGATATCACGTCCGACACTCGCAGCCGCGTTGCGGGGCCAGCCTGTCCGAGCGCGGACCGCCTATAAGCTCGCCTACGCACTCGACCAAAAGCCTTCAACCCAGCTGTCTCAGCTGTTGGCCGTTGGTGGCGAGCATGTGGACGTCAAGTCACCTTCGGTGGTGGGGGGTCAGAGTCTGACCCCGACCGAGTTGGCCACGTAAGGGAATCCCTCACACGTAAGGGAATCCCTCACATATGTAGGGAAATGCCTTACATGGATGGCCTGCCGACTCGTTCAGAGCCCCGCAGCGACCCCAAGTGGGCCGGCAGAAGCCACCCCGGTCATGGCAAACGTCTCGCGGCGCCTGTGCTCCTGACAAGCTCGTCTGGCTCGTTAGGTATCGTGTGACTGCCTTGCACGCATATGCCTTCCTCTTCGTCGAGGATGCACTCGGAGCGTCCGAGGAGGCGGAAGAGACGCTCTTTAGGACTGTCGTCGAATTCGACAAAGCTCGGGCGACCAACTTCGAGTTTCGGCGTGGCGGCCTCTTGCTCTACAACTTTGCGTATCGAACGACATCTGTCACCGCCGAACCGTCGCTACCCGGTGCGCGATTTAGAAAGGGCGCCTCCACGACTCGAAAAGGAGATAAGGACCTATACCTGACGCTGATCTACGACTTCTGTGATGCCTGCCGGTGGGGCTGGCATACCGAAGTCCTGCCGGCCGCCCGGTTTCCTTTTGTTATCGCTCGAGAGAATATCCACGTGCTGTCAGTCTCTGCGCTCGAACGCACAATGGCGGAGGCAGTCGATGCTGCCGAACGTGCCATTCCAGGGTACATCGGTGCCGTTCTCGTCGATCCTGGCAACCCCATCATGTCGCACGTCCTGTGGCGCGCCCTTATTCACAATTTCGACTATGTCAACGGCTCCCTGATGCACTGGCAGAACTTCTTGGAGCCTGATGAGCGGTGGGATCTGACAGGGAACCGGTGGTGGAATCGCTTGGGCTTCTCGTCCGTCGCTTGGACGTCTCCAACTGAGCGATCGGTCGATATTCCGACATTGGTATCCGGGTCGGATTCGCTCAGAGGCAGCTTCTCACGCGCGCTGCTCGAGACGCGGGCCCGGCCAAGCCTCCAAGAGAAGGTCGCAGAAGCTCTGGGACAACAGTTGGGACCGTCCAGTCAGATAACAATGCCGGTGAAATTCGAAGCGTCGCGCCTACCAGGCGCGAATATCCCTGAAGTCGAAGACCGCAAGCTCACCAGCTATGCACTCAACCCTAAGCACGAAAAGGGAAAGAGCAAAGCTGTCCTCTTTGACAGGCTTCTCGGTCTCCGACTGGGTGATGCCAAGCACCTGGCAGCTCAACTGCGTGCGGGTCTAGCTGGAGCCGAAATCGACCGGGTCGAATTTACCCCGTTCGGTGTCAAGTACTGCGCAGTGATACCAATCAAGGGCACCAACGGTCGCGCCGTGCCTGTGCGCACCGCTTGGGAGATTCGGCCGGGTGGGCACCCAAGACTAGTCACTTGCTATCCAGCAGAGCCACGAACCATTGTCTCCCAAGCACCGATCGAGCGACCGTCGCTGGTTGATACCTCGGCACTGCCTATTGACTGGAATGAGATTTGGGAACGTGCGGTGTCGGCTGCACGCGCCGCCGCAGAACGCGTGATTCCTACGCCGCTTGTAGTTGATGACGCCTGGTATGCGGAAGGAGGCGTTGGGTCGGCTTGGGTTCGCATCCTCGATGCTCGCAAGGGACTCGCTCGTTGGCTGAAGGTGACAGGCAAAGGTACTGACGGTTACAAGTCAGGAACTTACGTTTTTGCGCTGCGTACCGGGCAGTCCTACGACCGGTCGATCGCGTGGGCATCAGCCTTCGCTGAAGTTCTCCGCGATCACGGTATCAACTGCGAAGTTGAGGGCCGATACGATTGATGCAGGCCGGGGCAAGTCGGCCAGGGATAGCCCATTCGTGGGGACGTTATTAGTAAAACGATCCCGGGTCGATTCGAGCGATCACAATGCGCATGATGCAAGTTGCACTCACGATCGTCACGGAGCGGGATGCCACCTTCCTGTGGGATTTGCTGGACAGCGATTCGGCCGGACCGGGGGACCGAGTCGAAGTGGCGCCCGGCTCTGCGATCGTCTACTCCACTGCTGAAGAGACCAAGGGCCTTGATTTGCCCTGGTCTTACCACTTTGTTATCGAGCTTTCCGGTGGCGTCACGTCAGCTGCTGCCATTGGCGCTTGGATTTATTCGAGGCTTCATCCGAAGCGTGACAAGATTCGCCGGATCGAGATCGAGGAACGCGAGTGTCACCTTGGCCAGGGCGAGATCACGAGAATCATCGAACGCAAAATCACGGTCGATCGTGACGCGTAGCGGCCTTTAATATTTTCGGCCCCCTCGCGAGCCCAGACGACGGATTGGGCTTCGCTATGACGTTTTCCGTAGGTAGACGGTCAGGTAGGAATGTGCGGCCCTCCGTGCGGAGTCGACATCGGATTGCTTCACGTCGCCGAAGCCGAAGTGTGCTAGTCCTTCTGCGCTTCGCTGTTTGTAGGCGCGACTAGCCAACTCAATATCGCCTGCCGGGAGGCCGAGGGCCACTCCGGCTGACGCGATCTTGGCCCATTCACTCTCAAGGCCGGTGCTTCGAATAATTGAATTGGCATTTCTTACGGCTTGCATGGCCTCGTCCAACTCGGGCTTTCGATTGAGCACGGTGGCGAGGTCGTCGATTGCCGACTTTCGCTCGGTTTGAGCTTCCGCGCCAAGTGCTGGTTTGCCTGGGCGCATAGCATCGCCAACACCTTCTAGGACCTTCGTGAAGCGGATGACCACGTCTTGCCGATCGTCGACCGTGAACGCTAGACCTGCTCTGGAGTCCGCTTCGTACCATATGTCGATCAGCTGACCGAGCCTTTGGTCCGAACTCGCAGATCGGTACGCAGCTGTTACCAAGGTGAGGAGCGGGCCATCCATTGGCATGATCGGCATGGCGTGTCCCCTGACTTCGACCAGATCCCCGACTCGATTCGAGGCGTCGTCGGCTGGCGCCATCGTGGCGAAACGAACTGCAGCTTCCGGAGGAAAGCCGAGGTGGCCGGTGATGAGAGATGTCAGGCTGGCCACCCTCGCGAACCTCTGCATGGCGATATTCCTCGCGTCTTCGAACATTGCGTTGCGGACTTTCGTCGTAATCCTGTGCGAAGCCGAGAATCTCATATGCGCCGGCTCCGGGATGAGGGTTGAATAGATTCCAGGACCCGAGCCCTGCATCTGCATCGGTTCCTGCCGCTCGCTCCACATCACCTCGTGTGAGCGGATCTCGCAGTCACCCACTGCCGTCGCAACGGTAGGTAGTGCGGGCGCGATGATCAGAGCCTCAGCGATCCAATCGGCGGGCTGGTCGAATTCTGGCAGCGGGCGGTTTGATGGCACGGCTTGATGCTACGGAAGGCACCTGCCGGGAGCAAAATAGCGCGTCGCTCTCGCAGAGACAGAATGCGGGTGGCTACTGAAATCTCGATCCGAATGGGCTACTGATCACCGGTGGTGCCACTTCCTTCCGCACCAAGTCTTTCATTTCGGCAACTCGCGCTGGAAATGTGGTGGATCCTCGTCGAATGAAATACTGAGGTCGGTCGGGAAACACGCCGTGAACTCGACCGTCCGCCTTAACAAACATCGCCACGACCGCCTTTCCGTCTACCGTCGCCTTCACGATTTCGACATCCGGACCTGGATCGATCTGGTTGCGCACCAGGTTCTGAAGTGCCTCTTCGGCACCGATGTAGTCGTCGAGGCCAATCACCTCGCCTTCTTTCTCCCGCCCCTTCTCTCCGACTCCGAACAACACCACTCCTCCCGAAGCGCTGGCGAACGCCGCCACCGTCTTTAGCAGCGGCAGGCTGAGCCCCTGTTTCCCACCATGGGGCAGCCGTTCCTTGAACTCGATGGTCGGGCCTTCTCCCTGCAGCACAGAGGATTTGAATTGTTCCTCGGGCTCAGGGGTCCCGCGTTCGACGGATTGGTCCGCTTGAATGCCATAACCAGTGCCTACGTAGCGAAAGTCACGGCACTCCCCTTCGCGCGAGAGAATCAGAACGCCTTGGTTGGGAATCCCGTTCGGCAAACGTAGCCTCACTTGGCCGGACTTACCTACCGTTCGGCTAACTAAAGTTGGAGGTGCCGAGAGTTCAACGCGCGACCCCACCGCTTCCTCGCCCGCGATCGTCGCGGTAAGCGCAGCCAACCCAAGATGAACACGGCGGAACCACGCACGCGTATCAGCAATGCGAATTGTCCCGAGGTCCGTCGGGAGAGTGTTGAGCCAATGGTCGCCGACTGCCCCGTAGAGGTAGTACAGCGCAGCTCTCTCGAAATCTGGAAACGCGGGCGACCCGTCGCGACCGATCACGAAGCCGTGTCGGTTCACAGCCTGATTGCCGCCCGGCGGGTATAGCGTGTATCTCAAATGCGGCCAGAGAAGCTCTCGTGGCCCATTCCGACCGCGGCCCTCCTCGATAGTCCAGTTCACCTGAGGCTGCAGCTCTGGGACCGCGAATCGTGTACCAGCAAGAGCCCCTACGTGCGTGTCGAACCAAGACCCAAGAACGGAGCCCTCGACGCGGTCGCCGATGAAGAGAACATCGCTGTAGTCGTGGACGCTCGGTCTTATCCGCGTGCTCGGCAACGCGTCTGCTACAAACAATTTCAGGCGCAGAGTGTCGCCTTCGCGCATGACCACCGCGCGGACATCGAAGTCGCGTTCCGCGATTCGGTCCTTGAACTCCGAGAGGTCTATGCCACCTTGTGCGATCAAGTCCCGCCCGCTCCTCCCTTGTTCATTGCCAGCCCAACCAAGAATGCGAGCAGTGCGATGCTGCGCACGGCCACGGCCATTACTCGCTCAACGAGGACCGTCGCCACCGCTCGCCCGTGCGCCGCAATCAATGTTGCAAGAAAATCTTGAGGTCTGCCTGTGGAAAGAGCGCTAGGTACAGCGCACGGTCAGCCAGATTCTCGCGTTGCAGAGCGTCGTCAAGCCGCTTGTAGGCATCGTTGATCGCGAGGTCGGAGCCGTTGGCTGCGGTCGCTAGATCGCTCGCCGCGACGATTGCATCAGCGAGTGCACTCCTTTCAACAGCCAGGTCAGCTGAGACCCAGCTTGGAAACGCGATCGTTGCGAGCTGGTCGTTGAAGGTGCTTAGGGCTCTCACATCGCCTTGGCCTACGTCCTTCGCTCGCTTAGCGGTATCGCCGGCATCTTGGGTATCGGCGCCGTGCAGGACTGTATTCATCTGACTCACCAGATTGACTCGTAGGTTCTGAACGTAGTGGGCGGCTCGTAAGCCTGCGGCGTCATGTGCCTCAGCGGGCACAGTCACGACTAGGTCCAGAGTTATCGCGATTGCGGTGATGATCAGCGCGTAGGCCGCCACAACGGAACCCTGCTTGGACAGGGAGGTGTCCCACGACTGCCGGACGCCACGAGCTGTGAGAGTCGCGCCGACGGCCAAGCCAGCAGCGCTGATGACATCAAGGGCAAGTTCGATCAAGGCCCCAACCGGCCAACCGAGCCAGTAGATCTTTCCGGATGACCCGCCTCCGTAAATCAGGAAATTCGCTACGTCGCTTAAGAAAGGGAAACCGTGCCAAGGATTAGCGAAGTTGTAGAAAGCTGCCCCCAAAAGCGCTCCGGCCCACAGCACCGCGATTAGGGCACCGACCAGCGCGAGCGCAACGCAAAGCAGAGCAACGGCCCGCCGCGCTACCTGCGTCGGGCCGTTCTCGGTTGGACCACCTCGTGTTTGCTGCGCCGCAACCACGATTGCGACCGCAAGAGCGGCGATAGATATCGTGAGACCGGGGCCAGCTGCTGCCTGACATCCATGATCGGCGCATATCACGAGTGATTGGGCAGAGATAAGGCCGTAAACCGCCGCACCTGCAGCCAACATGCTCAGCGGCGCAGCGATCGCCGTAGACAAAATGCGCCGCAGTGCGACAGCTACTTTGTTGATGTCAGCGTCTCCACCTCGCGTCCCCGACAGCTAACCGAGGTGCACGCAAATTTGGCGCTCTCCTCGGCTCGATGTTGGAGAGGCAGGCGTTGCCCATCAGTTGAGATGACCCTCCAGCCGCCGAATCGCTGCCACGTTTCTGACCTCGACGCCGCAGCACGCCGCACAGATGCGGTCCGCCTGGCTTATTTGCTTGCCGCCTTCTGGAGCCTTTCGAACTCCTCGTCGCTGAACCCTGCGTACTTTCGTAGAAAGTCGATAGCTTCGCTGCACGCAATGACGGCGTCGTCGAGGAGGGCGATGTCGTCTTGAGGGTTCGTCTGAGGGCCATGAAACATCCCTCTCGGGTTGCGCATCAACACATAGGTCGCCGCCACCGACTCCAGCGATTGAACGTAGAGGTATGGCTTTCCGACGATCACGAGCTCTTCCGGCTTGAGTGCGGCGGAAACCTTCGCGCCTTCACTCTCCCAGAAGCTCCTCGATAGTTGGTTCTGTATCCATAGCTTGGTGCGTTGGCAAGCGACGAGGATGTTCTGGCTATGAATGAGTTCGATGACAATAAGTCGGGCTGCGGAGTGCTGTTCGTGGAGCCGGTCATTCCGCTGCAGCAAGAGCGAGGTTGCCGACGCGAGGACCGCCCCGATCACTGCTCCGATCAAGCCCGACGCCAAGTTCGAGGCGACGTCGGTGCCTCCGCCTTGAGCCGGCTGCGGTGACGGCGACGACGCCGCTTGGAGGACCAGAAACGTGACGGACAAGACGGCAGTCATGGGTTTCGTCAATGGTCACAGGAATGGTCACAAACGTCGAGGGATGATTCGGGTCGAGCAGGGTCACGCGGGCGCGGCCGCGCTACGCGGCGTATTCAGTGAGGATCGCTACGAGTGGGTCGAGGTGGGGAGGGTTGTTTTGCATGCGGCTCGGGATCGTGAGGCCCCGGCTTCAAATCCCGGGCCCCCGATCACTCCGTCCCCCGTGGAGAGGTCAGTCCGAGACTTCCTGGCGACCTCCCGGGGGACCCGCCTGTTTGGTCGTCTGTTGGTAGACCGCGCGGCTGGGCGACCTATTTATATTCCGGCAGGCTGGGTTGGTGGAAGGGGTACATGTTCACTGGCAGATCCTTCGTCTGCCGAGCCGCCCATGCGAACGCTCCTCGATGGGTGTCAGGACCGCCGCGAACGGCCGCAGCGAGTCTCTTAAAGGAACTTATCTGTCCGACACCAGGGCAGTAGTAGAGGGGCACTATGTGTAGTGGCAAGGAGGACGCACCGAGTGCCAGTAGGCCCGTTCCGTATCCCTCAATGTAAGCAGCGTCCCAGTACTTCCGGGCTCTTGTCGCAAGCTGGCGCGCCTTGTCATAGCCCGTTGCGGTCTGAACCAACTTGTGGTGTTGGCGATCTACGCCAGTCCGCCGAGCGGCCACGGTGTGATCTATCGCGTCTCCGAGACCATCCTGGTACGCATGATTAAAAATCACTAAAGGAAGTTGCCAGGGAAACAGATTGTCGTCCACTCGTGACCGGGCTTCTCGCAAGCGCTGGTCCATAGTTGCAGCTCGGTCGTAAAGCTTGAGTGGCAGAAGGTACTCGGCTTCGACAAGCGCCCTGTCAAGAAGTTCTACGAAAAAGCCCGCCGACGTATTAATCACTTCGGCGCCCGCAAGCGGTGCCTTGAAGGCCGGATTGGGATGGACAAAGTACGTCGGTCGTGCTGCCGAGTTCAGGTCGTGACGCAGCGCTTCGATCACCTGCCTGATGTCATCGTCTCGTAACGAGTAGCCGACGAAGACAACCGAGTGGGTAGCCATCAGATGCTTTGCTGCCGCCCCTACAGCACCTGAGCGGAGAGCTTCTAGCGATCCCTCGTATTCCTCGCGGGTGGCCACAACCGACCCGGGATTCAGGACTGAGCCATGGACCTTGAGAACTTTGCGTTGGTTGAGATCCCAGTAGTCGAAATCGGAACCCTGAACGAGTGGGATCGCTCCCGTTTGCGTCTCGAAGTAATCGTCCCAATTCGTCGTGACTATTTCTTGGAAGTAGGGGATCTGACCCACGGCGCGATGAAACCGGGTCGCGCGACGATGAAAAAAGGGATGACTGTCGATATACCGCAGTCGATCCACAAAGGCTGCCAGCAGCTTACCGCGCGAAAAGCGGGAGACGAATGCTGACATCAGGTCTGGGAACGCTATTCCTGCATTCTTCTCGCCAAGCTCCGATCGGATCGAGTCATAGAAGGTGTGCCCTATTACGTTGTGCGCCTCAGTACTCGCCCCCGAACCAACGAAGAGCACCACCTTGCCGGCGTGGGTATCCTCAACTAAACGTTCGGGAAGGGGAGCCTCAACGTCGTCGCCGCACTCATCACAGCGATGCTCCTTGCCGATTCCCTGCTCAGCCATAAGATGAGCACGGACTATACGAGCGGTCGCAACCCCAGACCAGCGATACGCCTTCGGGTAAACGGGAAGGCAGCGGAGACCCACGAGGGAGGGGATGGGGCCGGCTGACGTGCCCTGGCCACGCAACTCTGCTCCTGGAGGATCGTGTGGACGCTCTGACGGTGAGCCGACGTCTCGGCCACGACTCTGTGCACACGACCCTTACTTAATGTGGCCGGGGTAAGCGCGCGGCCCGCCGGCGAGGGGATGGATCTCCAGTGGCTTACCAGGTGATAACCTGACGTCGACTTCGCCGTCCGGGTGAAGTCCTTCGGTCTTCGGACTGATGTAGGGAAGGTCCAGCCTGAGCGCATAGGCCGAAAAACCGATGCTCGGAACCGAAAAACGAAGGTTCCTAAACGCATCGGAAGAAAAACCGACGCAGGGTCCGAAAAAGAGCGGAAACAGACCGTGCGGAAGTTTTTAGACCGCTGCGCTTGGGCCAAAAAAGGGCCGGATCCGAATTCAAAACGCCAAGCCCTGTCTCAAAAACCGATGTCCGCAAGGACGTGCGGGTTCGACTCCCGCTCTCGGCACCACTGCAAGCCCACGTCGAGGTAGCGGGTTCGAAGCCCGTCTCCCGCTTTCCCATTTCCCTCTCCGCCGATGGTGTTGAGGAAGCTGCAGGATGACCCCGATGGAGACTCAGGGCCAAACACGGGTGACAGCACCGAGCGTGATGGAGGCGATGGTCAAGCGGGGGACGGTGAAGTCGCTGGTAGCGGGGCCGAGATCATATGAGCCGGGAAGATGACACGAGGCTCGACCAGGCGCTGGCAGCGCAGCCGCGATTAGTTTCCCGGCGAGGACCGGTCATAGGCATAGAGAACCCGCGGCGGCAGTGGCCGCTTACTAAGGAGGCCCGATGAGCAAACTTAGGTGTCACATCTCGATCTCGCTGGACGGTTTCGTTGCCGGCCTGAACCAGAGCGAGGAGAACCCGCTCGGCGAGGGCGGCGAGCGGCTCCACGACTGGGTGGTTCCGCTGGCCGCCTGGCGCCAATCCCACGGCGAGCAGGGGGGCGAGGTCAACGAGAGCGCACGGATAGTCGAGGAATCGCGCGAGAACATCGGGGCCGCCGTGATGGGCCGGAACATGTTCGGCCCGGTCCACGGTGGTGCCTGGGGCGACGAGCAATGGACGGGCTGGTGGGGCGACAACCCGCCCTACCACTACCCCGTGTTCATCCTCACCCATTACCCGCGTGATCCTGTGGAGATGGAGGGAGGGACCACGTTCCACTTCGTCACCGACGGAATCGAGTCCGCGCTCGAACAGGCAAGGAAGGCCGCCGGCGGCAAAGACGTCATGCTTTGGGGCGGCGCCCACGTCGTTCAGCAGTACCTGGCAGCAGGACTGCTGGACGAACTTGAGCTCCACGTTGTTCCAGTGCGCTCGGCGAGGGTGCTCGTCTCTTCGACAACCTCGGGGACGCGAAGGTGCAGCTCCAGCAGGTCCGGGCCGTCGAGGCGCCCGGCGTCACCCACCTCAAGTACAGGGTGGTGGCAGGGCCTGAAAGCTAGTTCCGGTTCCCAGTGGGAAGCAAACTTCCACTCAGTCGCGGAGGCGGTAAACGAACTCGACCCGATGATTGGTACTCGGGAGGACAACCCCCTTCTCCCGCTCCCTCGTCAGACTCACCCTGCGAGTCTTCGGTCGAGAGGTCCGAGTCGCTCGAAGCAGATGGGCGACGGGCCACTGGATCTTCAGGACTCGGGCGCGGAGATCGCGCCGAGTTGCAGGAGCAGAGCGAGGTCGTCTCGGGCCGCCCAGTGTTCCGCGATCAAGCCATCGGCGATCCGAAAGATGTGGATGTGCTTCACGGAGTAAGGCTTTCCCGCGGCCGACGGCGGGATCAATGCCGTGCTCTCAACACCGACCCAACCGTTTGGCAAAGGATCCGGCGGACGGTGCGGTCTGACCCCAAACGTGCCGCTGACAGTTACTCGGCAGACGACGAAGTCGTCTTTCGCTATGAGGTCATCAATCTGCCAGCGGCGGTCGGGAAACGCAGTCCGTAGGGCCTCGAAGACCCTCCTGACAGCATCCCTGCCACGCGGCTGCTGCGATCCGTATCGTCCCGACGCGTGATTAACAGCATCGGGAGCCCACATCTGTGCCGCCTCGTCTGACGCTCCCCGGTCCAAGGCATCGTGATAGCGCCTGACCAGATCCTTGTTACCTTGCTCCTTGGATCCGCCTCGCTCCCCTTGGGTTCGCCCACCCATCAATACGCCTCCTCATCCCACGTCCCGGATGCAAAGGATGGTCAGGCGATTGTAGGCCAGGGCAGCCGCAGCTCCCTGCCGCTCATCCGAGTCGGGCGGTTCTCGGGTGAGCAGCCAATCGGCTTTCGAAGGCGGTCGATTCCCTTCTTTTCGCACACTCGTTGGCACACCCCCTATTGAACTCTCGCCCTTGACGGCGGCAGCCTACCGAGGCATAGCAGTGTTGATGGCCGCGACCTCGAACCGGCTCCGAAGGGCAAGCTTGCTGAGGATGGTGCTTACGTGATGCTCGACGGTCTTTGGGGAGATGAAGAGCTTCTCGCCGATCTGAGCATTGGTCAACCCCGGGCCTAGGAGCAGCGCCACCTCACGCTCCCGCCGGCTGAGCGAGGCCAGTGGGTCCGCCAGTGGCCGGGGGCTGTATGAAACCGCCGCCCCGAGGCGCCTAAGAAGGGTCGCGCAAACCTCGGCCTCGGGCGCGTCCAGCTTTTCATATATCTCAAGCGCCGTCCGAGCTTCGGTGATCGCGACTGTTTTGTCGGTTTCGGCCAACAGCCGGGCCAAAGCGAGGTGTAGTGCGCCCTTGATCAGACGGTGCTCGGTCGGAATTACGGCCTGTAGGCCCGCCTCGAGTGCGGCGACCGCACCACTAAGGTTTCCGACTGCCGCAAGCACGTTGCCCATCGCCAGGGCTGCTTCGCCAACCAATACGGGCGAGCCGGTTTCGCGTGCCAGGCGATCGGCCTGCTCCGCGGCGCGTGCCGCAGCCTCTGGGTCATTGCGCGCGATCTCCGCGTCCGCAAGCAGGGTCAGCAGCGGCACCGCTCTCACATGGTCTTCGCCGATTTGCCGCAGCGCCTGCTTCACCGACGAGACCGCGTGCTCGAACTCACGCCGGACGTAGTGCAGCTTTGCCCGCGTCGGAATCGCCTCCCACCGATCACCGCAGGCGGCCAGCAGCTGCTCGGCCTCCTGCAGCCGGCCCTGTCTGATGCGCAGGTCCGCCAGAAGGGCCCGGGCGGTTGCGCGGTGGAGGAAGAAGCCGTCCCGACCAGCAGTCAGGCTCAGTGTGAGCGCCGTCTCGGCGTCAGTCCAACGGCCGACCTGGCAGAGGAGGCTGCCGTAGGTCGCCTGGCAATGCGCAAACAATGGGGTTGTCTGCTTGTCGTTCGCTGCTATCCCCGCCTCTTCCAGCACACGGAGCCATGCGTCCGCGCGGGCCAGGTCACCGGCGCGTTCGCAGGCGGTCAGCGTGCAGCAGGAAACCTGGCCGGCCGCGAATGAATGGACCTCGCCGCCGCTGAGGATCGCCATCGCCTCATCGATCAGCTCCATGCCTTCCTTGCCACGTCCCAGCGTTACCAAGGCAAGCCCCTGATCGGCGAGCGCCTTGCATTCGAGGTCGAGGTCGTCGAACCTGCGTGCCAGCTTGACGGCTTCGGCGGCCTTTGTGGCGAGGGCGCCCACGTCGGTGACCGAGCAGCCGACGAGTCCCAGCTCGATCCAACCGCGCTCAATGCAATCTCCTTCTTCCGCCAGCATGGTGCGCCCGCGGGCGAACCAGCCTCGGGCCGCGGCGTTGTTGTTCAGCCCCTCGAAATAGATACGTCCGACCGTGGCTGCGGCCAGCGCGGCGCGGCGGTTTCGCCCTTCACGCCGGAGAGCCCGATATGCGGCTTGGGCGGTCGCGATGGCAGAGGTGAAGTCGTGCATCATGTATTCGACCTGAGCTGCCTCGAGCTGTACGTTCGGGTCCCCCTCGTCCTCAAACCGATCTAAGAGCTCGCGCCGCCGCTGCTGCAGGTTGGGCGCGCTCAGAGAGGCCCGGAGGCCTGCGGAAGCAGCCGGCTCCTCCTTCAATGCGAGTGCTGCAGGTCGGGTCATGGTCGGCGGCTAGCGTACGCGCTCACCCGGCGTTCGTCTGGCGCCGAGCGAAATAGGGGATTGCGATAGGTGACACCCCGATGTTCCGGGCGCAGCGGACCCGCACAGTTCGCTCCACCGGAATCCGCCGGCACGCTTTTTGGGAGGGATTTTCATGGCTGAGCTAGCAACACGTTCCGCTGAGGCGGTAGCGCAAGAGGTGCCCCCTCGCGAGGCGCGCGTCGCGCCACCGGCGCAACAGGTTCCAATGCGTACCTGGGGCGCGCTGGCCATCCTGTGCTTGGGCGCATTTGTTGTGGTGCTCGACACCACCATCGTCAATATCGCCATCCCCAGCATCATCACCGGGCTCCGCTCGAGCCTCGACCAGGTCCTTTGGGTGCTCAACGCGTACACCCTCGTCTACGCGGCTCTATTGATCACTGGTGGGCGGCTCGGAGACCTGTACGGTCCGAGGCGGCTGTTGGTTCTGGGCATCGTGGTGTTCGGCGTGGCGTCGGTCGCGTGCGCACTGGCGCCATCAACCGAAGCTTTGATCGGAGCGCGTGTGCTGCAAGGAGTCGGCGGGGCTCTGCTGACCCCGCAGACGCTCGCCATGGTCCCCGTGATAATGCCCGCCAACCTGCGTGGGCCTGCCATTGGCTTGTGGTCCGGCTCGGCCGGCCTGGCCGCGGCGGTGGGTCCGTCTCTCGGCGGCGTGCTGGTCACGACGGCGGGCTGGCGCTGGGTGTTTCTCGTCAACCTGCCTTTAGGAATCGTCGCGATCGCGGGCGCATACCTTCTGCTACCCAGCGTTGTCCCCGGGCGCCGGCACCGCTTGGACGTCGGCGGGATCGTTCTGGCCAGCTCGGGCCTGCTGGCGATCGTATTTGGTCTGGTCGAGGGGCAGCGCTTTGGATGGAGCACGATCACGGGGCCGATCACCATCCCCGCGGTCATGGCCGCCGGCGTCGCACTACTGGCCGCCTTCGTCCTATGGGAGAAGCGCCAACCGGAACCACTGATGCCGCCGGCGCTATTCGCCGCTCGCAGCTTCGCGGTTTCCGCGTGGGTCATCTTTGTCGTTCAGACCGTAATGGTGGCCTTCATAGTGGTGGCCGGGCTCTTCTTTCAGTCGGCGCTTCGCATGACAGCGCTGGAGGCGGGCCTTGCACTGGCGCCGATGCCCCTCGCCCTCATGCTCGTCGGTCCGCTGGCGGGCCGGCTCGCCGACCGCGTGGACACGAAGTTCGTGCTCATGGGCGCGATGCTGATCGCGGCGGCGGGAGTCGGGTGGCTTATTGCATCGGCCTCGACGACCGCGTCGTCGGCTACTTTCATACTCCCGCTGGTGGTCACGGGCCTGGGCCTCGGCTGTGGCTTCGCAGTGGTGATGACGGTAGGCATGCGGGGAATCGCGCCGCAACTCGCGGGCGCCGCATCGGGTGTACTCAACACATTCCGCCAGGTCGGCGGCGCGATGGGTGGCGCGATTGCAGTCGCGCTACTGCAGAGCCGGCTCTCTTTAGTCGGGCCCGCCCAAGTGGCCGCGCACAGCATCGATTACGTCAATACCTTTGTCGGCGCGTTTCGCGCGACACTCGTCGTACCTGTGCTCTTCCTGATGCTCGCGGCCCTAAGTTGCCTACTGCTCAGGGCGCCGGCAGCGCCGAAACCGCGATCCAGCTAATTCCGCCATCGAGCCGCGAAGGTTCCTCGCTTTTTTGGGGGTGCGATTTGGGGATGTCCCCGATTCGGGCCGGGCTGACGAGAGGCACCGTGAGCATCACCGATGGCGCTCACGCTTGCCCAACCGAGCCTGCAGGCCGATGCCGTGCACGCGGCCCAAGAGATTGCCCGGCGTTATGGCCTTGCGACCGAGCACACGAGGGTGTTGCACGACGCCAACAATGTCGTAGTTCACCTTGCCCCTTCGCCCGTCGTGGCGAAGCTCTGCCCCGCTTCCGCCGGAGACCGCGGGTGGCGCAAGTTGGCCACCGAGCTTGAAATCGCGAACCACCTTGAACGCGCCGGCGCCCCCGTGGTTGGCCCCAGCCCTGAGCTGCCGCCGGGACCATATCTTCTTGGTGGCTACGCGCTGACGTTTTGGCGACATCAAGACCATGACCCGGCCGCGCTTGCAACTGGTTGGGCCGCCGGGCAGGCGCTGGCGCAAGTTCACGAAGCGCTCGACAGCTACCCCGAAACTTTTCCGTCCTTCCTGGACCGCCAGGTGAGGCGCGCCGCGAGAATCCTGTTCGACGAGACAGCGCCCTCCGCAATCCCGGCCTCTGAGCGTGCATTTCTGTGCAGCGAGTACTTGAGCATCAGGTCGGTGCTTCTAGACAAGAAGCTTCACTGTCGCACGCTGCACGGAGATCCTCATCGCGGCAACCTGCTGATCAGCCGGTCTGGGTGCCTGATGATCGACTTCGAGTCGGTTTGCTCAGGGCCGCTCGAGTGGGATCTGAGCGCGCTGCCCTGCGTTGACGCAGGCATTTTCTCGGTGGACACGGACTTGCTTGCGCTGATGAAGCTGCTGCGCAGCCTGTGCGTCACCGTCTGGTGGTGGACCAGGGTCGCCAAACTCGCCAGCCCTCCGCCAACCAACCTCACTCCAAATTACACGTGTGTTGGGGCGTAGGACCCCGTCTCCCGCTCCACCTTCGCCCCAGACATTGAGTGTGCGGCCAATCGGCTTTCGAGGGGATTCGATTCCCTCTTTTCGAACCACTCCTCGCCCTTGATGGGCAGGATGCCATTTCGAGGACACTACCGCGCCGCGGGTTACGGCGAGGGGATGATTCCCGGGATCACGTAGGCCTCGATCATCGCCACCACGCCGACTGCGCTCGTCAGGATGAGGCTGTAGCCGATCACGCGCCGGAAGATCTCGCCCTCCGATCCAACCTTGTTCACTCCGGCAGCGCCGACCGACAGGTTCTGCGGGCTGATCATCTTGCCCATGACACCCCCGGACGAGTTGGTGCCGGCGGTGAGGATCGGGCTGACGTTGCCGAGCTGCTGCGCCGTCTGAGCCTGGAGTGGGCCGAATAGCGTGTTCGATGAAGTGTCGCTGCCGGTGAGGAAGACACCAAGCCAGCCGAGAACTGCCGACACGAACGGGAAGATGAAACCGGTTTTGGACAGAGCGATCGCCATGCTGGACGTCATGCCCGAGTAGTTCATGAGCTGCGCGATGGCGAGGATCATCGCGATCGTCACGATTGGCAGCCCAAGCTGGCGAAGGGTCTTGACGTAGACGGTGATGAAGTTGACACCGGCCCGCCGGGCTCGCATGAAAAGGAACGCGATCAAGCCCGCGTAGAGGACAAGCGATCCGGCCGCGGCCAGGAAGTTCCAGTCGAAAGTCAACGGGTATCGGGTCGGTGCCGCGGCGATGGGCTTCTCACGGTAGATCAGCGATTGGGGCTGGCCCTTCACCACCTCGTACGTGCCCGGCCAGAAGAAGTTCCAGTCGGGGAACTTGAAGGCCTGGCGTTCCTTGGCCGGGTCAGGGCCGAACCACGGCTTCGGACAAAGCGCGAAGAGCGGCGTGCCGCACTTCAGGTCAGCCGTGACGTTGTACGGCGTGTGAAGCGCGGTCTTCGGGTCATTGACAGGGTGGCCCGAGAAAAAGGGCAGGTTGCCCATCTGGCCGACCAGGATGACGACCACCAGCACCACGTACATCGAGTACGCGGCCAGGATCCGTCCGGGCGAATCGATTTTGTCGAAGGGCGAAGAGCTCGAGGCCGCGGCAATACCTGGCAACCCCGATGCGCCGGACGCTGAACGGGGTCGCACGGGAGCTGCTGTCTCGTGCGCAAACTGCCATACCTGCGCCGGCCGCCAGAAGCGGAGAAGCACCGCGAGGCAGCCCATCGAGACGAGGGCGGCCAGGATGTCGGTGAGCTCCGGACCGACGAAGTTCGAGACGAGGAACTGAACTATGGCGAAAGAGATGCCGGTGACGAGGACGGCCGGCAGGATCTCGCGCATCCGCTTCCAGCCGGCCAGCACGACGATCAGGTAGGCCGGGATGAGGATCGAGAAAAGCGGTAGCTGCCGGCCGACCATCGCCGACAGCGCAAGAGTAGTCGCCGTCACGTCTTTGTGCAGGATCGGCGCGATCAGGCCTCCCAGGGTGACGATCGGGATTCCGATCGAGCCGTACGCCACAGGGGCCGTGTTGGCAAGCAGGGCCAGGACGGCGGCGGTGACCGGCTCGAAGCCGAGGCTGGCCAGGATCGAAGCGGTGATCGCCACCGGAGCACCGAAACCTGCGATGCCTTCGAGGAGAGCGCCGAAGCTGAACGCGATGAGCAGCGTTTGCAGGCGGCGATCGGTGGTGAGGCGGGTGAGCGAGCGCTTGATGACGTCGAAGTCGCCGCTGGCGACGGTCAGGTTATGGAAGAAGACGGCATTCAAGACGATCCAGCTGATCGGCCACAGGCCGAACGCCATGCCTTCGGTCGCCGTCGCAAACGTGATGCCGAAGGGCATGCCCCAGACGGCCCAGGAGAGCAATGCCGCGGTGAGCATCGCCGCAAGGGCGCACAGCCAGGCGGGCAGGCGAAGGATGGCGAGCATGACGAAAAGGACGTAGAGCGGAAGTCCGGCGACCAGGGCCGACAGCAGGATGCTGCCCAGCACAGGCTGGTATTGCTGGTGGAACGCCAAGAGTGTCCCCATCGTCCCTCCCTCAAAGGCGACCGAGCGGTTCGTCAATTCAAACCGAATTGGGCGCCGTTTGCAACCGGCGCGCTACCAGCTTCCTCCGCCGCCACCTCCTCCGCCGCCGCCCGAGCCTCCGCCGCCTCCGAATCCGCTCGAGCTGCCGCCGCTGGGCGTGAACGAGATCGCGCTCGAGACGCTTGTGTTCATCGACTGGAGGCTGCTTCCCAGCAGCGCAGCCTGGAACGGCTGGTTTCCCACGTACCAGGAGCTGCTCTGGCTCGTATCGATGCCTTCGAACGCCTTCGCCCAAAGGGTGACGCAGCCGAACACAATCGCGTACGGAAGGAGCGCGGTGAAGATGTCCGCCTTCGCCGCGAACTGCTGCCGGTACTTCTCGGCCCTGGTCATGTAGAGCCGAAACCCCAGCGTGTGCTGCATGAGGTCGCGGCCGGCGGCGGATCGCTGCGGCATGAACCGTCCGCTCACCGTCATCACGACGCCTGTGATCACCACGGCCACTCCGATCAGGCCCCAACCCAGCGTCTGGCCGAGCACGAAGGTCACCGCGCCGCCGACGAGGATGAGGGAGAGCCCGAAGCAGCCCCAGGCGACCTGGGCTTGATGCGGGTTGCTCACGAAGAGGCGGCGGGACACCGCGTCGTCATAGATCTGGCTCTCGGCCGCTCTCCTGGTAGGCCCAAAGTTGCCTTTGAGCTCGTAGAGCGTCACCTTCTCGCGGCCGGCGAAGAGCGCGTCGAGGATGGTCTTCTCGTAGGGCAGCAGCGTCGATGCGTCCCCGCCGGCCTTCCGCATGAAGGTCCAGTCGGGAATCAGCATTCCGGGCACTTCGGCGATGGTCAGGAATCCGCGCACCGCCAGGTCGACGATCGTGGCGGTCACGTCCTTGGTGTCTGCGCTCTCGTCGAGGATGAGTCCGAGCTGAGCCGGGCGCATTTTCTGCGGCGGCTCGAACTCCACGACCACCGGATCGTGGTGAAACGGGGGTTCGAGGCCTTCTCGCGGATCGTTGGTCAGGTAGTACTGGGTCAGGTAAGCGCGGTCGCGGCCGTGCGCCCACCAGTTCCACACCACGAGGCCCATGCCTCCCGCGAGGAACACCAGGAAGAGGGCGCCCGTCAACGGATTGATGTCGAAGAAGTCGTCGGGAAAATTCCTGACTCGTGCCGTCAGCATGGGCGGCGGGACGCTGACGGCCCCCTTGGTCAGGGCCGTCACGACGGACATCTCCTCCCCGGGAGGAAGGCTGCGTGTCGAGGAGAAGTTCGCCGTGGTTCCGGCCCCGGAGTAGTTGCAAGCCTGGTGCGAGCCTGGCGCGCCCTGGAAGCAGGCACCCTTCTGAAATGCCGAGGACGGCAGGTGGACGGCGGCTTCAACTTTCGACTTGGCGGCGGGCCAGAGCGCTCCGTCGACGTTCCAGAAGAGCTCGTCGTGGTCAGCGAACGAGTTCATTGCACCCACGACCTTGTAAGTGATGACGTAGCGCTGCGCACCCGTGACCTGGACCTGCGAATCCCCGATCTTGATGACCACGTTGTCGTTGTCGACGTAGGTGCTGTAAATCAGCGCCCGGCTGCCGTCCGTCACGGACTGCACGTTGAGGTCCAAGAGGCGGTCGCGAGAGTCGTCGAAGCGGTAGCGAAGTGGGATGGTCCGGAAGATCCCGTGCTTCAGCTGCGAGCCGAAGTCGACCTTGATGTCCTCTACGACCGTCAGCGTGGAGTCCTTGGAGATAGTGATGTCGGATTGGAACAAGGTGATGACCCAGCCCTCGTTCGAGGTGCAGGCCGAACCGGCGATCCCCAAGGCGATTCCGAGAGCTGCGATCGCCATTCGAGACGCGCAGATCTTCACCGGGCCTATATAACCCAGATTCGCGCCCGATGTTATGGCTTCTGTTACGCCGCCGTCGGCACGCTGTGTCCCGGAACGTCTATCTTTGGCAACCTTGCTCGCGACCACAACAGACCCCACTGCGCATATCGACACGGCTAACGAGCTCGATTACAGAGTTCTCAAGCGCCGTATTCAGGATGCCGGTCTGCTCGAGAAGCGGCCGGCGTATTACGCGCTCAGCATCACGACCAACCTTGTGCTGTGGACCTTTTGCCTGGTCGTGCTGTTCACCGTCGGATCCGTGTGGGCGCAAGCACTCGCCGCGGCGGTGCTCGGCATCATCTCCGGGCAGCTCGGCTTCCAGCTCCACGACTCGGGACATCGCCAGATGTTCAACGCGCCGTGGAAGAACGCACTGGTCGGGCTGGTCACAGCGGACCTGATGCTCGGCATGAGCTATGGCTGGTGGGTGCAGAAGCACAATCGCCACCACGGCAACCCAAACGACGTCGACCTCGATCCGGACATCAAAGTTGGCGCCATCGCGTACACGGAAGAGCAAGCGCAGGCACGTCGCGGCGCCGGCAGGCTCGCCGCCATGTACCAGGCCTACCTCTTCTTCCCACTGACGACGCTGCTGGCCTGGAGCATGCACGTCACCGGGCTGTCCTACCTGATCAAAGAGCCTTCGCGCTATCGCCGCCTGGAGTTCGGCTTGCTCGCGGTTCACGCCGTGGTGTACCTGGGGGCGATGGTGTTGCTCCTGGGTCCGTGGTCGGCCCTGATGGTGGTCCTGATTCACAAAGGCGTCGGCGGTGCGTATATGGCATCGGTATTCGCTCCCAATCACAAAGGCATGCCGCAGACCGACAGCGAAAGCCGCCTCGACTTCGTACGCACCCAGGTATTGACGGCGCGCAACGTTCGCGGCCATCCCATTACGGATTTGTGGTACGGCTCTCTCAACTACCAGATCGAGCACCACCTGTTCCCAGGCATGCCGAGGCTGAACATGCGGCGCGCGCAGCCGATCGTCAGGCAGTTCTGCCAGGAAAGAGGGATCGACTACTACGAGACGTCGTTCTTCAGGTCTTACCGCGAGCTGCTCGGCTTTTTGAACGAGATCGGCGCACCGCTTCGCGCCGAGCGAGCCAGGGTTTAGCCTTTAACCGCTTTCGGTACGTAGTGAGCGGTGCGCTCCGTATAGTGCCTGCTGCCATCGAATGAGCCCAACGAACCTTCGGAATGACATACGCAACGTGGCGATCATCGCGCACGTCGATCACGGCAAGACCACGCTGGTAGACGCCTTGCTGAAGCAGAGCCACACCTTCCGCGACAACCAGGAAGTCGGCACTCTGATCATGGATTCGAACGACCTCGAGCGCGAGAAGGGCATCACCATCCTCGCCAAGAACACGTCCGTCCGCCACAGCGATGTGACGATCAACATCATCGACACCCCCGGTCACGCTGATTTCGGCGGAGAGGTCGAGCGGGTGCTCAACATGGCCGATGGCTGCCTTTTGCTCGTCGACGCCGCTGAGGGACCAATGCCGCAGACGCGTTTCGTGCTGCGCAAGGCATTCGAGGTCGGTCTGCGCATCATCGTCGTCATCAACAAGGTCGATCGCAAGAACGCCGACCCCCAGCAGGCCCTGCACAAGGTGCACGACCTGTTCCTCGAGCTGGCGGAGGACGCCGACCAGCTGGAGGCGCCGGTCGTGTACTCCATCGCTAAGGAAGGTCGAGCCGGACTCAAGGCCGACGATCTCGCGCCCGATCTCGAGCCGCTGTTCAAGGCAATCATCGACAACATCCCCGCCCCGGTTGCCGAGCAGGGTGGCTTTCAGATGCTGGTCGCCAACCGCGGCTACGACGACTACACCGGGCCGATCTCCATCGGCCGCATCACCCGAGGCAACGTGGCGCCTGGCGACTCGATCGCGGTGCTGAATGCTGCGGGCGATGCGCGGCGCGTCAAGGTGGTGCAGGTGCTCATGTATCGCGGGCTGGACCGCGTCCCCGTGCCGAGCGCGAGCGCGGGCGACATCGTGATGCTGACCGGCCTCGACGCCGTGGCGATCGGCGACACGCTGGCTGATCCCGAGTCACCCGATGCGCTGCCCAGGATTGCGATCGATGAGCCGACCGTCAAAATGACCTTTGGCGTCAACACCTCGCCCTTCACCGGTCTCGAGGGCAAGTTCTCGACCACACGCCAGCTCAGGGCGCGCCTGTACAAGGAGCTCGACACCAACCTCGGCCTTCACGTCGAGGACACGGAGAACGCGGAGAGGTTTCTGGTCAGCGGGCGTGGCGAGCTTCACCTCGCGGTGCTCATCGAGACCATGCGTCGCGAGGGCTTCGAGTTCGAAGTCTCACGCCCCGAAGCCATCGTCAAGAAGATCAACGGCCAGCGAATGGAACCGGTCGAGCACCTGACTGTCGACGTTCGTGAGGAGAATCTCGGCGCGGTCACCGAAGCGCTCGGCAGGCGTCGGGGCGAGATGCTCGAGATCAAGTACGACCGCAAGGGTGGGGTCCGGCTCGAGTACCTGATCCCGACGCGCGGGCTGATCGGCTTTCGCAACACCTTTCTCACGCTGACGGCCGGCACTGGATTGATGGGGTCGATCGGCATGGGCTACCGGCAGTGGCTGGGCGATTTCCGCGAGCAGCGCAACGGGGCTCTGACCGCATCCTCCCCCGGCAAGACGCTGGCCTTCGGACTTGCCGGCGCGCAGGAGCGCGGCACCACCTTCATCGAGCCTGGCGAAGAGGTTTACGAGGGCATGATCGTCGGCATCCAGAAGCGGCCTGGCGACATCCGGGTAAACGTCTGCCGCGAGAAGAAGCAGTCCAACATTCGATCCTCCACGTCGGACATCTCGGTGAGGCTGACGCCGGCCTCCAGATTGAGCCTCGAGCAATCCCTGGATTTCCTTGGGGACGACGAGCTTCTGGAGGTGACGCCGAAGCATCTCCGGCTTCGCAAGCGGCACCTGACCGAGGTCGACCAATCCCGGGCCAGGAGGCTCACGGAGGCCCCCGCGGTTAGGACCTGACCGTCTGGGGTATACTGTCCTCAGTCCGTACAGTACGGACGCTCACCGCAGGTCTCTTGTTTTCTCGAACAGGCCTCGCCGAGTTGAGTAGCCTAAGTTCGAGAGATATAGGAGATGGAAATGCCTACAGGCACCATCAAGAAACTGGTCGCGGACCGTGGCTTCGGCTTTATCGCAGCCGAAGACGGTAAGGAATTCTTCTTCCACCGGAGTGGCACCGAAGGTGACTTCGACAGCCTCCAGGGTGGCGAGAAGGTCTCGTTCGAGGTCGAGGCGAGCCCCAAG
>Ga0099794_10000072_pt1 | contig 38010 bp, 38 predicted proteins | sample Rivendell_Oct201_10_FD_77320 | JGI IMG/M metagenome (GOLD analysis project Ga0099794, IMG submission 77320) | Vadose zone soil microbial communities from the Eel River Critical Zone Observatory, Northern California, USA -... | ecosystem: Host-associated > Plants > Roots > Rhizosphere > Soil ... | reverse complement strand
CAATACGCAGCCGCCGCGGCCCACGCAGCCGGCGCCGGCCGCCACACCGCCTCCGGCGCCGCCCCCGCTCCCGCCCCCTCCTCCACAACCGGTGTCGCCGTTTGCGCGATTCGATCGCCTGAGTGACTCCTTGTCGCTGGCGGTGCGCAAATTCCAGGATCGCGCCTCGCTGTTCGCGAGCGGCCAGACGGATTGCGGCGGTCTCTCGAGTGGGCTGGTCACGATCGAAAACCTCTGGATCACTTACAACACCGAGCGGCGTGCCCGCATGACGGCATTCGATGCACGACGTGCATCGCAGGATCAGGCGTTGTACGCGGCGGTCGACTCGGTCGAGAGCGGATTTGAGCAGTCGGGGTGCCGGCGGCCATGACCCTGCTCCTCGCGTTGTACCTCGTGACGCAAGGCGCGGCGCCGCTGCGCAAGAGCGATCTCGTGCGGCTGCTCTCGGGTTCCGCGATGTCATCGGTGGAATTGGCGCAGTTCGTCGGTCGCAACTGCCTGACGTTCGAGCCCACCGAGCGTGACCGCACGGACTTCCGGCGGCTCGGCGCCGACCGCGCGCTGCTCGAGGCCGTCGATCGCTGTGCGCGCCGGCCGACCGTCATTGCGGTGGTGGCTCGCCCGCAGCCTGTTCGCGTTTCACCGGGGCGCAGCGGCTTCGTTGCCGGCGGAGGTCAACGCGGTCCGGCCGGTGCGCAGCTGCCGCGGGCGCTCGTCTTCGATGCCCGTGACTCGTTGGGAATGCCGATCGCCGGCGTGCCGATCGTTTTCACCGGTATCAATGCGCGAATCGCGCCGGACACCGCGATCACAAATGCCTCGGGAGAGGTGCGCGTAGGCGTCGCGCTGGGTCCGCACGCGGGATCCGCGAGCGTGCTCGCCGCCGCCGGCGACGTCGAAAAACAGGTTGCGTTCAACGTTGCGCCGGGCTCAGCGGCGCAGCTCGTGATTCAATGCGCTGAGAAATCCGTCACGGGACACTTTGCGGTGCGCCCTGACACGGTGATCCTCTTGCGCGTCACCGCGCAGGATGGGTTCGCCAACGCGACCCCGCTTCTCGAACTGCGCGGCGCCGTGGCTGACGCCCGCATTTTTCGGGTGCTGCGCGTGACGCAGGACAGTCTCGCCGGCACGCTCGCGCTCAAGCCCGATCAGCCGGGCACGACGAGTCTCGCCGTGATCGCGAACGGAATGCGGCAGTACGTGACGGTGACGGTCCCGCCGCGCGTTGCGCCTGGCAAGGTGGATTGCCCCTGAGGGCGAATGATCAATGTGGATTGATCATTGATCATTGATCATTGATTACCGATCATTGGGTGCGAAATGCCCCAGGCACCCCGCAACGAATCCCGACATCGTTTAGCGCTGCTCCCTGCGGGGGCCTGACGCGGTTCACGAGCGGAAAGCCTGCGGACCTGGGGCACGCGAAAGGTACCCAGGTTAGATTCCGTTCTCAATGATCGCCCTCGCCCGAAAGTATCGCCCCAAGCAATTCGCCGACCTCATCGTCCAGGACCACGTTGCCGCCGCGCTCCGTGGCGCCGTTGCCCAGGGCCGCGTCGCGCACGGGTACCTCTTTGCCGGACCGCGCGGTGTGGGGAAGACCACTGCGGCTCGCATCCTCGCAATGGCGCTGAACTGCGAGCAGCGCTCGCCCGCCGGCGAGCCCTGCGGCGTGTGCGATTCGTGCAGCCGGATTTGGACCGGTGCCGCCAATCTCGACGTCGTGGAGCTCGATGCCGCCTCTAACCGCGGCGTCGATGATGCGCGCGACCTCCGGGAACGCGCGATGTACGCCGCCAGCACCGAGACGCGCTCGAAGGTTTACATCGTCGATGAAGCGCACATGCTCACCCGGGAAGCGTGGAACGCGCTGCTCAAGATTCTCGAGGAGCCGCCGCCGCGCGTGGTGTTCGTGTTCGCGACCACGGAGCCGCAGAAGATCGCGAACGCGGCCGCGCCGATCCTCTCGCGGCTGCAGCGCTTCGATTTCCGTCGCATCGGGCCGCATGCGATCGTCGACCGGCTCAAGCAGGTGGTCGAGCAGGAGAAGCTGCGAGTCGATGACGATGCGCTGCATCTGATCGCGCGCAGTGCCAACGGCGGCATGCGCGACGCGTTATCGCTGCTCGACCAGGTGCTCTCATTCGGCGAGGGTCCGGTGACCGCCGTCCGGGTGCGCGAGGTACTAGGGCTCGTTCCCGACGAGCTATACGGGGAAATGCTGCGCGCCATCGTCGAGCACGACGCCGGCGCGATATTCCCGCTGGTCGAGCGCCTGCTCGAAGCGGGCGCGGACCTCGGCGAATTCGTGAATGGCGCCGGCGAGACGCTGCGCGCACTCCTGCTCGTGGGCGTTGGTGGGCAACCCGAAGGCTTGACGGAGGGTCTGCTTGCGGTGATTCGCACGTATGCGCCGCAGCTGCCACCCGCGGATGTGGTGCGTTTACTGACGATTCTGAGCGAATCGGAAGAGCGCATCAGCCGCAGTGCCAACACCCGGCTGCTGGTCGAAGTGTTGCTGCTGAGATGGGCGATGCTGGATCGTACAGTGGAGTTGTCGGAGGTACTCGATGCGTTGGGGAAGGGGGAAGCGGGAAGAGGGAAGGGTACTGCCGCGCCCCCAACGCCCGCAGTGCCCGTCCCCCTTCCGTCTTCCCCCTTCCCCGGTCAGAAGCTGGAGCCCACCCTCGCCAACGTCCGCTCGGTCTGGTCCGCCGTCGTCGCCGACGCGCGTACGCGCGGCCCAATGCTCGGCAGTCTCTTGGCGGAAGCGGAAGTGATTGCGGTCGACGGTCGCGTGGTGACGTTGCGTCCCGGAAACGTTGGTCATGCCGAGGGGCTCGAGCGCCAGCGCGATACGATCGCGCAGAGTCTCGGCCGTTACGTCGCCGAGGCGCCGCGGGTCAAGATCGCGGCGCCCGACACCGGTGGCACGCCAACCCCCTCTGAACGGCCGGAGCGGATGACCGAAGAGCGAGCGAACGCCGAGCGGCTGAAGGTGCTGCGCGCCAAGGATCCGACGCTGAGCGCGGCGGTGGATGCATTAGATTTGGAGCTGCTCGAATAGCTTGCTAACGCACCCACGCGGGGTAACTTTCGACGTATGGCGGATTTATCTAGCCTGCTCCAGCTCAGCCAGCAGATGCAGGGGCGGCTTACTGAGATCCAGACGCAGCTGGCGCAGCAGACCCTGACGGTATCGGCCGGTGGCGGGATGGTGCAGGCCACGGTCGATGGGCGCGGACACATTCGCGCCATCAAGATCGATCCACAGGCGGTCAGCCAGGGCGACGTCGAGATGCTGGAAGATCTCGTGCTCGCCGCGGTGGCGGAGGCGCAAAAGCGCGCGGCCGAGCTCTACCAAGCTGAGGTGCGGAAGCTGGCGTCGGGGCTGCCGTTCCCGTTCCAGCTGCCGCTCTAGGCCGCCGGCCTTTCAGTGTCCGCCATCGAGGAGCTCGTGGCGGAGCTCGCCAAGCTCCCCGGCATCGGGCGCAAGACCGCCCAGCGGCTCACGTTCCATTTGCTGAAGCAGCCCGCGGAGACCGCGGAGCGTTTGGCGGAGGCCATCAGGCGAGTCCGCGGGCGGGTCTTCGCGTGCGCGACCTGCGGCAATCTGGCCGATGAAGACCCCTGCCCGATCTGCCGCGACCCGCGTCGCGACGCGGCCTTGCTGTGCGTGGTCGAGGAATCGGGCGATCTCAGCGCGATCGAGCGAGCGGGGCGGTATCGCGGTCGCTATCATGTGCTGGGCGGCCGGATTTCACCGCTGGACGGGGTCGGCCCGGAAGATCTGCACGTGGATCGTCTGCTCGCGCGGCTGGCAAATGGCTCCGAGGTGCGCGAGGTCATCGTCGCGACGAATCCATCGATGGAGGGTGAGGCGACGGCCACCTACCTCCAGCAGGTGTTGAAGCCGAGCGGGGTCCGTGTCACGCGCATCGCACGCGGTCTGCCGGTGGGCGGCGACCTCGAGTATGCCGACGCGGTGACCATCGCGCAGGCGCTGGCGGCACGGCGCGACATGTCCGAGACCGACTAGGAGGCTCATGGCCGGAGCCGCAAGCTGGTCTTTCAACGAGAACGACTTCAAGCAAATCCAGACGTACCTGCAGGCGTTTCTGCGTGACTCGAACGCCCGCTGTGCGCTGCTCGTCGACCGCAACGGCCAGCTCGTCGCCACCGTGGGCGACACGCCCAAATTCGATCCCACCGCCTTCGCGTCACTCACCGCCGCCGACTTCAGCGCCAACGATCAGCTCGCCAAGATGATCGGCGAAGCGGAATTCGCCTCGCTCGTCCACCAGGGCGAGCGCGAATCGATGTATCTCGCCGATGTCGCCAAGCGCGTGATTCTCGTCGTGCTCTTCGATCAGCGCGCGACGCTCGGCCTCGTCAAGCTCAAGGCCAAAGCGGTCGTCGGTGAGCTCAACAAAGTCTTCGAGGAGATGTTCAGTCGCGTCGGAACCGGTCAGGGGGGGGCGGGGGGGGCAGAGCAAAAGGGCCTGCTCGAAGGGGCAGAGGACGAAATTGACAAACTCTTTGGTTAAGGGGACGCGCCCATGTCGATGATCAACTACGCGTCCCGCGAGATCAATTGTAAGCTCGTCTATTACGGCCCGGGCCTCGGGGGCAAGACCACCAACCTCGAGCACATCTACGGGAAGGTCTCACCCAACACGCGCGGCAAGATGATATCGCTCGCCACCGAAACCGAGCGGACGCTCTTCTTCGACTTCCTGCCGGTGGACCTGGGAACGATTCGCGGTTTCAAAACGCGCTTCCACCTCTACACCGTGCCAGGGCAGGTCTATTACAACGCGAGCCGCAAGCTGATTCTCAAGGGCGTCGACGGCATCGTGTTCGTCGCCGACAGCCAGATCGAGCGGATGGAAGCGAACGTCGAGTCCATGCAGAACCTGTACGACAACATGGCGGAGTACGGGTACGACCTGACCAAGATTCCGTTCGTGATCCAATACAACAAGCGCGATCTCCCGAACGCCGCCCCCGTCAAGGATCTGCAGGCATCGCTGAACCCGGGATGGCCGATCGAGGACGCGACCCGTCAGAAACAAACGCCCGATCCCTCGCATCCGGGGGAAAGTCTCGTCGAGAAGGTCGGCGCTGAGTGGGTCGGCCGGGCAGCGTATCACGAGGCGGTCGCCGTGCGCGGCGACGGCGTGTTCGACACACTCAAGGCGGTCAGCAAGCTGGTCCTCAAAACGTTGAGCTAATGGCTGGTCCCCCCCCCCAAGGTCCCCCTCGTTCCACCGCGATGCGGTGGACATTGCCGAACATCATTACGCTCGCGCGCATCTGTCTCACGCCAGTCATCGCACTGCTCCCATTCATCCAGGGGTACTGGCCCAAGGTCATTGCGTTCGTCGTGTTCCTCATCGCGGCGTTTTCCGACCTGGTCGACGGCTGGTTGGCGCGGCGCTACGGTACCACCAGCGAGCTCGGGATGTTGCTCGACCCGATCGCCGACAAGCTGCTGCTCTTCGCCACGCTGATCCCCATCTTCTGGATGACCCGACACCCGACGATCCTCGTGGACTATCGCATCCCGTGGTGGGGCAGCTTGCCGGTGTGGGTCGCGCTGCTCCTGGTGGGGCGGGAAGTATTGATCACGGTGTTTCGCTTCTTTGCCAAGCGACGCGGCATCGTGATCCCCGCGATGGGCGCCGGCAAGCTGAAGGCCGTCGTCCAGAACGTGTTTATCGGCGCCACGATCGCCTGGTTTGCGTGGAAAGACGCAATCGCGCAGCGGCACATCGCGGGCGCGTTCCGGAATTTCTGGGACCAGTTCCACGGCTGGTTCGTCTCCGTGACGCTCGCCGGCGCCATCGTGCTCACGGTGTATTCGCTCCTCGTCTACCTGTACCGCTACCGGACACTCCTCAAAGTCGGCAAGTGAAGCTCGAGGTCGTTACCATCGGCACCGAGCTGCTGCTGGGACTCACCCCTGACACCAACGCCGCCGACCTGGGACGGGCGTTGGCCGCGGCCGGCGTCGAAGTCGTTCGTCACAGCTCGGTGGCCGACCACCCCGACGCGATTCGTGCCGCCGTTGCGGAGGCGCTCGATCGCACCGGATTCGTAATCACGACCGGTGGCCTCGGCCCGACGCGCGACGACATGACGAAACGCGCGGTCGCAGAGCTCTTCGGAAAACCGTTGCAGCTGGACGAGTCGATGCTGCGCTCGCTCGAAGAGCGGTTTCGGCGCCTTGGCCGCACGATGCCGGCCGCGAATCGGAGCCAAGCCGAGGTGCCGAGCGGCGCGACGGTGCTGCCGAACCCCCGTGGCACGGCCCCCGGGTTATGGGTGGAGGAACGGGGGCGCGTCGTGGTGATGTTGCCTGGCGTGCCGTCGGAAATGCGCGGCCTGCTCGCCGAGGAGGTGCTTCCTCGGCTCGCGGCGCGCGGGTCGGGAATGGTGGTTCGGTCGCGGACTGTGCGCACGACCGGCATCGCCGAATCGGCACTCGCCGAACGGGTGGGCGCGATCGAAGACGACATCGCGCCGCTGACGCTCGCCTACCTCCCTTCAGTCGACGGCGTCGACCTGCGTGTGACCGCATGGACAATCGCTGAAGAGGACGCCGAGCGTCGCCTCGCCGCGACCGTCACGGTGCTGCGTGAACGGGCGGCGGAACACTGCTATGGCGAGGATGGAACCGATCTCGCCGGCGTTGTTTTGCAGCGGCTCCGCACACGCAAGACGCGGCTCGCCGTTGCCGAGTCGTGCACCGGCGGATTGCTCGGCGGGCGAGTCACCGCGATACCGGGTTCATCGGAGGTCTTTGCGGGCGGCATCGTCGCCTACGACGACGCCGTGAAGCGAGCGATGCTCGACGTATCGCCTGCGCTGCTGCAGACGCACGGAGCGGTATCCGAGGAAGTGGTGCGCGCCATGGTTGCGGGCGCGCTGCGCCGCTTCGGCGTCGCTGCCGGGCTCGCGGTCACCGGAATCGCGGGACCGAGTGGTGGAACAGCGGAGAAGCCGGTCGGCACCGTGTGGTTGGCCGCCGCGTTCGGTCAGGAAACGCGGGCGCTCACACGCATTTTCCCCGGCGACCGCGCCGAGATTCGTGCGCGCGCCGCGCAGGCGGCGCTCGACTTGTTGCGGCGCTTGATCGGCGAGACCAATTCGTGAACCGCGTCAACGCGCCCGACGGCACGCCGCTCGCGTACGACGTCTACGAACCCGCGCGTCCCAACGTGGCGGTGCTCTTTTTTCACGATTGGCATCCGCCGCTCGGGGCGGAGTCGCTGGCGCAGATGGGACGGCAGCTCCAAGACGCCGGTCTCGCTGCGTATTTCCTCGATCAGCGCGGTCATGGTCGCTCGGGCGGTCACCGCGCCCACCTCTCGCGATTCAGTCAACTGCTTGGCGACCTCCAGGCGTTCCGGCGCGCCGTGCGCCAGCGACAGGACATCCCCCAGGTTCTCGCGGGCGACGGCTTTGGCGGTTTGGTCGTGCTGCGCTATCTCGAGACACAGCCCGGCGAGCCGCCGGCGGCTGCGGTCGTATCGAATCCTGCACTGGCGTGGCGCGCGCGACCCGCCGTGTGGAAGCGCCTGGCGGCGAAATTCGCCGACCTGTGGCCCACGCTGCCGACGGGACGGGGAGGCGAATTCATGACGGCGGGCGCGCGGGCCGAATTGCAATGGGCGCAGCGCGCCGTACTCACCGATTCACAGCGCATCGAGCGTCCGCTGCTCTTCCTGCTCGGTGGAAATGATGGGCTCATCGATGCGCCGCTCGCCCGGCTGTTCGCGGAGAATCTGCCTGTGCGTACGACGGTCAATTGGTATCCGGAGCTGGCGCACGAGGTCTTCGGTACGCGGCGCGTCATCGATGACTTGATCGCGTTCGTCGCGCGGCATCGATCCTAAGTCGCCGCGGGGGTTCCCTCCTGCGTTTTGCTGCCTATCTTGTTGTCAGACTGAAAGTTCCAAATCAATGACCAACAAGCGCCACGCGCCTCCTTCGCCATCGCCGCAATCGACCACTCCGCGCGCTCCCTCATTGGATCCTGATCCTGGGGAGCCGACTCCCACGGCTCCTCCGTCCGGAGCCGCCGCCGAGACTGCATCTCCCGCGCCGTCGGAGGCCGATGTCTGGAAAGACAAACATCTGCGACTCGCCGCTGATTTCGAAAATTTCCGCAAACGCATGGCCAAAGAGCGTACGGAGATGTGGATGCGGGCGCAGGCGGATCTTGTCACGCGCCTCGCGGATGCCCTGGACGATTTGTCCCGGTTCGCGCACATCGATCCGGCGGAAATCGATGCCAAGACGCTGCATGAGGGCGTCGATCTGGTCGATCGCAAAGTCTGGAAGGAACTCGCAGCGGCCGGCGTGACACGTATCGATCAAGCTGGCGTGCCGTTTGATCCCAACGTACATGATGCGGTGACGACGCAGCCCGCGTCGAAACCGGAGGAGGATCACACCGTAGGCCAGGTGGTGCAACCGGGTTACAAGATGCGCGACCTCCTCCTGCGACCTGCGCGCGTGGTGGTGCTGACGTGGCAAGGTAAGTAATGGCCGCTCAGCGCGACTATTACCAGTTGTTAGGAGTCGCTGAATCAGCCACCACGGACGAAATCAAGAAGGCGTTTCGCCGGCTGGCGAAGCAGTACCATCCCGATCGCAATCCCAACAATCCGCAAGCGGCGGAGCGCTTCAAGGAGATCAATGAAGCGCACGACGTGTTGAGCAATCCCGAAAAGCGAAAGAAGTACGATACGCTGCGACGCTACGGAGCGTTTGCCGGGACGGGCAACGCAAGTTCTCGCGGTCGCCGCGAGGGCACCGCCGGGGGGGGACGCGGCGCGCCGGATAGCGGTGATTTCGATATGTCCGATTTCGGCGGCCTCGGCGACCTCTTCTCTTCCATATTTGGTCGGCGTGGCGCCGATCGCGAGGCCGAGCCTGAAGAAGTCGAGACCAGCGTCACGATTCCGTTCCGGGTGGCGGCGCTCGGCGGGTCGGTGCCGATCACCTTGGCAATGCCGGAGGTGTGCCCGACCTGCGGCGGCACCGGCGCCGCCAAGGGCGCCACGGTCAACACGTGTCCTGAGTGCAATGGGCGCGGCACGGTGTCATTCGGACAAGGGGGCTTCGCCGTCAATCGTCCGTGCCCTGTGTGCCGCGGGAAGGGCACGGTTCCTTCGCAGCGCTGTCCAACGTGTCAGGGCAGCGGCGAAGTCCGCGTCGAAAAGCGCATCACCGTCGAAGTGCCGGCGGGGGTCGAGGACGGTGCTCGTCTGCGGCTCAAGAACCAGGGTCCCAAGGGACAGGGCGATCTCATCGTCGTCATCCACATCGCACCCGATCGCTTCTTCCGTCGCGAGGGTCTCGACGTGATCGGCGTCGTCCCGATCAATCTCGCGCAGGCGTTGCTGGGATCGCGCATCAAGGTGAAGACGCTCGACGGCAAACGCGTGGTGTTGCGAATCCCACCGGGGACGCAGCACGGGCAGAAATTCCGGATCGCGGGACATGGGATCGAGAGAAACGGTCGACGCGGCGATATGTACGTGGAGGCCCACGTCACGCTCCCCGAACGGCTCAGCGCCGAGGAGCAGGAGGCGTTGCGGAGCTTTGCCGAGAAGACGGGGATGAAGTACTGAGATTGGCGCGCATGGCGACCGCGCTCGCCGGGCACGCGCCGCGCAGCTCTTCGGATTGTCCCAACGCCGGATCCAACTGATCGCGTGGAATCGGAACGAAGCCAAAACGCGGGAAGAAATTTGCGGCGGTCGTCGTGAGCAGGTAGATGTCGCGCACACCTCGGCGCCGCGCCAATTCGAGCGCCGCCTCGGTGAGTCGCTGGCCCAATCCATCGCCGCGCCGATTCTCCGCTACGGCCACTGACCGCAACAGCCCAGCCGCCGCGTAAATCTCAACTGCTGCGCATCCCACCAAGCTTCCCGAGTCCCGGGCAACGAGTGTTGTTGCGATGTGCCGCTCGATTCCGGCCACGGGCAAATCGCTGCTCCTCAACAGAACCAGGATCTCGGGCAGATCTGTCGGCGTAGCCGCGTGAATGTTCATTGACAGTCGAAACCTATCATGCTTGCTTTGTTTTCCCTCGACGCCTCGGCGTCTTGGCGTCGAGCATTTTGGGGTGTAGGTCAACTGGCAGACCGCCCGGCTGTTAACCGGGAAGTTGGAGGTTCGAGTCCTCCCGCCCCAGCTTCAGACTCAAACAGGGAGTCTGTGGTCGACGTGAGCAATCGTGGGGCTGATCATCGCCCTGATCATCGACGTAGACTTGCCACACTCACGCGATTCGCGGTGCTGCTCGATTCCGGGATGCGCATCCCCGGCACGCAATTGCGATTCGGGCTCGACCCCATCATTGGACTGATTCCCGGCGTCGGCGATGCTGCTGGCGCCGTTCTGGCCGGATGGATTCTCATCGAAGGGATCCGACTGGGCGCGTCGCGCGCGACCCTGGTGCGGATCGCGGGCAATATCGCGCTCGATGCTGGACTTGGCGCGGTTCCGATTCTCGGGGATATTTTCGACTTCGCATGGAAAGCCAATCTTCGAAACGTGGCGCTGCTGGAGCGCCATCTGATAGATCCCGCACACGCGATACGCGCCGACCGATCCTTCGTGGCCTTCGTGATTGGTGGGATCGTGGTCGTGACCTTGGGTGCGCTCGTTCTGGGCACGGTCCTGGCAATCCGCCTGCTGCGAGTGTTGGGCGTCGTCGCTGGGGTGGTGTAGCACAGCCGAGGGGCTAGTTTCCGCTCCGTGATCGCTCCGGAGCCCTCCCGTCCTCCCATCGCCGTGGCACTCGCCGATCGCTACACGATCGAGCGTGAGCTGGGACGCGGCGGCATGGCGACGGTGTATCTCGCCGACGAGAAGAAGCACGGCCGCAAGGTCGCCATCAAAGTCCTGCGGCCGGAGATCACCGCGGCGCTGGGCACGACGCGGTTCCTGCGCGAGATCGGCATCGCCGCGCAGCTTGCTCACCCACACATCGTCCCGCTCATCGACTCGGGCGAGGCCGCCGGGATGCTGTACTATGTCCAGCCGCACGTGCCCGGCGGCTCTCTGCGCGAGCGGCTCCTCGAGCGCCGGCCGCTGTCCGTAAAGGACGCGCTCCGCATCGCACAGGAAGTCGGCGCCGGCCTCGACTTCGCGCATCGACAAGGCTTTGTGCATCGCGACGTGAAGCCGGAGAACATCCTGTTCGCGGATGGTCACGCGGTGCTCGCCGACTTCGGCGTCGCGCGCGCCTGCTGCGACCCCGACCCAGACACCACGCGTGCCGGCGAGCTTGCGACTGAAGTCGGATTGGCGGTCGGGACGCCCGAGTACATGAGTCCGGAGCAAGCGAGCGGCGAGCCGAATCTCGGCTCCGCGAGCGACGTGTACAGCCTGGCGTGCGTGGTCTACGAGATGCTGGTGGGCGAGCCGCCGTTCACCGGCGCGGGCGCGCGCGCGGTGATGGCGAAGCACGTCACCGAATCGCCCCGGCCGGTGCGCGGGTTCCGCCCCGAGGTGCCGCGCTCGGTGGAACGGGCACTCGAACACGCATTAGAGAAGGATCCGGAGCAGCGGTTCGAGAGCGCGGCGGAGTTCGTCGCCGCGCTCATGGCTCCCGACAGCGCAGGGATCGCGCGAGCACCCGCCAGCACACGGTCCATCGCCGTGCTGCCGTTCGTCAACGCGAGCCCCGAGGCCGAGAACGAATACCTCAGCGACGGCATCAGCGACGAGCTGATCGACGCGCTCGCGAAAATCGCCGGGCTGCGCGTGTCATCGCGCACGTCGGTCTTCGCGCTCAAGGGGAAGTCGCTCGACGTCCGCGCGGTGGGCGCGCTGCTGGGCGCGAGCGTCGTGCTCGAAGGGACGGTGCGCAAGTCGGGTGATCGGCTGCGCATCACCGCGCAGCTCACGTCGACCGACGACGGGCGCCTGCTCTGGTCGCAGCGCTACGACCGCACGCTGATCGAGATGTTCGCGATTCAGGATGAGATCGCCGGCACGATCGTCAACACGCTGCGGACAACGATGTTCGCTGATCTCTCCGAGCATGTCCCGCGGCGGTACACGGAAAACATCCAGGCCTACGGCCTGTATCTCAAAGGACGATTCGCCTGGAACAAGCGAACGCAAGAAGGCGTGGCCGAAGCCGTGCGCTTCTTCGAGCAGGCGATCGCCGAAGATCCGAACTATGCGCCCGCCTACGCCGGCTTGGCCGACTCGTACTCGCTCGACGTCGATTACCGCAGCATTCCCGTGGACGAAGCCTACGCGCGCGCGAGGGCCTACGCGCGCAAAGCGCTCGAGCTCGATGAATCGGTCCCCTCGGCGCACGCGTCCCTCGCCTGGACGCTGTTCGTGTACGACTGGGACTGGGAAGGGGCGGAGCGAGAGTTCCGACGTGCGATCGAGCTCAATCCGCGCTACGCCAGCGCGCATCAGTGGTACGCATTTCTGTTGGCATCTCGCGGCGAGCACGATGCCGCCCTGAACGAAGGGCTGACTGCGCTCGAGCTCGAGCCGGGGTCCGTTTCCGCCCGGCGCGGGGTTGCGTGGCTCAGCTACTACGCGCGTCGCTACGACTTGGCGCGCGACCACATGTCCCGCGCCATCGAGATGAATCCGCTCGCCACCGAGAGCTATCGCATTCTGGCGACGACGCTAGCGCTGCAGGGCGAGCTCGCTGAAGCCGAGCGCATGCTGCGGGATGCAATGACGCTACCGGCCGCGGGCGCATACACGAAGGCGACATTAGGGTGGGTGCGGGCGCGCGCCGGAAAGCGAGCGGAGGCCGAGGCGCTGTTGCACGAACTCGAGGCGGCCGCGCAGGAGGGATACGTCTCGCCGGTGGCCTTCGCCATCGTGCATATCGGTCTCAACAACATCGACCAGGCGCTCGACTGGGCGGAGCGCGCGTATGAAGAGCGCCGCGGCTGGCTCGCTTATCTGAAGGTGAATCCGATGCTCGATCCGCTGCGGGGATCGCCGCGGTTCGAGGCGCTGGTGCGAAGAATGAGGCTGTAGGACCTACCCTTTTAAGGCGGGGGCGCCGTCGAGGAATTTTTCGACGGTGTCGTTGCCGAGACTGGGCCGGAGATGCTCCATCACAATCCGGCCCAGCCGCGGCACGTCTTCCTTGCGAAACCCGGCGGCCGACAGGCCCGCCATCAGCGCCGCGGGGCCGGCGACGCCGATGATCTCGCCTGTGCGCGCGCCACTCATCAATGCCCGTCCCATGTAACTCTCATGGTTGGGAACGGCGGCGCGCACCTTCTCGAACGTCTCCTTATCCACGGTCATGCGCAGCGCCATCAAAATGGCGCCCACGCCCTTCTCGGCTTGCCCCGGTTCGACTTCGAGATTTGCGACGACCTGCTCTACTAGATCCATGGGCGAAAAAGTATCATTGCCCCACGGTGAAGTCTATTTTTTTGAGGACCGTTCCAGCCGCATCTCTGATCTCTACGTGCCATGCACCCTTTGCGTCCGCCGGAATTGTTTTGCGGCTCCAGCTCCTCCACGGTGAACCACCGATCGTCAACGCGACGTCGCCGACCTGGTCGTTGCCGTGAAACCAAACGTGATGGAGTGTCTGCCCGTTCGCCCCCGTCACGCGCATCCACAACACAACCGAGCCTACACTGTCTGAAAACGTGGTACCGCTGTCCTGCGGCACGCGATCCTGTATGTTGCGGGCCAGGACAGCCTCGACCTTGACGTCACTTGGCGCCGCGGGCTGTGCAGCGGGTGCCGGCGCCGCTGCGGGTGCGGGTGCGGGCGCGGGTGCGGGTGCGGGCGCGGGTGCGGGTGCGGGCGCGGGTCGAGGTGCGGGCGCGGGTGCGGGCGCGGGTGCGGGCGCGGGCGCGGGCGCGGGTCGAGGTGCGGACTTACTCGTATCCTGTGCGGCGAGACTTCCGATTCCACCGACCATCAACAGCAGCGCGGGTAGTAGCTTCATGAGGGACCTCCCGTGTCGAGGTTGATATGCTGTGCCGTTCGACGGCTGCGCCGTTCCAGCCAGGTGCCCAGCACGGCCGCCAGCAGGCAGCCAAACAACGTTCCCGCCATCTGGAATCCCAGCTGATACTCGAGCTGGATCCAGTGGCATTTGGGCGCAAAGATCGGCCCGACCAGCCTGCCACACTTGTTCTGGCTAAACGCAAAGCCCCAGCTCGCGCCGAGGCCAAATATCAGCGGCAGCAACGCAATGAAGAAGTGACGCAGCGCGATTTTCATGGCTAGCGCCCTCGCTCGATCTTCCAGCGATCCACGACCTGGTCCTGTTCGACTACGACGTATTCGTCGAAATGCGCTTCAGTCAGACAGGAGTGATTGGGAATGATCTCGATGTATTCGCCGACCTTGAACTTTCCCTCGATCGCGGCGGGCGCGGCCGCACGGATCAAGCCATGTTCCTGCGAGACGGACGCGACTGTCAGCTCCGGATGACCCTTCACCTCACCGAACACCGGATCGAGACCGAGGTGAGTGGGGCCGAGATCCTTCGAGAGCGACAGCGCGCCGGCGTCCGCGACGAAATGGGAAGCCCCCGGTTGATGGGACACGACGGTGGCCAACACTGAGACGGCCACGTCACTCGGCTCGCAGCATCCAATCAAGACCATTGTACGATCGTAGAAGATGTAGTTCCCCGGCCGGGCTTCTGTGACGCCCGTCAAGTCTTTTACGGCCGCCATCGCGGGCGTCGAGCCCACACTGACCCCGCGCACCGGTAATCCGTCCTTCCGCAGCAGATCCGCAAACCACACCATGACTTGTCGCTCCTGTTCGGCGATCTGCGCGGCCTCCGTCTTGTTGCGGGTCCGGTAGGCATGACCCGAGTGACTCAGAACGCCGTCAAAGACGATCCCGCGTTCGCGCCCCAGCTCGCGCGCGACCTCGAGTGCGTACCGCGAAGAGGGGTCGACGCCGGCGCGGTGATAGCCGCAGTCGACTTTGAGCCAGACGTGCAGGCCCCCCCCAGTTTCCGCGAGAGCTTTCGCTGTCTCGAGGTCGTCGAGGACGACGCGCAGCGTCGCGCCGCCCTCGGCAATTCGCCGGACGTGCGGGATGTGTGTCGGATCGAGGGGGAATGCCCACGTCAGGTCCGTGAACCCGCCCCGGGTAAACGCCTGCGCTTCGAATAAGGTCGACACCGTAATGCCTCGCGCGCCCAGCGCGAGTTGCCGGCGTCCCAGCTCGAGGCACTTGTGCGTCTTGATGTGCGGGCGGAGGGACACACCAAGCCGGCGCGAGCGCGCGGCCATCTGCGTCAGATTGCGCTCCATCACGTCACGATAGAGCAACAGCGCCGGGGTCTCAATGTCCCACATCTTGGCGGGTGTGGACACGTCAGGGAATCAGAACGATCGAGCCCGTGGTTTTGCGACTCTCGAGATCTCGATGGGCCTGCGCCGCTGCCGCGAGCGGATACTGCTTGCTGATCTCGATCTTCACCTTGCCCGATCGTACCACGTCGAACAGCGCTGCGGCGCGCGACTCGAGCTCTTCGCGGCTCGCAATGTAGGTCACCAGCGTCGGGCGCGTGACGTAGAGCGACCCTTTCGTCGCGAGAACGCCAATTGTCACGGGCGGCACGGGCCCCGACGCGTTGCCAAAGGAGACCATCAGCCCACGGGGCCGGAGGCAATCGAGTGAGCCCTCCCACGTGCTTTTGCCGACGGAATCGTACACGACGGGAACTTTCTTGCCGTCCGTCAGTGCCAGCACGCGCTCCACGAAGTTTTCCTTGCAGTAGTTGATCATGTGCGTCGCGCCGTGCGCTTGTGCGAGCGCGCATTTCTCGTCCGACCCTGCGGTGCCGATCGTCATCGCGCCGATCGCCTTGAGCCATTGCACCGCGATCAGGCCGACGCCGCCGGCCGCGGCGTGCCACAACACCGTCTCGCCCTTCTGTACCACGCGAGTCGAGAAAATGAGGTACTGCACAGTGAGCCCCTTCAACATCATCGCGGCGGCCTGTGCGTCGCTTACGCCCGGCGGAATCTTTACGAGCCGGTCCGCAGGAGCGACGCGCATTTCGGAGTAGGAACCGGCCAGCGATGTGTAGGCGACGCGGTCGCCGACTTTTAAGTCGCGCACGCCAGGCCCTACCGCCTCGACTACGCCCGCGCCTTCATTGCCAGCGATGGCGGGGAGCTTCACGGGATAGAGCCCCGAGCGCTGATAGGTGTCGACAAAGTTCACGCCAATCGCGGTATGGCGGAGGCGCACCTGTCCAGAACCCGGCTCGCCGACTGGCACGTCGGCTAGCTCCAGCACTTCGGGACCGCCGTTCGACCGAAACTGGATCGCGTTGGCCATCGTCAGCCCAGCTTCGCCTGGTGACGGGCCGACCACTCGAGCGCGGCAAGCAGAACGAGGGATCCCCACGCGTACACGCTTGCCTGGAGTAGGGCGAGACGCAGGGATCGAGGTCCGATGGTCAGGAAGCCCGATGTAGCGACGGCCGCGAGCATCAGAGCCGTGCCGCGGGCACGTCCGAAATGCGATGTGTTCCGCAGTACCGCGGCCCAGCCCGGGAACGCGAGGACGTAGTAATGGATCCACGCAATTGGCGTCGCGAGCACGGAGGCGAGTAGTACCGCGCCAAGACTGGACAGAGCGTCCCAGCTCCGTGTGCCGGCACTGACCAGCATGACTGCGGCGCAGAGCGCGGCCAACCCCAATGCCAGCGTCGGTGCTCCTCCCATCCGGAGCACGAGCGCGCGCAACGATTGGTCGTTGATGGAGAGTTGCCAACGATCCTGAGCGAGGCTCGACTGGAGCCAGTCCGCGGCATTGCTCAGCGCCCCCCCCCCCGAGGCGCCGTAAGGCGCGAGCGCAAGAAGCGTCCCGCCCGCGGCAACCGCGGTCGCGATGGCGAAACCGCGCCACCGGCGTTGCATCGCGAGATACAGGATCAAGAGGGCAGGAAAGGCCTTGATTGCCGCGGCGAGTCCGAGCCACAGTCCGGCCCGGCGTTCCCGGGCGTCTTCGAGGTCCGCGGCCGCAGCTACGACAAGCAGGAGCAGAATCGTATTGACGTTGCGATGCTCAAAGTTCGTCTGAATCGGCACGGCGGTCGCGGCGAACGCGAGCGCGGCCGTTCGCCAGCCACCCCAGCGGCGCACGAGCACCATGGCGATGGCGAGGCAGGCTACGCTGATTGCACTCCAAACCGCGGTCGCCACGGGAAGACTGACGCGTGCGAGCAGCCCAAGCGGCGCCAGACCGAGCGCCGCGAACGGCGGCCATGGTGTACCCTGACTGGACAGCGCGGGACGGTACAGAGGAATGCCGTCGAGCCACCGCTGGCTGAGCTGGATTTCGGGGACGATGTCGCCGCCAATGTGACGCCGGATCACGATCACGACGGCGGCGTACAGAGCGACGGAGACGCCGACGATCCATCGTTCGCGCGGGGTAAGTGGTGGCGGCCTGATCAGTCGAGACCGGCGAACGCCCTATTCATCGATCCGGCGACCCGTAACCTCGATGCGACGCATGCGCTCGATCCGGCCCGTCCCACCCACGAACGACGACGTTAGCCAGCTCGTGAGGCTCACGATGATGGCGCCGAGCGTCGCGGACCCGAGGCTCGCCACATGGAAGCCGGGGACGAGCCAGGCGACGAGGGCCAGCGAGATGCCGTTCACGATCAGGATGAACAGTCCCAGCGTGAGGATCGTCAACGGCAGCGTCAAGATGATAAGGATTGGCCGGATCACGGCGTTGACGAGGCCCAGCAGGAATGCGGACAGGATGAGCGCGCCTGTACTGGTGAACCAGATGCCGGGAAGCAGTTGATCTGCCACCCAGAGCCCGAACGCAGTGATGACGAGCCGAACGAGAAAGCCTCTCATGGCGCGGAAGATAATCGCGGGGGCGCGCCCGCGCGCCCGGCGACGAATCGGGCCGTCATCCCGGGACGCGCCTGCACGCCCAGTTTCGCGTCGAACAGGATCGCCCCGCTGACCGAGTCGCGGCGGGCGGAAGCCCAGGCAAGCGACAGTCCGGCGAAGGGGCCGAGATCCGCGGGCCAGCCAGTCACGATCGCCTGCTCGGGCTGGCCGAACCAGCTCGCGCTGACGGTGTCGGCATGCGGCGCGCGAAACACGATCTTGCCGCGAAACACACACTCGCGACCCACGAGCACGGTCGTCGTGTCCAAGACGATATCGCTCAGCCTGAAGCGATCGCCCATCTGCGGTGCATCCGGGAATGTGACCGTGTCACCGCGCGCGACGACCCAATGGCCCGCGTAGGGAAGCGAGTAGCGTTGCAGCCTGGAGAACTGATGGCCAGAGCAGGGATTTCCCGGACCGCACGCGCTCAGTGCCAGGACCACGCACCAGAGAATGATCATTGAACAATGTTCAACGATCATTGATCATTGTTCATTGATCGGTCGTATCTCTTGCCACCGCGTTCGTCTGCTCGATCCCTGCGCTCGTCGAGTCGCCGACTCGCATCGCCTTTCCGACGCCGCGGGCTCCCGGGATCCGCGACTGGGCCAGAATGCTGTCGCGCTGGCGCTCGGTGAGCGTGTCCCGATTGACCCCATTGACCGTCTGGGCACTCGGTTTGTCCGAGTCCTCGCCGCCGCCACATGCGGCTATGATCGCAACCAGCACGGGCACGAGCACCTTCATATCTTGGCTCCGTATTGTGCGGTCCTGACAACTTTGCGTCCGTGCCCTACACTTGCAACTTCTCAACCGGAGCAGTCGAGATGAGCCAGCGCGTTCTCTTCGTTCTCTTGCTCGGCACGGCCTGCCGCCCGGTCGCTGACCGGCTGGCGCACGGCACCTGGGTCGACCTCACCTATTCCTTCGATTCCACCACCATCTACTGGCCGACCGCGGAGCCCTTCCGGCTCACCGTCGTCTCGGCGCAGCGTACACCGGGTGGCTACTACTACGCGGCCAATAACTTCACGGCTGCCGAGCACGGTGGTACGCATCTCGATGCGCCCGTGCATTTCGTCGAGGGGAGACACACGACCGACCAGATTCCCATCGAACAGCTGATGGGACCAGCGATCGTGGTCGACGTTTCCCATCAGGCGGATTCGAGCCCCGACTACCGCGTCACCGCGGCAGACTTCGAGCGCTGGGAGTCCGCCCACGGAGCGATCCCCGCCGGAGCCATCGTCCTCATCAGAACCGGATGGGGCAGTCGTTGGCCTGACCGCGCGCGCTACCTCGGCACGACCAAGACGGGCACCGCGGCTGTTCCGGAGCTGCACTTTCCCGGCATCCACCTCGATGGCGCGCGCATACTCGTCCGGCGCAAAGTCAAAGCGGTTGGAGTCGACACGCCGAGCCTCGACGACGGCCAATCAAAGACGTTTGGCGTCCATCGTCGCTTGTTCGCCTCGAACGTTCCCGGATTCGAAAACGTCGCGAATCTGGATCGGCTTCCTGCAACGGGCGCGTTCGTCATCGCGCTGCCGATGAAGATCAAGGGTGGCAGCGGCGGCCCGTTGCGAATCGTGGCGCTGCTTCCTTAAGCCGGCAGCCCTTTGCGCAGGACGTCTTCCATGACGTCGGCGAAGCGATCGATCTCCGCCAGCGTCGTGTAGACGTTCGGCGTGATGCGCAGGCAGTTGAACTCGGGATGGGCGATTGGCGTGACGATGATGCGATGCCGGTCGAACAGTAGACTCGCGACTTTGCCGACGTCGAGTTGTGCGGGTGTAAATGACGCCAGCCCGCAGGACTGAGCCGGATCGTAGGGCGTCAGAAGCTTCACGCCCGGCAGGCGCTCCAGCCGTTTGGCCCAGCGATCGCGCAAGAAGCGCAGCCGGGCCGCTTTCCTTTCCGGGCCGATCCCGTCCAGAAAGTCGAGCGCCTCCGCAATCGCGTTGTGATTGGCGGCCGGGTGCGTGCCGATCTCCTCGAACTTGCGGATGTTCTCGTTCATTTCCGGCGGCGCCGCCATCATCGGCCAGATCTTGCCGATCTTTGCGCGTCGCACGTACAGGAAACCGGTCCCGATTGGCGCGGTCAGCCACTTGTGCAGGCTGGTGCCGTAATAATCGCAGTCGAGTTGGTCGCGGGTGAACGGGAAATGCGCGTAGGCGTGCGCGCCGTCCACGATCACTTCAATCCCGCGGCCGCGAGCCATCTGACAAATCCGTTTTATCGGAAAGATCTGGCCCGTGAGATTGGTGATGTGACAGACGTGGATGACCTTCGTGCGCGGCGTGATCGCCTCTTCAAAGCGGCGCGCGAGGTCGTCCTGCGAAGGGGGCGGCACGGGGAAGGTGATCTGTTTGAGGACGATGCCGTCCCGGCGCTCCCGCTGTTTCCACGTCGTGATCATGCGCGGGTAGTCCTGCGTGGTCGTCAGGACTTCGTCGCCACGTTCGAGCGGCATACCGAGCTGCACGATCTCGAGCGCCTCACTCGCGTTGCGCGTGATCGCCATTTCCTCGGGATCGCAGCCGAAATTGCCGGCGAGCCGGCGCCGCACCGTCTCGATCTCCGGTTCGATCCACGCCCACATCGTGATCGCCGGCGCCTGATTCGAGACTGCGAGGTAGCGCTGCAACGCCGCGTACACGACTCGCGGACTGGGCGCGACGCCGCCGTTGTTGAGGTTGATCATGCCGCGGTCGATGTCGAACGCCGCCTGGATTTCGCGCCAGAAGTCTTCGTCTTGAGCGACATCGGCGGCGGAGCGGCCATCGACGCCGTGAAGCGTCGGCAGAATGCGCGACAGCGCGTCGTTGCGAAGCGCGGGGAGCGTAGCGCCCGCGGCGAAGAGGGAGCTGAGAAAACGGCGACGGGTGGGCATCAGGGGCCTCGCGGGATTCGACGGAGCAGAACGGTGTACGCGAACGCATTGACGAGGAGCACGAACGTGCCGAGCAGTGCTTGTGCGCGCGGCGTCAGGCCGGACGGGTACATCGTGGGCAGGAGATAATGCTCGATGAACCCGCCGCTATAGCCCTGCTGTCCGGCCTTCGCACGCAGTGCGTTTTCCAGGGGTGTGAGCGGACAAATCCAGCCACGGTACTCGATGAGTACACCCCAGATCGCGCACGGTACGTGGACGGCGGCGACCCATCTCCAACGCCACGCGAGAAATCCGCCGAGCACGACGAAGAGGATGAACAGCGCATGGATGGAGATGACGGCGTTCGCGAGTAACCGGTAGAGCACGCGTAGGTAATACGGCAAAACCCCCTGCCCGGCCAGAGCCGGACAGGGGGCTTTACCAAACCGTCAGCCGTCTATAAGCGGGCGAATGTCGTGACCGGCAGGAACAGCCCTTCGACGGCCTTTTGGAATGCCTCGAACGCGTCGAAGAGGTGACCGAGCGCTGCGAGCTCGGCGGCCGTCAGCGCTTGCCCGCCCGCGTCCTTCCACTGCGTTGCGGGATTGGTCGGGTCACCGCTTATGGAAGCCACCGGGTGGCCATCCTGGTTGACAGTGACGTCGACCAGTGCGCTGCCGGTGCTCGTGTTGATCGTGATGCGGCCCACCGCCTGAATCGTCAAGCCGTTCTGAATGAGCCGGAAATCGGCGTTGATCACGATGTTCGGATTGTTGACCGCCACCGACTCGTTCATGATCAAGGTGATCGCTGGATTGTTCAGCGCAAACACCGCGTGCGCGGTCGCATTGTTCACGTCGATCGTGAGCGTCTGATCGAACGTCAACGTCTTGTTGTCGGCGCCAGTGAGCCCGTTCGAAATTGAGCCGCTCGCCGCCGCCGTTGCCGACATCTGGCCGGTCGGTTGCAGCGAGATCGTGTAATCGATGTACGTCGGCGTACCACCGGGGCCTTTGACCAGGACCTGGACCTGCAGCTTGCTCGCCGTGCTCTGATCGAGAATGTCCAGCGTCCCGATCTGCGCGACCGGCTCGATGACCTGATCGTTCAGACCGACGGCGTAGAGAATGAACCGAACACCGGTGAGACCGGTAACGGTCGTGCCCAGCCACCGGTACTGGTGGAGCGTGGTGTCCCACTCGTAGACGCGCCCGTATAAGGAGTCGGGGATGACGCGACCCTGGGCCGCAGCGACGCTGAGGTTAGGCAGTTGCGCCTGCATGCTGCGGGCCTGCAGGAGGCCAGGCAGGAACATCCGCGCGCCGCTCAGTTGGAGCTGCGGGCGCACCGTCGCGAGCAACGAGGCGACCGGACCGATCGCCGGCGCCTTAGCTGCGCTGAGGTTCAACGTGGCGGTGCTGAAGCTGCGCGCGACCTGCGTGTTCACCGCCGAGTCGACCGACGCCAGGTTCGCCGACAGCGCGACCGGATCCTTGAAGTGGACGGGGGTCAGCGACTCTTTACACGCCGCCGCCGCCGCCGCCGCCAAGCCGAGCAGGATTCCGGCACGAAGGAGCAACCGCATACTGCCTCCTGACAAGTGAGGTGAGGAAGAGCTCAGAATTCTGCACGCGCGCCGAGCGGGGTCGCTGTGACCCGTGGCACGCCGAGTGAGGTTAGACGATTACGCCACCACCGAGCAGCCGCTCGTCCGCGTCATACAGGACGCCCGACTGCCCCGGCGCAATCGCCCGAACCGGCTCAGCGAGCTGGAGCGCGATGCGGCCGTCGGCTTTCGCAGCAATCGTGCCGGGCACCGCGCGCGCCCGATAGCGGCATTGCACCCACACCGGATCACCGGGACCGAGTGGCTCGGCGAGCCAGTTGACCTCCTCCAGGGACAGGGCGTGTCCGAACAACTCCGCGCCGCGGCCCACGACGACCTCGCGCGTCGCGGGACGGATCGCGACGACGTACATCGGTTCGTCGAATCCGCCGGGCAAGCCCTTCCGTTGACCGACCGTGTAGCGCGCGAATCCACCGTGTGCACCGACGACATCTCCACTCGTCGTGACGAATGCTCCCGGTGAGAGGGCCGGCGCATCGGCGGGAAGACGCTGCTCGAGCACCGATACGTAATCGTCATCGGGCACGAAACAGATTTCGACCGACTCGGCCTTCTCGGCGGTGATGAGCCCGAGTCTTCGCGCCACGGCGCGTGTCTCCGCTTTCGTCAACTCACCGACCGGGGTGAGCATGCGCCTTACGACCGCGCGATCGATGCCCCACAGGAAATAGGATTGGTCCTTCCGCCGGTCGAGCCCGCGGAACAGCGCACCATCGCGCGCCACGGCGTAGTGCCCCGTGGCGATCGCGTCGCAGTCGAGCGCGTCGGCGTGATAAAGAAAATCGCGGAACTTGGTGAACGAATTGCAGCGCACGCACGGAATCGGCGTGCGCCCGCGCGCATACTCGGCGACGAAGTTCTCGATCACATCGTGCCCGAAGCGGTCCTCGAGATTGAGGACGTAGTGCGGAATCCCGAGCTTGTGCGCGACGAGCTTCGCATCGGTGATCGAATCGAGGGAGCAGCACGGACGATCGGGAACACTGTCGCCGTAACAGAACAGCTTCATCGTCGCGCCGATCACGTCGTGACCCTGCCCGACGAGCAACGCAGCGGCGACGGAGCTATCCACGCCGCCGGACATCGCGACGAGCACTCTCATCGGTGCAGGACCGTTGCCAGCGACCGCACCTTCTCGACGATGCGCGGGAGCGCGGCGGCGACTGCGTCAACGTCGTCGCTGGTGCTGTCCTTCCCGAACGAGAAGCGCAGAGCGGCCACGCCCAGGTCGCGCGGCACACCCATCGCGGTCAGCACGTGCGAGGGTTCGACGGCGCCGGTGCTGCAGGCGGAGCCTGACGAGCAGGCGATTCCGGCGAGATCGAGATGCATCAGGAGCGCTTCACTGTCCGTCCCGGGGATCGAGACGTTGGAGATGTGCGGCGCACGCTCGCCCTGCCAGCCGTTGATCACCGCATCCGGCACGATCGCCAGGACCCGGCGTTCCAGCGCGTCGCGCAACTCCCGCAACCGCGGCGCGAGCGCCTGTTGCTCCTGTGCCGCAAGCTTCGCGGCGGTGCCGAGACCCACGACGCCCGGCACGTTCTCCGTTCCGGGTCGAATGCCGAACTGCTGGCCGCCGCCGTGAATGATCGCCTCGACCGCCTTGCGGTCGCGCACGATCAACGCACCGATGCCCTTGGGGGCGCCGATCTTGTGGCCGGAGATGGTGAGGAGTGTGCAGTTGACGTCGCCGAGCGATACCGGAAGCTTGCCAAAAGCCTGGACCGCATCGGAGTGGAACAACACGCCCGCATCACAACATCGGGTGGCCAGGTCGGCCACCGGCTGCACCGTCCCCACCTCGTTGTTCACCCACATCACACTGACCAGCGCGACGCCCTCTGCCAGGACGGCGTCGAGCGCCGCGCTGTCGACCACGCCCGAAGCAGAGACGGGCAGAACGACTTCTTCGCCACCCAGGTGCTTCACCGCATGCGCGGCAGCGAGCACTGCCTTGTGCTCGGCGGCGGAGACGACAACCCGGAATGGGCCGTCCCGATCCCGAGCGGCGAGCGCCGCGCCGATAATCGCGAGATTGTCCGCTTCCGTGCCGCCCGACGTAAACACGACCTGATTCGGCTCGGCGCCGACGGCGTCGGCGATCGCGCGCTTCGCCTGCTCGACACCGGCGCGCGCGGCGCGCCCGAATCGGTGCGCCGAGGAGGGATTGCCGAAGGCTTCCTTCCCGAGGTAGGGAAGCATTGCCTCCAACACCTCCGGCCGCACCGGCGTCGTGGCGGCGTTGTCCAGATAAGTGAGGCGCTTGGTCATGGAGTTTGCAATTTAATGACACCCTGAAGGCTCTGCTTAGATGGACTGCACGCCAAGATCGAGCACATCGTCGACCTCCTGAGTCTCGGCGGTATAGAAGGGCTCGCCAAAGCGCCGGCGGATCAGCGATCCGTAGTGCGCGGACTGCACGCGGATCAGCTCGTACAGATCCTGGCCGGTCGGGAACACTTCGCCCGCAGCCTTGGCGCCGTCGAACTGGGACGAGTAACAGCGAATCGCCTCCATCTTTTTATCGAACACATCCGAGATGTCCACGACGAATGTGGGCTTGACCGGGTCCTCTCGATATGCGAGGGCATACAGGAGTTTGTACGGCCGGTGCGCCTCGCCGCCCTTTCCCGGCGCGTACTTCGCGAGCCCGGCGAGATAACAGGCGTCCCGTCCCAACTCCGATGCGACGCGGTGGTCCGGATGCCGGCCGACGGGGAAGGGAAGGATCACGACCTTCGGTTTCGTGCGGCGAATCAATGCGACGACTGCTTCTCGCGACGGTTCATCATTCGCCAGGTGCGCGTCGCGCATGCCAGCGGTGAGCCGGAGTGCGACGCCAAGCGTCTTGGCGGCGCGCTCCGCTTCCGCGGTGCGGGTGGCCGCGTCGCCGCGCGTGCCCATTTCGCCCTGCGTGAGATCGATGATCCCAACGCGGTGCCCGGCGCGCGCGGCTTTCGCCAGCGTGCCACCGCACGTGAGCTCGACATCGTCGCGGTGGGCGGCGATGGCGAGGAGATCGATGTGCTCACTCATACCGGAGCGCCTCAACGGGATCGAGCCGCGCCGCCCGCGCCGCCGGCGCAATCCCAAAGACCAGTCCGACGAGAATGGATGCGACGGTCGCGATGACGGCAGGCACGACCGGAACCGTCGTACTGAAGTCCAGGAGCCGTTTCAACACCTCACCGACGCCCAAGCCCAGCACGATCCCGATGATGCCGCCAAGCAGGGTGAGTGTCGCGGCCTCGACCAGAAATTGCCACAGGACCGCGCGCCGCGTCGCGCCGAGCGCTTTGCGCAAGCCGATCTCGCGCGTCCGGCTCGTCACGGAGACCATCATGATCGCCATCACGCCGATGCCTCCGACCATCAACGCGATGCTGGACAGCACCAGCATCACAAAGAAGAACGCGAACGTCAGGCTGTCGAAGATACTCAGGACCTGGTCGGACGTGAGCAGATCGAAGGTATTCGGGTCACTCACGCGCAGGCCCCGCATCCGTCGCAGCGTCAGCGTGGCGGCATCCATGGCGCGCGTGACGGTGACCTGCGGCTTCGGCTTGACGAGAATGATCAATGAGTTCACCTCGTCGATGAAAAAGCTGCGGCGCGCGGTTTCGAAGGGCATGATCGCCGCGATCTCCGGTGTGCCCGGGACTTCGAAAATGTTCGTGGGTCGCTGCCACACCCCCACGATCCGAAACGGATGCCCGCCGATGCGGACGATGCGGCCGAGCGGATTGACGGCGCCGAACAGCCGGTCGATCGTCCGCTGCTCGACGATCACGATGGGCTCGCCACCGCGCAGCTCGGCCGCGGTGAAGGAACGGCCCGAGGGGATCCCACCGCCCAGAATTTCCATGAACCGGTCATCGGCACCGAAGACGCCGAGGATGCGCGTGTGATTGCCGCCGTACTCGAACCGCTCGAACAGCTGCGTCCAGATCGCGGCATAATGGATCTCGGGAAGCCGGGCGATGGCCTCCGCCTCCTGCGGAACCAGCTTGGGCCGGATGCGCACTTCGCGCGGCACCGCGTCGGGATTCACACCGGTCGTCGAGAAGTAGCGGAGCACACGGAACGTCGTCGGCCCGACGACCTCGAGCGTATTCACGATTTGCTCGCGGAATCCCGCGACGATGGACGCCATCGCCATCACCGTCGCAATCCCGATCACCACGCCCAGCACCGTGAGCGCGGAGCGAAGCTTGTTGGCGCGCAGCTGCTCGAGGGCGATGCGCCAACCCTCGCGAACCGAGTGAAGGGCCATCTATTCCTGGCGGAGGGCCTCGATCGGATCGAGGCGCGAGGCCCGATGGGCCGGATAAACGCCGAACGCCACGCCGACGACGATGCCCAGGAGCAGCGCCAGGCCGATTGACCACGCGGTCACGCGAGCCGGCAACGGGGAAAGGATCTGCACGAGTCCGGCCAGGCCGGCTCCGACCGCGAGCCCCGCGATCCCGCCCAGCAGCGACAGCGTCAGCGCCTCGGCGAAGAACTGGCGGCGGATATCGCGGCGCGCGGCGCCCAACGCCTTGCGAATGCCGATCTCGCGCGTGCGCTCCGTGACGCTCATGAGCATGATGTTCATGATGACGATCCCGCCGACCACGATCCCAATGACGACCACCGCGGGCACCACGGTGAAAATGACGCGCGTGAGCTTCCCCCAGAAAGCGATCAACCCTTCGCCCGTGTCCACGGTGAAGTCGTTATCCGTTCCCGGCCGCAAACGGTGCGCGATACGCATCGCCTCTTCCGCCCGCAACATCGCCGGAGCGACACCCGTTGCCGTCGCCATTTTCACGGAGATCACCATCGTCTGCCGTCGCCCGTACATCGACTCGAAAGTCGTCAACGGCAGCATGACGAACCCATCCCACGACTGGCCCAGGACCGTGCCCTTGCGCGCGATCACGCCCTTCACGATGAGCTGCATGCCGTGCACGCGGATCATCTGTCCGACCGCCGCCGCCGCTTCACCGAACAGCTTTTCGGCGACGTCGTAGCCCAGCACCGCGACGTAGCGCCGCTGTTGCACGTCGATATCCGTGAGCGGCGCGCCCGCGGCAAAGGCGTAGTCCTGCACGAGCACATAGGGTGCCGTCACGCCGAAGATGAAGACGTCGCCCGTCGTGCGATTGCGCCATTGCACGTCGGCCATCGGTGTCGGCCAGCCTGACTGCAGGGCGATCGCCTCCGCGTCGGGCACCGCGCGTGCGATATACGCCACGTCTTCGGGCGCAATGATCGGCCGGCGCTGGATCTGCTTCCACGCCTCGTCGTCGATGAAGCCGACCTGAATGGGATCGCGACGAATCTGAAACGCGTTGACGCCGACGATTGCCCCCGCGAGGCGCTCGCGCACGTAGGCGTTCATGCCCTGAATGACGGCGACGACGGCCACGAGGAATGCGACCGAGACGATGATGCCCAGCAGCGTGAAGAACGAGCGGAGCTTGTGGCTCCAGACCGTTTGCAGGGCGAGACGGAGGGCTTCGAAGAGAGGCATGGCCTTCCAAACTTAAGGCGGCAGGGGCGGGAAGGCCGTGCCGCCTTTGCCGCCATTGCCGCCCCTATTCGTACCGCAGCGCTTCCACTGGATCGAGTCGCGCAGCTTTACTCGCGGGATAAATGCCGAACAGCAACCCCGTGACGGCCGCAGCGGTCAGCGCGACGACGATCGAGCCGATCGGCACGTAGGCGGGCACCGGCGTGAAGCTGTGCAGCAAGATCGCGATCAGCCAACCGAACACCATGCCGACGAAGCCGCCGACGAGCGTCAGGGTCGCCGCCTCGACGAGGAATTGCCACATGACTTCGCGCCGCGTCGCTCCCAGGGCCTTGCGGACGCCAATCTCGCGCGTGCGCTCCGTGACCGAAATCATCATGATCGCCACGACACCGATGCCACCCACCATCAGGCCCACCATCGACAGCGCGATCATCAGCACGCGCGCGACGAGCGTGAAGCTGTTGATGGCCTGCACGTACACGTCCTGGCTGATGGCGTCGAAGTTGCTTTTTTGGCCGGGACGCAAGCCTCGCATCGTCCGCATGGCCATCGTCACATCGTCAATCGCGCGTTGCAGGGAGACCGAATCCTGCGGCACGACGAACATGCTCATCCATCCGGGCCAGAATTGCAGATCCTTCACGAAGGTGCCGTGCGGAATCATGACTTCCGGGCGATCGGCTTCGCCGAAGAGACGGGGCGGGGGATTGTAGACGCCAACGACGTCATACGGCAGCCCACCGATCCTGATCCGCCGGTTCATCGGGTCGCGCTGCCCAAACAGGTTCTCGGCGAGCTTGTCGTTCACGACCGCGACATGGCTGTTCGCCGCATCCTCGAGGTAGGTAAAGGAACGACCGGGATTGATCTGGCCGCCTTCGATCTTCGGCCAATCGGCGTTGCGACCGCGGATGCCGATTGTCGAGAGGCGGTGGCCCTCGAAGTCGATGTCGGCCCTCGTGAATTCGTCCACGACGACGAACGCAATCGTCGGGAGTTGGGCCAGACGATTGGCTTCTTCCATCGTGATCGGCGGCCGCCGGCGCCATGGATTGGGATCTTCCGGGTCCTGGTCGTTCTGCCCGCCCCAGTAGCGCCCGACCCAGAACGTTTTCGGGCCGAGCGACGACAGCATGTCCGAGATGCCCTTGTTGAACCCGCTGATCAGGGCACCGATGACCATGACGACCGTGACACCGATCGCGACGCCCAGAATCGTGAGCGCGGCGCGCATCTTGTGCGCGCGCAGCGACGTGAGCGCGATCCCGACGCCTTCGAACAATGCGGTCACGGGTTACTCCTGACGCAGCGCGGCGATGGGATCGAGCCGCGCGGCTCGGGTGGCGGGATAGACGCCGGCGACGACGCCGACGCCCGCGCCCATGATGACACCGAGGATGACGGACGTGGGCGACACGCTCGCCGGCAGCGGCGAGATCGCGTTGATCAACACGGTCAGACCAATGCCGGCAACGATACCGAAGGCCGCGCCGACCGCGGCGATCGCCGTCGACTCTGCGAGAAACTGCCGCAGCACGTCGCGGCGGCGCGCACCGAGCGATTTTCGCAGGCCGATCTCCCGCGTCCGCTCCGCCACGGCCATGAGCATGATGTTCATGATCACGATCCCGCCGATGACCAGCGAGACGATCACGATCCCGGGCATGACGATCATGAGGATGCGGCTGATCCCCGCCCAGAAGCGCTGGATGCCTTCCGATGTGTCCAGCACGAAGTTGTCGTCCTGTCGCGGACGCAGGTGGCGGCGGCTGCGCATGATGCCTTCCGCCTGCGACATCGCTTCCCGCATCTCGGGGTCCGAGCGCGCCTTCACGAGGAAGGCATCGAGAATCCCGGGGGGATTCACGAGGTTCTGGGCCGGCGAGAGTGCGGGCACGACGACAAAACGATCGAGCGGGAATCCCATTAAGCTGCCCTGCTTCTCGACGACGCCGATCACGCGATAGGGTACGCCGCCGATGCGTACGTTGCGACCCAACGGGGGGCGATCGACGAACAGGCGTTGCGCCACGGCGTCACCCAGCACTGCCACCGGCACCCCCGACCGATTCTCCTGGCCCGTGAAGGCTCGGCCGACCGCGATGCGCAGATTCTTGATTTCGAAGTAGCGCTCACTCGCCGCCGTGAGGTCGATGTCTCGCGCCTCTTTGTTGGCGAACGAGACCGTGACGTTATCGCTCGACTGCCACGCGGTGATCACGGGAACCGTCAGGCCTTCGTTGATCGCCTCGGCGTCACTAAAACGGATGCGCGGGCGCCGCCTCCAGGACCGCCACACCGAGTCCGGGACGTTCGGCACGAACATGGGCTGGCGCCGCAATTGAAAGGTGTTCACGCCGTAGAGCGTCTGCGCGAACTTCTCGGTCATGTACCGGTTGACGCCGTTGGCGATCGACCAGGCGCCGATCAACGACGCGACGCCGATGAAGACCCCGAGGAGGGAGAATCCGCTCTTCAGCTTCTGCGCGCGAATCGTTTGGAGGGCGAGACGCAGTGCTTCGAAAATCGGCACTTAGGCGGCCTTCAGCTGATCGGTGGCGACGAGGCCGTCCCGCAGCGTGATGACGCGGGCGGCGTGCGCGGCGATGTCCTGTTCGTGCGTCACCATCACGACCGTCTGACCCTGGCGGTGCAGCTCCGCGAACACGCCCATGATTTCCGAGCTGGTCGTGGAATCGAGATTGCCGGTGGGCTCATCGGCGAGTAGGATGCTGGGCTCGTTCACGAGAGCGCGCGCGATCGCGACGCGCTGCCGTTGACCGCCCGACAGCTCGTTCGGCTTGTGATCCATGCGATCGGCGAGGCCGACCCGCTCCAGGGCCCGCGCCGCCTGCGCGCGGCGGCTCCGCGCGGAGAGACCGGCGTAGATCAGCGGCAGCTCCACGTTGTGCAGCGCGTCGGCGCGGGGCAGCAAGTTGAACGTCTGAAAGACGAACCCGATTTCCTTGTTGCGAATGCGCGCCAGCTCGTCGTCCTCGAGGTCACTCACTTTCTGGCCGTTGAGCCAGTACTCGCCGCTCGTGGGCGTGTCGAGGCAGCCGACGAGGTTCATCAACGTCGACTTGCCGGAGCCCGAAGGCCCCATGACCGCCACATACTCGTTCTTGCGGATCTGCACGCTCACACCGCGGAGCGCGCGCACGAGCTCGGAGCCCATGTCGTATTCACGCGTCAGCTTGTGGGCCAGGATGATGACGTCGGGGAGCGGCGTGTCCCCGGTGCGGAACTGCCGCACGGTGCTCACGAGCGTTTCGCCTTCGCCGTGTCGCTCGATTCCCGGCTGGGACGCACGCGTGCGCCTTCCTTGAGATCGCGCACCGCCTGGTACGGGCCGGCGACGATGGTGTCACCCTGATGGACTCCATTTACCACTTCGAAGTGCTCTTCGCCGGCGATCCCGACCTTCACGGGCCGGAACGTCGCAACGCCGTTGTGCACGATGAAGACACCTTCCGACTCCTTCTTCTTCGTTCGCTTTGATGTGTCTGCTGGTGTCGCTGCTTCGGCCGCCGGCGGGGAAGTCGATGCTGATCGCTGCTCCGTCGACACCGGCGTGTTCTCGCGCACCGTGAGCGCGATGATCGGAATCGCGAGCGCCTGCTTGCGAGTGTCCGTCACGATACGCGCGGTAGCGGAAAGATCCGGCCTGACCTCGGAGGGGGGATTGGCGAGCGTGATCTCGACCTGATAGTCGACTGCGCGGTCGTTCTGCCCGGTTGCGGCCGATGCCGCCGTCAGGATCGCGCTGTTGGACACCTTGGTGACTCGACCGACAAACGTCGTGTCGGGGAAGGCGTCGATCGTGACGTCCACCGAATCCCCCAAGTGCAGCCGTACCACGTCAGTCTCGTCGACTTGCACCTTCACCTGGATCACCGACAGGTCGGAGATCGTGAGCAACAGGCCGGTCTCGCGCGAGAACGTGCCGGGTACCGCGACTTCGCCTTCCTCGACGGCGAGTCGAGTGACGCGTCCCGCCATCGGCGCGACGAGATGCGTCTTGGCCATCTGGTCACGCGCCTCTTGCAACCCGGCGCGCGACTGATCGACGAGATGTTGCGACGCCGTCAAATTCGCGTCGGCGACGTCGAAGGCCGTCTGCGCCTGCTCCATCTGCTCGGGCGAAATCAGGTTGGGGTTTTGCTCGCGCAGCTCTTTGGTGCGCTGGAGCGCGCGCTGCGACTGATCGCGCGTGGCGCGCGCCTGGACGGCGCCGGCCTGCGCCGACGACATCGCGGCGCTGGCGCGCTGGAGATTCGCCTCGTACACCGTCGGGTCGATCTGCAGCAGGAACTGACCCTTCTGTACGACGTCGCCCTCGCGCACCGCGATGCGAGTGATCCGGCCCGTGATGTCGGCGCTGACGTCCACCTTCTTCTTGGGCTGGATCTTTCCGCTGGCGGTGACGGCGGCGACGAGATCGCGGCGTCCGACGGTCTCGAACCGCACTTCGACGCCCTTTTCGCGCTTGGCGCTGGCACTGACGATCACCAGCAGGACGAGGAGTACGGCCCCGCCGCCACCCAACAGCACCTTGTTCCGCTTGGACATGTCGACTCGATCCTCTCGGTTATCGCAAGCTGCGGCCGACCGCGGCTTCGAGCGCGGCCAAGGCCTTGTGGTAGTCGTACGTCGCGTTCACGTAGTCGCTTTCCGCGCGCAGCGCCGCGACTTGCGCATCCAACAGCTCGAAAAACGTGCCCGACCCCACGCGGTAGCGCTCCGTGGCGAGCTGCAGCTGCTCGCGGGCGGCGGCGCGGTTCGTGTCCTGCAACCACACGGTCCGGAACGCCGTCTGCAGCGTGAGGAACGCCTGGCTCACTTCGGTGTGCACACCCAGACCGCGTGCCCGCGCCTGCTCGTCGAGATTGTTGCGCTGAGTCCGTGTCTGTGAGACACGCAGCTCCTGCGCAAAGTTTGTAAAGATCGGCAAGGTCACGGTCAGCCGCGCCTGGAAGGGCTGCTGCGTGAAACGGAACGGAAAGACGGAGTTGCGTGAGACCAGCGTCTGCTCGTAGCTCGAGCCCCATTGATAGATGCTGCAGTCCAAAGCAGGTAGCCCTGCATTGAGTCGGATCTGATTTGTCTCGTTACACGCCGTCAGCTGCTGCTGAAGCTGTAACTGCTCGTTGCGCCGAATCGCATCAATGTTGGTGAATTGCTGGGTGAATCCCGACCACCCCGCGGAGACGGAGACCGCGGGACCGTAGCTCGCGGTTGCGGCGCGAACACCCCATGATGCCGCGCCCTCGCGCGCCCGCAACGCTTTGAGCGCCGGATTCTGCTGCTCCGCCATCGTCAGCAATTCCCCGAGGTTCCATGTCGGCGCTTCGACCGCGAACGAGTCCGTCAACTGAACGGACGCGACGTCCACCGGTGGTGTCACACCCATCTGCTCGAACAACCGCAGCTTCTCAACGCTCACCTGTGTCTCCGCCCGCAAGAGCCCGACTTCCGCCTGGCCGCGTGCGACCTGCGCTTGGCGGACATCGATCAGCGTCGCCTGGCCCACACTGTAACGCGCCTGCGCGAGCTTCAAGAACTCCTCGTTGCGCTGTAGGGTCTTCTTTGCGAGATCCGCCTGCGCGCGTGCCTGCAGAACGGTGAGGTACTGCTGCTTGACGCTGGTGATGAGCACATTCTGCGCGCCGGCGATGTCCGCGTCAGCGGCGTGCTGTTGCGCCTTGGCGAGCCCCGGCTGCGACAACGTCGTGCCCGAAAGCTGCCAGGAGAGCCCCAGATCATAGAATGAAGAGACGGTGGACACCGACTGGGAGAAGCTCTGTGTCAAAAAGGTCTGCGAGCCCGGCCCCGTATACGACATGCCGCCGGAGGCGGTCAGGGTGGGAATCAGGAGGCTCGAGTAGGCATTGCGCACGCCCCACGCCGCGGGTCCGCCGTTGTTCACGGCCTGGCGGTAGGTGGGGTTGTTATCCCGCGCCACGGCTATGGCGTCCGCGAGTGAAAGCGCAGCGGTGACGGTCGGTTTGGTAGGTGCTGAGGGCTGTTGTGCAGCGAGGGCGGCAGGGCACGCAAGCAGGCCTGCCGCGATCCACACGTATTTCATGGTCGTCCTTGCTAAAAGATATGTCGTGAGGTCGAAGCCCATACGCGCACCTACAGAAGGCGGTTTCGGCCTGCGACAGGAACCTAGTCTGGGGAGCAACGACAGCAAGAGATCAACTGCCGGCGAGTCGCTCCGCGCTCAGACGTCGGGAGGGAATCTCGAGTTTCATGAGCCGACCCGCAGGATCGAGCCAGAGGTGCACGGTTCCGGCGGCGCCGCCGCTCACGGTTATGTGGCGGAGCATGGCGGAGTCATGATTGACGGTGGTCGCGGCCAGTCCGTGATCCTGGATTTGCATGGTCTCGCGCCGCAAGGAGCGGGGCAGGATCGCCGTGACCTCACCGCCTTCGGACGCTGCCATCCAGGCGGCGAAGACATAAAGAGCGAAAACGGAGTCGTCGAGCACGACCGTTCGCGGTCCAATGGGGAATTCGCGCGCGCGCTCCATGGTGCGGGCCACGAACCGGACGGTGAACCGGCCGCGTCCGAGCTCGCCGAGGATGCGCGAGGGCTGCCGTGGATCGGCGACGTCGTACTGCAGAGTCACGGGCATGCTGTCGCTGTTTACTTCGAGAATGGGTGCGAGCACGATGACCGGACGCGCACGATCGTAGCGGATCGTGGTGGCGAGACTCCAGCCGGCGTCGCCGCGCGATAAACGGCCGTGGCTTAACCGGAAGGACTCACGGGCGACTTCCAGCGTATCTACCCGGATGGCGAACACCCCTTCATCGACAGTGTTCCCCACCTGAAGGAGTGCCAGGATGAGCAGGGCGGTCACGCGGCTACGGTTCCTCCACCCAACACTCGCGTGGCAATGCGGTCATGAATCATCTTATACAGGCGCGCCCCCTTTTCGGCAGACGCAAGCGTCGGGCGACCAACGGATCCAGGGGAAAGGGCCGGGACAGATCCCGATGCACGGCGGCGGTACCGGGCTACCTGACGGGCCGTCAGGGGAAAGTCCTGCGCCAGGTCCATGCGCACGAGCTCCGGGGCGATGTAGAGCATCAACGATGTGTCGAGCTCGCCGCCATGCGTCGGACCGGCGGGATCTTCGAGAAAGCCCGTGAAATCGAGGGCGAAGACATCGACGGTGAATACGCGCGCGCGCCGCGTGCGCAGCGTAGACAGAGCCTCCTGGTGGGGGTCGTGGCCGTGAGCCGTGAGAATAATGAAAGGGTCGACGCCGCATTGCTCCCAGGAGCCGAGCAGATCGTTCATCCAGCGGTGCAGCGTCTTCCGGCGCACGCTGGCATTGCCGGGATAGGGGCGTTTGGTGGCAGTATTCACACCGTAGGATACGGTCGGCGCGCGCAAAACGCCGAATGTTGAGGACAGATCATCGGCGAGCCGCTCGACGATGACGGTGTCGCAGCCGAGCGGCAGATGAGGGCCATGTTGTTCGCACGTGCCGACGGGCACCAGGAGCCGTGAATCGCGCGCGATGGCGATGCGGACGGCCTCGGGGGTGAGAACGCTCAAATGCAGAGGCAAGCTCACGTCGTAATCGCCGGCTGTGCTGCGAGCCTCGCGGCTGCGGAGTGGCTGCGCGGCGACGTCGGCATCTGGGCCTGGCTTGCGGGCGCGGCGGGAACCGCCGCGGTCGCGCTTGCGCTCACCCGCCCGCGACGCCCACTGCTCACGATCGCTGCGGCCCTCGCCAGTCTGGTACTGGGGGTCGTGCTGGTCGGCGGCGCCTTCCAGATATGGCGCATCGAATGTTGCTGGCCGTCGCTCCGCGAGCGGCGCGTCACCGCTGCATCGCGCGCGTTGCAGACCTCATTGGGGCGCGCCATCGCCGAGGCCCGGCGTCTGGCGGAGCGCGGCTCGAAAGCATCGTTGCTCCCCCAAGAAGGAGCGTTCGACGAGCTGCACGACGCAGTAATCGCCGGTCCCCCGCTCGAGCGCGGCGTGACCGTGCTCCAGGGCGATCCGGATCCGCATCCTGTCGCCTGGGCGGGACGCCGCCGCACGCTGCCCGCGCAAGACACGACCGAGTTGGATGCGATCATGACTCCATTCTACGCGGTGCTCGAGGCACGCCGCCAGGCGCGGCGTGGCACGTCGGTCGGCAGCGTGCTGTTGTCCGCGGCTCCCGCCGTTCCCGAGGCCGAGCGTTCGTTCGGCGCGGTATTCGCGCGCGATCACGGTGTCTCGTTGCGATTCTTCCCCCCCGGCGCGGGTCCGCGTGACTCGAGCGTCTTCGAGATCTGCAAGCCGCACGAGCCCTCGACGCCGTGCGAGAGCGCCGATCTGTTTTCGGTTCTCACGATTCCCCCTTCGCAAGGCGATGCGAAGCTCGCGGCGCTGGCTCGTACCGCGTGGCTCGCTCGGATCACGCTCGGCGTGATGCTTGCGCTGCTGCTCGTCGCTGCGCCCGGCGCGTGGCGCTCGGGGGTCCTCCTCGTCGCGGCATGGACATTACTGCGCGCGCCGGTGGGACCGACCGCGCTGTTCTCCCCCGCGACATTCTACAGGCCGGTCCCGATCATCGGAGCGTCCGCTGGGGCGCTGCTCGTTGGGGGCGTGCTGCTGCTCGTCGCGGCGGGGTGGTTATGGAGACGCGGCATTGAGCGACGGTGGTGGGGAATCGTGGCGGCACTGCTGCTCATGGTCGCGGCGCCCTACGTGGTGCGCTACTTCGGTCGCGGCATCGCGCCGCCGGCGAGCGGCGTCAGCCTGGGGCTGTGGCTGTCATGGCAGGCCGCGCTGGCGGTGACGGCGATGGCGTTGATTCTGCTTGCCGCAGCGTTGGTCCGTGGTGCCGCTGAGCCACAGCGCGTGTCGTGGCTGATTCCGGCGGCGTGTGCCTGGGGCGCGCTGGCGGCGATCGGTGGCCTCTGGTTGTGGGACCCGCGTGGGGCATGGCCGGAGTGGTACACGTTTCTGTGGCTCCCCGCGCTCTTCGGTGTGATTCTGCCGGCGCCGCGACGCTGGGCGCTCGCCGGCATGGCGATCGTCGCGGGCACGGCGGCGGCGCTGCTCGCGTGGGGTGCGGCGGTCGAAGGTCGGCTGTCCCTCGCGAGTCGCGACGCGCTGCGACTAGGACAGGAGGGCGATGCCGTCGAGGTCGCGCTGCTCGAACGATTCGGCCAGCGGATCAATGCGCTGTCGAGTCCGCCACCGACCAGTGCGGGAGATCTGTACGCGCTGTGGGTCTCCTCGCCACTCGTGGCCGAAGACTACCCGGCGATGCTGGCGCTCTGGGGTGCTGGTCCCGATGCCCGGCCTCTCGCCGAGCTGCGATTGGCGCAGCTCGATCTGTCGCTGGCGGATCTCGCGGCGCTCGCGCGGTCCGCGGTGGACGAGCCGTGCATCGAACGGTTGGAGAGAATACCGGGCATTCACTATGTCCTGGTGGTGCCGCTGCGGAACCGAACGGTACTAACCGTCGGCGTCGGTCCGAGGACCAGGCTGCTAGTCCCGGAGCGCGTCGCGCGATTCCTGCGCAATGATGTGGAAGCGACGGCTCCGTACACGATTTCCCTGTCACTCCCGGTCCCGACCACCGCCGCGAACGTCGGACCTATTGTGGAATGGCGCCGCGATCAATGGACAGCGCGGGGAGAGCGATTGATCAATCTCCGGGGCGGGATCCGGCACGTGCACACACGGGTGGACCTGCGCGGGCCGTGGGCATTGCTGGTGCGCGGCGCACTCGTCGTCTTACTCGACGTCGCGCTGCTGGGCGGGTTCTGGCTGTTCGGACTCGTCACCGCGGAAGGCTGGCGGCCGCGGATCCCTGCTTTTGTGACGACGCTGCAGACCAGTTATCGCGTGCAGCTCACGTCTGTGCTCATCACGTTTTTCGTCTTGCCAGTCCTCGGATTTGCGGCGTGGAGCTTTACCGACCTGGCCGAGGATGCCCGTCGCTCCGGCGATCTGCTCATTCGCCAGACGCTCCGCGACGCCGCCGCCGGCGCCGAAACCGTCGCCCAAGATCCGCCCGAGACGATCGCT
>Ga0099794_10000071_pt1 | contig 38266 bp, 36 predicted proteins | sample Rivendell_Oct201_10_FD_77320 | JGI IMG/M metagenome (GOLD analysis project Ga0099794, IMG submission 77320) | Vadose zone soil microbial communities from the Eel River Critical Zone Observatory, Northern California, USA -... | ecosystem: Host-associated > Plants > Roots > Rhizosphere > Soil ... | reverse complement strand
GTTCGTCGGGTCGTTCGCCGGCGCCGCCGTGTTTGAGTACACGGTGTCGGCCCACACGGGAGCCGCCGTGGCGGCCGGCTGGGGCGCGATGCTCGGCCGCGCGGCCGCAGCCGCGGCGAAGATTGCCCTCGGGATCGTGATCGGCGTGATCAGCGTCATCGCCGTCCTGCGCCGCATCGCGGAGAGCGTTTAGCGGCGTCGGCCGGTTCGGTTTGTAGGCGCGCCTGAGGTCGTCCCGCCTCAGCTGGATGACCGTTGGTGTCGTTGGTCCATCAACCCGGATCAGATTGCATCCTCCGGCGGGTTCTTTGCGAACCATTGCGAAATGGAAGGCATTTGCTCCTCAAATCCCGCATCATTGTTGAAACTGAGAATGCCCGCGAGACTCGTCGTCCGGTTCTCGAAGGTGTGGATAACCCCGCCGGGAATCAGGAGGAAGGCACCCTTTACAGCCTCGGTCCACCGTCCATCAACCTGAACGCTCATGGTCCCTTCAATGACGTACCAGGCATGATCTTCGTCGTGGGAGTGAGCAGGCGGTCCTTTGGTATTGGGTTCAAGCCACCACTCCGAAACAGAGAAAGTCCCTCCTGTTTCCGCGCCGTCCGCCTTGAACACAGTGCGGATGCGGCCCATCGGGTAAGCACGGCCACCGCCTGGCGCAAGGTAGATTGCTTTCCGCTGCTTCCGCTTTCTTGCCAGCATCATCATCTCCTCGTCGAGGGAGAGCGAATCTAGCCCCTGACCCGGGATGCGTCACCCCTCCGGCGGGAACGGTCGGCGTTTTGGGGCTCCGCCGTGACAGCGAACTTTAGACCGTCGGGCGTCGTCTGACTCTCAAGGTGGCCCTTCGATCTGATCGCGCAGCTTGATGATTTGGCCTTTGTCCGGGTGGCGGCTGACGTAGATCAGTCGGCCCTGGATCCGAGTGCTTCGCACCGGTCGCGAATTTATGGGACGAGCTAGTGGCCGACATTGGCATTAATGTTGCGAGTTAAAAAGGGGATGAACTTAGAGACCCGACGATGAGGCTCGCGTCGCTGCTTGCCATCAGCATTCTATCGCTGCCGACATCCGAGGCACCTCCGCAGGTGCGCCTCTCGCCTCGTGCACAGGAGGAAATCAGGCAGCTCGAAGCGCGCATCGACAGCATCGAGGCGGCTGCGCTCGCGGACCTGACCGCCATGGCGGACCCTGCGGGGCGGATTACGCTGCTGGGGAAGCTTCTCCTCTTTGATAAGGAACTTTCCGTCAATGAGAACGAGGCGTGTGCATTTTGTCACATGCCAGAAACGGGTTTCGGCGCACCGCTCAGCACGCTGAACATGACGACCGTCTCTTATCCCGGATCGGTTCGCACCCGATTTAGCAACCGGATGCCCCAGACTCACAAATACGCCACCTACGCCCCGGTACTTCACTACAACAGTCGCCAGGGCGACTTCGTCGGTGGAAGCTTCTGGGATATGCGAGCGACCGGCATCCGTCTCAACAGTTCAGTGGCTGAACAGGCTCAGGCGCCACCGCTCAATCCCGTCGAGATGGGTCTAATCGACTCCGCTTGCATGGTATATCGCGTGTCTCGGCGCCCTTATCGTGTCCTGGCGGAGAGCATCTGGGGCGTGCAGGCGTTCGCCATTCAATGGCCGAACAATACCGATCGGGTGTGCAGCGTGCCCGCACCTCCGCCCGCTTCCGATCCGCTGCCCGTTCACCTGAGCGCGATCGATCGCGGTATTTCGAACAGAACCTTCGACCAGATCGCGGAGGCGATAGCAACCTTTGAAGCATCCAGTGAAGTCAACCCGTTCTCCTCGAAATACGACTACGTGATGGCCGGCAAAGCGCAATTCACTCCGGATGAGAAGGCAGGCTACGCCCTCTTTCGCAGTAGCGTCACGCACTGCAATGAATGTCACAGGGACGGAGGACCTGGCGAAGAACCGCTCTTTACGGACTTCACGGCGAGCAATCTCGGTCTGCCCAGGAACCCAGCCATCCCGTTCTATGACGAAGATAAGCAGGATCAGTACGGCTATGTCGCAAATCCCAGTGGTCTCAACTGGGTCGATACTGGGGTAGGAGGATTTCTCCTGAATGCTCCCCGATTAAGCGGCGGGCCGAATCCCAATGAAGCCTGGACGAAGCTTGCTTCTTCATTCGTCGGCAGGTTCAAAGTTCCCACCTTGCGCGATGTGGATAAAAGACCCGGTCCCAACTTCGTCCGAGCCTACATGCATAACGGTTACTTGAAGAGCCTCAAAGAAGTCGTCCATTTCTACAACACGCGGGATTCACTACCGACATGCAAACCCGGCGATCCGGGGGAAAAAGTGAGCTGCTGGCCTCCGCCCGAGTATCCGCGAACCATGAATCGAAAGCAGCTCGGGAATCTCGGCCTTAGCGATAAGCAGGAAGACCAGATCGTCTCCTTCATGAAAACTCTAACCGACGGCTTTGTGCCACCGGCAAAGTAGCGAACCCGGGCCAACGTTGATTTCGTCGGCCGTCACATCGTTGTCAGTCGCGCGATGACTGGGTCACGATCGAACGGTCGCAACCAGGCACTGCGCCAGCGCAGGGTACCCAGTTCCGAGATGGTATTTACTCAGCCGCGACAGAATGCGCCGAGGATCGAATTCCGGAAATCCAAAGAGCTCTTCTCGATTCCCAGTCCGAAGATCCAAGGAAGCACGCCCGAGCAGATCCCGTAAGTCTACATTCCGCCCGTACACATTCGAGCGCGCGTCACAGAATGGGTGAAGATCGAGGAACAAATCCACGGTCAAGATTACCACTCCTCGTGGCTGAAGGATGCGTCGGGTGTGGATCGAGAGCTCGTCGAGAGCCTCAACCGCAAAGTGCTCGAGAGCTGAAACGGAGAGCAGAACATCTACCGAGCCGTCTGGAATCCCTGCCCACCCGATCGTGGTGGAGACGAGATCTACTGGCGATCGGAAGGCGCGGCACAGCTTGCGATGGAGTTGTTGATCCAGATCGAAGCTAACCCCCGCTGCTTCCAGGCCGGGATCTACGTTCAGCACCCGGTGGCCCTCGCGTGCGAGCACCAACTGAAGTCCCGACAGGCCGGCGCCGAGCTCCACAATTCGCAGGCCGCGACCGAGGCTACTGATTTGATGATAGGCCCAGGGATATTCGTACACCCGCGTGCTGTTGTTGGTCTGATAACCGAAGGGCCCTCGATAGAACATTCCCAAGAAATTCCTTCGCCCCAGGCGCTGCGCGATCGCGTCGTAACGACCGGAGGGCGCGTGCCATCGTCGGTTCCACTCCGCAAATTGATTCGGCAAGTTGCGAGGGGCCAGCATGGGGGGAATGGTACGTTCGGCTCGTTCAGTTGCTGCGCTGAAAGCGGACTTTTGGTCGTTCTCCTTTCAAATTGTATAGCCGCAGCAGACCATCACCTACCCAAGCTCTGAACGCGCAGGGCAGCGTCAGATCGCTATGGCGCGATTGGGTTTCGTAGCGCTCGGCGACAGGACTGAAAAGAAGAATCCCATCGGCAGAAGGATTGCGGATAGAGGTACGCCTGCCCGAACCAACCACCCGATCGAGATTGGCATTTGTGTTTGATCGACGAAGAGTTGGCAGAGCAAGGAAAGTATGACCAGCACCCCCGCGTGGGCGTGTCCGGCCCGGAAGAGGTTTTGCCGGAGGGGATTGGCCATGTATCCAGAGCCCGGATCGATCAATGACCTGAGCAGAAAGTAGCCGCCATACTGGATGGTCGGCACGGTCAACAGGGTAATTCCGATCATCAACTTCGCCGTGCTCGTCATACCGCCTCCCGCCGCTCATAGACTACGGCTGCTTGGGTTTTGAGAGAAGGAGCACGACGTACCACAGGCGCCACGATCCAACGGGCGCCCAGTGCGCGACAACGAAGGGCCATCCAGTGCCAGCGGGTCCAGGAGGGATTTGATTTGATTGCCGACAGCACGGCTTTGCCTTGCTCGATATCCTAGAGGCGCCGCTCTCATGATTGAGAGCAGTGAATATGAACGGGGTAGAGAACGCCGGGGGGAAGCAAAGGCTCGGCTAAAAGCCCCTTCGAGATGCTGTCGCGAGGCGCCGATCGCCGTGATCGACTTACTCTTGCTGAACCCCGCCGCTTCGTAACCGGCTGATGAAGGACGTCTGGCGCCGATGATCTGGCGCGGTGATCCTCCGCGGTTTCGGAGGAGAAGCAGGGTGAACGACGACACTAAGGATCGGTGGAGCCGACTGGTTTCAGATTGGGAAAGCACCGATTTGTCACAACCAGAATTCGCGAGGGAGCGGGGCATTAGCGTTCACGCCTTGCGCTATTGGCTCTATCGCCTTCGTAGCGAGGCAAAGGCGCCTGTTCTCACGCAGCCGCAAACCGAAAAGCCATCGACCGCCAAAGAGGACTTGCGTTTGCTTCCGGTGCGTGCGGTAGCCTCCGCGCCGAAGGCGCGGCAGCCAATCGCAAGCAGGGAAGTTCTCGAGCTCGTCCTTCCTTCTGGCGCGTGTGTCCGGTTCCACGCCGGCACCGATCCACGCTACCTTCGGGCTTTGGTCGCGGTGCTCTAGGTCCGTGCTCACCATCCCAAGGTCAGTTCGGATCCTCATCGGTTCAATGCCCATCGACATGCGCAAGTCGATTGACGGTTTGATGGCCATCGTCCAGCAAGAGTTCGAGGAGGATGCCTACTCAGGTCACCTTTTCGTCTTTGTCTCTCGCCGGTGTGACCGAGTAAAGGTACTCACCTGGGACAAGGGTGGATTCGTGCTCTTCTACAAGCGCCTCGAGCGCGGCCAATTCCGCCTACCTCATATGAGTGCTGATTCGATGGCAGTGGAGATTGACGCCACTCAGTTGGCGATGCTCCTCGACGGAATTGACTACGGCCGGGTGCGAAGGCCCGCTTCCTGGGAGCCGCGCAAAAAGATCGACGAGCCCCGCGTTCCATGATCTGACAATGGAGATTGAGCTCGATTGAACATCGCTGCGAGTGGCGCGAAAAGGCGGAGAAGCTCGAAGCAGAAGTTACCGCGCTCGAGACGCAAGTCGGGCAGATGGAGACGCAGCTTGAGCGCGTCGGGCAGCTTGAGCAGACGGTCGCAAGTCTATAGCGCCACATTTTCGGCAAGCGCTCGGAAAAGATGCCGTCGGTGGCTGAGCGAGCTTCAGAAAGCTGGAGCCATTACCACGGACGCGGAAGAGACGCTGGCCAAGCGTCGAGACGCCGCACGGAAGAAGCGGACACTTCCCTCTCGAGAAATCCACCATCGAGTGCGCGAGGAGCAAAAGAATTGTCCCAAGTGCGGCGGGCGCGAATTCACCCCTCTGGGAGATGGCAAGGTAACCGAAGTCTACGAATTAATTCCTGCTCGTTTTGAGCGGCAGCTCCATATCCAGGAGAAACTTCGTTGCCGCTGCGGTGAAACCATCCTCACCGCCGATGGAGCCCCCAAAGTCTACGACAAGGCCCGCTATGGCCCGGGCTTCTTGGCCCACGTCGTCGTCTCGAAATGTGCAGATTCCATCCCGCTGTACCGACAGGCCAAGCGGTATCGACGCGAGGGCGTTCCCATCGACCGCTCGACGCTGTTGGACCTCTTTCATCGGACGGCAGAGCTGCTTTCCCCCCTGGTGGCCCGGCTTCTCGCCCTGGTAGCGGAGAAGGAAATAGTCCTGGCCGACGAGACCACTCTGCGGGTGCAGGCAAAGGAGAAAACTCGCATCGCCTGGCTGTGGAGCTTCATTGCCAGAGATGAATTCGACAAGGAGCTCGTTGCTTATGTTTTCAGCAAAAGCCGCTCTGGCGAAACTCCTGCAAGAGTACTTGAAGGCACCATTGGCAAGCTCGTCGTCGACGGCTACACCGGCTATAACCGCGTGACGCTACCAGGTGCTCGGGAGCGCGCGGGCTGCCTCGCTCACCTGCGACGAAAATTTTTCGATGCGCGCAATTTTTCGCCTGCCGCTCACCGCGTCCTGGACCTCATCCTCGAAATCTACAAGGTGGAACGCGCGGCGCTGGATCAAGAGATTCTCGGCACGCCGGCGCACTTGGCGATGCGCCAGGCGCGCAGCCAGCAGGTGATGGACGAGCTCAAGGTATTGCTGTTGGCGGAGCAGCCGAAACATCTGCCCAAGGGGCCGATGGGAGAAGCCGTCGGGTACGCGCTCTCGCAATGGGACGCGCTTACCCTCTTTCTCACCAATGCTCGGCTTCCAATTGATAACAATGCCTCGGAACGAGCCCTGCGGATCGCTGCACTGGGCCGTAATTATGCTGACCTCGGGATTATGCGGAGTTCAGCGACTTTGTCGTCGGAAAGGCGGATCCAAGATCCGCATAATCAGAGAGCCTCCAGGAACTGCAAGAGGCGATCGCCAGGCCGGAAGCGAGTAAGCGTGACGGCGGGGCCGTGGAGCTTGCCGAGAGCCCGCCTTTTCATCGCGAGATCAGCTTCCATATAGATATGTGTCGTCGTGATGCTCTCGTGTCCGAGCCACAGGGCGATGACCGTGATCTCGACACCGGCCTGTAGCAAATGCATGGCGGTCGTGTGGCGCAGTGTGTGGGGTGAGATTTGGCGGCGGCGAAGTGATGGGCAGCGGTCCCCGGCCGTTGCAACCGCCGCCCGCAGGCGGGCTTCAACGCCCGAGCGGCTCAGTCGGTGGCCGCTCCGATTGGGAAACAGCGGCGCCGCAGGGTCAGAGGAGATCTGGCGAAGCCACTCTCGAAGGTGCCCTCTCGTGCGCTTCCAGAGTGGCACGGTTCTCTGCTTGCGTCCCTTGCCGCGGATCAAGACACTCGCACTCCGAGCCATGGAAAGGTCCCCAATGCTGAGCGCGACAATCTCGGACACTCTCGCGCCGGTGTTGTAAGAAGTCTCCAACATTATTCGGTCGCGACGACCGCTCCACGTCGAGGAGTCCGGCGCATCGAGTATCGCCGCGATCTCGTCGCGCGACAGGTGCTCGATACCGGGACTTGTAAAGCGTTTGAATGGGATTGCCAGCACGCGCTGGATGCTCGGCAGCGCTGCCGGCTCACGCAGCGCCGCGTAGCTCAGGAATGATCGAATGGCAGCGAGTCGGGCATTACGGCTTCGAATGGTATTGTGCCGGCTCTTCTCGAGATCGTCGAGGAATGCGAGCACCAGAGGCGCATCAAGATCCGCGAGCGTGAGCGCGACGGGTACCTTCTTCGTCCGCTCTTGAGCAAAGCGCAACAGCAGACGGAACGAATCCCGATAGCTCGCCACGGTCCGAGGACTGGCGTTCTGCTGATTAATCAGGCGTTGACAAAAGAAGTCCTGCAGTAATGTCGGAAAGGACGGCGACACGGCGGCACTCATCGTCGACCTCCTACGCCGTGGATGAAGCGCTCGAATCGTCCGGCAGTAATCGCCATCAACTCGGGAATTCCGGTGAGATACCAGTACGTGTCGGAAACCTTGACGTGACCGAGATACGTGGAGAGCGTGGGTAGAGCGCAGTGCACGTCCACACCCTCTGCGCACCAACGCAAAAGGCGCAGGCACGCGAACGAATGGCGAAGATCATACAAGCGTGGTCTTTGCCGCCGTGGCGCCGCCCACCAACCGAGATCGCGACGGATGCGGATGAACGCAGTCCGTAACTTTGACTTGGTGAATGGGGCTCCTCCATCGACGATGAAGAAGTGCGGAGCGATCGGATCGGGCACTTTGCCGTCGCGGATCCTGGCGTAACGCCGCAGTGCACGCGTGGCAGACGAATGCAAGGGAACGAACCGAGACTTGCAGAACTTCGTCTCTCGGATGGTGAGCACGCCGGTTTCGACGTCGACATCAGTGCGAGCGAGCTTGAGCGCTTCGGCTGGTCGCAGTCCGGTGCATGCGAGCAGGCCGAGGACTGCCTGGACAGTTGCCGCACGCAGGCTGCTCGGCGGTTTGAGCCGAGTCGCTGCCGCCAATAACGCCTGCACTTCTTTGGGAGTGTAGATATGGGGCTGCTTCCGTCGATGCGCGGGGCCGAGAAGATTGCGCGGTGGAATCTCGGTGCCCGGATCGAATGCGAGGCGGTATCGTGCAAACGGGCGCACGACTTCGAGGCGACGTGCCCAACCTAACGGGCTGGAACGCTCCGACGAACGTGCCCAGCGTACAGCAAGCTCGACGGTGATCGGACCGCGGTGCTTGATGGAATCGGCGTATCGCGCAAAGTCGAGAAGCTGGCCACCCTCTATTCGAAGCTGAACACCAAGGGCGCGCCGAACGATGAGGTACTCATCCACCTTGGAAATCATCGACCACGACTTCATGACCGACTCCTCGGCCATGGAAGGGCCACTGCGACGAGACGCGGAAGATCGACCTTGGCGTAGATGGCGGTCGTATCAATCGTGCTGTGTCGAAGAACGTCGGCGATCTCTTTTATGCTTGCACCTCCGCGCAACATCCGCGTCGCAGCGGTATGGCGAAGGGCATGGGGCCGCGCCAGGGAGCCCTTCAGTCCCGCGAGTGCAGCACTGCGACGAGCGACTCGACGGACCAAAGCAGTATCGATGGCTCCTCCGACCGGTGGGCGGCATCGCACGAAAACCGCGCGATCGGCGGTCTGCGGCCGCTCGCTCTTCAGGTAGATGGCGATCGCCCTACCAACCGTCGGCGGCATGGGCAGCACAGCCGCGCGCCGCACCTTGGTATCCCCGAGCCTGATGGCGCTCCTGCGCCAATCGATATCATCCAGCTGAATGTGTGCGACCTCATCGGCACGAAGCCCCAGATCAACCAGACATCGCACGATGGCGTGGTCGCGGTGCTTGGAGACAATCGATGGACCGCTCGACGCGAGGAACCGCTCAATCTGTGCGTCGCTCAAGACCATCGGCAGCGTCGCCAAGCGGTATTCTGGGATCCGCGGAATCGCGGAGATCAGTCCTGGCTTGCACCGGCCTAGAAGCTGTTGATAGCGAAGGAAGCTCTTCAAGGAATTCGCGATGACTTGCGCACTACCGGGGCGACAGCGCCGCGCTCGTTGGGTGATGAACCGAATCAGATCGGCTGGCGCAATTCGATTGGCGTCAATCGGCCCTTCGCCAAATTTGGCGATCAGAAATTGTCTGACGGATCGCCGTCGATAGATGCGCGTGGCTTCGGCAAGACCGCATGTATCGCGCAGGTAAACATCGAATCGCTCGATGGCTCGCTCTATTGCGGTAGATCCCGTTAGTGACGGAGCCAGCATCCGACTGCCGCCGCGAAGAATGATGAGCAAGTGCCCGAGTACGGCGCGGATCGTGAATAGGCTGAGCGCTCCCGGCAATGGACAGCTGCACCTCGGTACGTGCTTGTGGATGAAATCCCAGCACGTGTCCTCGCGCATTGCTCGGAGCGGCAGGCCGCGCGTATCGAGCCAGCGACAGAAGTGTGCGGCAACGCGCCCGTACGACAGGATGGAACTGCTTGCGTGACCACGGTCAGCTAGATAACTGGCCAACGCATCGAGACCTCGGGCATAGGCTGTGCCTCGGAGTCGCTCTCGATCGCGCGGATGCCTCACGAACTGCTCGAACATGGGAACCTCCTTCCTGGCCTCATGGCCAGATCGAGGTACCCAGTGTTATGCGGACCTACCGTCCCCTCTCATCAGCTGTTTCCGACGGGAGACATCGGCGCAGACCTTTGAACTCCGCATAATCCCGAGGTCAGCATAATTGCGATTATGCGGAGCTCTGCATAACCGTAAGAATTTTCTCTTCGTTGGCCACCACGAAGCCGGCGAAAACCTGGCCGGGCTCTACTCGCTCATTGCCACCTGCGAAGCGAACGGCGTGAACCCGATCGAATACCTCACCGATGTGCTGATTCGAGTACAGACTCATCCTGCATCACGGATCGACGAACTGTTGCCACACCGCTGGCACTCATCGCCGCCAAACACCTCCTGAGCAGCCGACCGGAAAACAAGACGCCCAGCGTCGGTCGGTTACGGTTATCTGACCTACGTCTTGGAGCGCCCGCACCCGGCCATTCAAGCAAGGGGCTCGAGGGTTACGCGTGGATAAGTCATGCAGCGGGGCGGTGCTCAACGCTGCGCAGTCGTTTCATGTTGCGCGCGTTGAGCAGCACCCGGCCCACGAGTGGCGCCAGACAACGGGCGCACACTCACGGCTCGTCGCCTTCCACAGTGGTCTGGCGCCAGCGTTCTTCAGTTATTCGTCGTCACCGCCATCGTCATCGTCGTCGCGGTCCGAGTCGCAAAGGCGCCTGGCAGTTTCATTGTCGGGGTCGCTCGGAAGAACGTGGCTCGCGGCGGCCTGCGCGATCAGCCGATCAGCGTCCTCCTCGCGGAGGAACCGCGCACGCACATTTCGCAGGGCCGCATTCCGCACGACACAGTTGTACCCCTCCTGACTGCCGTAACGCTCCTCGATGGACAGGCGCGGATCGCCACTTGCCAACCGCTCAGCTCTGGTCACCGCGAACGGAATGTAGCCGGCCGCCAGATTGCCTTCGTTGCCATGCAGCGGCCCGCTCGCGACCGGATTCCAGCTCGTGTACGTCCCCAGCGGCGCCTGGATCAGCACCGACCTGACGCCGGCGATTTCGTTCCCATCCTGATCCACCTTCGGCACCGGCGTCTCGATGATCTGCCGGATCGGCGGAACGACGTTCGTCTCTACGCCCGACTCGTCGTTGTATCTGAACGCCGGTCCGTAGTTGTAGTCCATGAGTGCGTTGATCACGTTGTCGGGCGTCGGAGCGCCGGGAATATGGGGCCATCCCATCGCCGCGGCCGTCGGCGGGACGAGCGTCCCGTTCCTCGGGGTCGGATATCTGCTGGGCGGAGGCAGCCTGCCCCTCGTCACCCAGTCGATCAGCTCCAGGAACAGCGCGCGGCGCGTGTCCACCTCCGGATTCGGATTGCTGGCGAGCACCAAACCCGGCAGCGGCGGCTGCTGGACCGCAAAACCACCCGCACCACCGCCGTGCGACGTCCCCGGGTTGTAGTATCGGCGAACGTTCGAAGGCAGGGGCACGTCCGTGTGGGACTCGGTACCGCCGGTGCCCGCGATGCCGACACCGCCACGGCCGTACCAGACTTCCGGTCCACCGAAGTCGTCGAAAGTCTTCGGACAGGTATCCGTCCCTCGACACCGGTCGAGTATTCCGGTGACGCCATGGCCGCGCGCGCGGTCATTGTAGTCGCCCCACCACAGCGGTCCTTCCGCACCAGGTTCGAAGATGTTGGCGATGTTGCCGGGTTGGGCGAAACGAATGTTGAACTGGCCCATCGCTCCGCCGATGATCACGTGCGCGCCGTCCCAGACCCTTCTGCCGTTTTCGTCCTGATTGAAGCCCAGCAGGATGAAAGTCTTCATGAACCGACCGGACTGCGAGATTCCGAGCCCGATCGTCGTTTCGATCTCACCGCCGATTGGATTTCCCTGGCCGGCCCTTGCGTGGTGGAAAAAGGATACCACGTCCCGCATCGACGCCATCCCGACTCCGAGCACCAGTGGATCTTTCGCGGTAAAGACGAGCTCGTAGATCAGGTTTGGATCAAAGCCATGCCTTAGACAGATTTGCGTCGAACTTGGCGTTCCGGGAAACGGCGTGTGAGTGCAATCCGCGAACGCCCAATCGCCGCTGGAAATGTTCACCACCCCCGAGCGAACACCGACGTTGTTCTCGCGCGCGATCGAGATCAGAGTCGCCTGGGTCGTATCGAGCGTGGCCGGCGTACGCCCGGCGCCTGGCAGCGGCTGCGTATTGACGTTGCCTGGGACCGTCACGAAACGCGCGAAGGTCCGTCCCATCACACCTCGGACAACGGGTACGGAGATGGTTTCGGCCGGCAGATTCGGATTGAACACGAGATCGCCCTGCCAGCCACTCCACAAGTAGACGTTTCCCGTATTGAAGAGAAAGCCGTCCCCGGCAGGGTTGGTGGGTGTGACGCCGAGGTTCAAAAATCCGGGAAGAATGTGGTTCCCGCGATTATTCACCTCGTAGGTCAGGATGCCGCTCGCCCTCCTCATGTTGAGCGGCTTGAGCAGCGTGAACGTCGCGGTGTACTCCACGTTGCCGCGGTTGTTTCGCGGCGCCAGGTCGATATCGGTAATCACGGCGTTCCGGCGGTCGCGCGGATCCAGCTCACCGGAAACGGTGCCCCTGAGCTGTTCGTAAGCTCCAACGTGCCCGAACGTTCGACCATCGTACGCGAGCGTCCTGGTGTTGATCGAAATGCTCGTGACGTGCGCTTCAGACGTCGCGGCGCCCACGAGCAATGTTCCCAAAGCTGCCACGGCAGCACCGACTTTTCGACTTCTCGTTAGCGCGCGAACGATGCAGCGGACGGCCTGTGGCCGCATTCCCCTCGAGTCATGCATGATGCTTCCCTCCGGATTGGTGTTCAGAGCTTTATTAGACCAAGCCGCCTGCCTAGCCTATGGAAATGCCACGCCAGTTGCGCCTCGCCCTGATGCGGCCGCGAATTACGGAAACAACGGGAATTAGAGAAAGAGGAGCTCACTCCTCGATCGGGCGGATTCCCGCAGCGGCGACTGCCGATGCCGCCCATTGGAGCACGGCCTTCACCCGCGGATTGCCGCGCAAGTCGGAGTGGATCACCGCCCACAGCTCGCGGTGCGGGATAGGAGCACGGGGCAGGACCTCGGTGATGCCAGGCAGCCTGAGGCAAGGGAGCATCGAAGTTTACAGATCGCCGGTTATTTATCTGATCTAACTCTCGAGACCCGCTCCGACCCGCCTTGTTCCATCGTTGGTCCATGTGAAGCGCTTTGGAGGGGTCGTCGGAGTACCAGCGAGATAGTCGGAGCCCGGCTAGACCCGCAGAGAGAGGTGAGCCGCGTAGTGCGAGATATATAGGGAGGGGGGAGGGGTCCGCAGCCCGCGCCGTTACCATCAGGAGGTCGTCCGCTGTACCTCTGAGTCGTGCCGCGACGGTTGTTCCTTTCTCTTGCCGGGAGTACTTCTTCCTCGAGCGACGCGGGAGGGAAAACTGATGAAAACCGTTTTTAAAGTTTTGGTTTTGTTCGTCGGCATCACAGGTATCGGAACGAGTGCATCCTTCGCGCAGTCGGGCTGGTTCTGGCAGAACCCGCTCCCGCAGGGAAACCATCTCTGGGCTGCTGCTACCCTGGACCCGAGTACGGTCGTCACGGTGGGTGCCGCTGGAACCATTCTCCGCACAACCGACGGCGGCACCACTTGGACGCTGCAGTCCAGCGGGACGACCACGACTCTGCGCGGGGTCTCCTTCGTCGACGCCAACACCGGGACCGCAGTGGGCGACTTTGGAACCATTCTCCGCACAACCGACGGCGGCACCACTTGGACGCTGCAGTCCAGCGGGACGAGCAATTCTCTGAACGGGGTCTCCTTCGTCGACGCCGAGACCGGGACAGCAGTGGGCGCTTTTGGAACCATTCTGCGCTCGACCGACGGCGGCGCCACCTGGACGCCCCAGTCCAGTGGGACGAGCAATTCTCTGAACGGGGTCTCCTTCGTCGACGCCGAGACCGGGACAGCAGTGGGCGCTTTTGGAACCATTCTGCGCTCGACCGACGGCGGCACCACCTGGACGCCCCAGTCCAGTGGGACGAGCAATTCTCTGAACGGGGTCTCCTTCCTAGACGCCGGCACGGGGACGGCCGTCGGAGCCTCTGGAACCATTCTTTACACGACGGACGGAGGCGCCACCTGGACGCGCCAATCCAGCGGGACGACCAGTACTCTTATCGGGGTCGGTTTCCTAGACGCCAACAGGGGGTGCGCCGTGGGCGCAGGAGGAACAATTCTCTGCACCGCTGATGGGGGTGGCACGTGGATGCTCGAACCAAGCGCGACGACCGAAGAACTCCTAGGGGTCCGCTTTGCGGCGGACCAGACGGGGTGGGCGGTGGGTGGACGAGGAACGATTCTCCGCACCGATGACAGTGGCGCCACTTGGACGCCCCAATCCAGCGGGACGACCACCAATCTCTCCGGGGTCTCCTTCGTGGACACCAACGCCGGGTGGGCGGTCGGAGGAACGATTTTGCACACGACGGACGGAGGCGCCACTTGGACGGATCAGGGGTATGGCGGCGTCGCCGCCTCATTCTTGGACGCAAACTTGGGGTGGGTCGTGGGCGGAAACACCATTTTGCACACCGCCGACGGCGGCGCCAGCTGGACACGCCAGTCATTTCCAGCGGTGTCAGAGTGCAACTGTTTCTTCCCCACTCAACCGTCCTTCTCTGGAGTGTCCTTCGCGGACGCCAACACCGGGGCCGTCGTGGGCAAGTGTCTCGGCATCGCCGCCCACCATTGCATAGACATAGGAGTCTTGCTCCACACCAGCGATGGTGGCAACACGTGGGCGTACTCACTCGCAGCGGAGTTTGCTAATGCCCTCCGAGCCGTCTCCTTCGCAGACGCCCAGAGCGCAATCGGGGTAGGCGACTCCAGGCAGGATCTGCAACCTTTTTTTTGGGGAAGCACAGTGAGGACGACGAACGGCGGTGCCTCGTGGCAGATCGGCAACATCTTATACCGGATGAACTACTCCCTTGTTTTGAACGGGGTGTCGTACGTGGATGCCAACACGGCAACCGCGGTGGGCTACGACAGCGACCCAGTTTCTGGAGGCGGCCTCATTATTCGTACGACGGACGGCGGAGTCACCTGGACGCGCCAATCCAGCGGGACGTCTGCGGCTCTTTACGGCGTCTCTTTCGTGGATGCCAACACGGGGACGGTGGTGGGCGCCGGCGGCCTCGTTCTTCGCACTACCGACGGTGGTGCCAACTGGACGAGCCAGTCCAGCGGGACGAGCTATTTGCTTACTGCTGTCTCTTTCGTGGACGCCAACACTGGGTGGGCGGTCGGCAGCGTGGGAACCATTCTCCACACGACAACTGGCGGCGAGTAGGGCCAGTTGCATCCTGTGCTCGATATCGAGACGGTGCCGTAGCGCTGCGCTTGAAGCCTAGGTTTCTAGGCTCGCTACAAGAAGGACGCATTACGGGTGTCAGACTTCACCGACCAAGTGATTCTATCTGAAGTAAAGCTGACCGTATGGGACATGTATCGTTTTACTCAGTGGGCCATCTGGTGGCGATTTCGGTAGCTGCTGACCATCACTTCGGCCGCGGCAGTCTGGTTTGTCCAGTTTTTGTTTTCCCGTATTTTGCACTGCGCAATCACTTTAGACGCAACCCCGACGCTGGGCGCCCTACCACGTACACCTTCTCAGCGGCAGGAATCGACATTTTGAAAGCCAGTTTACAAAGTCATTTAAGCTGGGAGTCGATTCGTCGAGTGTTGGAAACGTCGTCATGGCTTCTTCTGTTTCCCGACGCGTTCCCCATGCCGACCATCCCCAAACGCTATCTGGGGGACGCTGACCAGCAGGCCAAGCTGCGCACGATGGTGCGGGCACATGTCAAACACGTACGACTGCAGGGCTAACGACAGCCCGTCTCGCCTCGAGCCCACGTCTTAATTAGCGCCCGGGATGGGCTCAGCGCGACGAGAGTTAAAACGGCGATGAGTTTGTTCATGCTCTCCGCTCAGTCCAAATGAGATGGGTCGGTGGAGAACGGAAGTCGCTGTTCAAGGTCAGAAATCCCGTTCCATTGGCAGATCGGCCACGCGCGCTTTGAGCGCCCGTAACCGCTTGCGCACGCCGGAGACCGAGAGGCCTACCTCGGCCGCGACTTCCTCCAGCGTCAGGCTCTGACCTAGCTCTCCGACCCTGCTTCTGCCCAGGGAACGACCGAGCCCACCGAGAACCAGTGCGACTGGACTGCCACGCCCAGCTGCCCGGTCTTGCCCCGGGGCAAGAATCTTGAAAGGCTGTCGGGTCGGTGGAGAACGTCGCTGATGTGCTGCCCAAACATGGGCTCAGACGTCACGACGCGAATCGCAGAAGCTCCCATGAAGAATCGATCCATCGCCGCGCGGATCGCAAAACGCGTCACACAACCCGATGACCTCTGGAGCTCGACCCCGCTGGAGCTCCTCCTGAAACGCGTCACAGAAACTTGGAGGCATGATGCTCTGGCAGGGCCCGCGAGCATCGCGAACTGGCGCACTCCCATGAGGGAAGCGTTTGCCTTGGGCAGCTGCTGCGGCTCCAGCAATTGGGGCAGAAATGGCGGTGCTGGCGGGATACGAAAAAGCGGTGGACCGGACTAGCGGACGGTGAATACTTTGATCGGCAGCCGGGCCCGCTCGGCGCCACTGCTCGCGATCACGTGATAAACCCCGGGGGATAGCGGAGCGGCGTAAACACCCCCACCGCTCACGCTTCCGCCCGCGGCCCCCTCCTCCACCTCCCAACGCACTGCACCGTTCTCCGCCGCGGGTCCGCTCGCATTGAGCGGCACGATTGCGCCAATGTTGACTCGGTAGGCCTCAGCGCTGACCCGCAGCGCCCCGCTTGGCGATTGCGCGGCTTCGGCTGGCCACTCTTCGGCGGCGATCGGTGCGACCTCCTCGCTCGATCTGGCGATTGGCGCCTGCCTCGACGACGAAGACGGACAGTTGACACAAGTCGAATACATCGACTGGAAAAACATGCCCAGAGGCGGGGTCCCGGCGCCGAAGATCGGATGGGGAACGCCGTCGTCGGTGTAGAAGGTGGAGAAGTAATCTCCCACCATCCGACCTTGGTTGGTATTTGCGATCCAGCTCACCAACATCGGGCCGCCAACGTCAAACGGGTCGGACCACGAGTTACCACCGTCTTGAGAAGTGATGAACCCCGCCGTCAGTTGACACGTGGAGGCCGAGCAGTTCGCGTCTGGGTAGTAATAGTAAACGACCGCCAGGCCAACGTTGGGCGCAAAAGTGTTTCGATCGGCGCCGAACCCCGGAAGGAAATGATCGGCAATGCTGGCAACGTCGTCGATAGGGATCCGGGTGACGTCTGACCAGGTCTCGCCGTCGCTGCTGGTGCTGAACACGATGTCATTGCTGTGACAGGAAGTACGGAACCGGCAGTCCGACCACGCCACATAGATGGTGCCGTCGCCGTCGATCGCCGCCGATGGAAGGTTCGCGTTGCGAATCCCCCCGGCCACGCCGTGCTCGTTGACGCTCGCCACCGCCCTTGAGGAGCTCCAACTGTTGCCTCCATCGTCGGAAAAGAAGGACCGAACGCCCGAGCCGCCGGCGTAGGGAACCACCAATCTGCCGCTCGGGAGCGCAAGCGGCTGACCGCCCAGGCCTCTCGCCTGGCCCGCTGTTGTCAACGCCGGCCCCCAAGTCGCGCCGCCGTCCGTCGAGGTGCTCATCAGGATGAGGTCGCCCGCGCCAGCGTCGTCCCACTCGATGTAGCAATTGCCGTAGAACGGGCTCGTGGGCCAGTTGTCACAGGTTATCCATGGCTTGTCGAAGTACGAGCCGCCGGTGGTGACGGTCACCGGATTATCCCAGTTCAAACCGTCGCCTGATCGGCTGACAAAGATTTCGTGAGGGCTGCCGTCAAACGGAAGGGTCTCGATCAGCCAAACGCCAAAGGCTTCGTTGTACGCCACCGACGGGTCGCTCACTCTCTGATATTGACCTCCGCCGCCCCAGACGGTGATTCCCGGCAGCGAGTCGGCCTGCCAGGTGAGGCCGTAGTCGGTCGAGGTTGCGAAGCCGATGTCGCTGCAGCCCCCATCAAAAACGCGGCCTTGCTGAAATACCCCGACGATGGTGGAGCCGTACGCATAAATGTGCGGCTCTACTTCGGTCATGTGTTGACTGCCCGGGTTGGTGAACGGGTCTGCGCTGATCTGCACGCTGCTGGCGGGTGCGCTGTCCGCAACGCAGAGGAGGCAAAGACCGATCAGGGAAACGCGCGCAAGGTGCAAATCGAGTCGTGGAGTCATAGGCGCGGCTAGCCGTGTAGCACCGCCCCAAATGGCCGGTCAAAGTGTTTCAACAAAATTCCCAGCAGGTTTCATGCGACTGCACCCGAACCAGCTGACTGCCCTCTAAGTGCTTGACTGCGTTAATCCCGCGACCAGCATTCGCCCGATGCTTGGAAGATTGTTTCTCACGTTGGTGACGGTCCTCAGTCTCTCTCCAACGAACGCCGCGTCTTCTTCGCTCGTGACTGACCGATAAGATCCGGCGAGCAGCCCCTCCTGACCGTGGGCTTTCGCAAACGCCGCAACCGCCTCGTAAGGAAATTCGCCAGCGACGTCGATCCCGTTGACTTCCTTAAGCCCACTCGTTGGCCAGACGAAAGCCCACCTGAACGACTTCGTTTCGCGAGGGAGGCAGCGTTCCAGCTAGAACTTTGGCGTAGCGCTCCCGGGTCAAGTCTGCCGGCCATTCCACGGCAACCCGCGTGGGCCGGAACTTGGCGAGGGCCTCGGAAGCCAACGGCCAGGTTCATTCGCCGCCAGTGGTTGTGTGGAGAATCGTTCCTCCTTCGCCTACCGCCCACCCGGTGTTGGCGTCCACGAAGGTGACTCCGGACAGAGGAACCGTCGTCCCGCTGGATTGAAGCGTCCAGGTGGCACCCCCGTCGGTGGTGTGCAGAATGGTTCCTTCTGCGCCCACTGCGGTCCCCGTGTCGGCGTCCACGAAGGAGACCCCTAAGAGAGGACTGGTCCCCGCCAATTGGCGCGTCCAGGTAATACCTCCGTCAGTCGTGCGGAGAATCAGCCCTCCTTGGGAGTCGGCCCCCACCACTGTCGCCGTGCTGGGGTCCACGTACTGTCCACCGCGGCAGGTGTTGGCGCACGGCTCGAGAAGCGAAGTGCTCACTCGCGAAAACATCAAGACGGCGTTTTCGGCTGGAACCGAAACTGCTGCGCGGGGACGACAACTCAATTCACCTGATGTTCGGTTAGAAACCCAATCGTAACAGTTCGATGTTAAGCGGCTACCACAACAGGATGTGACGGCCGGTAGGCCGCTGGATCCGCGGAGCTTAGGGAGCTAAACGGCCGAAGACTTCGGTGAGACCTGACCCGGGCCCTGGGAGGGAAAATGATTTCATCGCCCCGCAATGCTGCGCTCTTCCTCACAACTTCCTTATGGGTGGGTTGCTCCTTCAAAGATGACGTAGCCGTTCGCAGCCTGCCCGCGCTGACTCGCCACGGAAGCAATCTCATACGAGGTAAGGCTCCGCCGACTGCGCTCGGCTATGCTCACAACCCTATCGTCTACGCGAAGGGTAGGGAGATTGAGCCCAATGAGCCCTACTCCGAGGGGGGCATGCCGACCGAGTACTCCGTCAGTCCGAGTCTTCCCGACGGACTGACGTTGAGCTCAAGCACCGGCGTTCTAACCGGAACACCCACTGCCCTCACGCCAACTCTCGACCACACCGTCGCGGCGCGAAACGCGGCTGGCTCAACCGAGACCACACTCACGCTCAAAATTTCGTCCACCGTCCCTTTCGTCGTCAATGGTCCAGTCAATGCGCTTCTGCAGATTGGCAGCACGCTCTATTTGGGCGGCGACTTCACACAGGTAGGTCCACCGGCTGGCTCGGCCGCGATGTTGGACCCGGTTACAGGAGGAAAGCCCGGGTTTGCTGCGTGGCCACTAGTCAACGGTGGCATTACCGCCGTTACTGCTGATCCCGCTCATCCTAGAACCTTCTACGTTGCCGGCGGCTTCACCCAAATAGGGTCCGTGGCAATTAACGGACTCGCGAAAATTCTTCCGAACGGGAGGCCCGACCCTAATTGGAACCCAAGGCCGAATGGGATCATTTATATGCTGATCGCGAGCGCCAACACCCTCTACGTGGGAGGATTCTTTAGCTCCATCGGAGGGCAACCACGCAATAACCTTGCTGCGCTGGATGCGTCCACCGGGCTTGCCACGGACTGGAACCCCAACCCGAATGGCGGAGGGGTGAACTCGTTCGCGCTCAACGACAACATCATCTACGTGCAAGGAAGTTTTAGCTTTATCGGAGGGCAGGAGCGCAACGGCATTGCCGCGCTGGACGTCTCCACCGGGCTTGCTACAGACTGGAACCCCTACCCGCAGGGTCCGTTAACCGCACCCGGGGACAACTCTTCCGGTGCGCTCGCGGTCCAGGGCAACACGGTCTATGTGGGAGGAGGTTTCACCTTCATCGGGGGGCAACGGCGCAGAAGCATTGCCGCGCTAGATGCCTCCACGGGCCTTGCCACTGACTGGAACCCCGACCCGAGTGGCATTCCCCCGTACCCTCCGATTGTCTATCTGATATTCGTCAGCGGTAACACGGTCTATGCGGGAGGCCTCTTCAGCGCGATCGGAGGGCAACCACGCTATAACCTCGCGGCGCTGGATGTCTCCACTGGTCTTGCCACGGACTGGAACCCGCACGCGATTGGGAGCGTCTACTCGCTAGCAATCAACGGCAAAACCCTCTATGCGGCAGGAGCTTTCAACTCGATTGGAGGACAACCACGCGGTGGCATTGCGGCGCTGGATGCGTCCACTGGTCTTGCAACTGACTGGAACCCCAATCCGAATACCGGGATCACCAGGCTAGCGATCAACGGTGATGCTGTTTATGCGGGAGGAGGTTTCACCAGTCTAGGAGGCCAGAATCGAAATCTCCTTGCGGCGGTGGATCCTTCCACGGCCCGCGCGACCGACTGGAACCCCAACCCCGAGCCCGGTCATGAGGGGCTCCAGTATCCAATCATCAGTTCGCTCGCGTTGAGCGGGAGCACCATCTACGTAGGAGGGTTCTTCGCCTCTGTCGGGGGGCAATCGCGCAACAACATTGCGGCGCTGGATGCTTCAAGCGGCCTCGCCACGGACTGGAACCCAAACGCGAATCAGTGGGTGCAGTCGCTCGCGGTTAGCGGCGACACCGTTTACGCGGGAGGATATTTCACTTCCGTCGGGGGACAACCGCGCAATCGCATTGCCGCGCTGGATGCCTCGAGTGGTCTTGCCAGGGACTTTAATCCAAACGCGGATGACATTGTCTCTTCTATCGTGGTCAACGGCGACATCGTTTATGCGATAGGAGACTTCAGGCTCATCGGGGGACAACCACGCAATCGCCTTGCTGCGCTGGACGCTTCCACCGGCCTTGCTACCGGCTGGAACCCCAACCCAAGTTATGTTGTCACTTCGCTTGTGGTGAGCGGCGATACTGTCTACGTGGGAGGAGGTTTCAACTTCATCGGTGGGCAACCGCGCATTGGCGTTGCGGCGTTGGATGCTTCAACCGGCCTTGCCACCGACTGGAATCCCAACCCGAATGAATGGGGATATTCGCTCCTGGTCAGCGGCAACACGCTTTATGCTGGAGGAGGCTTCACCTTCATCGGAGGGCAGTCGCGCAATTACTTCGCGGCAGTGGATACCTCGACCGGTCTTGCCACAGACTGGAACCCCAACCCGAACGGTCGTATCGGTCTCATTGCGATCAACGGCGACACGATCTATGCCGCAGGAGGCTTCAGCTTCATCGGAGGGGAATTTCGGTCCTACTTTGCTGTATTCCCCGATGGGTCTGACCGGGCAGACTAGCGACTAAGTAGCGACGATTACCCGCAGGAAGTAGCGCCATCAAAGCCGCGACGATCGGGAAGACCCAGACCTCGTCCATACGCCTTGAATTCCCCTGCGAGGCCGGTGCGTAGCGCGGCCGCAGGGCCTGCCACGACAGTTCCGGTGAGGCAAGGGAGCATCGAAGTTTACAGATCGCCGATTATCTGACCTTCTGTCCTGGTCCGCCTCTTGCCCCTGCCCGCTTTAACGCGGGATCGGACGGTGCCTGGCAAGACGACGTGCCCGCGGCGCCGACGCGCTTGCCGACATCCCTGAGGTCCTGGTAAACGGCCGCTTTGATTTTCAAGCTCCCCTTGCAAGCGTATGGGAGCTCAAGAGAGTCTGGCCGCGCGCTGATCTCGTGGTCGTTGACGAGGCGGGCCACGCCGTCAACGCGAACCTCAGCCGGGAGCTGATCCGAGCCACCAAGCGATTCGCAGTCGACCCCGACGCTATGGCCTAGACGATGAGTCTCGTGCGCGGTCCGAAGATAGGGCCGGAATTGGCCGGTGGTCACGCTGCATAACGCACAACTTGCGCGCGGGCTATGGCAGCGGCCGGGGCGATCGTGGACCACCCGTGGCAGCGGCGATTCTATTTTCACCTCGACGCCTTCCCGGGAGAAGTCGAGGGGGCTGAGGCCTCACCGAAGAAACGGCGAGGGCTTCACCCACCCGGGGAAGGTGGCGACCCGGGAGTGCCAACCAGCCACCCAAAAGGGGAGCGAAGATGGAAACCCAGGCAAGAAGCAGTCCGATGAAAGCCAAGAAGCTCAATGCAAAAATGAGGGAGCGGATAGTGAAAAATTTGAAAGACGACCTCGACCACACGCGGGACGATCTCGACCACGCACGGTTCGAGGTCGCAGAGACCATCGAGCTGATCGAAGTCATCCAAGACAAAGTATGCGACTCGACTCCACGCATCGCGAAAGCGGCGCTCGAAATGATCAAGGGCAAGCTTTTCGTCGCTTTGGATGACTCCAACACTTAGCCCGAGGGAATGGCCCATCTGCCAGATTGCCCTCCTGTTGTTCCATTGTTTTTAACAACACGATGCGATTCCGCTCGGATGCACAGTGCCAAGAATCTCTACTAACCCAACGCCGGTGTTGGTGATCTGGAGTGTCGGGCGCGGGCGTCAGCAGAAAGCGCCCGACACCGTACACAGCACTGTATGCCTGGCCGACCTGTCGGAACCCTCCGGTTTTGATTCTTTGATTTAAAAGGCCCGGAAAACAAATTGCAGCGTGGATCGGGCTTTGCTTTAGCGGAGCGCCAGTCGTGGAGGAGTCGCTCACACTGCCGATCCGTTAAGCTTCCGAACTAGGCCAGGAGCCTCGACAATAACTCCTCGCGCGTTATTCCCTTCAGCGCCTCTGTTGACCAGGAGCTCAGCCACTCGTGAAACGAGCCTCTCAAGCTTCAGATCACAACGGGATCGGCCGTCGATCTTTCAACCGACGGCCGACCGAATGCGATCGAACTCGCCTACTTAGCTCCCACCGGGTGTGGGATGCGTCCTAATCGTCATCGTCGTGCTCATGGTCCGGCAGGTCGTAGAAACCAAGGCTGGTACCGGGGCCCGTGACCGGCTCGCGCGGGTAGATCCCGATGAAGGCGGGAGGAGGCGCTCCACGCCTCCCGTTGCTCTGCTGATAGTCGATCATAGCTTCCAGGGCGTCGATCTGTGCGGGGATCAGATTGTCATACTGCGTTCCGCCGTGCCCCATGCCGGGGATGTAATACACGCCCAGCAGATTCTCCGCCTCCCTTCGTCCGATGGTGTTCGCGACGAGGTTCTTGTATCCCTCGGCTTCGCCCGTGCCGACGATGGGATCGGCTGCCCCGTGCATGATGATGAGCGGTCGGGCCAAATGGCCGAAGCAATCCTCTCGTCGCAGGTCGATCTGGATGTACGCCGGGCTGTTCAATGGATTCCAGAGCTTGACCTCCGCGTCGGTCGGACGGCCTCCGCGGTACGTCTCGTCCCATCGAGGTACGGAATCGCGAAGGTAACCGAGTAGGGCGTTGTAATTGCTCTTCCAGTTCGCCTCGGAGCCGAACCAGCGGCCGTCGTTGTATCGGAAACCGTTGGTGAGCTGCATCGGGATGTCGTAGATGTTGCGCAACGCCGTGAGTTGCGGGTCCGTGAGCGGCGGCGACAAACGCTCCCTGAAGGGGTCCCACTGCGGGTTCCTCGCGCGCTCCGCGATGATGTCGTCGATGCGCGGCGCGATGACGTCGTAGTTGCGCACCACCCGGGCCACGCTGCCCCATTGGGTCAGCTGCGAGTTGTAGCCGAACCCCGAAATGCCGCCGTCGAACATCAGCGGATACGCCTCGACCATCCACCGGGTGTGGTGGCCACCGTTGGAGCTTCCAACGAGCAACGTGCGCGAGGAGGCTCGTCCGTACTGCATCAGCACGAGCGCCTTGGTGTAGACCGTCAGCTCCACGAGACTCTGGCGTGATTCGTAGTAGTCGTCCTGCGGATTGTCCTTGATCGTCGGGCGAAACCAGCCCTCGTCGCACGAGGCGAAGGCGTAGCCCCTCGTGACGGCGGCCGTCTGGAAGGCGCCAGTGCTGAGCTCTGTTCCCGAGAAGCCGCGGGTGAAGATGGCGATTTTTCCATTCCATGAGACGGGTAGAAGGACCTGGAACTTGACGTGGGAACGAATGAGGCCGTGGATGTAGCGGTGTGGAACGGGCGTTGTCCGGAGTTCATCGGTGTCCCAGGTCGCCTCGACCGGGGTGGCGTTGACACGGAACGCACTGAGCGCTGACAACACACCGAGAAGCCGAAAAGCAGATTTCCAGTTCATGTGAATTTCCCCTCCGGTGGACTTCAAAGGCGCGAATGGCGAGACGGGGGTTAGCACCGACGATGCGAATCCGTCAATCTACTGAACCACCATGTGTCATACCCCGGCCAGCCACTGCCTCAGTCGTAGAGAAGCCGCTCACACTCCTGAGCCGTTAAGCTGCGGAGCTGCGCTTGGAGCCTCAACAACAGCTGCTCGCGCGTCACTCCCTTGAAGGAATCGGCTGGCCAGGAGTTCAGCCAATCGTGAAGCGAGCCGATCTCGGAAGTCGGAACCAAACTCAGCCTCGGTCTCGCTCGTTTCGAGCTCGATGTGCTGTTTGGCCTGGCGGGCTCAAATCCTCATCGCGACGCGTATCGTTCCTTGGGCGACTTCGGCGTAGCTCAGCGCGGGCTGTTACTGCGGTGCGACCGAGACGTCGTCAAAAGCGAAGAAGCTGGGCAGCTGCAGAAAGCCGAATTTCACTTCCGTGGTGTCACTTGGGGCGACAACGTCATCGCAGAGTTGCACATAGCCAGGGGTTGGCTGCATGTCAGAGTCATCACGGATCACTGTCCCTCCCCAACTCACTTGGAAGCGATTCGGTGTTCCTCCGAGATTTAAGATCCAGGAGCAAATGGAATAGCTCCCGCCCGGATTGGTCGCGAGATCCTGCGCAACGAATCCAAGGTCAGCGGAGGGAGCGATCACCAGTCCGAACATTCCGCTGTGGCCAGCGCCTTGGTCGATGCTCGTGAAGCTCGGATCGCCAGACCGAGTCCAGGAGGTGAAGTCACCCGTCTCCAATCCACAGTTCGCGACCAAATTGCCCTGGACGTGATCGCAGAGCGCAGCGGAGTCGAGCGCAAAGTCGAGTACGACGTCGTGGTCAACGACGATTCCGGGTTGCGTCAGGGACAACGAACCGGGTGCGCTCGCCTGAACGTCGTAGGTTCCTTCGGAGACCGACGGGAACAGACACATCCCGTTGTCATCCGTTATTTCGGGCGGCACGCCACTGTCGAGAATGCTCACGGTCGCTCCAGAAATCGGCAGCCCGGTGATGCCGTTGGTGACAGTTCCGGAAACGCTGTGGGCAGTTCCTTCGATTGCTCTGGCTGCCTGGGTTTGCGGGATGGCAGCAAAGAAAAACACGGCTGCAGACAAAAGTAGCTTGTCCTGCCGTTCTTTGACTTTCATCGTTCCTTCTCGAGGCAGTCGAATTCCGACCTCCCGATCCCGATCGGGCCTTGTACCATAAGCCGGGCGGTCTGCTCAGCACTCACCCGCGGCGATAGGCCAAGGCGGTCAGTCGGACCGCTCGAATCGGCTGCGAATGAGCCCTAGGTGAGTCCCAGCGTACTCAAGAGGGGCACGTTCTCGCGGATCTCGTCGGTGAGGTGGTCCGGGATGATTCCGCTCGGTTGTGGCCGCGAACGTCGGGGACGCAACACGCGGTCCGGCGTGACGATCAGGTCGAGGCGGAAGTGATTTCTAGCTCGTGCGGCGATGGAGAGAGCTCCGCCTGTTGCCGTAGCCCAAAAATGCCGGACGAGAGCCGCGATCGCGCGCGGCGACCGGGGCTGCCCGCTGGCCACGGGAACGAAACGGATGTTCTTCCTGTACTCGTACCTTGGTCCGGATGAACCGCTCGATGTTGCTCACGTAGGCTCGCTCCTCGGAATCGCAAAACGACAGGGCGACGCCAGAGGCTCCCGCCCGAGCGGTACGACCGATCCGATGGACATAGCTCTCCGGTACGTTCGGCACTTCAAAATTAATGACGTGCGTCACCGCGTCGATGTCAATTCCGCGAGCGGCGACGTCGGTCGCGACCAGAATCCGGACCGCCCCGCGCTTGAACGCGCCCAGCGCGCGTTCCCGCGCGCCTTGAGATTTGTTCCCATGAATTACATCCGCCGGAATACCTGCCGCGAGCAGGTGCTTGGCGAGGCGGTTGGCTCCACTTTTGGTGCGGGTGAACACCAGCGCTTTTGAAACCGCGCTGTCTTGGAGAACATGAAGCAGGAGGGCCCGTTTGTCGTCTCTTGCCACATGGTAGACCCTTTGCTCGACGGCGTCCGCGGCGCGATTCGCCGGCGCCACGTCGATCCGCACGGGGTTGACCAGCATGCTGTTTGCCAGCGCCTGAATGTCCGAAGGCATGGTGGCGGAGAAGAAGAGAGTTTGCCGCTTCCGTGGAAGCCCAGCGACGATCAGCTTCACATCGCGGATGAACCCCATATCCAGCATGCGGTCGGCCTCATCTAAAACCAAGATTTCGAGCGCGCCAAAGGACACGGCCCGGCGGGAAATGAGCGCTCGGAGCCGTCCCGGGGTCGCGACAAGGATATCGACGCCCCGGCGCAACGTGTGGACTTGGCGCTCCTCATCGACGCCTCCGAACACCACGGCCTGGTGCAGGCCGCTGCCGCGCCCGTACCTCTCGAAACTCTGGTGGATTTGCGAAGCCAGCTCGCGCGTCGGAGTCAGAACCAGACAGCGCACTGCGCGGGCGCCCGTTCTTGGGCCCGCGAGACGTTGAAGGATGGGGAGGGCAAACGCGGCCGTCTTACCGGTTCCAGTTTGGGCGCAACCAATCAGGTCTTTTCCGGCCAGGGCGTGTGGAATGGCCTGCGCCTGAATGGGCGTAGGCGAGGTGTAGCCCTCGTCGCGCAAGCTTCGGCGCAAGGACTCGTGAAGGTTTAAATCGTCGAACGTCATTGATTCCTCAACCCGGCAGCGCTCAGGGGCGCGCACGGCTAACCAGGCGATGCTGAAAGGGTCGTGTGCAACCCGATACCGCTGAAGTCAGCCAGGCGCGGCGGGCACGCAGTGTGCCTAAACGACTTGCTGCTAAACGTCCCGATGACCGTCACAACGGACACTGGCTGCTGTTGAGGCAAGAACGGAACGCAGCGGGCGATCCGAGCGACTCCACCCTTCTAACTCATCCTGAAGACGATTGCAGGTCTATGTCTTGGTTGCCCAAAAGACCGTCACAAACCCGTTCGAAGATGTCCTACAGGCCCAGCGAGGCCCTGACGGCTACGCCTTTGTCCTCGGAATTCTTGGCGATGCTCTCAAGCCGCTCGAGCGCAGCAGGGAGCGCAGCTCGGACCTTGGTCAAGAGTCCATCGAGCATTCCGCGGCGCGCAGCAAATACCTCGGCCCGGTGGTTCGCTTTCCAGCGCTGGGAAGTTCGCTCGGATACGCCTGCGAGGCGAGAGGCCTCGCCCACAGAAGCACCCGTCGCGAACGCGGCCAACAGTGCCTCGTGGTAGCGCGGTAACCGCCGTTTGACGGGCCCGGAGGTGACAGATTCCGCCAATTCAGCCCCTCCGTTGACGCTCTGGCCGTCAATTTCCGCCATTTCGGAGTTTGGCCTCACGTCGTCCTTTCGGTCTTGAGGCCGCTCCTGAGGTCCCGCAGCGATCCACGAGGCAGCCAGCACGATCCCCGAACCCGCCACGGACTCGCGGAAATCTCTCAAGGGGAGCCGCTCCTTACAGTCCCTACAGTCGAGTAGTGATTCGTCCTGATCATGTGCCAGGGGGGCGAGGCGTCGATTCCAACAAGCCTTCGAAACTGTTGGGACTGGTCATGACGGGTTCCAACAATTCGATGCAGAGACGCGCTTTCGATTCCCGCCGCCTCCATAGTTTCGAACCGAGAGTCGATCGCGGTTACTTCGCCTTCATGCTGCGGATGTATGGGACTAGCGAGTCGATCTCCGCCTGCGAAAAGAAGTCTTTGAAGGCCTTCATCTTCGGGTTTTTCTCGGACCCGTCGTTGATCACCTTTGTGATTTGCTCGTCTGACTTTTGCGCCTGCCAAATAGGGGAGGTCAAATCTGGAATCTTCTCCTTCACCCCAATCTTGGTTTTCCCCTTGCCATCGATGCCGTGACAGGCTTTGCACTTGTACCAGAGGTCCTCGGCCGGCCAGTCCGCAGCGTAAGCGGAGCCCCCGAGAGTCGCGGCCAAGAGAATCGTCGTCCAGAAAGCCTTCATGCGCGCCTCAATTCGCCGACTTCGAGTCGCTCTTATCGGGTTCAGCAGCTGCGAGCTTTTCCAGCATCGCGGCGAGCTCGGGATGCCCGTACTTTCGGGCCCAGGTGGCCGGAGTTTCTCCCCGGTCGGTTCGCGCGTTCACGTCCGCGGCGTGGCTGAGGAGAAACTGCACCATCTCCACGTTCCCCAGCCGAGCTGCCTCGTGAAGGGGAGTTTCTCCCCGGCGGTCTCGCACATCCGCTTTCGCGCCGTGGCTGAGGAAAAACCGCACCAACTCCACGTTCCCCTGCCAAACTGCGTCATGAAGCGCCCTACCGCCTTCCCACTGAGGATGATTCACGTCCGCGCCGGCCTCCACCAAAACCCGAGCTACCGCTGCCTGTTTTGAGAGCATCGCCGTCTGGAGCGGAGTGTTTCGATACTTGGTGTGCGCCTCTGCATCGATCGGCGCGCCCCGGCCGAGGAGGAACTTCACCAGCTCGACGTTCCCCGAGTAGGCGGCGGCGTGCAGCAGCGTCCACGGCGTGTCGGTCTCACGAATCGCGCCGGGGTTCTTTTCCAGGAAAGAGCGCGCCCGTTTCAGATCGCCCACCAGGCACGCTTCATAGGCATCCGCCGGCGGCGCCAGCCGCATAATCTCCTTCAGCACTTGGTTTGTTGCCGGCGCTTGAAAAAATGCAGGCGCGCCAGTCATGTCCTCGGTGGGGCCTTCGGTGTCCTTCATGCAGGCCGCCATCACCAGCGCCGAGGTGCCCCGAGAGTTCTTTGCGCGGGCCAGCTCGGGCTTCTGCTTTAAGAACGCCCGCACCGCGGGCAGGTCCTCGGTGGTGATCGCGTCGAAAAACTTGGTCTGTAGGTCTTCGGCTGCGGAAAGCAATTGAAGCATGAGAAAGGAGTGCGAGAGCAAGAGAGTCATTTGTCGCTCCTGAGAAGGAGAAATGAGACAGCCCCAGAGTGCACGAGCTTCGAGCTGGGCACATGGGCCGAAGGCTTAGTGGCGGACCGGCACTTTTGGATCAGCGCCCGCTCGATGCGGTACGAGTCGCCGATGGAGAGTCGCAGAGGGCAGCAAACGGGTCGTTGCCTCTGCAATTGCGATCGGGCGATAACCACTCGGATCGTCGCGATCGACCTGTTACACCTGTTACAGCAAAGGGTTTCGATTCCCAGCGCTTCCATGAAGTTTCACAGTGATTGCTTTGCTGGCCGACTTGGGTGGCTCGAACGTGAAACAACTCGCATCAGGCGTGGCCAACCCGAGTGGAGCCGGACGAGAGCACACCACAGCTGTTCCCGATTCGACCATGCCATAGGCAGAACGCGAACGTTTGCGCCAACCGCCGAAAAGCATTCCTGCACGATCTAGAACATCTGGCGGCTCCCCCGTGGGTTCCCATCAGGATTTGACCATGTGGATCAGAACGGCGGGGGCTTGCCGGGGGGCTTTGATGCATCCATATTCCCCGAGCTCAAACGGACGGTGAAAAAACCTCGAAGCTTGGCTTCTTGAAATGCTGACAAAAGAGGTTTTTCCGCTGTGATTCATACGGTCAAGTGGCCGCAAGGGGATTAGGGGCGCGGGCTCCTCCGCAGCGCACTTCATAATGCGGAGGAGGTGAGGGCGGGCGGAAGCGATGAGATGGGCCGTAAACCGTTTGGCAGACCTTCTTGAATTGCCGGGCCAACAGAGGTTGAAAGCGATGGAAGGGCTCCGCGGGATCGCGGTGACCCTGGTTTTTCTTGTTCACTACGATTCGCTCTTCGGCGACTGGCTTGCGCCTCATTCAGTCGGAAGTCGTGTGGCGGAGTTCCTCCGCACGGTGGGGCATTCGGGCGTGGACCTCTTCTTCGTGCTCAGCGGCTATCTGATCTATGGCGCTGTCATTTCCGCACGAGATTTTTCCTACGCACGCTTCATGCAGCGCCGACTGCGGCGCATTTATCCAACTTTCCTGTGCATCTTCGGGACCTACCTCGTGCTCTGCTTCCTCTTACCCGGCGAGAGCAAACTGCCACCTCTGCGTGGCGCCGCAATCCTCTACGTCCTCGAGAACGCCCTGTTGCTGCCCGGCATGTTTTCGATCACGCCTCTCGTCACCGTCGCTTGGTCCCTCAGTTATGAGGTCTTTTTTTACGCGCTCATTCCGCTGCTCGTGGCGGCGATGGGCATGCGCGATTGGGGAGTAGGAGCGCGACTTTGGACGTTCGCCGCACTCGTCGCTGCATTTCTTCTTTGCAGCTGGATGGGAATTGCGCACGTGCAGCTGGCGATGTTCGCCTCGGGGGTTTTTGTTTACGAATTGACGAGTGCGAGACCAATGGTCCGGGAGCCCGCGCGCCGCCGACTCCTATGTTGGGCCACTCCAATCATGACCGTGTTCGCCTTGCCCGTGGCGTATCTTCTCGTCGCCGCGCCCCGGATGTTCGACGCCGTTCACTACTCGGCCCGGACAGCGTCCAGCTTGCGGACGATCTGGTTGTTTTTTGCTTTGGGTACTTTCACGCTTGCGGCATTCCAGCCCTCGGGCCTGTTGCCCCGCATATTGAGCGCCGCACCGCTGCGCTGGCTCGGTAACATGAGTTACTCGTACTACCTCGTGCACGGATTGACCTTGAAGGCGATGACGATCATCGCTCACCGCGTTTGGCAGAGCGGAATCTCTCCGCTCTTGTACTGGGCCGCAATGCCCGCGATGTACGCCTGTACCCTGGCGAGCGCACTGGTACTCTTTGCGTCGGTCGAGAAGCACCTAAGCCTGACGAGATCGATTCATCCCTTCCAAGTATCCTCGATTATGTCTCGGTCGCCGTGGCATTTCCCGGGCGGCTTCCCAGCACCCTTTCGATTTCTGCGATCAGCACTCTCGGGAGGATGGGCTTGGAGACAAAGCCGTCCATCCCTGCGGCTAGACACTGTTCACGATCGCCCTTTTTTGCGTGGGCAGTGACCGCGATGGTACTCGGGCGAGGGCGACGAAGCTGCGGTCCCGCGCGCCGACCCACCGTGACAACCCGATGAAAGCCGGTGTAATTCGCGGCAATCCGGTGAAAGATGGTTGCTGGCAAACGACCGCGTAGCAGAGCGCGGCGGGAGGGGCACTACGCTCCGCCGCGCAGTGCCAGATTCTGAACAACAAGAAGCAGGTTATGGACGCTCCACTGCAAGGTGGACGAGTTCCTGAAGATCTGCGTGGGTCGATTTCGATCCCCGCCGCCTCCATGCCGTTTTTCAGAGGGTGACGCGCTGCTTTTCAGAGTAGTTCCATTTATCTCCGCCGACTCCTCAATGGCATTTAGTGTAGATGCCTTCAAGGAGGGGACTATGATCACTCCGCAACGACTCATCAGAACTGGTGTACTAGACATTCCGCGGCGTACGATTTTTGGTTCGACCAAGCCCTCGATCCATGTGCTCGGCCTTCTCGCGGTCTTGGGCTTGAGCACTTCGTCCTGGGCTTACCGCGATCCTCCACCGGACGCGTCCGGCATGGGGCCGAATGCGACGGTCTCAGACTTCACCTGGACCCAAGCCGCGGATTGTCCGGTGCCGCGCTTCGAGGCGATGGGCCTGGCGGTGCAGGGCATGCTGCTGGTGATGGGCGGCTTCATCAGCGAATCTCTGGCGGTGACCTCGCGGGTAGATGTCTTTGACCCCGACCTGAATGTCTGGAGCCAGCGACAGGACCTCCCAGGTGCGGAGACGCATGCCGCGCCGGTGCTGAAAGACGGCACCGTCTACGTGGTGGGTGGGTTTCGCGGGCCGATAGAGACCTGGGTCACTAGCTCGGAGTTCTGGGCCTACGATTTTGCGAACGATGCGTGGAGCGCGCTGCCGCCGTTGCCCTCGCCCCGTGCAGCACTGTCACTGACGAACGTCGGAAGCACGTTCTACGCGATCGGCGGACTTGCGGCGGATGGCAACTCGGACTCGTCCGAGAACACCTACTGGTCCATCGGTGACCAGGAATGGACGGCGGCGCCTGGCTTGCCCAATCCGCGAAACCACCTCGGGGGCGCGGTGGCGCGGGGACAGGTGTACATCGTCGCAGGTCGCCACTCGTGGGATGAGACCAGCGGAAATCAATCCTCGCTGCACCAGTTCGACCCGACGAGCTCCAGCTGGACGACGCTGACGGACATTCCGCTGGGCCGCTCGGAGATCGCTGCCTCCACCTTCACCGCGGGCGACCGTGTGCTGGTGATCGGCGGCTCGGTGAACGGTGCGCAGCCGAGCTCCGACGTCTGGGTTTACGATCCTCAGACAGACCTGTGGAGCGCGCTCCCGCCGCTGCCAGGTCCGCGGAAGGGCGCCGTTGCCGACGTGATCGGCAACAGGGTCATCGTCACCACCGGCTCGCCGACGGGGATCGACCCAGCGGGCACCACGTGGATCGGCTGCTGTCTGGATTGAATCGCGAAAGGTGAGGAGCTCGCCTCCAAACATCGCGCTTTCGATTCCCGCCGCCTCCTTGGTCAAAATGGCTCTCAAGTCCTCGCGACTTGAGAGCTTTTTTGTATCGTCGAATCCACTCTCACACGCGCCGCTCGCAATCTTGCGGAATTCCAGCACTCGGCCCTCTCGCAGCTCAACACGCAGCTTCGCGACTTCGTCGCACAGCGAAGCCCATGGAAGGGTCGCGTACAGGCTGACGATGTCTCCCTCCGGACTTTCAAATCACCGAATCCGCGCAACGGCGTTCTCCGGCCAGTGTCCTGCTGTTGAGACACCACAATGGTCGACGCCAATATTTTTCGATGTGTCTCGAAAAGAGGTCATTTCTTGACAGATTCGGAAGCGTGCGGGTCCGCTCGCGCCGGCGCCGACCGGCGTGGTCTCAGGTCGAAATAGGTCGACGCGTTGACCTCCACTGAGAAGGGCGCTCGGGCTGGAGAAATACCTTTGCTGATTGCCGGGGATCGACATGTTTGAGACTAAAGGTAGCCTGATTTTGTTAGGTGTCGCTCTGTTTTTAAACCTGATCACCAACTCATCATTTGCCGAAGATTTGTCTTTTGTGCGAGTAGATTATGAAGTCGAGATGGCGCCTTCCAAACTGAAGGTCGGCGACTTCAATGGCGATGGGACGGAGGATCTGGCCGTCCTCGGTCAAACGCACCTCTATAGCGGAGGCCAACTGTCGCTACTGCTTGGAGGCGGCGATGGGACATTTGGCCAACCAATAACCTTTGATTGCTGTGGCGAACCGAGGTCCCTGGCCACAGGTGATTTCAACGTCGATGGGATTTTGGACGTAGCCATCCCTTTCAGATCCGTCTATCCAAACCCTGACGGTGTAGCCATCCTGTTGGGGAGTGGCGATGGCACGTTTCGGCGGGGTCCGACGTTCTTTGCAGATCAGTTTGATCCGCCGCACAATAACCCTCAGTTTGTGGCGGTGGGAGACTTCAATGGCGACGGACTTCCGGACTTGGCCGTCGCCGATAACGGCTCCGAGGTGTGGATCCTGCTGGGAACTGGAGACGACCGCTTGTTCTCACCAGGTCAAAGCTTTCAAGCTGGAAGTCTCGTCGTCTCCATGGTCGTGAGCGATTTCAACCGAGATGGTCGACTCGACTTGGCTGTGGCCAATCTGGGTAGTAACAGTGTCTCAATATTGTTTGGGAATGGAGACGGAAGCTTTCAGCCCGCTCAACATTTCCCGGTCCAAAACAGTCCTTCGTCGATCGCCCTTGGAGATTTCAACGGGGACTTCATTCAAGATTTGGCCGTCGGTACTTCCCGTTCAAACACGGTGTCGATCTTGATCGGGACTGGCGACGGAGGATTCCAACCAGCAATGAGCGTACCGGCCGGTGAGACCCCGATGTTTGTAGCGATCGGAGATTTTAACGGCGATGAGATTGAGGACTTGGCAGTCAGTAATCGAGTCTCCAACGAGGTCGGGATTCTGCTCGGAAATGGGGATGGAACGTTTCAGGCCCGTCAAGGTTTCCCCGTCGGAGTGCAGCCCATGGAAATCGTCGCGGGCCATTTAAAGAAGGATGGTCGGTTGGACTTGGCCGTGGCCAACTTCTCTTTCAGCTCTCATAGCGTGTCGGTATTATTGAACGATACGCGGCAGTGAGGGAAAATTCGGGATCACATTGCGCCAGGCTGATGAAAGTCCGACGTGAATCGTATTGGCGACGACGCCGTAGCCCGATCCGCTCTAAGTCCTCGTGGAACTTGTGCAGCATGCTTGGTGATGCTGCCGTCCCAAGCAGAACGGTACTAGGTAGGGTCGCTTCACCCATGGTGCAAGGGCCCGGTGGATCCGGGCACTGAGATGAGTTCTCACCGGCGTTTTAAGCAACCGAGCGGGCAGTGACATCTTTTGACGTCCAGAAATCCGGAAAGCAAAGATCGCAGCCCCGAGGGCCGATGAGAATCCGTGACATCTTTTGCCGAATCTGGCCTCCCAAGTTGGGGAAATTGAGCGCCTATCTTCGTGACATATCGGTTGAACGTCCGATTCCGAGGATTCCCTTCGGCCAAATGATGCGGGATCGCTGACTGTGACATCTTTTCGAATGCTTCACAGGGGAAATCCGTGACATCTTTCAGGTCCAAGACCCGATTTCAGGCCTCAACAGGAATCGATTTCCTTCGCGCTCCCGTGACATTCGGGAGGAGTTTGAGAGCCAGGATCGCCTCTCGGTCCCGGGTGGACGCCTGTGACATCTTTGGCGAGCTGCGCATCCCAAGAACCCTCTGTTGGTTGGTAGAGCTTCAGCCAGCCGAGCTGTGACATCTTTTGCGATGCTAGCGGTCGTTTTCCGGCATGCCCATCAGCTCTTGGATCATCGCCTACTTTTTCGCGAGCATCTCCTTGGCGCGAGCCATGGCCGACATCGCATTGGGCCAGCCCGCGTAGAACGCGAGGTGGGTGATGAGTTCGACGAGCTCGTCCTGCGTGACGCCGTTTTCGATCGCGCGCGGGAAGTGGAAGGTCATCTGCTCGGTCTTGCCAGTTGCCACGAGCGCCGCGCAGGTGATCAAGCTCCGGTCTCGCTTCGAGAGCTGCGGCCGCTCCCAGACGTCCCCGAACAACACCTCGTCGGTGAGCTCGACCAGTTTCGGGGCGAAATCGCCGATCGCCTTGTACGCAGGGGTGAGAGGCTTATTGGTGCTCATGTACGTTCCTCCTTCACGTCGAACGGGACTTCCTCAGCGCCTCGTCCTCTTCTCCAGGTGTCCCGGATAACGCTCCCCCTGTACCGTGATCTTCGAGGCGGCGCTATCGATCTCACGGACGTCGTCAGGCGCGTCAGTTCGACGTTGGCTGCTCCGAAGTTCTCCTCGAGGTGCTTCGACTTCGTAGTGCCGGGGATTGGAACAATCCACGGCTCGCAGCAAATCTCTCGATCTCGATGGGCAGCTCGGTGCTGTAACGTTCGGCAGGCCCGACCGTCATTCCAACAACTCTGCAGAATTTCGGGAAGACGTCGCATTCAGAACCATCGACGCGGCTGAACAGGAGTTGAGGTGCAAAGATCGAAGGCTACGAAGTTACCGACTCGGCGCTTGGGCTCCAGCGGTCTGGAGATCACCGTCGTCGGTTTTGGCGCATGGGCCATCGGCGGAGGTGGCTGGGCATTTGGCTGGGGCACGCAAGACGATGCCGCATCGATCGAGGCCATGCGGCACGCCTTGGAGATGGGCATCAACTGGATTGATACAGCGGCCGTATACGGCCTCGGTCATTCGGAAGAACTGGTTGGCCGCCTGTTGCGCGACCTGAGTCCATCGGATCGCCCGTTTGTGTTCACCAAGTGCGGTCTTGTTTGGGACCCACTCGATCCAATGTCACAGCCGCGGCGAGTGTTGAAGCCGGAATCGATCCGCAGCGAGTGCGAGGCGTCACTGCGCAGGTTGGGTGTTGAGCGAATCGACCTGTACCAATTCCACTGGCCAGACGAGAGCGGCACGTTGGTGGAGGACTCATGGGGAACAATGGTTCGCCTGATCGAAGAGGGAAAAGTGAGGGCGGGAGGCGTGTCGAACTTTAACGTCGCGCTTCTCCAGCGCTGTGAGGCGATCCGGCACGTCGATTCACTCCAGCCGCCGTTCTCGTTGATCCATCGCGAGGTTTCTGGCCACGAAATTCCGTGGTGCGCCCGCCACAATACCGGCGTCATCTGTTACAGCCCGATGCAGTCTGGCCTGCTCACCGATACCTTCGCGGCGGAGCGCGTCTCTTCACTTGCGTTGGACGATTGGCGGCGCCGCTCGACCGACTTTCAACGGCCGGCCCTTGGACGCAATCTTGCGTTACGCGACGCGCTCCGTCCAATCGCGAAACGGCACGACGTCTCCGTCTCTTCCATCGCTGTCGCTTGGGATCTTTCCTGGTCCGGCGTGACCGCGGCGATCGTGGGCGCACGAGCTGCGAAGCAGGTGGACGGTTGGATCGGAGCCGCCAACGTTCAGCTTACCGAGCCGGATCTCGACGAGATCGAGTCGGCGACTCGGCGCACTCAGGCAGGTTCAGGGCCGGCTCGTCCAGGCCGCGGCTTTGGACGGCTCGAGCGCGCTGAGGTGGATGCAAGCAAGTGACGCTTCTCGTGGTTCTCCTCGAACCTAGCGGCGGCGGGTGCCATGGGACCTTAGAGGTCCCCGCGGACTCACTAAGGAACTTCCGACTCGCGCAGGCAAGAGATGAGCTTACGGGTACATGGCTCTCGCAAAATTCTCGTATCACGGTTGGTCCGGAGTCTGCATTCCACAACCTCCGTGAATCCAATTACACCTCGGGAAGAATATCCGATGTCAAAGAACCGATTTCAGCGCCGAATTGCATCCTATGTGCTCGGCTTCGTCACGCTGTGCGCACTGACCGTGAGCTCGATCGCCAAAGCTGACGATTGCGACACGCCGGCGGCGGAGTCCTGCGCTTGCCGGTCGCAGATAGCGAAGAGCGCTTCTAGAATTAAGCGAGGAAGTCACGCCGTCGCTGTCGCGAGGGAGAAGACAGCAAGGCAGACCGCCTCGAAGCCTCCGCCGATAAAAGAGAGACCGCTCTAACAGAGCAATCGGTCTCGAAGATTACGGTGGCGCGCTGAAATTGAAGAGCACCGTCCCGCGAAGCGCGGGTTGAGCTCCCTCGCAGTGCTGCTCGAAATCAGCGGCGAAACTCTGAATCCTGTCACCCGCGTAGACGACGTCGTTCACCGTGAACTGACCGGTCAGCGTATTGCAACCGCGGCCGTCTCCGGACACGCTCAAACCAGGCTGATCGTCTCGCTGGAACGGAAACCTCGCAGCATTGAGATAGGTGGTGCCTGGTTCCAGCGGCACCCGCCCCGCGGCGGCGAAATCCAGGTTCCACCAGGTATCGCCATTGAAATTCACGCTCACGCCATTGGCGAAGTTGCGGCTTGACCCGAATTCACCGTTATCCAGCGTCATGTGCCAGATGCGGCCTTGACCGATGTAATCGCCGGGATCGCTCACATAATGGATCACGAATTGCGGGTCATATTGGCTTGCCACGTGGATCGTGACTTGATCGCTCGACGTTCGACCGGAGTCGTCCATCACATCCAGCTCAAACACGAGGTCGTCCCCTCCCGTCGGGACGGGCGGTGCGACGAAGGTCGCCCGTACACATTGGGTGCAATCGAGTGTGGCAGCAGTCCCGCTCACTTGCTGCCAGGCGTAGTCGGTAATTGTTCCGTCATTGTCGGAAGATCTCGAGCCATCGAGGACGATCGTATCGCCTTCGCTCGCGATCCGGTTTCGTCCGGCCGCCGCATGAGGGCCGAGCACTAGCTGCGGTACATCGCTGTTGATCCGAATCGCTCCCCACAGGGCCGGAACGGCTCCTTCACAGTGTTGTTCGAGGTCGGCGGCGAAACTGATCACCTCGCCGCCTGGCCCATAGACCGCCTCCCAGACAATGAATCGACCTGTCAACCTATTGCATCCACGACCCTCGCCAAT
>Ga0099794_10000070_pt1 | contig 38488 bp, 36 predicted proteins | sample Rivendell_Oct201_10_FD_77320 | JGI IMG/M metagenome (GOLD analysis project Ga0099794, IMG submission 77320) | Vadose zone soil microbial communities from the Eel River Critical Zone Observatory, Northern California, USA -... | ecosystem: Host-associated > Plants > Roots > Rhizosphere > Soil ... | reverse complement strand
GTAACCGGGTATTGCTGCTTCCGGCCAAATCAGCAGCTGCGGCCGTGGAGGGCGAGCCATCAATCCACGCGACAACGAAAAGAGCGCGTTCATCGCACTGTCGGCGTGCGCGGGATTCCATTTCTCACTGAACGCCTCGTTCGGCTGCACCATCGCTACCGCGCCGACGTCGCGGACGGGCAACGTTTTCACTCGCCACGCGCCGTAGCCCAGCGCCACCAGAATCGACGCCAGAAGAGGCGCACCGAACCGAAGCAGCGGTCCACGGATCCCGTTTCCCGTTGCTCGTATCCCGAGAAACGCCTCTACGATCGCCACATTGCACCACGCGAGCCACAGCGTCACCCCGCGCGCGCCCGCGATGTCCGCCCACTGCACCAATATCGGCGCATCAGCCAACGATGTGCCGAGGCCGAGCCACGGAAACCGGACGTCGCCGAGATGGCCGACCAACCACTCGAGCGCCGTCCAGGCGACCGGGAGAACGACCCACAGCGGCACCCGTGGCGCCGCCAGCCGCACCCGCGCCACGAACCAAAACATGACCGCTGTGAGCAACCCCAGCACAGCGATCGTCGCGAAGTAGCCGAGGGCGGACAGCGGCGTGAAGTGCCATAACGCGACCAGAATCCAGTAGAGCACCAACGCATTGGTGACCAATCCATACCACCAGCCCCAGCGGAACGCCTGGCGGGCGTCGTTATCGAACACTGCCTGTCGAATCAGCAGGACGGCTGGGGTGATCGCGAAGAAACTGAGAGGAGGAAGCGGAAAGGGCGGATAACTGGCGGTGAGGGCGATCGCTCCCACCAGGACGAGCAGGACCACACGACGGCGGCTCACAACAAGACGTCGCGCCCTTCGTCCGCCGAGCGGTAGATCGCATCGAACACGCGCTGGAGCGCGAGCTGATCGCGCGGAGGAGGCGCGTTCACGTCACCCTTGATGACCGCCAAGAAATACATCCATTCGGCGCGGTAGGACTGGATGAATTGGGTTTCGCGACCGGTCGCGCCGGTCGGGGTGACGTCGACGGCAGCTCCATGTTGCTCTTTGAAAATGCGCAATGGTTGGATCATCGCCGATCCCTTGACGCCGACGATGTCGAACCAGAAACGCTCTCCCTCGCCGAGATGACGCCAGCTGACGTCGATGGTGAGTGATACGCCGTTCTCCAGAACGAGCAGGGCCGAGCCCATGTCTTCGACGCCAACCTTCCCACTGCGGCTCAGATGCGCCGAGATCCGCTTGGGCGCGGGCCAGCCGGCGAGCCACATGCCCAGATCGATCAGCGGCAGGCCGAGGTCGAGCATCGCTCCGCCACCCGCTTCTTCCCGCCGCAGTCTCCAACCCAACATCTGTCTGCTCGGTTGGAAGGTGTACCAACCGCCGCGCACGGCCTGCAAGGCGCCCAGGTCTCCTCCCGCGAGGAACCCGCGCACCGCCTGCACGTCGGATCGAAACCGGTGATTCATTCCGACCATCACGCGCTTCCCGTAGCGCTCGCTCGCCGCGAGGACACGCTCGACGCCTGCCAGATTCAGCGCAAGCGGCCGTTCGCACAGGACGTGGGCGCCGGCGGCGAGAGCGGACGTCGCGTGAATCTCGTGCAGATGGTTCGGCGTGCAGATCACGACGACGTCGACGTGGCCGTAGCGCAGCACTTCCTCGATGTCGTCGTAGGTGTCTTTCACCTCGAAACGCGCCGCGAGCGCCTGCGCCTTCCCCACGTCATTGTCGCAGATGGCGGCCACTGCCACACCGGGCAGCCGTCGCAACACCGGCAGGTGTGCCACCTGCGCGATCGCGCCCGCGCCAATCACGCCCACGCGGATGGGATCGTTCACTGCTTGCCTGCTCCCTGCTCCCTGCTCCCTCGTAACCTGTACATCAACCCGGTCCGGAGACTGACGGTGTTCAGTCCGCTCGACAGCGTGCCGCGACCATCCACCGTCAACCGCCACGCAGGCGAGAGCCGAACCTCGGCGCCCATGCTGCCGTTCAGGCCCGCGGTAATGACGTCGAGTGCGTCTTCGACGAACGTTCCTTTGATCGCGGCACCGCTCCCATGGCGCACGTGAATACCCACGCCGGCGCCGAGGTAGACGGTCGCGCTGTGTCCCTGCGGGAAGACGAACTGGAAGTCGACGTCGCCGATCACGTCGCTGAGCGATATCCGTCCCACGCGAATGGTGTCGTCGGCGGTGGGATCGATGACGATGCCCTTGAGGCGTTGCTCGAAGCGGGCGCGAGCCTGGTCACTGAACTGCGAGCGGAAATAAGAGAGTCCAAACAGGACTCGCACTTTCGGCGCGATCATCCCGTAATCCACCCGCACGCCGCCCGCGAGCGCGCCGGTCAGGTTCGTCGCGCCCAAGAGCCCGACGTCCGCCTGAATCCCGGAGAAGCGGAGATTCTCGTAGGAGAATTGGTTCAGGACGCCTTGGGCGGAAAGGTGGAGCGATGGAATGATGGAAAGAAAAAGAACGAGGACACTTTCCATCATTCCGACGTTCCATCGTTCCATGCTAGTAAAGTTTCTCAATCTTCGTTCCGGGAAAATAGGTAGTTAAGATCTCCCGATAGTCCTGGCCCGCGCGCGCACGACCGATGGCGCCCCATTGGCACATGCCGACTCCGTGGCCGGAGCCCGCGCCCGCCGCGACGAGCCGCGCCACCTGACCATCCGCTTTCGTCACCGTCAATTGAAATGCGGCGCTGGAGAGAACGCGATCGACGTCGGCACGCAGCACCGCCCGCACCTCGGACCCTGGGATGCGTACGTCGCCGCGCTCGAACACGATTCGCAGTTCCCCCACTCGTCCAGACTTGGTCGTGCGGCTCACGGTCACGTCGGTAATGCGTTGCAGCCCGTCACCGGAGATCGGCGTGTACGTGGACAACGTTCGCGACAATATAGTGCGCAGCTTCGAGCCATCCCATTCTTCGCGCCAACGAAATCGCGGTGAGATATCACAGTAGTAGTGTCCCCCCCCATCGCCGCGGTCATCGGAGACGGGGCGCAGATACGGCCGCGTGCGCGCGGTGGCAAACGCCTCTTCCACTCCGGCCGTGCTGAAGCCACACGTCGAGTGGAAGTACGCGTCGATCACTTCGCCGTCGTATTTCAGGACCTGCCCGGTCGTCTTACGAACCGCGTCCCAAACCTGGGGACTCTCGACCGCGACACCGAGGTAGACCTGGTCGCGCGTGTCGGCATAGGCGTCGAAGCCGAGCGACTCCCAGCGGCCCCGATTCTTCAACACAAAGCTGCGAGACACCACCGCCTGCGCGAGAACCGCCGCTGCTTCATTCGAGCCACGTGGGCCGATTTCAGGACCGACGACACCGGCGAGGTAACTCTCGACGCCGATCCGATTCACGACCGTGAGACCGCTGCGTCCTCCTCCTGCAGTCACGTTGATCCGGCCGCGGTAGCGCCGGCCGTTGGCGACCACGAACCGGTTCTCGGTGACGTTCACGACCGCGATTCCGCGCCACCCGGCACTGCGGGTCGAGTCGGGTTTCATCACTCGGAAGCGCGACGGGTCCGCTGAATCGGGCATGATCACCCAGCGAACGCCGGGTGGAATCGACCCGATCGGCGTGCCGGTCGTCATGTCGCTCACGAACAACTCGCCGCTCTCTGCTCCACCGATCGACGCAGTGGCCGCGTCGATGGCCAGCCCGATGCGCAGCTCAGGCTCGCTGGGGGCACTGGGCTGCGGCCGGCTCGGCGGCGCGGGGCAACCGCTGGCCGCGAGGATCGCGGCGCTAGTGAGCGCGCGCTTCGCCCAACGCCGCATCCAGCTCCTGGATCGTGAAATCGATATCGCCCTCCGAGTGCGCGCTCGAAACGAAGCCGGCTTCGAAGGCGGATGGCGCGAGAAACACGCCGCGCGTGAGCGCGGCTTTGTGCCACCGCGCGAACAGGGCGGTATCGGATCGCTTCGCGTCGGCGTAATTCCGAACGGGGCCCTCCACGAAGTACGTGCCCCACATCGAGCCCGCATGGCCGGCGGTTATCGGAACGCCGTGCCGGCGCGCGGCTTCCCGCAATCCTTCCAGGAGACGCGCGGTGCGTCGCTCGAGTTGATCGTAAAAGCCGGGAGCCTCGGTCTCCCGCAACGTCGCTAACCCGGCGGCCATCGCGATCGGATTCCCCGACAGTGTGCCCGCCTGGTAGACGGGCCCCTCGGGCGCGACACGACGCATCAAGTCGGCACGCCCGCCGTACACGCCGACGGGAAAGCCACCGCCGACGATCTTGCCCAGCGTCGTCAAGTCCGGAACGATGCCGAGCCGCTCCTGCGCACCGCCCGCGGCGACACGGAAACCGGTCATCACTTCGTCGAAGATCAGGAGCGCGCCGTGGTCATCGCACAAAGCACGGAGTGCCGGGTGAAAGTCTGCGCTCGGCGCAATGAACCCGGCGTTGCCGACGTACGGCTCCACAATCACCGCGGCGATGCGCTTGGCATGTTTGCGAAACAGATCGGCGACAGCCAGCGCGTCGTTGAACGGCGCCGTCAACGTGAGACTGGCCAACGCGGACGGCACGCCGGGACTGTCCGGCAACCCCAGCGTCGCAACACCGGAGCCCGCTTTTACGAGGAATCCGTCGGCATGACCGTGGTAACATCCGTCGAACTTGACGATCAGATCGCGACCGGTCGCAGCGCGCGCGAGCCGCACCGCCGACATGGTGGCTTCCGTGCCGCTGTTCACGAATCGCATGACCTCGAGCGACGGCATCCGCCGCCGGACTTCCTCCGCCAGCTCGACTTCCGCCGGGCAAGGCGCCCCATACGTCCAACCGTTCTCGGCGGCAGCGTGGATCGCCGCCAGCACGGCGGGGTGCGCGTGCCCGAGGATCAGGGCGCCCCAGGAGCAGACGTAATCGACGAACTCCCGGCCGTCGACATCGACGAGGCTGGAACCGTGCCCTCGCGCGACAAAAAAGGGCGTCCCGCCGACTGCCCGGAACGCCCGTACGGGTGAATTCACGCCACCGGGCAACACCCGTTTCGCCCGGTCGAAGAGCTCGCTCGAGCGTCCCCCCTTCACGTCAGCGCGGCCGCCTGGAAATCGTAGTCCTCGCTCGCCGTGATCCGGGCGCGCACAAATCCCCCCGGGGACTCCCAGCCTCCCTGCGAGAGGTACGTCACGCCGTCCACGTCGTCCGCCTGCCACTGCACCCGTCCCACGTGCGTCGCGCCATTCTCATCGGGATCGCTGACACAGTCGACGAGGACATCCACCTCGCGCCCGACGAAGCGGGCCAGCTGCTCGCCGGAGATCACCCGTTGGATTTCAATGATTTCTTCGAGCCGCTCCCGTTTGACCGCATCGGGCACGTCGTCCTCGTAGGTCGCCGCTCTCGTGCCCTCTTGTGGAGAGTAGGCGAACGCGCCCATGCGATCGAATTGCGCCTCCTCGAGAAATGCGAGCAGCGTGCGGAAATCTTCGTCGGTTTCGCCGGGAAATCCGACGAGGCAGGTCGTCCGAATGGCAAGGTCTGGAATCGCGCCGCGCAGCCAGGCGAGCTTCTCGCGCAACGTGCGCATGCGTTCCGGACGCCGCATCCGCTCCAGCATGCGGTCGCTGGCGTGCTGGATCGGCATGTCGATGTAGGGGACGATGCGCGATTCGCGCGCCATCAGCTCCACCAGGCGCTCGCTGATTCCCGCCGAGTAGACGTAGAGAAGCCGGAACCACGGCACCGAGGTCTCGCGCAGCAGCGTCTCGAGAAGGTCCGGCAGTTTCGGACTGCCGAGGCCGAGATCGCGACCCCAGTGACCGAGGTCCTGGGCGACGAGGTTGATCTCCTTCGCGCCCTGCGCCTCGAGTTGTTGCGCTTCGCGCACGAGACCGGCGAGCGACTCGGAGCGGTGCTTGCCACGCATCAACGGAATGGCGCAAAAGGCGCAGGTGTGGTCGCAGCCTTCCGAGATCTTCAAATAGCGCACGTGCGACTGCGTGCCGAGGAACTGCCGCACACCAGGATGCGCGGCGACCGGATCGGCGATCAGGCCGCGCTGCGCGAGCTCAGGGATGAGATGGTGCAGCTCGGAGAATCCGAGGAACAAGTCGACTTCGGGAATCTCCTTCGTGAGCTCCTGCTTGTACCGCTGGACCAGACATCCGACGGCGACGACCGCCTTGACGCCGCTCTCTTTCAGTTTCGCCGCGGCCAGGATGGCGTCGATCGACTCCTGCTTGGCGACGTCGATGAAGCCGCACGTGTTCACCAGGATGACGTCGGCTTCCGGCAGCACGGGCGTCACCACGGCGCCGTGGCCGACCAGATCGCCCACGAGCCGTTCGGAGTCCACGGTCGCCTTGTCGCAGCCGAGCGAGATCACGCCGAGCTTCATCCGCGATAGTTCCCGAATTTGAGCTCGATGCCGAAATCTTGAGCGCGCAAGAACGCGATGACCTCTTGCAGCTCGTCTTTGGAAGGCGCCTGTATGCGAATCTCTTCGCCCTGAATCGACGCTTGGGCTTTCTTGAATTTCTTATCCTTGATCGCCTTGACGATGGCTTTGGCTTTCTCCTGCGGGATGCCCTGCGTCAGCTTGATCTCGCGGCGCACGGTGTCGTTCGCCGCCGGCGTGATCGCACCGAGCTCCATGTTTTTTACGGGGACGCCGCGCTTGATCATCTTCGACTGCAGCACATCGAACAGTGCTTTCATCTTGAAGTCATCGTCGGCGACCAGCGTGAGCGTCGCTTTGGGACGATCGAACGCGATCGACGCCTTCGAACCTTTGAAGTCGTAGCGTTGAATGATTTCTTTCTGAGCCTGATTGACGGCGTTGTCGACTTCTTGCAGGTCGGCGCCGGTCGAGATGTCGAAGGAAGCTTGGCTGGCCATAGGGCGGGTAATCTACCCGCCCCAAGGCTAGGACAGGAAGCTTTCGAGCGCCCGGGCTCGGGAGACGTGGCGCAGTCTCGCCAGGGCCTTCTCCTTGAGTTGCCGCACCCGCTCGCGTGTGATGCCGAGCTGCGAGCCGATCTCTTCGAGCGTCATCGGCTCCTGGCCTTCGAGGCCGAAATACAGCCGCAGGATGCGCGCTTCACGCTCTTTCAGCGTCGCGAGGACCGACTCGATCGACTCGGTGAGCGCGTGCTCGAAGATCTCGTCGTCCGGACCGGGATTCTGCGTGTCGGGGAGATAATCGAGGAGCTTGTTGTCTTCACCCGGCGTGAGCGGCGCGTCGAGCGACAGATGCGCCTGAGAGATCGACAGCGTCTTGGCGACTTCCTCTTCGGAGATGTCCATCCCTTCCGCAATCTCTTCGACCGTCGGCTCGCGTCCCAGCTCCTGGAGCAACGACGCCGAGCGCTTCCCGATGCGGTGCAAGGTGCCCGCGCGATTCAGCGGCACGCGCACGATCCGCGACTGCTCGGCCAGCGCCTGGAGGATCGCCTGACGGATCCACCAGACGGCGTAGGAGATGAACTTGATGCCTTTGGTTTCGTCGAACTTGTGGGCCGCGCGGATCAGGCCGAGGTTGCCTTCATTGATCAGGTCGGAGAGCGAGACGCCTTGATTCTGGTATTTCTTGGCGACCGACACGACGAACCGCAGGTTGGAGCGCACCAACTTGTCCAGCGCCTCCGGATCCTGTTGCTTGATCCGCTGCGCGAGTGTGACCTCTTCCTCTCGCGTGATCAGCGGATATTGGCTGATTTCCCGTAAATACTGATCCAGAGATCCCTCGTCAAATGATGCGCGCTTCGCTGTATTCAGTTGCATGGAATGGTCACTCCTCGAGGGGGTTGCACCACCCTAGCGAATCAGCGAACCGAGCCGGCTCCAGCGAATGTCCGTCAACCACGGTAGCGCATCGCGCGTGCCTCGGTCATAACTGAAATAGACGACGAGCGGTCGACCCTTCACCGCGCTCTGGTCGACAAAACCCCAATAGCGTGAATCGGACGAGTTGTCCCGATTGTCGCCCAGGACGAAGTACTTGCCCATTGGGACTCGCAGCGGACCCCACGTGTCACGCGTCGGGTGATAACGCCGCCGCTGCTCCTGAGTCCCCATGAGATACTCGCGCTGCCAATTGAATTCGGAATCGAAGCCGTCGTGCAGCGGGTCGATGCGCTGCACGTACGACTCCTCCAGCGCGCGACCGTTCGCGTACACCTGGCCCTGGCGCATCTCGACGACGTCTCCCGGCTCGCCGATGACGCGCTTCACGTAGCTCAGCGTCGGATCCTTCGGGTACGCAAAGACCATCACGTCACCGCGGTGCGGCGTGTGAAAGGCCGGCAGCCGCGCGTTGGTGCCGGGAATCTGCGCTCCATACACCGCTTTATTGACGAACAAAAAATCCCCCGCGAGCAGGGTGCGTTCCATACTGCCTGAGGGGATTTGAAATGCTTCGAGAAGGAAAGTGCGAATGATGAGGAAGAGTACGACCGCCATACCGAGCGATCGCATCCAGCTGTCGAACCAGCGGCCTAGTACCGAACGGCGTGTTGGAGGAGGCGACGGGAGCCGTAGGGATGGTTCTGTGCCGTTGCCAGCGAGCGGGGCTCCCAAGTCAAGCATGCGACTTATCTTAGCAATGCGGCCCGCACGGCGCAACAGTTACGCCCCATCCTCGGGGCCCGACCCATTGCCGGACTCTGACTCGGAATTCGGTCACCGGGTCTTGGTGACGCACGCGGGCGGCCAGACACGCCACTCGACCTTCCCGCTCCATGCGAGACCATGTGACGGTCGTCGCCGGTAACGCGTCGAGCGCGTCACGTTCGAGGCTCGCGCCACCCGTCGCGAGAATGACGACCACCGACTCGTACTCCACAATCCGACGATGGCAGGTCGGACGTGAGCACCATCACCATTTCGCCGCCGCGTGGATCGAATTACAACGACCTCAATACCGCGGCAGTGTCGGATCCACCTCCTCGCGCCAGCGCAGGATTCCGCCGGTCAGATTCGTCACACGCGGGAATCCCGCGTCGGCGAGATGCGTTGCGGCCGCCCGGCTGCGACTTCCGCCCTTGCAGTAGACGACGACCTCGCGATCGCGATCGAGCGTCTCGACGACGTCGGGTAGCGTCGCCAGCGGCACGAGCCGCGCGCCGGGAATGCGGGCGATGTCCCATTCGAACTGTTCCCGCACGTCGATCAGTTGCAGCGCTTCTCCGCGCGACAGCCGGTTCTGCAACTCGCGCGGCGTGACCTCCACGAACCCGCCGACGGCTCGCGGCTCCGCCTCCGCAGCGCGCACCCCGCAGAACTGCTCGTAATCGATGAGCGCCCGAATTTCGTGCGTGCCACAGGCGGGACACGTGGGGTCTTTTCGAATGTTGACCGTGCGGAACTGCATCCCGAGCGTGTCGATGAGCAGGAGCCGGCCCGCGAGCGGCTCGCCGACGCCGACGATCAGCTTGATCGCTTCCGTCGCCTGAATCGTGCCAACGAGACCCGGCAACACGCCCAGCACACCGCCCTCGGCACAACTTGGCACGAGTCCCGGCGGCGGCGGTTCCGGGAAGAGGCAGCGATAGCAGGGTCCGTCGGGCAAAGCGAAGACCGATGCCTGTCCCTCAAAGCGGAAGATGCTGCCATACACGTTGGGTTTGCCCAGCAACACGCACGCATCATTGACGAGGTAGCGCGTCGCGAAGTTATCGGTGCCGTCCACCACGATGTCGTAGCCACTGAGGATGTCGAGTGCATTCTTCGAGGTGAGCGCGGTCTCATAGGTCTCGAGCCGCACGTGCGGATTCACATCGGCGATCCGCTCCCGCGCCGACACGAGCTTGGGCCGGCCGACGTCCTTGGTGCCGTGGAGAATCTGGCGCTGCAGATTCGTGACGTCGACGTTATCGAAGTCCACGAGACCGAGCGTGCCGACGCCGGCGGCGGCGAGGTAGAGCGCCGCGGGCGATCCCAACCCACCCGCGCCTATCAGCAGCACCCGAGCGGCCTTCAGCTTTTCTTGACCCGGCACGCCGACGTCGGGAAGGATCAAGTGGCGGCTGTACCGCAGCAGCTCGGCTTGGCCTAGAGTCGTCACCGCTCAACCTCCTGCGATCGCCGGGACGACGATGATCTCATCGCCGTCGCGTACGCTTGCCGCAAACCCACCCTGGAGTCTGGCGTCGTCGTCGTTCACGTAGAACGTCACGAAGGGATACGGCTTGCCGGCGGTGTCGCGCAGGCGCGGTGCCAATCCTGGGAAGCGCGCCGCAACGTCGGCGACGACATCGCCCAACGTCGATCCATGGACTTCGAGAGAACGCCGGCCGTCGGCGAGTTTTGCGAGGACGGCGGGCAGTTGCAGGGTGACGCTCATGATAACTCCGAGGAAACGGGTTGAATCACTTGAAGAATGCGAGTCACGGTGGCGCCGGGAACGGGATGAGCGCTCCGGATCAGCTCAGCCTCTACTCCTGCCGTGCGCCACGCCGCGATCATGGCGGCACCGACCGCGTTGGACCGCTCGCGCGGCGCGATCGCGACGATGGCGGAACCGGCGCCCGACAATGTTGCCCCGAACGCACCAGCGTTTTGCGCCGCCGCAACGACGGCATCGTAGCCGGGAATCCGTCCGCGCCGGAACGGCACGTGCAGCACGTCGTCGAGCGCGGCGCTAAGCAGCGCGCCATCGCCCGTCGATAGTCCCTGCACCAGCGCCGCCGCTCGGCTCGCTGCCAGCACTGCGTCGCTGTGAGGCAGTGTCTTGGGCAGTACGGCGCGCGCGGCTTTCGTGTCGGAAGGAAATGGCGGCATGGCAAGCAGCAGCTCGAGACCGCTTGCGACACTGAGGGGCGTCGCGACTAATCCCGAGGATGTCCGCACGCTCAACACGGCGCCGCCGTAAACCGCCGGCGCGACATTGTCGGGATGTCCTTCGATAGCCGCGGCGATCTCCACGATCTGTTGGCGACTCAGGTTCAACTCGAACGCGGCATCGGCCAGCAATATGCCGGCGACGATTGCAGCGGCCGAGGAGCCGAGTCCGCAACCGACCTGGATGTCCGACGTCGCATCGATTGCCGCTCCGGTCGTCGGCGCACGCGCGACAGCGCACGCTGCACGGAAGCCGCGAGCCAGCAAGTCTTCGTCGAATGCAACCGAGACCGCGGTCAGCCGTCCACCGCGCCGGATCGAGATGCCCGTTCCTGCGGCCGGCGTGACCGACGCGACGAGCCACCGGTCCACGGCCACACCGACGCAGTCGAAGCCCGCACCCAGGTTGCTCGAGCTCGCGGGCACACGAACGCGCGCTGTCATGCTCGTTCGCCCTCCACCAATGCGCGCACCTCTGCGACGCGTGGCGCGATGAGGGGCGCGTGGGGCAACACTGGCGCCACCGCGTCGATCGTCTTCAACCCATTCCCCGTGATGCACAACACCACTTCGTCATCGGGTGAAAACCGGCCTTCGGCTGCCAGCGCCAACGCCGCTGCGACCGTGACGCCGCCCGCCGTTTCGGTGAAGATTCCCACTTCCTCCGCGAGCAGCTGGATCGCCGCGACCAGCTCGGCATCCGACACAGCGGCGGCCCAGCCGCCGGATTCGAGAATCGCGCGCTTGGCGAGCAAGCCATCGGCCGGATTTCCGATCGCAATCGACCGGGCAATCGTCTGTGGAACGACCGGCGTCAGGACGTCTGCGTTCTCACGCACCAGTCGCACGATCGGCGCGCACCCTGCCGCCTGGGCGCCGAAGATGCGGGGCGCGCCTCCACTCACGAGCCCCGCAGCGCTGAACTCCCGGAACCCTTTGCGCAGCTTCGTCACGAGCGAGCCGCCGGCCATCGGCGCGACAACCGCCGTGGGCAAGCGCCACCCCAGCTGTTCCGCGATCTCAAACGCGAGCGTTTTGGACCCCTCGCCGTAATAGCCGCGCAGGTTGACGTTCACGATGCCCCACCCAAACAGATCTGCTATCTGCGCGCACAGTCGATTGACGTTGTCGTAGTGACCGCGCACGCGGACCAGGCGCGCGCCATAGACCGCGGTCCCGACGATCTTGGCGACCTCGAGATCTTCTGGAATGAAAATCCACGATTTGAGACCGGCGCGCGCCGCCTGCGCGGCGACAGCGTTGGCGAGATTGCCGGTGGAGGCGCAGCCGATCGTGTCGAGTCCGAACGCGGCGGCGGCGTTGATGGCCGTCGCCACCACGCGGTCCTTGAAGGACAGGGAGGGATGAGAGACCGCGTCATTCTTCACCCACGCGCGCGCGACACCGAGCCGCGCGGCGAGTCGCGGCGCCTCGACGAGCGGCGTGCCGCCGGTATCGAGCGACAGCACAGGGTCACCGTCGAACGGCAGCCACTCGCGGTAGCGCCACAACGACCAGGGACGCGCGGCGATCGCGTCCCGCGTGGGCAGCACGCGCGCGGCGTCGAAGACGGGATCGAGCGGGCCGAGACACTGCTCGCAGACCGCAATGGGAGCCGGGTCGTGCAATGCGCCGCAAGCGCGGCAGACCTGTGGCCACGGCCGCAAGGCCGCCGGCAGCGCAGTAGTGGTCGTCACGGCGCGGCCTCGACTGCCGGCGCCGGTCGCGACGGCAGTCGCCGTGCAGGCCGGGTTTTGCGGGCTGCCCGTATCAGCGCCTCGTCGGCGGGATCGAGCGGATAGCAGTGTTCGGGCCCCGGAAACACGCCGGCACGCACATCGCGCGCGTAGTCGCGGAAGGCACCCTCGACGGCGCTGCCGACTTCGGCATATCGCTTCACGAACCGGGGGGCGATCTCGCCGACGAAGTTGCCGAGCATGTCGTGCGAGATAACGAGCTGCCCATCCACGTGGGGACCGGCGCCAATCCCGTAGACGAGCACGCTGGTCCGCTCGCGCACGAACGCGGCCGTCTCTGCGGGCACAGCCTCGAGCAGAATCGAGAACACGCCCGCCCGCTCCAGCGCCTCGGCGTCACGCAGCAAGCGCTCCGCCGCCGCCAGCGATTTCCCCTGCACGCGGTAGCCGCCGAGTTGGCCGAGGCTCTGCGGCGTGAGACCCAGATGACCCATGACGGCAATGCCCGCATCCACCATCGCGCGCACGCGTCGCGCGACGCGCGCGCCGCCTTCGCACTTCACCGCGTCACATCCCGCCGCGACGAATGCCCCGGCGCTGCGGATCGCGGTCTCGTCAGAGGGTTGGTAAGACAGGAACGGCAGATCTCCGATCACGAATGCCCGCTTCGCCGCGCGCGTCACCGCCCCAATGAACACCAGCATTTCGTTCAGTCCGATCTGGAGCGTGGTCGGGAGTCCGAGCATCGTCATGGCCGCTGAGTCGCCCACGAGAATCATGTCGACACCGGCGCGATCGGCGAATGTCGCCGTGGGATAATCATAGGCGGTGACGAACACCGCTTTTTCGCTGCGGTCCTTCAACCCCGCCAGCGTAGCGACTGTGACTTTGCGATTGGGCATAGACCCCCCCACCCCCCCGACCCCCGAACTGCCTGGAGACAAAAACGACCGCTCAGCTGAGCGGCCGCGGGAAGCGACTCCCTGAAACAATGATCGCCCGGACCAATAAAGCCGCGGGCGAGTCGCTTTTTAGCACCTTGTTTAACGTGGCGGCAATACGCGGCAAATGACCACGAGTCGTCAGTTGTAAGGGTAGTCTACCCCTCCGGTTCTCATGCCGTCAAGGGCTGAATTCCGTGTCGATTTGCGCCCGTTGGAGAGTGCCCGAGTAGTCCACGTAAATCGTCTTTGTCTCGGAGTAGAAGCCGTAGACTTCCCACCCGCCTTCCCGATGCCCGTTGCCGGTTTGCTTCACGCCGCCGAATGGCAGGTGCGCTTCGGCGCCGATCGTCGGCGCGTTCACGTAGGTGATGCCCGTATCGAGATCCGTCATGGCGCGAAACGCGCCATTTATATCCCGCGTGTAGAGCGAGCTCGACAGTCCGTACTTCACGTCGTTATTCACGCGGATGGCCTCGGCGAGGTCCTTCGCCTTGATCACCGCCAGCACCGGTCCGAAGATCTCCTCCTGCTCGACGCGCATCCCCGGCTTCACGCCGGCGATCACCGTCGGCTCGTAGAACCAACCGCACTCGAGGCGTTTGTCACCCTGCGGGATCCGGCCGCCGAGGACCACCGTCGCCCCTTCGCGCTTGGCGATGTCGACATACTCGGCGACTTTTTGGCGCGCCTCCTCGTGAATCAGCGGGCCAACTTCAGTCTTCGCGTCGAGCCCGGGACCGAGCCGCAACTTGCCGGCGCGCGTGGTCAGCATCTGCAAAAACTTGTCGTGGATCTTTTCGTGGAGGATGAGCCGGCTGGTCGCGGTGCAGCGCTGGCCCGTCGTGCCGAACGCTCCCCAGAGCACGCCGTCGAGCGCGAGGTCGAGATCGGCGTCGTCCATCACCATCATCGCGTTCTTGCCGCCCATCTCGAGCGAGAGCCGCTTGTGCATCTTCCCGCAGGTTGCGCCGATCGACGACCCCGTCTCCGTCGATCCGGTGAAGGAGATCACCGGGACATCGGGATGCTCCACGAGCGCGCGACCGACGACCGAGCCCTGGCCGTGGACGAGCTGCACGACCTCGGGCGGGAGTCCTGCCTCGAGCAACACCTCGACGAGGAGATGCGCCGTGTGCGGGACGTCTTCGGCGGGTTTGAAGATCACGGCGTTTCCACACAGCAACGCCGGAAACATCTTCCACGTGGGAATGGCGAGCGGAAAATTGAACGGCGTGATGAGGCCGGCGATGCCGATCGGGCGCCGATAACTCATCGCCCATTTGTTGCGGAGCTCCGAGGGCACGACGCGACCGAACAGTCGCCTGCCTTCGGTCGCCGCATAGAACGCGGTGTCGATCCCCTCCTGCACGTCGCCGCCCGTCTCGGCGAGAACCTTCCCCATCTCGCGCGTCATCGCGCGTGCGATGACGTCCTTCCGCTCGACGAGCAGCTGCCCCACGCGCAGCAGCACTTGACCGCGGATCGGCGCCGGCGTTTTGGACCATTCGGCAAACCCGCGCTTGGCCGAGGCAACCGCGCGTCGCAGATCGTCAGGCCCCGAGCGCGGGAATCGACCGATCACGTCGTTCCAGTCTGCCGGGTTGCGATCCTCGAAGTAGTCACCGGTTGACGGGGCGACCCAGTCGCCCGCGATGAAATTCTTGAACGTTTCAGTCATCAGTGTGTCGACCGAGGCTCAGGACAAAACCACGTGCCACTCTGGCCGGCATAGCCGACGCGCGGCAAGACGATGCCCATCACCAATACCAGCCCCCAAATGATGAGCAGGATCGAGAGGAGATGCGCAAAGCCCTGGCGGTGCCGCCACGACGCGAGGGCGCTCCATCCGCCGGCGACGGTGAGCGTCACCGCCCCGAGGCCGTAGAAGAGCAGCTTGCCCCCGCAAATGTGCGAGTAGGGCCAGACCAACATGCCGACGCCGAGCGCCAATCCAAGACCCAGTCTCAGCCAGGCTGCCGCGACGCTGCGCGTGCCACCCGGGGACGCTGGTGTCATGCGTACGGTAGCGACGCTCCCCCCGCCCCCCCCGCTCTGCGGATTCCGCGCCGTAACTGCCCCGCGTCCCAGCGTGGGATCGGCGTCGGGAAGCTTGGCGAGCAGCTTGTCCACTTCCCGCATCTCACGATCCCAGTCGCGATCCTTCTCGTTCCCAGGCACTAGACGCCTCCTCCTTCTCCCATCCGCGACAGCCCGTAGCGCTCGATCTTCTTGTAGAGATTGCTGCGCGGCATTTGCAATGTGCGCGCCGTCTCCGACACGTTCCAGTCGTGCTCCTGCAGCTTGCCGATCAGAAACGCTCGCTCGGCCGACTGCTTGAATTCCTCAAACGTGGCCGCGCGCAGCCAGGTTGCATCGCCACCTAACGCTGCGGCCGCCCCCTTCCCCCGTCCCGCATCCCCCTTACCCGCCAGTTTTTCGACGTCTTGCGCGGTCACCACCGGGCCAGCTGCCAGGATCAAGAGTCGTTCGACGGCGTTCTTGAGCTCGCGAATGTTGCCGGGCCAGTCGTGAGCGGTCAGTCGTTCGATCGCGCCCGTCTCGAATTCCTTGTGGGGCAAGCCGCTCTTGGCCAGCTCGGCGGAGAAATGGGCGATGAGCTGGGGGATGTCGCCGCGGCGCTCGCGCAGCGCCGGTATGTGGATCGGTACCACGTTGAGCCGGTAGAGCAAATCTTCGCGGAATCGTCCGATCTCGATTTCCTGCGCAAGATTCTTGTTCGTAGCCGCGATGACGCGCACGTCGACGGCGACCGCTTTTCCCGACCCGACGCGCGAGATCATACCTTCCTGCAGCGCGCGCAACACTTTGGCCTGGGCCGAGGGGCTCATATCGCCGACCTCGTCGAGAAAGAGCGTGCCGCCGTCGGCAAGCTCGAACTTGCCGGCGCGGTCGGCAAAGGCGCCGGTGAAGCTGCCTTTCATATGTCCGAAGAGCTCGCTTTCGATCAGCTCCGACGGAATGGCGGCGCAGTTGACCTCGACGAACGGACCGGTGGCGCGCGGGCTGAGCGAATGAATCGCGCGCGCGACGAGCTCTTTGCCGGTGCCGTTGTCACCGGTGATCAACACTCGCGCGGGCGTCGGTCCCACCTTCTCGAGCAGGCCGATTACGTGACGGATCGCCTTGCTCGAGCCGACAATCTCGTACTGCTCCCGGACTTCCTGCTTGAGTCGGACATTTTCATTGACGAGTACGATGTGTTGCAGGGCATTCCGCAGCGTCAGCAGGATGCGATCGGTGTCGAGCGGCTTTTCGAGAAAGTCGTAGGCGCCCAGCTGCGTCGCCTCCACCGCGGTCTGAATCGTGCCATGACCCGAGATCATCACGACCTGGGCCTGCGGATCGAGCTCGCGGAGACGTTTCAGCGTTTCGAGGCCGTCCATGCCTTCCATTTTGACGTCGAGAAAGACGAGATGAGGTTTGAATTCGGGGTACACTCGGGTGGCTTCATGGCCGGAAGCGCAGGCCTGGACTTGGATCTCCTCGAACTCGAGGACCTGCTTCAGGGCCTCACGAATGCCCTTCTCATCGTCGACGATCAGCACGCGGCGGGGACTCAACGCGTCGCTCTCCGCCGGCGATACAAGACGACGCCCGTGGGATGAATCACGACGTCCGAAATGGAAGGATCCACTTTCAAGGGAATGGCACCGTTTGGGGCGCCCGCCATCTGGCTTGCTATGGCGTGCACCATTGGACCCGGGATTTCGATGCCTCGCAGGCTGATTTCCTTGATGGAATAACGCGCGAGCCCCGGCCGCTCCACGGCCAGGCTGCCGGCCATTCTGAGCGGCTCGCGCGGGCCGAACATGCCGGCGAAGGGGCCCAGCGTGCCGGGTGGGAGGGCCCGCGTTTCGAGGCGGGCGTGCAGGACGAGCGTGCCCTCTTGTAGTTCGACGCGCAGCGAGTCGTACATCTTGCGGACGCTCCAATCGATTCCGGAGCCGATCAGCGAGGCGACCTCGTTCGGCGTCAAGATGACCGAATCGGGCCCGGCGTTTGTCTCCAGCCGGCCGACTTTTTCTTTTCCCGATGCGGTTGCCCGCGGCGTGGGAGCACCGACGCCCGTGTCGGCGACTGACGGGAGCGCCGTGGGGCGCCCGAACCAGTGCGCGAACGTCTGCATGATCGGCGCGCGGAACCACCACACCAGCGCGAGCGCGCAGATGAGCACAGCGGCGCAGCCGAGCCGGACGATTCCTTTAAGACAGCCGTTCATGGTATTTCACCTGATACACCGGGGGGGGGCCCTCTGGTTGGAGCCTGCTTTCCATCAGTTCGACGTCCGCAACCGTGACGGTCTCTGAGAAATCAATCGCATTGAGCAGCTGCTCGAGCCCGGCGAAATCGCGCGGTCGCGCGTCGCGCTTCGCTCGACCCAGGGTCACATGCGGCCGAAAGGCGCGCGCCTCGGCCGGAAAACCGAGTGGGGCGAACGCCTGCTCCACGCCATGTTGCAACAGCTCGAGCGCGGGATCCGGGACGATGCCGGCCCATACGACGTGGGGCCGGCGATAATCGGGAAAGACGCCGAAGCCTTCGATATGCAACGTGAGCGGACGAGGCTTCGTGCCGCTGTCTCCGCTCGCGGCCTGCCGCAAGGCGGCGTGCAGCTCCGGCTCGCGACTCTCGTCGACGTCGCCAAGAAACTTGAGACTCACGTGAATGTTCTCGGGACGGACCCATTTGACGGGAAGGGTTGCGTTGCGCTCCCGCAGCGGCGCGAGTGCCTCCCAGAGCTGGCGGCGGATGGCGTCAGGAAGATTCAGGGCGACGAAGGCTCTAACAGGCTCCCCCGGCGGTAACCCCGCGGATCGATCTCGACCTGCGTGAATCCCAACGAGAGAAGCTGCGCCGTGATCGTCGCGCGGTGCGCATCGATCCAGGCAAGCCACTGCGGCTCGACTTCCAGACGCGCGAGATCGCCAAGGTGACGCACGCGCAAATCACCGGTGACGCCCAGCCCGCGCAAAAAGGCCTCGCTCGCCTCGACCTGCTTCAGGCGGGACGGGGTGATCGGCAGACCGTAGCGCACGCGGCTCGAGAGGCAGGGCGCCGCGGGAGCGTCCCACGTCGGCAAGCCGAGCTCGCGGGATGCGGCGCGGACTTCAGTCTTCGTCAGTCCGACTTCGGCGAGTGGAGACCGGACGCCTGCGTGGACGCCCGCCGCCTTGCCCGGCCGATGTTCTCGTAAGTCGTCGGCATTCGTGCCGTCACACACAACGGCGAGTCCTCGTTCCTGTGCGAGCGGCACGAGACGCGACCACAGCTCGGTTTTGCAGAAGAAGCAGCGGTTGGTGGGGTTCGCGAGATAGTTGGCATCCTCGAGCTCGTGAGTGGCGACCTCGAGAACCGGGACATCGAACCGCGCGGCCACGTCGCGGGCCGCGTGCCATTGCGCCTCCGGGTATGACGGGCTCCGCCCGATCACGGCGAGCATACGTTCGCGGCCCAGCTCCTGACGCAGAACAACCGCCAGCAATGCCGAATCGACGCCACCGGAATAACCAAGCAAGACTGAGGGAAGCTCTCGAACGAGGGCGCGGAGCGACTGCATGGCGGAATAGTACTCCGGCGTGTTGTCCCAATCAAAGGACAATTCGCGGGCTGAAACCGGATATTCCGTCGGAGAGGAACTGGTTATTCTTATGATGCGTTTACCATCACGTCAATCTGGCGACGGATAGTCGGACAATACAGCGGAGAACCTGCCAAATGCCCGCCAAGACCGAGCTCGACGCAACCGATCGCAAGATTCTTCGCATCCTCGGGCAAGACGGTCGAGCGAGTTACCAAGCGGTTGCCGACGAAGTTGGCCTCTCCCGTCCCGCCATCATGGAGCGCGTCAAACGTCTCGAGGAGGCGGGATACATCCGCGGGTATCGGGTGCAGCTCGATCGCGCCAAGGTCGGTCTCCCCGTCACCGCGTTCGTCGCCGTACGGTACGGCTCCAGCGACTACGTCGGTGATGAGCCGCGCATGCGCGAGATGGAAAAGCATCCCGGCGTCCTCGAATGTCATCACGTCGCGGGGGACGACTGCTACGTCCTCAAAGTGGTCGCGTCGGACCTCGAGGGCGTGCAGGAGATTTTGCGCGATCTGCGCGGCCCCAACAGCCAGATGAATACACGCACGACCATCGTGCTCTCCACGCTGTTCGAGAAACCGGGCTTCATTGCGACGGAGCCGGACTGATGGGAAGCGCGCTCAAGGGCAAAGCGCTCATCGCGTATCTCGTCGTCTGCGTCTTCTGGGGCTCGACCTATCTCGCCATCAAAGTTGGCGTCATGGAGCTGCCGCCGTTTTTGTTCGCCGGCCTGCGCTTCCTGATCGCCGGCCTGCTGCTCTTTGGCATCGCCCGTGCGCTCGGCGACGCGCTGCCGCGCCGCAGTGACTGGCGTACCCTCGCGATCGTCGGCGTGCTGCTGCTCGCCGGTGGCAACGCATTCGTCGTGTGGTCGGAACAGTATATCGCGTCCGGAATCGCCAGCATTTTCGTCGTCACCGTGGCGATCTGGACGGCATTCTTCGACGCCGTCATTCCGGGCGGTACCGGCGAGTTGAATTGGCGCATTGTCGCCGGCCTGCTCCTGGGCTTCCTCGGCACGCTACTCCTGGTCGGCGCGACGCCGGCCGAGATTCTCGCCGCCGATATGCGCGGGCCGATCGCGTTGACCTTCGCGAGCGCGTCGTGGTCGATCGGCTCGGTCTACGCGAAACGGCATCCCACGCATGCGAGTCCGTATATGGGCGCCGCCGTTCAAATGATCGTGGGCGGTCTCACCGTCGCGCTGGTCGGCACGGCGCTCGGCGAGTGGGCGTCCTGGCATTTGAGCGCCCGAGGCGTCGGCGCCATGGCGTATCTCGTCGTCTTTGGATCGATCGTCGGGTATAGCGCATACTCATATGCGTTGCGCCATGCCCCGGCGACGATCGTCGGGACCTACGCGTACGTGAATCCCGTGATCGCGGTACTGCTCGGCTGGCTGCTGCTGCGCGAACCCGTCCATGCGCGCACCTTCGTGGCAATGAGTATGATCATCGTCGCGGTCGTCTGGATTCAATTCTCGCACAAGCTGAGACGGTCAGACGGCCGGACGGCCGGACAGCCTGGAAACGCTGCGGCCGTCAGGCCGTCGGGCCGTCAGACCGTCGATCCCGAGCCAGAGGCTTCCACATGACCGCGCTTCCTCAGGATGCGGTGCTGCTCGTCGTCGACGTCCAAAAAGGCATGGACCGCTACGCCCGGCAATACAACCGCAACAATCCGGATCTCGAGCGAAACATCGCGCGGCTGCAGAGCGCCTGGCGCAAGACGGGCCGCCCGATCGTTCACGTCCAGCATCTCTCCAAGGAGCCCGAGTCGCCGCTCCGGCCGGGGCAGCCTGGCGTCGAGATCAAGGACGAAGTGCGGCCGCTGCCCGGAGAGCCCGTCGTGCAGAAATCGGTCAGCAGCGCGTTCATCGGCACGACGCTCGAAGCCGATCTGCGCCGTCGCGGCATCACGACCCTGATCGTGGTGGGCATGCAGACCAACATGTGCGTCTCTACTACGGCGCGGATGGCCGGCAACCTCGGCTTCAACACGTACGTTGTGTCCGATGCGACGGCGACGTTCGACAACACCGGGCCGGATGGCCGGCGTTATGCATCGGAGCTGCTCCACGACGTGGCTCTCGCCGACCTGAACGGCGAGTTCTCCACTGTCGTCGACACCAAAACTCTTTTGGCGGCGCTATGACGATTCGCACAGTCAATCTGGCTGAAATGTTCGGCCGCTTTCAGGACCAGTGGAGCCCGAAGATCGTCGGCGAGGTGAACGACAGCCTCGTGAAGCTCACGAAGCTGCAAGGCGAATTCGTCTGGCATCATCACGATCGGGAAGACGAGCTGTTTCTCGTGGTGAAGGGCCGGCTTCGCCTCAAGCTGAAGGACAAAGAGCTCGTCCTCGGCCCCGGGGAGTTCGCAATCATCCCGCGTGGCGTTGAGCACCTGCCGATCGCCGATGAGGAGACGCACGTCCTGCTCTTCGAGCCCAAATCGACACTGAACACGGGAAACATTCACAATGAGCGCACGGTCGCCGAGCTCGATCGGCTCTAGCCGCGGGTCGGTGACTCGGGACCGCGAGATCTCACTCGATCCCGCCGACGCGCGCGGCTGGGAGGAGCTCCGGGTGCTCGGCCACCGCATGGTGGACGACATGCTCGAGTATCTGCGCACGGCACGCGAGCGACCGGTGTGGCGTCCTGTCCCTGATGACGTGCGCGCGCGTCTCTCGGGGCCGGCGCCGCGCGAGCCGACGCCCGCGGAGGCCGTGTACGAAGAATTCAAGCGCGACGTCCTGCCCTATCCCACCGGCAACACGCATCCGCGTTTCTGGGGTTGGGTGATCGGCACGGGGACGCCGCTCGCCATGCTCGCCGACATGCTCGCGTCGGGAATGAATCCGCAGGTCGCCGAGTTCGACGATGCCGCCGCGGTCGTCGAGAATCAGGTGATCGGTTGGCTCGTCGAGCTGCTGGGATTACCCGCGGGGACGCATGGCTTGTTGGTCTCGGGCGGATCGATGGCCAACTTCGTCGGTCTCGCGGTCGCACGAAACGCGCGCGCGGGATTTGATATCCGGGAGCGCGGATTACAGAACGGGGATGCGCCGCAGCTGACGGTCTACGCGTCTACCGAAACTCATTCCTCGGTCCGTAAGGCCGTCGAGCTGCTCGGACTGGGCCACGAGGCGCTGCGCAGCATTCCTGTCTGCGCCGACTACACGATCAATCTCGACGCCTTGCGCCAAATTCTGGCGGCGGATCGAGCCGAGGGACGACGTGCTATTTGCATCGTCGGCAACGCAGGCACGGTCAACACCGGCGCAACAGATGATTTGCGCGCGTTAGCCGCGATCTGTCAGGAAGAGAAACTCTGGTTTCACGTCGATGGCGCATTCGGCGCGCTGGCGGCGATCGCTCCTCCGCTGCGCCATCTGGTCGCGGGGCTCGAGCACGCCGACTCGGTAGCATTCGACCTGCACAAGTGGATGTATCTGCCCTACGAAGCCGGCTGCACGCTCGTACGCGATCAAACCGCGCATCGTGCCACATTCACGGTGACGCCGGCGTATCTCGCTGCGTTTGATCGGGGCATCGCGGCGGGTGGATTCCCCTTCGCGGAGCGAGGAGTGCAGCTCTCGCGCGGCTTCCGCGCGCTCAAGGTCTGGATGTCGTTCAAAACGCACGGTCTGAACGCCTTCGCGCAGCTGATCGAGCAGAACGTGCGGCAGGCGCACTATCTCGCCGGTCTCGTAATGCAGCACCCGCGGCTCGAGCTGCTGGCGCCTGCCCCCCTGAATGTGGTGTGCTTCCGGTTCACCGTCCCCGGCGCATCGGACGAGCGCCTCAACGAGATCAACAAGGAGATTCTGCTGCGGATTCAGGAGAGCGGGCTGGCAATACCCTCGCAGACCATGCTCGACGGCAAGTTTGCGATTCGCGTCGCCATCACGAACCATCGCAGCCGGCGCGAGGACTTCGATCTGCTCGTCCGTGCGGTGGTCGAGACAGGCACAGCCCTGCGCTAGGCTTCAGACGTGCCGACGATCTTCCCTTCGATGGGGTTGCTGAATGATCGAACGGTGTGGTACGCGAGATCGATGTCCTTTGCGTTTCCGAATTCCGTCAATACGTCGTCCCAGATGGCCGAGACTGTGCCGCGACGCCGGCGGGGCTCGATCAGGTAGCGAATCGTTAACAGAATTCCGGACGCTGACGCGCTCGTGTACACGATGGGCGTGAGCTTCTTGTAGTTGATCAGAAACTGCTGCGACGCCGCCAGCAAGTCGCGCTCGGCTTCCGCGGTGAGATGCTCGGCGTGCTTGAACGCAATCGCGGTCAGAATTTCCTTCGCTTTTTTCCAGTTGCTCTCGTACGTCACCAGGACCGGCACTTCGTTCCAGATGTATTTGAAGCCCTTGTCGTAGTTCGCGACCGGCTCGGTAAACACCTGCTGGTTGGGCACGTGGACGATGCGCCCGGTGCTCTGGTCGGCGTCCACCCACACGCCGATTTCATTCAACGTGAACTGGAACAGGCGAATATCGATCACGTCGCCCTTGTGCTTGGCGATTTCGATGCGGTCGCCGACTTCGAACGGCCGCCGCCACACGATGAACGCCCAGCCCGCGAGATTCGTCAGCGGATCCTTCAGCGCGATGGCGACACCAGCCGACACGAGGCCGAGGAACGTCGCGAGCGACTTGAATCCCTCGAGCCATTCGCGGCCGATGACGAGGACAGCGATCGCAAGCGTGAGATAGGTGATCGTCTTGCGCCAGCGGTAGCGCGTCCACGGATCCGTGACGCGCCGATACACCACCGCGAGCACGACCCGCTCGAGGATCCACAACCCTGCGATCACGACGATCGTGACCAGCAGGTGCGTCTGCACCTCGGGACTCAGTCCGACACGATTCTGAAGCCAGTCGCGCACGGTGGCCAAAGCTACGGGCCGTCCTACCTTTAGGCCACCGTGCAAGAGCTGCACATCCTTCGCGATCTCGCCGTCGTCTTCGCCGGCTCGTTGCTGGTGATTCTGGCGTTCTATCGACTCAAACTTCCCGCGCTCCCCGGCTTCATCGTTGCCGGCATGTTGCTCGGCCCCAATGCGCTCGGACTCGTCTCCGATCCGCACGACGTCGAGGGACTCGCCGAAGTCGGCGTCATCCTGCTCCTGTTCACGATCGGCATCGAGTTTTCATTGAGCCGGCTCAAGGAGATGGGGCAGCAGATCTTCGCCGCTGGACTTTCCCAGATGGCGTTCACCGTGGCGGCGGTTGCCGTTGGCTTCGCGTTCCTGGGCAACTGGCGCGTGCCGCTGTTTCTTGGATTCCTGATCGCGCTCTCCAGCACGGCGATCGTGCTCAAGGTGCTCACCGACAAAGGGGAGATCGACGCGCCACATGGACGCCTCGCGACCGGTGTCCTGATCTTCCAGGATCTCTGCGTCGTGCCGATCATGCTCGTGCTGCCGTTCCTGGCCGGCAAGTCGCAGGGCGGCATCGCGGGACTGGCGCTCGCGCTGGGGAAGGCCGCGCTGGTCGTGGTGGGCGTCATCATCGCGGCGCGGACGATCGTGCCACGCGCGCTCGCCGAAATTCTCAAGACGCGCAGCCGCGAGCTGTTCCTGATCGCGGTCATTTTGATCGGGACACTCACGGCGCTCGGCACCGCCGCGGCAGGTGCGTCACTCGCGCTCGGCGCGTTTCTGGCCGGGTTGATCATCTCGGAGTCGGACTACGCCCACCAGGCGCTCGCCGAGCTGATGCCGTTTCGCGACATCTTCATCTCGCTGTTTTTCGTGGCGGTTGTGATGCTCGTGCAGCTGAACATCATCGCGATCACATCGGCATAACGTTGATTGCGGTCGCCGTCATCATGGGCGGAAAGTCCCTGTCGGCGGCAGTCGGGCCCGCGCTGCTGGGCTACTCGGGCCGGGTCGCGCTCCTCGCGGGCGTGGCTGTCTCACAGATCGGCGAGTTCTCGTTCGTGCTGGCGAAGGAAGGACGCGCGAGCGGTCTGCTCCAGGACCTCCTGTACCAGCAGTTCCTCGGCGTCGCCGTGATCACGATGCTCGTAACGCCCTTCCTCTTACAGGGTGGACCGGCCGTCCTCGACGTTCTGGAGAAGCTCATTCCGCTGGACCGTCTGCTGCCCGGATTCCGGCCACGCGAATTCGCCCCCGTCCAGGATCCCCTCTCGGACCACGTGGTCATCGCAGGTTACGGGCTGAATGGCCGCAATCTGGCTGCGGCGCTGCGGGCGATCCACGCTCCGTATCTGATCGTCGAGCTGAATGCGCAAAGCGTCCGCCGAGCGCGCGGTCAGGGCGAGCCGGCGTTCTACGGTGACGCAACGCGCGAGGAGATCCTGCGTGCGCTCGGGATCGAGCGGGCGCGACTGCTCGTGATCGCCATTTCTGATCCGGCCGCCACGCGACGCATGGTCCGCATCGCGCGCGATCTGAATCCTCAGTTGCACATCATCGCGCGTACGCGATATGTGATCGAGATCCCCGAGCTAACCCGGCTCGGTGCCAATGTCGTTATTCCGGAGGAGTTCGAGACGTCGATCGAGATCTTCGCGCGGGTGCTGGCGCACTACAACGTCGCGCGCGAGGAAATCGAGCGCCTGGTCGACGGAATTCGAGCGTCACACTATCAGGCGTTGCGTCCCGGCGAAGGTGAAGCGGCAGCACCGAGGCTCGCGTTCACCGGCTCTCTCGGCGCGATGCCGCAAATGCACGTGGAACGGATCGTGCTCGGCGCGACTGCTCCGGCCGTGGGCAAGACACTGGCGGATACAGGACTGCGTTCGCAGAACGGCGCGCTGGTCCTCGCGGTGCGGCGCGGCAAAAGCGATCTCGCCACGCCGGACGCGACCTTCCGATTGGCGGTCGGTGATGTCCTTGTCGTCGTTGGCCAACCGCAGCAGCTGAAAGGGGCGTATCGATTATTGACAGGAGGTGAGCCTGGCGCCTGACCGCCATGCAATTCATGTTTTTCCTGCCGCACCAATTGTTTCCATCTCCTCCTTCATCCGTCAGGAGGTTTCATGGCCCGCTCCTCGAAGTTGCTTGTGCTCGGATTGCTGGTCGCGCTGCCCGCATGTTTCCACGCGACGGTCCACACCGGCCTGCCTGCGGGGACCGCAGTCGTACGAGAGAATTGGGCGTCTGGTTGGCTTTGGGGTCTCGTCCCACCGCCGCCCGTTTCGACATTGGCGCAGTGCCCGAGCGGTGTGTCCAAAGTCGAAACCGTGCATTCGTTCCTGAACATGCTCGTCGCCGGGCTGACGGGCGGCATTTACGAGCCTATGAGCATCAAGGCGACCTGCGCCAGTGGTGGCCGCGCCGCGCTGCCAGGCGCTCCGGAGATCAAGGTGGGCGACGACGCAACGCAGGAGCAGATCATCGATGCGTTCCAACGCGCCGGCGATTTGTCAGTGGCGAGCGGCCAGCCCGTCTACGTTCGTTTCTAGCTGACGGCAGTTACTCGTAGCCCGACCGTCGCGGCTCATACGCCGCGGCGGTCGAGGCTGCGGTATTGAATCGCTTCGCTGACGTGCTTCGGCTCGAGCCCTGCCGCTCCGTCGAGGTCGGCAACGGTACGCGCGATCTTCAGAATCCGGTGGTACGCTCGCGCCGACAATCCCAGCCGTGTAATCGCCGTCTTGAGCAACGCATCCGCGCCGTCCGAGACGCGGCAATGCGCGCGAATGTCGCGCGGAGCCATGTGCGCGTTCGCATAGATGCCCGGCCGGTGCGCGAACCGCTCACGCTGCACGACGCGCGCGCGGTCCACCCGATCCCGCATCGCTTCGCTCGGCTCACCGCCGCTGTCGGCGACCAGCGCGCGGTACTTCACGGCCGGAACCTCGAGATGGATGTCGATGCGATCGAGCAACGGGCCCGACACGCGCGCCAGGTAGCGTTGCACCGCGAGTGATCCGCACGCGCAGGCGTGATGGGGATCGCCGAACCAGCCGCAGGGACAGGGGTTCATCGCGGCGGCGAGCATGAACCGCGCGGGGTAGGACAGGCTCATCGCCGCACGCGCAATGGTCACGACACCGTCTTCCATCGGCTGTCGCAGCACTTCGAGCACATTCTTGCGAAACTCCGGCAGCTCGTCCAGAAACAAGACGCCACCGTGCGCGAGACTGACCTCTCCAGGCCGTGGATAGGAGCCGCCACCGATCAATCCGGCGTCGGAAATGGTGTGATGCGGCGCGCGAAACGGCCGCCGCGCGACGAGCGACTCACCCAGGGGGAGCGTGCCCGCGACTGAATGGATCTTGGTCGTCTCCAACGCTTCGTCGAGGCTCATCTTGGGAAGGACGGTGGGGAGCCGGCGCGCGAGCATCGTCTTTCCGGATCCGGGCGGGCCGACCATGAGGATGTTGTGACCGCCGGCGGCGGCGACCTCGAGCGCGCGTTTCGCATGCGCCTGTCCCTTTACTTCCGCGAAGTCGACATCGTCTTTCGCGCGCTCGGCGAACAGCCGCGCCACATCCACGGCGGCGCCGGGCAGCTCGGCCTTCCCATCGAGAAAGTCGGCGATTTCCGCAAGACATGCGGCACCCAGGACTCTCAGACCCTCCACGACGCCCGCTTCCGGAAGGTTTTCCTTGGGCAGGATGAGGGCCTCGAGGCCTGCCATGCGGGCCGCGAGTGCGACGGGCAGCGCGCCCCGAACCGGGCGAATGGCACCCTCGAGACCGAGCTCCCCCAGCACCGCGATGTTCCCCAGGCGAGTCGCCGCGACCTGCTCTGTCGCCGCGAGGATCCCCAGGGCGATAGGGAGATCGAAGGCCGAGCCTTCTTTTCGTATGTCCGCGGGCGCGAGATTGACGGTGATGCGTTTGAGGGGAAAGGTGAAGCCGGTATTGGCCAAGGCGGAATAAACCCGGTCCCGTCCCTCCCTTACGGCTCCCTGCGGCAAGCCGACCGTCACGAACGTCGGCAACCCGCTGGCGATGTCCGTCTCGACGTCCACCAGATACGCATCGATCCCGAGGACGGCGGCGGAGCGGACGCGGGCGAGCATGGCCGAGGCTACATTTTTGATCGTGCCAGGGGGTAGCCAAAAATCCGCCCCCGGGGTCTAAATGACGCCATGGGTCCGCTATGCGTATAGAGATCGTGCCTTTTCGACTCGGTTCGCCGTCTGCCGCGCTCGTCCTCCTCGCGGGCCTAGCCGCCTGCGGCTCACCACGTGGCGGGGCGGCTCCCAAGGTCCCCGTCAGCGTCGCGCGCGTGGAGCGCCGGTCCGTCCCCTACGAGCTCGGCGCGAACGGGACGGTCGAGCCACTTCGTTCGGTGGATGTGCGGCCGCAGGTGAACGGCACGATTCTGCGCGTTCATTTCGCAGAAGGTGACGAGGTAACCGCCGGCCAGGTCCTGTTCGAGATCGATCCCCGTCCCTACAGCGCCGCGCTGCAGCAAGCCGAAGGAAAGTTGCTCGGTGACCTGACCCAGGCGGCGAGCGCGGCACGCGAAGCCGCGCGCTATCGTCAGCTGGCGGCGACCAATACCGTCACGCAAGAGGATTACGAGCAAAAACAGGCGACGGCCGACGCTACCGCCGGCATGGTACGCTCCGATTCCGCCGCCGCCGCGATCGCGCGTCTCAACCTCGAGTATGCGACCGTGCGCGCGCCCATCGCCGGCCGCACGGGACGCATCCTGCTCCACGAGGGCAACCTCGTGCGCGCCGGCACCGATGCCCTCGTGTCGATCATCCAGCTGCGGCCCATTCTGGTCCGGTTCGCCGTCCCCGCCGTCAATCTGCCGGCCCTGCGCCAGCGGGCTGGCCAGGCGTTGACGGTTCTCGCATTGCCGGCACGCGACTCGGCCACTGCCGTGCAGGGCGTGTTGTCCTTCGTCGACAATCAGGTGGACACGGCGACGGGGAGCCTCCTGCTCAAGGGTCGCTTTACGAACCGCGAGGGCACGCTCTGGCCTGGCGAGTTCGTCAGCGTGACGCTCGTCCTGGGCACGCAGCCCGACGCGATTGTCGTGCCCAGCCAGGCCGTCCTGCAAGGCCAGCAAGGCACGTACGTCTTCGTCGTCAATGGCGACGGCACGGCGTCGACGCAGTCGGTGACGGTCGAGCGCACGCTCGACAGCCTGACGATCGTCGCCGGACTTCCCGCTGGTGCGCTGGTCGTGACGGACGGTCAGCTGCGCCTCACGCCCAATTCGAAGGTCGATATCCGCGGCGGACCGACGACCGAAACGGCCGGCGGTGGAACTGAGGTGAAGTGAGCATCTCGGGACTGTTTATTCGGCGGCCGGTGGCGACCACGCTGGTGATGCTCGGCATTCTCATGTTCGGGATCATGGCGTATCGGCTGCTGCCGGTGAGTGATCTCCCGAACGTCGATTTCCCGACGATCACCGTCTCGGCCGGTCTGCCGGGCGCGAGCCCACAAACGATGGCCGCCGCCGTCGCAACGCCCCTCGAAAAGCAATTCTCGACGATCGCGGGGCTCGATGCCATGACGTCATCGAGCACGCTCGGCGGTACCAACATCACGCTGCAGTTCACGCTGTCGCGCAACATCGATGCGGCCGCGCAGGACGTGCAGTCCGCGATCTCCAAGACGTTGCGCCAGCTGCCGCCGGGAATTCAGCCGCCATCGTACCAGAAGGTGAACCCCGCCGATTCGCCGATCCTCTATCTCGCGTTGACGTCAACGACGATGCCGCTGCCTGCGCTCGACGAGTACGCCGAGACATTTCTCGCGCAGCGCCTCTCTACGGTGAGTGGCGTGGCACAGGTGCAGGTGTACGGATCCCAGAAGTATGCCGTGCGCATCCAGGTGGATCCGAAGGCGCTGGCGACACGCGGGATTGGATTGGACGAGGTCACGAGCGCCGTATCGGCCGGCAATCCCAATCTCCCGACGGGAACGCTGTGGGGACCGCAGCGCGCCTACACCGTGCTGGCCGACGGCTCGATCTCGAGCGCGCCCGAATTTCGTAAGCTCGCGGTGACCTATCAGAACGGCACGCCCGTGCGCCTCCAAGACGTCGCGCGCGTGCTGGACGACGTGCAGGACAACCGCACGGCCAGCTGGTTCGACGGCCGGCGCGCGATCGTGTTGGCGATCCAGCGCCAGCCGGGCACCAACACCGTGCAGGTGGCGGACGCGGTGAAAGCGACGGTCGCGGGGCTCGCATCGCAGCTGCCCGCGTCGGTTGAAGTCAGTACGCTCTACGACCGCTCGACGTCGATCCGGCAGTCGGTGAACGACGTACAGCTGACCCTGTTCATCACGCTGTGCTTGGTCGTCCTCGTGATCTTCCTGTTCCTGCGGAATCTGTCGGCGACTGTGATCCCGAGCCTGGCGTTGCCGTTCTCCATCATTGGCACGTTTTCGGTGATGTACCTGATGGGCTACAGCCTCGACAACCTCTCGCTGATGGCCCTCACGCTGTCGGTCGGATTCGTCGTCGACGACGCGATCGTCATGCTCGAGAACATCGTCCGCCATCTCGAAATGGGAAAACGGCCCATGGAGGCCGCGCTCGACGGCGCGCGCGAGATCGGCTTCACCATCGTGTCGATGACGCTCTCGCTCACCGCGGTGTTCATTCCCATCCTGCTCATGGGCGGGATCATGGGCAGGCTCTTCCACGAATTCGCCGTCACGATCGGCGTCGCGATCCTCGTGTCGGGATTTGTCTCGCTGACACTCACGCCGATGTTGTGCAGCCGCTTCCTCCGTCCGCCGAAGGAAGAGCGGCACGGCCGTTGGTACGAGGCAACGGAACGGATCTACCAGCGCAGCTTGGCATGGTACGAGCGCTCGCTGAACTGGGTGATGGATCATCGCCCGGGCACGATGGTCTTTTCAGCTGGTATTCTCGTCGCGATGGCCGGGTTGTTCGTAATCGTCCCCAAAGGCTTCATTCCGACCGAAGATACGGGCCAGATCCAGGGAACGACCGAAACGCTCGAGGGCAGCTCGTACGAGGCCATGCGCGATCACCAGCTGGCGGTCGCCGATATTCTGCGCCGTGATCCCAACGTCGACCACTTCATGTCGTCGATCGGCGGCGGCACGATGAACCAGGGACGCGTGAGCCTGCGGTTGAAGCCGCGCGGTAGTCGCCCCACCGCCGACGCCGTGATCCGCGAGCTGATGCCAAAGCTCAACAGCATCCCGGGAGTCCGGACCTATCTGCAGGTTCCACCGGTGATTCGTATCGGCGGCCGGCCCACCAAGACCCAATACCAATTCACGCTCCAGAGCGCCGACATCCAAGCGCTCTACGACAACGCGGCGAAGCTCGAGGCGGCATTGCGGCGGCTGCCCAGTCTGCAGGACGTCACCACCGATCTGCAGATCAAGAATCCTCAGGTGAGCGTGCGCATCGATCGGGATCGGGCGACGAGCCTGGGCGTCTCAGTCCAGCAGATCGAGCAGGCGCTCTATGACGCGTATGGCTCGCGCCAGGTATCGACGATCTACACGCCGAACAATCAGTATTGGGTGATCCTCGAGCTGCTGCCCGAATACCAGCGCGACCCCGCCGCGCTGCAACTGCTGTATCTGCGCTCGCAGCGCGGCAATCTCGTGCCGCTGACGTCCGTCGCTTCCGCGTCGCCGGATGTCGGCCCGTTGAGCGTGAACCACAGTGGCCAGCTGCCGTCGGTCACCCTGTCGTTCAATCTGCCGCCCGGCGTCTCGTTGGGCGCGGCGGTGAACGAAGTCGAGAAAACGGCCCGGCAAACGCTGCCCTCGACGATCAGCACGGGATTCTCCGGAACGGCGCAGGCGTTTCAGGCGAGCCAGCAGGGTCTGGCGCTGCTGCTGCTGCTCGCGGTCCTGGTCATCTACATCGTGTTGGGCATTCTGTACGAAAGCTTCGTGCACCCGCTGACGATCCTCTCGGGTCTTCCGTTCGCGGGTTTCGGCGCCTTGCTGACGCTCGTGGTATTTCGCACCGAGCTGAGCGTGTACGCGTTCGTGGGCGTGATCATGCTCGTCGGTCTCGTGAAGAAGAACGCGATCATGATGATCGACTTCGCGCTCGATGCCGAGCGCAATGAGCGCAAGACGCCCCGCGAGGCGATCCTGCAGGCGGCCAGCGTGCGCTTCCGGCCGATCATGATGACCACGATGGCCGCTTTGATGGGCACGCTCCCCATCGCGATCGGCTGGGGCTCCGGCGCTGAGTCGCGACGGCCGCTCGGTCTTGCCGTGGTCGGCGGGTTGGCCTTCTCTCAGATCATCACGCTCTACGTCACGCCGGTCGTCTACACGTACCTCGATGCGCTGCAGCAGCGCTTTGGACGACGCGCCGGGCGCACGGTTCCGGAGCCCGCCGCGGCCGATTGACGCTCTCGACAAAAAGCCCCCTCCCCGCAACGCGGAGAGGGGGCGAGGTAATGAGGTCAGTTCACCGCAGGCCGATCGAAATCCCCACCTGAAAGACGCGCTGCTCAACCGGCGTTTCCACCTGCCGCGCCGAGAATGAGCCGTCCGGATTCTGTGTGAAGCCGCCGGCGGGAACGTATTTCACGCGGTCGTGGCGCACACCGCGAACCCCAAGATCGATCGCGATCGGTGTCCGGCCGTTGGAGATGCCGAGCAGCACGCCACCGCCGGCCGAGGTCGTGGTGGTGAAATGGCCATCGAGGAAGTAATTGGAATTGCAGCCGCAGCTGCTGTTCACCGAGCTCCAGAACATCGATCCACCGATCGTCGCAAAGCCATAAACGCGTAGCGCTCCTTGTCCCAGCGTCAGCTGCGGACCCGCGCCAAGCGACCCGATCTGTGAGACGGTCGAGATGCCATACCCCTGATTTTGCGAATCGTACAGCATCCAGCCGCCGTCCACGCGCAGCGCCAGCGTGCCGCCGCTGGTAACGCCCCACAGTGAGATGCCCGCTGCCGCGTTGCCGGTGTTCCGGAACGCGCCGAGCGGCTGTGCGAAGACCACGTTGGCCCCCAGGCTTCCACGATTACCCACCTCGCGGAGGGCGGACCGCTGTGCGGAGAGAGAAGACGCAACCGCCACGAGACCCAGCACCGCCATGCTGATCCGCCACATAATCGCCGTCCTGTGAAAGTGGTAATGGTCGCCCCTGCGCCGTGGCGGACAGGCAATGCATATGCCAAGCTTTTTGGCCTGTGGCGGCGGAGTGGCCTGACCCCTAAACAGGACAGTCGAGGGCGATGATGGACCAGATCAGCTACGACGATTTCGCGAAGATCGACATCCGCGTCGGCCGCATCGTGCAAGTAGAGGAGTTCCCGCAGGCACGGAAACCGGCCTACAAGCTGCGCATCGATTTCGGCCCGGCGATCGGCATCAAGAACTCGAGCGCGCAAATCACGAAGTACTACGATCCAAAGGATCTGGTCGGAAAGGTCGTACTCGGCGTCGTGAATTTTCCGCCACGCCAGATTGCTACGTTTTTTTCGGAGGTGTTGACCCTAGGAGTGATTCTTGGGGAAGGCGATATCTGCCTCGTCCAGCCCGACCGTAACGTGCCGCTCGGTTCCTCGATTCGCTGAGGTCGCGCCAAATCGCTTTTCTACGTAGTCGTCGAGGATGCGCAGGAAATCGACGACGATGGTATCGCCTTTCAGCGTGACCTTGAGCGCGCCGTCGACATATACGGGTGCCTTCGGCTCTTCGGCCGTACCCGGCAATGAGATTCCGATGTCGGCGTGCTTCGATTCGCCCGGTCCGTTCACGACGCAGCCCATCACCGCGACCCGCAGCTCCTCCGAGCCGGGGTAGCGCGCCTGCCACACCGATCGGCGGTCGCGCAGATACGTCTGAATCTCCTCCGCCATCTCTTGAAAGAAGGTGGAGGTCGTGCGTCCGCAGCCCGGACACGCCGTGACCTGCGGCGTGAAGCTCCGCAGACCGAGTGATTGGAGAACCTGCTGCGCGACCTGGACTTCCTCGGTGCGATCCCCACCGGGACGCGGCGTCAACGACACGCGAATCGTGTCGCCGATGCCTTCCTGAAGCAGAATCGACAGCCCCGCCGTGCTGGCGATGACGCCCTTCGTGCCCATTCCCGCCTCGGTGAGACCGAGGTGGAGGGGATAATCGGCGCGCGTGGCGAGAATTCTGTACACCGTGACCAGATCCTGCACACCTGAGACTTTCGCGGACAGAATGATGCGATCGTGCGGCAATCCGCATTCCTCGGCCAGCTCGGCCGAACGCATGGCGCTCTCCACCATGGCGTCCATCGTGACCTCGGGCGCATCGCGCGGCTCCGGCAGAGCGGCATTGGAATCCATCATCTCGGTCAGTAGCTGTTGATCGAGACTGCCCCAGTTCACGCCGATGCGAACGGGTTTTCCCGCTTCGATCGCGACCTGCACGATCGTGCGGAAGTTATCGTCGCGGCGTTTGGTGCCGACATTGCCGGGATTGATGCGGTACTTGGCCAGTGCGCGCGCGCACGCGGGATGCTTTGTCAGCAGCAGATGGCCGTTGTAGTGGAAGTCCCCGATCACCGGGACGTCGACCCCGGCGACGATGGCGGGCACGGCGCGCGCGGCGTCGTCCGTATTGACTGTCACGCGCACGAGCTCACTGCCGGCCGCATGCAACGCGCGCACCTGCGCGGCGGTGGCGGCCACATCGGCCGTATCGGTGTTGGTCATGGATTGGACGACGATCGGGTGCGCACTGCCAACCAAAACGCCGCCTACACTGACCGTGACGGTAGAACGTCGCGTAGTCACGAGCACGAAATATAGATGCCCGCGGAAGGTACTGCTCTCGTTAGAAGATTCTGTCCTCGACGACGACGCGAATCACCAGTGCCGTGAGCACGCCTTTGCCCGTCACGGGCGTAGCACCGCTGTTCGTTCCAATGGCGGCGATGCGGATCCACACGGTCTGTTGGGTGAACAGGCCGTTGACGGTACTGGAGAGGTCCCCGGTAATGGCGACCGGAACGGGCCCCTGGACGCCACTGACGGCTTTGGGCGAGACCTGGAGCGCGGCCGGCGTGGTGTATGTAGACGCCGAGTCAGCGGCGAAGAAAAGCCCAAGCCCGATCGAGCCCGTCCCCCCCGTATTGAACAGATTCGCATTGCCCGTGGTGATCCGTACCGAGTCCACGATCGATTTTCCGAACCCGGGAGGCAGGTTGATCTTCTGGACCGTGGAAGCGGTCCCGCCGCCCGGTGGGATGGCGTAGTGAATGGTGTCCCTTCCGGTCCCGGACATGAAACTGTAGGCGTCCACGTTGAAGATCGCTTTGCCCGTGCCGCAGGCTGCGATCGCCAACGCTAATAGGGCGGTCACAAAAGGCTTCATGCGTCGCTCCTAGTAGACCGAAATCGACGTCGCCATCGTGATGGCGCGTTGTGGTGACAACGAATTGCTGTGCGTCCAGAAGCCCACGTCTAGCCCGAACGGTCCAAGCCGCAACCCGCCACCCCAACCGAACTGCACGCGTTTGCGCTGATCGCGCGAGATGCCGCCACGTAGCGCGAACGGCCCCGTGCGCTGTTCGACGCCCACGTGGATGGCGGTTCCGCGCCCCGAGTTCACGACGTCGCCGCCGACCGTTGTTCCCGTGCCCATCCGCATGGCGGCGTTGGCGATGTAGGTGACCGGCATCTTCGTCTTGCTCTGCACGTGGTTGTTGAGCAGGGTCGTCGTAACCGAGTCCGTCGCCGGATTGTAGTGGATGCGCTGGACCTTGGTGTCGGACCACGTGAGCTCGGCGCCGATGTCGTTCGCGCCGAATCCCACCTCGAACGGCCCGGTGATCCACGCGATGCCGGCATCGCCTCCGACACCGTGGCCAAAGGGCTTGTTGGAGGTGTACAGCGTGTCGTCCAGAATCCCGAGCGGCGTGTTCCCGAAGATCGGGTTGCCCGTAGTGAATCCCGCCGGGCCCCTGCCGCGCGCGTAGGTGCCACCCATGTAGTAGTGCCCCGCGACGCCGACATAGACGCCGTCGTCGGCATCGTCGGTCCCGCCGCCGGTGCCGCGCATCACCCGCGTCGCGAAGCTGACCGTGGGCGCAAAGCCGGCCTGCGCCACGCCGTCGCCGAGGATGGTGTAGTTCGTGGATGGCAGGAAACCGACCACCGTGTCCGTGAGCGCCCGCCGCAACAGACTGTCGAGCGTGAAGCCGACGTCGTACTGCAGGAATCCCATGACGCCGACGTGAAAGCCGGCAAAACCCACTCCCGCGTCGAGCAGCCGGCTCGTCGTTCCGAGTCCGAACTTGTCTTCAGGAATCAACACCCGCGTAGCGCCGAGATTCATGATGAGCTGATTCTTGCCGATCGTGAACTCGACGTTGTTGGTAGGCGTGGGCGCTGCCTTCACTTCATAGAAGATCGGCGGATTGAAGATCAGGTTCATGAGCTCGACGGGATTGAACGCCGCTGACTCGGGAGTGAAAGTCGGATCGTGACTGAGCTGGCTGAGCGGGTGGTCCTTGAGGAACTTAATCAGGCCGAGCGGCACCGGGATCGAGAACTTGGGGGCGCCGGTGATGTTGCTACGGTTCTTGACGGCCCGATATGCGGGGTTGTAGCGACGCACATTGCCGTCGCGACTCAGCGAGACGCCTCCCATGCCGATGCGACGCGCGTCGAATGAGAATTGCGCGTGCGCCGCTCGGAGGGGAGCGAGTACGAGCACGGCAAGCGTAAGAGCGACGACTCCGGTTCGCACAGGGCACCTCGGACGGGGGAAAGGCCGCCACAACTTTGCACATTGTGTCCGTTTTTTCCATCGTGAGGTGTGAGGAAGGTCACCCGGCGGCGTTGCGGGGGGCCGATTGCAGCGTCAGAGTGACCCGTGTCCCTTTGCCGGGGTCGCTTTCGAGCGTAATGACGCCGCCCCAGCTCTCGACCAGGCGGCGCGAAATCGCCAATCCTAACCCGGCGCCGCTCGACGTCGTCGAGAATGTGGGTTCAAAGACGCGGGGCAGCGCGTCCGCCGGGATGCCGCGGCCGTCGTCCGCCACGGTGAGTTGACGGCCGCTCGCGGCCACCTGCACGGTCACGCGCTTTGCGTCCGCGTTTCGGGCATTCTCGAGGAGATTCACGAGCACTTCCTTCACTTCATCCTTGCGCGCCAGCGCAGGTGCGGGGACGCCGTTCGTCGCACGCACTTCAAACCGCGTCCCCGAGCCAAGATCGTAGAGTTGCACCACCTCGCGGGCGGTCGCCGCGAGGTCGACGGCCTCGAGCGGCAGTTGCTCGGCGTCGGGAAGCGGCGCGCCAAACCGCGAGAAGGCGCGAGCGATGCCGTCCAGCCGGTCGATCTCGGTCAGAATCCGTGCTGACGTTTCATTGAGCGTCGTTTCAAACGCCGTCGATTGCGTCTTCCCCCGTACCCGTTGCAGATGCTGAATGCCGAGGCGAATCGGCGTCAAGGGATTCTTGATTTCGTGGGCCACCTGGCGTGCCATTTCTCCCCAGGCGAGCACGCGCGCGGCCCGCGTCAACGCGGTCGCGTCGTCGAGCGCGATGACGCAGCCATCAGGCGCGGGGCCGAGCAGTGCGAGCTGCAGCCGGATCTGGCGACCGCCGACTTCGAACTCACGTTCGGCGATCACGTCCCGGTTTGCGGCGATGAACTCGGCCACGGCCTGCCACACCGGCGCCCACGCCGCGGGCGTTGCCTGTGGCAGCACATCCCCGGGCGCCAAGGTTTCGGCACCGCCCACGAGCAGCTCCGAGGCCCGCGGGTTCGCCATCGTTACGCGGAGCGCGTCGTCGACCGCGATGACACCCGTCGCCACGTTGGCGAGGACGCGCGCGCTCCGCTGCCGCGCTTCCTCGAGCGCGGCCTGACTGCGCCGCACGTCGGTAACCATGCGGTCGAACGCGGTGAGCACCGGTTCGAATTCACGGGGCGTGCCGGGCGGAAATGCCGGCGGCTCACTGCCCCGGCCCACAGCAATGGCCGCCTCGCGCAGCGCGGCGACCGGTTTCGCGAGCCGGCGCGCCGCGAGGCCGGCAAGGTAGATCGCGGCCACCAACCCGACGAGCGTCGCCAGCAGGATGCCGAAGGTGAGATCCTCCCGCTGCTCCCGAATGCGCTCGTCGTCCAACAGCTGCGGCACTGCCAGCACTCCCTGCTCACCGGGTGGACCCGGCGCAACGACGAGAAAGCCGACGCGGGTCGGCCGGCCGCCGGTTCGCGCGTCGATGGTCGTCTCGAGCTCGTCCTCGAGTGTGCCCCGGAAGACCTGGGGAGCGAGAAATGGATCGACCAAACCGAGCTCCGCCAGTACCGGCGAGCTCGTGGCCACGAGTACGCCACGGCGATACAGCCACAATTCGGCGTCGAGCCGGCGGCCCAACTCGACCAGGGAGCGAGCGATCGTCTCGGGCGGATCTTGGGCGACGGTTTCGGCGCCGGCGGCGGCGTCGCGGAGCGTCTGGCGAATGAGCAGATCGCCGGAGCGACGGGCATCCTCGGCCAGGTCGGTAAAG
>Ga0099794_10000069_pt1 | contig 38535 bp, 33 predicted proteins | sample Rivendell_Oct201_10_FD_77320 | JGI IMG/M metagenome (GOLD analysis project Ga0099794, IMG submission 77320) | Vadose zone soil microbial communities from the Eel River Critical Zone Observatory, Northern California, USA -... | ecosystem: Host-associated > Plants > Roots > Rhizosphere > Soil ... | reverse complement strand
TACAGGTACGCGGCTTGACTCAGCACCTGTACGAAGACAACTCGCCCAGGCACTTCTGGCGCTTGCTGGCCGAACCGGAGCCCGGCCCGGACGCGTGGGATGAGGCAGTACGGGCCGCAGCTGCGGCGCTGCCCCTAGAAGCCCTCGCGAGCGGAACCCAGATCGAGACGCTTCTCTCGCAGACGCTCGGGGAAGGCCAGTTCGGACCTGACCACTGGAAGTTGGGCAGCGCCAAGCGCGCGTATTACGCGCTCAAACCACTTCTCCCACGCTCCTTGACGGGGCCTGTGAAACACGTCTATGGCTCACACCGCGCGAGAGCTGGACAGCTTGGCTGGCCGATCGAGAGACGGTACGCGCGGTTTCAGTTCGACGTGATCCGTCATCTGCTCGAGATCTTGGACCGCCCGAGCCTGCCCTTCATCGACTTCTGGCCTGGCGGACATCGGTACGCCCTCGTGCTCACGCACGACATCGAAACCGGCGCCGGACAGTCATTCGCGCGACAGGTCGCAGACCTGGATGCTGCCTTTGGCTTCCGCTCATCCTTCAACTTCGTACCTGAGAGATACCGCCTTGACCGGGACCTGATCGATGAGCTTCGGGCGCGGGGTTTCGAGATCGGCGTGCATGGGCTCAAGCACGATGGGAGAGACTTCAACTCTCGTTCCGAGTTCATGCGCAGGGCGTCGTCGATAAACCGCTACTTGAAAGAGCTGGGAGCCGTGGGTTTTCGTGCCCCGCTCACGCATCGGAACCCGGAGTGGATGCAAGCGCTCGAAATCGAATACGACGGCTCATTCTTCGACTCCGATCCGTACGAGCCCATTGCCGGCGGCACCATGTGCATCTGGCCGTTCCAGATCGGCCGGTTCATCGAGCTGCCGTATTCCCTCACGCAGGACTACACTCTCGCGTCCGTCCTACGCGAAACCACACCCAGACTTTGGCTCGAGAAGGTGGACTTCATCCGCGCCCATCGCGGGATGGCGCTTCTCAACACACATCCGGACTACCTGGCGAGGCCGCAGACCTGGAAGATCTATGCCGAATTTCTCTCTGTCATGAGCGAGCGAGCTGACTACTACCACGCGCTCCCGCGCGAGGTCGCGAGGTGGTGGCGCGCCCGGGCGGGAGCTGCCTCCATTCAGGAGCTGCCGGGAGGGAGCCTCGCCACCATCGACTCTTCTGTCTGCGGATCCATCACGCGATGGGAATCTGCCAGTCCGAGCGACCGATGTGCTTCGCGTACAGAGGATGCGAGAAGGAGTGCAGCACGAATTGCTTAGCGTGCCACTCCGCTGGGATCATGCGCTTGTACATGAGGCCGTGAATCCTGGCCAGCTTTCGGTCGTGGTGCTGGGCGTTGAACTCTGAGATCGCAAGGAGCTCGCCGGTGAATTCAGAGTGCAGCTCCGAGTCATCTCCGACCACATCGTCGAAATAGCAGAACACCCGCGGCAGGAGCAGTGACGCGTCCGCTGACAGCAGCGCAAGTGCTGCGGCCGTCGACGAGTAGTAGTCGAGGTCGAAGGCGACGAATCCAATCGGACGAAGGCCTGGCCGCCCAAGAAACTCGGGCACAGTGGAGGCGACGTCTCCGACAATGAGCTTCGCAGTTTGCAGCCGGCTCTGCAGGAGATCGAAATCCATCTCGAAGTACCCGGGCTTCCACACGTATGGCAGGTCGCGGTAGTCCTGCGGTTCGGGTATGCCGGACACCAGGTCGAACCCATAAACGTCGATGTCGATACCAAGCTGCGCGGATATCGTCCGCGCGTGGCTTTCGAGCGCCAGAAGGCCTCGGCCTCCGGCGACGCCAAGCTCGATGACAGACATACCATTCAGGCCGAGAGCCCGGGCCTGTCGAGCCGCGTGGTAGGTTCCGTAGGCGTAGGCGGGCCTTTCCAGGGCATCCCACTTGAGCTTTGTCTCGAATGACGCCGGCGGCCATCGACGCAGGAATTCCCCCGGAATTCGAGTCGGCTCCAGGACAAGGCGACCGAGACGCTTGACTTTCATGCCATTGGGGGCCGAGTGATCATCGGCGCAACCGACGACTTCTCGACGACGCTGATGATGTCCCATTCCGTCGGCACGGCGAATGTGAATCTGCCACCTGGGCCCCACGAGTCAAGCTGGCTGATCAATCTCAGGCCATGCGTCCCAACCATCTCGGCGAAGAGGTCGGAGGTCATCGTGCTTCGCATGCCCACGTTCACTGCGTCGCCGTCCCGGCCAGCCCTTGCGTGGTGTATGACGGCACGTCCCCCGCGCTTCAACACGCGCGAGATCTCGGCGACGTAAGTCTCGACGTCCCGCGGGGCGATGTGGATGAAGACGTCGTAGGACCACACGCCGTCGACGCTGCCGTCGGCGATGAAAGGCAGGCTGCGACCGTCGTTGACGTGGAGCTCCATGTTCACTGCCCGGGCAAAACGCTTGCGGCACAGCTCGATGCACCGGTCCGACAGATCGACCACGATGAGCCGTCTGGCGATCCGTTGCAGCACTTCGGTCCAGCGTCCTGCGCCAGGTCCGATCTCGAGGATGGTTGTCTGTGGTGTGAGATACGCCAGCATCACGTCATCGATCAGCGACTGCTTCCACTCTTCCGTGGGCGTCCATTCCTCTCCGCGCCGGGACCAATCCCAGTGCTGCCAGAGTTGGTAGTTCACCCCGACGCTGGTGCGGCCCTCCAGTCCGTGCCGTCTTTCCAGGCGGACCATGCGATCGTTCACAAGCCGGCTCGCCGTCCGAAGCCAGCTGTGCAGCGCCGCATACGCCGTCCAGCGAATACCGTTCTCGGCGATGAGGAGTCGTGCCCATCTGCTTCTGGGCAGCTGCTCCGGCGAGGCCTCCCAGCGCTCTGCGGGCTGCGTGGTGCTCACGCGGTCTCCAGTGAGACCTGGTGCGGTGCTTCCAGCATTGCCGTCAGCTTCGCCACCGCATCCTGGTGCTGCGCTCGCAGCGTTGACTGGAGCTGAGTGCTCTTCACCGCCAGCTCGTCCTGTTGCTGGAGCGCCCGCCGAATTGCGTCGGCCATCGCGTGTGGCTCGTTCGGCGAGAACAGTGCCGCCTGCCCGAAACGGGATCGAAGGCCCGGGAGGTCCGAAAGGACAAGCGGCCGGCCGAGCCCTATGGCTTCGAATGCAGCCCGATTCATGATGTGAGGGTCGGTGCTGAACACTGCGACGGCATGCGCCGCCAGCAGCTCACCGAGAAATCGCGGGTAGTCGAGCCAGCCGGTGAAGACCGAGTTGGCGGGCGCCGCGCGCCGGGCAATTTCGGGAACGCGATGGGGGTAGCCCGTAAAACGCATCTCGACGTCCGGCAGCAGCCGGGCCGCGTCCAGCGTGGCCTCGATCGGTTCGAATGGGTCCAGGCTTCCGGCCACCACGACGGTTGGACGCGTGGCTTGCGGCTGCGCCTGAGCCTGGCTGACGTCGGGGACGTCGTCTGGAAACAGCAGCGCCCGCACGCCCCACGCCCCCACGCGGTCCAGGTCCTCATGAGTGTGGACGAGTGCAGCCACCGCGGTCTTGCAGACCAGCTTGAGAAGCGGCAACGACCACCGCCATCTCCAGGAGTAGAACGAGCTGGTGTGGCAATCGACGACCAGGCGGCAGCGATGGGTGGCGCACCAGCACCAGGCAACCAGAGGGGCGACCGCAGGCGGAGTGATGACGATGATCACTTCGGGCCCCTCAGCCAGAAGCATTCGCCACATCCGGACGGCGTCGACGAGGTAACGAACCGGAAGCAGAACCTTCTGCGTAGGCCGGCTGCGAAAGTACGACGCGCGCCCGCCGAACTCGTCGGCGATGGCCTGGGTGCGGCCTTGATGATGGTCGAACGCGACGGCCACGACCCTGACTGGACGATCCGACATCAGCCCTGCAATCCCCGGCACCGACTCATCGAGGGTTGCATGGCAAATTCAGGCTATGCGTCGGGCATGACCCCAAGAAATGGGCACTCCTGGGCGGACTGGGCCCCCCGCCGGGACATCCGCCCGGGCTGTCCCGGGCGCCACCCGGATTGCCCACTCGGGCTCGCGCGGAGCTACGAGCTGCCGATCGTGTCGGAGCGCACCGCCAGAAGGCTGGACGAGCATCCAGGGCTCAGCGTGCGGCCGTCAAAGAGGGTGAAGCCGCGGTCGGTCAGGAACCGAGGCACCGCCGGATCCGCGTAGTTGTCCAGGTAGACGGCCTTCACTCGCGCGGCGTCGAAGAGGCCCGTCGCCCCTTCGAGCACCTGGCGCTCGTGGTTCTCGACGTCGATTTTCACGACCAGCGAGTCGCCCAGGATGTCCATCTCGTCGAGCCGCCTCGCCGGGACCTCAACGGTTCCCTCGTTGAGCTGATGCGCGCCGCCCGAGTCAGCCACGCCAAAAGTCAGCGAGGTCGAACCTTTGACGAACTTGAGGATGCCGGCCCGGTTGGACGCTGCGACATCGAACACGGTGACGTCGCCGGCGAGCACGCTGCGTCGAAGCCGTTCGGCGGTGTCCGGGTTGGCCTCGAATGCATAGAACCGTACGGACGGGTGAAGATGGCGGTAGCGAGCAAGCGAAGAGCTGAACAAGCCCACGTTCGCACCGACGTCGACGAAAGTGTCGCCTGGAGCGAGGATGAGCGCGAGGCTCACGAGGGCGCCGGATTCGTTCCAGAGGACCGGACTGCTCCTGGCCACGCGATGTGCTCGCCAGTATCCGGCCTCCTTTCGCTTGTTGATCTGCAGCCTGGATCCGAACAGCTCGACAGGAAGGTCGACGTCAGGGAGCAGGACGCGGATCAGGGCTCTATGTATCCATGGGACCCCGAGGACCAAGCGCGTGTAGAGCGATTCGAAGAGGCGGTTGCCACGCTGGATTTGCAGCGGCTCCTGGCGGGAGCGCGAGGACTCGATCATGAGCTCTGCGACCGTGCCTCTATAAGTGCCGGCCCGGTCGGGCCGCCTGGGTGCTTGAGAACAAGCTTCTGGACGATCTCTTGATAACGTTTCCGCTGGTGTGACCACCGGTACGGCTGATTCGTGCGTGCCGCCTGGCGTGCCAGTCGACCGCGCAGCTGGGGATCTGCGTACAGGTCTCGAATCGCCCGCGCGAGGTCGTGCTCGTCCCCGGCTTTGAACAGCCGGAAGCACGAGTCGCCGAAATACGCCTCCACCGAACGAGTGCGGGAGACGATCGCCGGCTTCCGCATGGCGATGTACTCGAACATCTTGAGGCAGTGCATGAGGTCCCGAAACATGTCCTGGCGGATGGCCACCACGCCTACGTCAGCGTTCGCGATAGCACGAACCACCTCCTCCAGCGGGACGAAGCGGCCGCTGAAATACACGCGGTCCGCGAGGTCCAGGTCACCGACCAGCGAGCGGATCTCATCCAGGGCGGACCCCTCGCCGTAGATGTCGAGCCGAAGACCGGGTATGTCATCTCGGAGCAGCGCGACGGCGCGGACGATGGTGTCGATCCCGTAGATCCTCTCCACCGTGCCGTGGCAGATGATCCTGAACTCGCCTGGCGCACGCTGGGCCGGCGGGTACCGCTTGGGGTCGAACTCCTCCTCAGCGGCGGAATTCATGATTACCTCGATCGTGGAGGGCGCGGCGCCTCGGGACTCGAAAGCCTCGCGCATCTGATCGGTGCACGTGATGGTGTGATGGGCGAATCGAATGGCCGCCTGCTCGAGCCGCGCCATGAGTCGCACGGCGGGGTGACGCAGCCCCACGCCGAACTTGACAGCGTAGAACTCAGGCGTGGATTCCTGCAGATCGAGCAGCACACGAGCGCCCAGCAGTCGGGGAATGACCGCCGCAAAGACCAATACGTCCGGCAGCGTGAATACCTGTACCAGCTCGTAGCGGCGCCGTAGATGCAGGACCGTCGCCATCCACATGGCAAAGACGAAGAACGCGCCGTACTGAATTAGATAGGCAAAGTGGCCCGCCCGGCGCTTCGTAATCGGCACCCGATGAACAGTGACTTTGTCCTGCCGTTCGAAACGTGGCTCGCCGGGCCGGGAGAGACAGATGACGTCGACTTCGTGGCCTGCCAGCGTGAGCGCGCGGACCTGGCGCCGCACCCTTGTGTCGAGCGGGTAATAGCCCTGCCTGATGAAGCAGATCCTTGTTGGTTGAATAGCCGCCATCCCTCCGTGACCGAGCGTAGATGGGCGACTGACCAGCGGGGAATGGGCGCCTGCGCCCATGCGATGGGCCGCCTGTCCCGAGAGCTCAGGCGATCAGAAGGCCGTCACTCTCGGCGGACGCCGCCGGCCACGGCGCGTAATGCCCGCGGGATCGCCCAGAGGCAGAACGCCAGAATCAGGATCCCCAGACCAATGAGTAACACCACCGCGCCTGGGTCGCCTGCGGTATACGCGACCAACCGGGCGGTCGTGGGCGACGCGCCCCCGGGAGCTGATGTAGCACCCGGTGGGTTGGGGCCTGGGCTCTTGCGCGTGGTCCCCGCCGGTGGAGCGCCTGGTGCCGGGCTCTTAGGGGCCGCTTTCGGCGGGGGGGCTGCACCAGGGCTGGGTGAATGGCCTGGCGCCGAACTTGGAGCCGGGGTCGGCGGGATTGGCGCCGTGCTGGGAACCGGGCTCGCCACAGGGGACGGTGGAGGTGGGGGCGGTGGTGGTGGCGGGGCAGGTGTGGATCCACATCCGCCAAAGGCGGATCCGGCCCCCGCCAGCGAGTTGGCCGACGAATCCAGGGCGAACTTGCTGCCCACGTCGTTGAACCAGATGACTGCCTTCAGGCGTGGGAACTGGGACCCGATCGCGCCGGCCGCGTCGATGATCCACTGCCCCTTCGTAACGCCCGGCGGGTCTCCCGCCACCGGCTCCGCACTGGCCCACTCGGCCAGCATCATCGGTTTGTTCGAGAGTCCGGCGACACGCGTGTAAACATTGGTCATCGAGCCGAGCGCGGAGGACAGGCTCGCCCAGCCGCCGCCGGCCGCGCCCCAGTTGTAGACGTCGATCGCCATCCAGTCCACATAGGCGTCGCCGGGATAGAACACGCGCTGGTCGACGCCGGCCGGGTTCCAGACGGTGGGGTTCCACACGAACTGAACATTGGTCGCGCCGGCCGTGACGAAGCGGTCGTGGACGTGACGGAAGGCGGCGATGTAGCCGGCCACAGTGTTGCCGTTGACGCCGTAGCCCCAGGGATACCAGTTGCCGTCCATCTCGTGGCCGAAGTCGAGCATCACCGGACCGCCGTAGGTCTTGAGTCCATAGGCCCAGGAGTCGATGTAGGCGTCGAAAGAGCCGGCCGCGATCTTGCTCAATGGGAACGTGTTGTTCGCCACGCTCATCGGGGAGGGACCCCACGCCTCCCAGGTGATGAGGGGGGTTGCGCCGCTCACCCCGACCGAGGTGTAGTTGCGAATCGCACTCAGCATCCACTTCTGATTGGCCGCGAAGGTGCCGGAGCCGTTATCGCCCCACTGCGAGTAGTAGTGGACGATGCTCGAGTGGCGGCCGATGGCGGTGTCGAGTGCTCTGATCGCGGTCATGCTCGGGTCCCACGGCGCTTGCGTGTGGTACATGCCGAACTGCACCGTGCAGGGGGCGACGGCCGCGCTGGTGGAATGCGATGGTTCCCCGACGAGGGACCCGACCAAGGACAGCCCAAGGGCCGCGACCACGGATGCCACGCGACGCCGTAAGCCGACGCGCTTCATCGGACCTCCTGCGCACCGGCCACTGCGTTGCCGTCTGTAGAGGGCGTGGTCGATGGAATCTAGGGCGCTCAACGCCGCAGGTGCCCGGAAACCTGCGGTCAAGCCCGTTTACGGGCCCTGGTTCAGGCCTTTGTCAGCACCCGCCGAATGCGGTGTTCGCGGCTGCTATTGAGGCCGACGAGGAGTCGAGCGCAAATGGGGTGCCTGAAGCGCTGAACCAGACCGCCGCGGTGATCCGTGTATAACTGCTGGCGATCGCCTGAGCGGCGTCGAGTATCCACTGCGATTTTGAGGCGCCTGGCGGGTCTCCCGCGCCGGCTTCGGTGCTGGCCCATTCGCCCAGCAAGATCGGCCGCGCTGAGAGCGTCGCGAGGCGCGAGTACACCTGGGTGGCGTCCAGTCCCTGGCTCAACGATGCCCAGCCACCACCCGAGGCCCCCCAGTTGTACACGTCGATCGCCATCCAGTCGACGTTGGAGTCGCCGGGATAAAAGGCTGCCGGGTTCTTGCCGGCTGGATTCCAGATGTCCACCGTCCACACGAACTGCACGTTGGTCGCCCCGGATTGTACGAAGCGGTCGTGCACGTGACTGTAGGCGGCAATGAAGTCGCCAGGCGTATTGCCGTTGACGCCGTAGCCCCACGGATACCAGTTGCCGTCCATCTCGTGGGCGAAGTTGAGCATCACGGGACCGCCATATGTGCGCAGGCCATTGGCCCAGGAGTCGATGTAGCCGTCGAAAGCGCCGGCCGCGATCTGCTTGAGCGGGAACGTGTTGTTCGCGACCGTATAGGGCGCCGGGCCCCACGGCTCCCACGAGATGAAGGGAGTCGCGCCGGCGACTCCCACCGAGGCGTAGTTGCGGACGGCACTGAGCATCCCTGGCTGGTTGGCAGAGAAAACGCCGGATCCGCTGTCCCCCCACTGGGCGTACCAATGCACGATGCTCGAATGCCGGTTGACCGCGATGTCGAGGTTGCGGATGGCAGTCATGCTCGAGTCCCAGGGGATGCCGCTGACATAAAGGCCGTACCTCACCGAGCAGGGCGCGATAGCCGCACCTGTCGGTTGCTCGTAACTCGCGACAGCGGTTGCGGCCAGCAAGAGGGAGGCGGCCATGATCGCTCCCAGGCGACGACTGCGACGAAGTTCCTCTTGGATCATGCGGGCCACTGGCATATCAAGCCTTCTCGAGCAGCGAGACCGGCTCGCTCACCGGCCGCAAGTCGTGGATGACCGTGGTCAACGTACGGGCCAGGATCTGGACGTCGAGCCAGAGCGACCATTCGTGCACGTAGCGCACGTCGAGGACCATCATCTCGCGCGCGGAGAGGCGCTGGCGGCCGGAGACCTGCCACAAACCCGTGATCCCCGGTCTCACCACCTCGCGCTCGAAGTACCAGGGGTCGTATTCGGTCCGGTCGTAATGCATCATCGGTCGCGGTCCGACCAGGCTCATCTCGCCTCTAAGCACGTTGAGCAGCTGAGGTAGCTCGTCGAGGCTCGACCGCCTCAAGTACTTGCCGACGCGGGTGACCCGAGGGTCGGACTCCGTTTTGTAACGCCCGCCGGAATTTCGCTCCTGGAACCAGTCCTGGGCCACCTGGAGGTGGTAGTCCTGGCTGCTCTGGTGGTACATGGACCGCAGCTTCCAGAGCGTAAAGGGCCGCCCGAGATAACCGACCCGTCGCTGGCCGAAGAGGGCGGGACCCGGGCTGTCGAGGCGGATGATCAGCACGAGGCAGGCGATCACTGGCAGCGCGACGATCAAGGCCATGGTGGCAAGCACGATGTCGACGGCGCGTTTGAAACGAGTGCGCCGCGGAGCCAGCCCCGGCCATGGAGAGAGCTCGGCGCCGGCGCAGTCGCTGTCCCGCAGTGCGGTCATGCCGGCTTGACCTCCAGGCGGCGCAGCCAATCGATTTCCGCTTGGAGTCCACTCTCGAGCGAGGTCTTTGCCTTGAACCCGAGAACGGACTGGGCGCGCGCGACGTTGCAAACGGGCCTGTCGCGGTCGGGCTCGGCATGATTGAGCGCGACATCGCCATCGGCACCACACAGCCGCAGGACGAGCCGCGCGATGTGTCTCGTCGGCCATGCCTTACCCGTGGCGATGTTGAACGTGCCCTCCGCCCGCTTCTCGAGAGCGCAAAGAAATGCTTCCACAACATCTGTGACGTAGATGGGATCGAAGTGGGCTGAGCCCCGCCCTGCCACCACGGGCTGTCCTCCAGACAGCACCGCACGAATGAAGTTCGGGATGGCGCGACCGACTTTCTCGCCTGGCCCGTAGACGGTGGCGAGCCGCAGAATCGCTGCCGGCCGGCCGGTCTGGCGCGTCCACTGCCGCACGCAGTCTTCTTGCTGCAGCTTGACGATGGCGTAGGGCGTCACCGGACCGCCGACTGGTCCATCCTCGTCAATCCCGAGGGCCGGAGGGGTGTACACACTCACCGAGCTGGCGAGGCAAACCTGACGCACGCCGGCCGCCGCGGCCGCATCGAGCAGGCGAATCGTCTCCAGCAGGTTGTTGTTGACGCCGTCGAGGAGCTGGGGCCAGAATCCCTCGGTCGGCGGCGGCCGGTACCGGAGGTGGACGAGCGCATCGCAGCCGTCGAGGGTTTCCGCCAGGCCGGCACGCTCGGCGTCGAGAGCGAACGGTCTGAAGCGGACCTTCTGGCGCTCGATAAGCGAGCGAAGCGTCCTGCGCTTGAGCGGCGTCGGTCCGAGGACGTCCACCTCGGCGCCCTCCGCGACGAGGTGCAGCAGCAAGTGCGCTCCGATGAAGCCGCCGCCTCCGGTGACGGCGATACGGCGCGCCGCTAGACGTTGGCTGCGATTGCCGGCTTCCAGTTCCTCGCCTCCTGCGCCTCGAGCGCCGAGCTGTGCTGCTGGGGCAGCGACCTCACCCAGTTGATGTAGCGGGCCAGGCCTTCTTCGATGCTGACGTTGGCGGCGAAGCCCAAGAGCGACCTGGCGCGTTCGACGCCGGCGATGTGCCTGCGGACGTCTCCAGGACGCTCCGCCTGATGTTGGATCGGCGACCTCGTTCCGACCAGTTCTCGAACTAGCCCCGCAATGTCGAGGATTCTCACTTCGCGGCCGCGCGCGATGTTGACGCAGTCGCCGACCAGCTCGTCACACTCCGCCGCCATGACGATGCCGCGCACCGTGTCGCCGACCCACGTGAAGTCCCGCGTCTGCAGTCCGTCCCCAAACACCACGAGCGGTTTCTCCGCCAGAGCGCGCGCCACGAACCTGGGGATGACCTCTCCGCTCGGGCCATCGGCGTGCTCTCGCGGGCCGTAGATGTTGAACGGCCGTACGACCGTGGCCGGCAATCCATAGGTGCGGTGGAAGCTCAGCGCATATGACTCCCCGGCCAGTTTCCCGGCGGCATATGGCGTCGTTGGATTCAAGGGGTGCTCCTCATCCATCGGAACTCTCCTCGCGCTGCCGTAAACCTCCGACGAAGAGACGTAGATGAAGCGCTGGACGGGGCTGTCACGCGCGGCGAGCAGAAGGTTGAGAGTCCCCAGGTCATTGACTAGATGGCTCGCCATGGGATCGGGGATCGACACGCGCAAGCACACGACCGCCAGGTGGAAAATCACATCGGATTGCTTGACCGCCGCCTCGAGACTTGCTCGATCACGCACGTCGGCCTTGAGCACCGTGACCTGGGGTGACTGGCTCAGATTTGCCGTGGTGCCCACCGACATGTCGTCAAGCACCGTCACCTGGTTAGACCGCCCCAGCAAGTCGACGAGGTGGCTGCCTACGAACCCTGCGCCGCCGGTGACGAGCACGCGCTTCCCTTCGATCTTCACAGCCACCATCGAGGAAAACACAGGTTTCCGAGGTCAGCAATGGGTCGTATGCCGGGCGTCAAGGACAGGCGCCCATCCGGTGACCCAACGTCCCATTTGTCCCGGGTCGACGCTGCACCTAGTCTGGGAGTCACAGGTGGGCGCGCAGATTACCGACACCGTTCGCTCGCCCTGGAAATCGGGCGCCCAGTCCGGAGCCCCGGCTCCTGGCCCGCCGGCTTTTGATCGCATCGTCGAGATCGAGCCCCATGATGCCCGGTGGGAGTCATTCGTCTCCAACCACCCGGATGGCCTGATCTATCACCATCCCGCGTGGCTGCAGATCCTCGAGCGGGAGTCAAATCAGAAGACGATCTGTCTCGCGAGTGAAGACAGTGCCCGCCAGTTGACGGGGATCTTGCCGCTCATGTGGACAAAAGGCCTGCCGATCATGCCTCGCGCTCACACCGGACGCCGGCTGACCTCGCTCCCACGCACTCCGGTTGCGGGACCTCTCTCCATGCACGAAAGCGCGACCTCCGCCTTGATTCAATTCGCCGTCGAGCTGGTTCGCGACGTCGGTGGTGCGCGGCTGGAGCTGAAACCTTTGTGGACGACTCCAACCGATTATTCAGCCGCCGGGCTCTACTGCCTGCCGTGGCGCAAGGCGTTCACGCTGAAGCTGGCACCGCGGATCGAGGACCTGCCACTCGGCACCTCGCGCAACAAAGCACGGATCAAGTGGGCGATTCGGAAGGCGAACAGGCTTGGCGTCGTGGTCCGCCGGGCCGAAACGATCGAGGACCTTCGGATTTGGTACCGGCTCTACCTGGAGACCATGCGCAAGGCGGCATTGCCTCCTCGTCCATTCCGGTTTTTCGACGCGATGTGGAGCTCACTCCTACCCCTTGGACTCGTGCGTTTGCTGCTCGCGCAGATCGGTGGCCGGGTAGTTGCCGGTTCGATCTACCTCATGTACGGAAGGACTGTCTTCTACGCGTTCAACGGCTGCCGGCGAAGCGACCTGTCGCTGCGGCCGAATGACGTCATACAGTGGCAGGCGATCGACGATTTCTGCCACGAGGGGTTCCGTTACTACGACCTAGGTGAGGTCAGCCTGGGCAACTTCGGCCTGGCTGAGTTCAAGGCCAAGTGGGGCAGCGACGAACGGCAGCTGTATCGCTACTACCACCCGCGTCCCGAGGACACGCCGCTCGACTTATCGCCAGCCGAATCCGGTCCGCGCAGACTGCTGGAGGCGGCCTGGCAAAGAGTGCCTCTGGGCGCGACCTCCGCAGTCGGCAACGCGGTTTACCGCTTCATGTAGTGAGCGACGTGGATCTGGTTCGTGCCCGCGAGAGCCGCGCCCGCTCGAGCTCGTGGTTCGCGCCGCGTTTTGTCGGACCTCTTGGCGGCACCTCCACGTTAGGTGACTCCCTCGTCGCGCTTCGGCACCTGTTATGGCCAAACGAGCTCAGCCAGGGTCCTGCCATCGCGAGGTACGAGGAGGCGTTCGCCGGCGCGATCGGCGTGCGCTACGCGTACAGCTTCTGGGCCGGCCGGGTCGGCCTGTACTCCCTGCTTTTGGGATTGGGGCTGAAATCTGGCGACGAGGTGTTGCTCCAGGTGCCGACGCACGTGGTCGTGGCGAACGCGATCCGGTACGCGGGAGCTCGGCCGGTCTATGTGGACTGCGAGCTTGACAGCTACAACATGGATCTCGCGCAAGCCGAGCGACAGATCACGCCGAGGACGAAAGTGCTGCTCCTTCAGCACACGTTCGGCAACCCGGTCGATCTGGATCGAGCGCTGGCGCTGGCTGCACGCAACAACCTGGAGGTCATTGAGGACTGCGTGCATGCCCTCGGCGCCACCTATCGCGGCCGCCCCGTTGGCAGCTTCGGCCGAGCCGCGTTCTTCAGCACCGAGGAGACCAAAACGATCTCGAGCACGATGGGCGGCATGGTCGTGACGGATGATTCCGAGCTGGCCGCGCGGGTGAAGGCGTTCCAGGCCGCCTGCGCGTTGTCCAGCGCCTCTCAGACCGCCCGTTACCTGCTGAAGTTCATCGCTTACTACGTGCTCACCGAACCGCATGTTTTTCGGCTCACGCGTGCGCTTTATGAACTGATGGGCAGGCGGCATCCTCTCCCCAGGGCGACCACGCAGGAGGAGCTCCACGGCAAGCGGCCCGCCAACTATGAACAGCGGCTGAGCAACGCCCAGGCCGCTCTGGCGCTCCGCCAGCTGCAGCGCCTGGACGCCAACGTCCACCACCGCCGCACTGTCTCAGCTGCGTACAGTGCCGGGTTGGGCAGGTATGGGTTCAGCGGCCCGCGAACTGAGGAATGCGCCGAGCCTGCCCTGGTGCGCCATCCGATCTGGGTCGAGGACCGGCCCGCCGTCATGCGCGCGGCGCGGCGGAGCGCGCTTTTGGGCGACTGGTTTACGTCGGTGCTCGAGGAAGCAGCCTCACCGCCCGAGGGTGCTTACGAACGCGGGTCATGCCCGCGGGCCGAAGCGGTCGCGGAGCACCTTGTGAACCTACCCAACCACCAGCGCGTGAAGCCCTCCGACGTCGAGGCCATCATTTCCACGCTCGCGGCGGTGCAGCCGGCGCCGAAGCGCGCCACCTAGATGCTCCAGAGCTCCAGAGCCGCAAGGCGGTTGAGAGCAGACGCCACAGCGACGCGGTCGTCACTGGTCAGCCCAGGGTGGACCGGCACTGAGACCATGTCGCGCGCCGCCATCTCGGCCACCGGGCAAGGACTGTTCTGAGGGCTCGAGTACGGCGGCTGGAGGTGGACGGGCACCGGATAGTAGACACCGGTACCGACGCCGCTCTCGTGCAGCTGCTGGCGAACGTAGTCACGCGACCAACCGCCGGGCACTCGCAGCGTGTACTGGTGATAGACATGCCCGTTGCCCGGCGCGACCCGCGGCTGGCTGTACCACTTCGACACGCTGCGGTCGTAGAATGCGGCATTTTCGCGCCTGCGTTCGGTGATGGAGGCGAGCTTGCCGAGCTGCACCATCCCGATGGCGGCCTGGATCTCCGTCATCCGGAAGTTGTAGCCCGCGGCGTCGTGCACATATGGCTGTCCGGTGTACGCCTGGTGACGCAAGCTCGCGCATGACTCGGCAACCCGAGCGTCGTTCGTGATCACCATGCCGCCCTCACCGGTCGTGATGTTCTTGGTCGCATAGAAGGAGTAGACGGCGGTGCCGAAAGTGCCTAGCGGCCGCCCGTCGACGGTGGCACCAACGGCCTGGCAGGCATCCTGGATCAGGCTCAGGCCGCGCTGCTCTGAGAGGCGTACGAAGGAATCCAGGTCGCCAGGGTTGCCGTGCAGATGGACGAGCACGATGGCTTTTGTGCGCGGACCGATGAGCCGTGCGACGGCAGAGCAGTCGAGGTTCAAGGTGTCATCGACGTCCGCGAAGACCGGCACCGCCCCCGTGTGCACTATCGCGTTGGCGGTGGCGATGAACGTGAGCGGGCTGGTGATCACCTCGTCACCGGCGCCGATCCCGTGAGCGAGCAGGGCAAGGTAGAGAGCAGCCGATCCATTGCAGGTGGCCACTCCATGCGTGGCGCCCATCGTTGTCGCGAAAGCTTGCTCGAAAGCTCGAGTCCGTTCCCCCTGTGCGAGCACGCCGGAGCGCATCACCTCGAGAACGGCGGCTTCCTCCTCCGGACCGAGCTGAGGACGCGCGATCGGAATCAGGCCTTCGTGTACACGCTGTGGCGCCAGGCGCCGAACGGTGAGCAGTCTCGATCCCTCCACCGTGAGAAGACCAGAGTCTTCCCACGCCGGCAATGGGTCGATGTGGCGCGGGTATGGGACAGCGGTTCACCGGGCGCCGCATTCGGCCATTCCGATGCGTGCAAGAGTGCCTTAGCTTGGTGACATCTTCGGCAGCTGAGGGGAGATTTCGTATGGGCGGTGTTGCCGCAGTCATAGTGACCTACAACCGAAAGCACTTCCTCGGCAAATGCCTGGAGGCGGTTCGCGCGCAGACGGCGCACTGCACGCGGGTGTTCATCATCGACAACGCGTCTTCTGACGGCACGTTCGAGTTCCTCTCCGGCGAAGGCTTGATCGACGAGCGGATCGAGTACGTCCGCCTGCCGGTCAACACCGGAAGCGCAGGTGGATTTCATGAAGGAATGCAGCGAGCTCACGCGGCCGGCTACGAGTGGCTGTGGCTCATGGACGACGACGGCCGCCCCGCTCCCGACTGTCTCGAGCACCTGCTGTCCTGTCAGAAGGTCCTCGACGTCATCGGGCCGGCGGTGGTAAGGCCGGACGATCCGAGCCGCCTCACGTGGGGGCTTCGCAGCGTGCGGCCCGATGGTAGGTTCAGGACGTGGCGGTCGATCACGACGTATCGAAACCTTCTCGACGTGTCGCGAGACGGAGTCTACGGCGGTATCGCGGCCCTCTTCAACGGGGTCCTGGTCAGACGCGAGGTTCCCGATGCGATCGGTTTCGTTCTCGACGACCTTTTCATCTGGGGTGACGAAAACGAATATCTGATGCGCTGCAAGGAAGCGGGCTTCCGGGTTGGCGTCTGCGTCAGCGCCTTCCACCATCACGCCTATGTCAGCCCACGGCGCTCCAGCCGGCTGAAGTACTACTACTTGGTTCGCAACACGATGTACATCCATTGGAGATACGGCCGGATCCAGCTGCCCGCCGTTATCCGGCCGCTGTATCCGGCTTACATCTCCCTGAGACTGCTCTTCGGACTCCCCACCCTTTCGGGGTCGTATCTACTGACCGTCCTGCGCGGAGCTCGAAGCGCGCTGAAGGGAAAGCTCATCGCCTACGAGCGGGCCGGTGGCGAACCGACCGGAATTCCCCCTGCGGCAGGTCGCGCCGTCGCGCCGATGGAGCTGGGATGACGGGGGCTCGGACCTCCGCCAACGGTCATCGAGCGAGCTTCCGCGCCACGATCGTGGTGCCCACGATCCGCGAACCAAGCATCGGGCGCTTCCTCGAGCAGTGGGCGGTGGAGTTCAGGGGTCATCGGGTGATAGTTGTCGAGGACAACCCACAGAGGACCTTCGCGCTGCCCGCATGGGTCGAGCATTACAGCTGGCATGACGTCGATGAGCGTCTGGGGGATCTGGCCTGGATCATTCCCCGGCGTTCAGACTGCGTTCGTTCTTTCGGCTATTACCTTGCCGCCCAGGAGCCCTGCGACTTCGTGGTCACGCTGGACGACGATTGTTACCCCGAAGAGATCTACGAGCGTTCGTTCCTGAGTCTCGTCCGCGATGCGCTCGACCGGCGATGGGATGACGATCGCTGGTGGAGCACGCTGGACGGACGCGTGCGACCGCGCGGGTTCCCCTACGAGATACGAGAGCAGTCCTTGCCGACGCTGATCCACCACGGTTTGTGGTCAAACGTTCCCGATCTCGACGCCAGGACGCAGCTGCGTCTGCCCAACCACAGGCTCCGGCCGGCGACCAGCGTGCAGCGGGTGCCTCACGGCCGGTTCTTTCCCATGTGCGGCATGAACCTGGCTTTTCGCCCCGCGATGATCCCCGCGCTCTACTTCCTGCTGATGGGCAAGCACCGCGATGGAAGCGTGTGGCCATACGACCGTTTCGGCGACATCTGGGCCGGGGTCTTCGCCAAGAAGGTGGCCGACCACCTCGGCTTTGTGGTCACGTCCGGCGCCCCCTCGGTTCTCCACTCGCGCGCCTCGAACCCTGAGGTCAATCTACAGAAGGAGACCCCAGGGTATCCGGTCAACGAGGCGCTCTGGCGCAGGGTGGAGGCCGTCGGGCTCTCCGCGGAGACCGTGGCCGGTTGCTACCAGCAGCTCGCCGACAACCTGGACATGAGGGGCGAGTACTGGACGACCGTCAAGTCTGCGATGAAGGTCTGGGCCTCGCTGTTTGCGATTCCGCTGGAACGTGCCAAGCCGGCGGCTGCAGCTCCTGCCGCCCGAGCGCCTTCGGCTTGGCCCGAGAGGTCACCCCGGCCTCTTCAGCCACGATCGCCGCGCTGAGCAGCCCAAGCAGCATCGCGAATTCCTGCGACACGCCGGCGAAGAACATGTACTCGGCGGTGAGGCCGACGACGGCGAAGAACAGGACCAGGGCCAGGCACGCGGCGCCCAGGCTGCGGCGCAGCGGATCCGGGCTTGCGCGTGACCGCCAGCCTGCGATCGCGACCGTCACGAGCATGACGAGCAGAAGGATGATGCCGACGATTCCAGCCCGGAAACCCTCATGGAGGTACTCGTTGTCGACGAAGTTGATGAGCCGCGTCGGCACCTCGCTCGGTATGACCGTCCCCGTGCCCAGCAGCAGGTTGTCCCGCAGCGCGGGGACGAAAAATGCCTCCCAGACACGGACGCGGTAGGCAAAAGATTCGGGGATGACGAGGTTCTCTCCGGATGAGGAGAGCACACCCTGCGCCACGCCTCGCCCGCTGACGGCCGGCCACAACAAGACGATGGCGACCGCCAGTGCCGCCACGGTCAGGCTGAGCTGACGCGGCACATGGCGCCCATACCATAGGACCAGCGCCGTCACGAGCGGCAGCGCCAGCAGCGGTGCCCAGGTCAGGCTCGCCACGAGGCCTGCCAGATTGGCCACCATGACCGCGCCCAACCAGAGCCTGGGGAACGCTGGATGCCGCATCGTGGACAGGGTCAGCGCCAGCATGTAGTTCACAGCCGCAAAGGCTCCGACCGCGCTGTAATGCCCAAGCGTGGATATGGGCCGGTATCCGGGATCGAACGTACCCGAGAAGTTGACCGGCGGCGGATAGTACGTTGCCACGAACGCCCTGATGCCGGCAATGTCCGCCAGCTCGGCGACCGCGAGCAGGCCGACGAAGATGCTGGCGAGCATGGTCAAGTTCAAAAGCGCCTGCACCGCACGGCTGTTGAGCTCGACTCGCGAGTAGACGACATAGATGAGCAGGAACTGCAGAGGTGACAGGGCGACGCGAAGCGTGTCGGGGTCGAACAGATGGGGTGAGCGCGAAACGATCAACACCAGGAATGTGATGACCACCACGCCGACCGTATATGCACTCACCGAAAGATCGAGGTCGGTAACCGGGCGCCGCTTCCGGTGCGGTAGGTAATGGAGCACGAGGCCTGAGACGACCACCAGCAAGATGGCTTCGTTCAGACGCAGGACCGGGATGAGCGTGCCTCGACCTAGCCCGGTCGTCAACGAGATCGAGAAGGCGTACATGGCAAGTCCGATCGCGGGCTTCCAAGCCGTCAGCGCGACCAGGCCGAGCGCCGCGATGAGGGCGAGCAACGCCGGGTAAAGAGCGAACGCCTGGGAGAAGACCGGATCCTTCACGGCTGTACAGAGGCTCTCGCCGGCGTGGGTGCGGGATCCGCCTTTGCTCGTGCGGCGATCACGAGCGGGTCGAGATGTCTGATCCTGAGCGCCGCATACAGGCCAAACGCCACCAACGCTTCTGACGCGACGACCGCGACCGCCATACCGACGTGGAGATAACGTGGCACCAGGATCAGCGCGAGGCTGACGTTGAGCACGCACGCCGAGATGACGACGGTGTTGACGAGGCGGTCCAGATGGAGCGCCAGCATCCACTGGATCCCCAGCACGTTGCTGAGCGCGACCAGCGGCGGCAGCAGCGCCAGGATCCGGAGGACCACGACCGCGTTCTCGAACCCAGGGCCCAGCAGGAGACGGACCAGGAGCGGCGCGCCAAGAAAGATGAGCAGTCCCATCACGCAGCCGGCCGCGCCGACCAGGAACAAGCTCGTTCGCGCCAGCTGGGCCGCCTCACCTCGCGCGTGTCCGGCCAGGTGGCTGATCCGTGGAAAGACGGCCTGCGTGATCGGAAACAGCAGCGTGGCGAACGCCTTGCTGATCTTCTCGGCCCCGACGTAGTACGCGACCGCGGAAGGGGAGCCGAAGAGCCCGAGGATGAAGCCGTTGCCAACGGTGTAAAAGCTGAGAGCACCCTGGTACAGGAAGGTCGACCAACCCAGACGCAGGGTCCGCATGACGAGACGTGTACTGGGGAGTCGGAACGGGATCTCTCGGTAGGTGACCGCCAGCTCGATCGCGACCGCCGCGGCCATCATGCCGCCCTGGATGGCGAGCACTTTCCAGGTATCCGCGGGAGACCGGACGAAGAGGAGGATTCCCGCCAGCGAGAGGATCCGCGCCCCCGTTTCCCATCGCGCGATGAACGCCATCCGTTCAAGTCCCTGGAAGAGCCAGTTAAGGCTGTACGACATCGAGAGGGCCCACAGCAATGCAGGCCACAGGAGGCTTTCGTTGTGGTGGACCGGTGCCACCAACACGCTGAGCGTCACGGCGACAGCAATCGAGAGAATCGTCAGGGCCGCCTTGGCACCGAGCACGCCGGCGAGGAGATCAGCGAGGCGGTCTGGGTCGTGGCGATGGCGCGCCACCTCTCGCGTCGCCGAATAGTTGAAGCCGTACGTCACGGTCAGCATCACGTAGCTGGCGAAAGCCTGCATGAAGGCGAGGCTGCCCCAGTTCTCGGGTCCCAGGATGCGAGCCAGGAAGATGATCGTCGCGATCGGCAGCAGGTAGCTTCCAAACTGCAATGCGTACAGTCCGAGCGCATTCCGAACGATCCCGTTCCGCAAGAGCTGCGCCCCCCGCGCCCAGGGCCTTGCTGTCGACAACCTCAGGTGTTCACAAGGATTCCCGCCACGACATCGACGCCTGACTGCCGGAGCAGGTCCGCCGTGCGCCGCGCGTCCCCGAAGCGCGTCACCCCATTTGTTGCGACGATCACGGAGTGCTTGATGGTGCGCCCCAACACCAGGGCCTTTGGGTTGACATCGGGTGATGGGACGGGCACCAACACCAACTCGTCACCGGTTGATTCGAGGTCATGTTTCTCGATGGCCGCGGAACCGTTCAGCTCCACCACGGCGGCATGCTGTCCGGCACCGGCGGCGGCGCTGCTGAGCCCGCGGGCGACCGGTCCGCTCTTGTCACGTTCTGACGCGGCCACGACCAGGATCGAGTGGGGGGCCGGCGATCGGGCGAACACGTTTGCCAGTGCCAGCGAGTAGGTGCCGCTGGTCGGCGAAAGCAGGCTGCGCAGCACTCCGGGAGTGACGAAGACCACCGGGGCCGCCGCGGCCCTGGCCAGCCCGTCGGCGCTGACGATGCGATCGTCGAACCGATGGATCAGCAGCGCGGCGAACACGCCGATGCACAGGCCGGCCACGAGGGCGGCGCTGATGTAAAGAACGGGATTTGGGGATTCCGCCTTTGCCGGCGGCAAGGCCGGCTGCACGATGTTGGCGATGTTGGTCAGGCGATCCATTCGCACGTTCAAGTCCGTCACGCGCGTCAGGTCCAGCATGTACGCGTTTTGGAGCCGGGTCAGCTCAGCCTGGTGTCCCGCGGCGGCGGAGCTCCCCGGGGGGCTGTTGGCGAGCGCCTTGCGCTCGGTGTCCATCGCGGCCGCCAGCTGGGCGATCTCCTTGTTCAGGTTGTCGCGCGCAGGCTTGTAGAGCCGGGTGACCTCTGCGGAATCCTGGTTGATCATGGCCTGCGCGACCGCGTTCGCCAGCGCCGCCGCCTGAGCCGGACTGCTGGCCTTGGCGCTGACGGTCAACTCGCTGGTGCCGCGGTAGACGGCTGCGCTGACGAGCTTGCCGATTGTCGTCTCGGGCGCCACGAGGTCGCTCGAGGTGCATGCGTTGCCCGCCAAGGCGCACGCCTCGACGAGGGTGGACCGGCTCGTCGCTGAAACGATGAAGTCGTGCTGAAGCAGGTCGCCGGCGGCGATGCCGGAGTCGAAATCTGTTGCCGTGCGGGCGGTATCCAGGTAAACGATGGCCGTCGCTTCGTACGTTTTCGGCAGGAACACCGACAGCGCGGCTGCCGCCAGGCAGCACACGCCTGTGATCACCAGAATGAGCTGGCGCCGGTGCGCCAAGGCGTCGAGGAGGGTGAACGGAGGCCTGTCGTCCAAGTCTTTTATGGGGCCAGAGCGGCCTGTAGACCCGCGAGGTGGCCGCGAAGTCCGGGCGCCAGCCGATCCGTCCCAGCGGATGATTGGCGCATGCCTTGAGCCTATCCGGAGGGATCGCTCCAGGGATATGGGCGCAGGCCACGTGGGGTGGGCGTGAGTCCCAGGGCCGATCCCGGGCCCACGGGGGCTGAACCTTAATGCCCATGTCGGTCGCGCCGAGTCCGACCTACCTTGGATTACGCAGGATGACGCGTGCTGAATCGCCGACCAATACGACCGCGGTCATCGGCGCCGGACCTTACGGGCTCTCAGTCGCCGCCCACCTCCAGGGTCGGGGAGTGCCGGCCAAGGTATTCGGCGAGCCAATGGAATCGTGGCAAAAGATGCCGGCCCGCATGGCTCTCAAGTCGGTTTGGAGTGCGTCGAGCCTGGCCGACCCAAACGGTGCATTCAGCCTCGAGCGTTACTGCCGGACCACTGGCGCTTTCGCGACCGAGCCCATCCCGCTGCCCTTCTTTCTCGACTATGCGCGGTGGTTTCAGGAACAGGTTGGACAGAACGTCGATCGGGTTTACGTCCGGTGCCTCCGGCTCCGGGGTGGCGGCTTCCAGCTCGCGCTGTCTGACGGCCGCGAGTTTGCCGCCGCAAGAGTCGTGGTGGCCGTCGGCGTGCGCCAGTTCGCGTTCATGCCTCAATTCGCGCGCGGCCTGCCCCGGCAGCTCGTCAGTCACAGCGGAGATCACGTCGACTTCAGGCAGTTTCGCGACTGCCGTGTCGCAGTGGTCGGCGCCGGCCAGAGCGCGCTCGAGTCCGCCGCGATCCTCTGCGACGAAGGGGCGCACGTGGAGGTGATCGCCCGCGGGCCTGTCCACTGGATCAACCGTGTGCTCTACCACCACGGCGGGCCGATGAGCCGGCTTCTGTACCCGCCGACCGATGTCGGACCCCCTGGTCTCAACTGGCTGTGCGGCTCGCCGAGGCTCATGCGACGCCTACCGGCCGGGATGCGGACAAGCATCGAGGCGCGTGCGGTGCGGCCGGCGGGCGCGCAGTGGCTGCGACCTAGAGTCGAGGGCAAGGTTCCGATCACCCAGTTCACCGAGGTGCTCGGAGTGGACCCGTCGAGACAGGGAGTGCGCCTTTACCTCGGCGATGGCACAGTCCGCGACGTGGATCACGTGCTCTTCGGGACCGGCTACCGGCCGAACGTCGCGGGGATCCCGTTTCTGGACTCTCATGTGCGGGAGAAAATCAACCAGCACGACGGCTTTCCTCTGCTTACCGAGTGGTTCGAGTCATCGGTGCCTGGACTTCATTTCGTAGGTGGGTTGGCGGGCCGGACGTTCGGCCCGATCTGCCGCTTCGTCGCGGGTGCCCGGTTTACGGCGCAACAGGTCGCGCGACGGGCAGCCGAGCTCAACTAGGGTCACCGGTGGCCGGCCACGAGCCAGGCGTGCTCCTGCTGGGCAGCGACTTCAAGGCGCTGGCTGTCGCTCGCAGCCTCGGCCGGCGAGGCGTTCGCGTGGCCGTCGTCGACAATGTGCCGCGATCCGCGTGGTTCTCGCGCTACGTCGCCCAACGCTTCAGGTGGTATGAAGCGATGTGCTCCACTTCGCTGCCGGATTTTCTGCTGAGGCTCGCGGGAAAGGCTGGAATGCAAGGCTTCGTTCTGTGGCCGGCGCAGGACGATGCCCTCGAGCTCGTGGCGCGAAATCGCGAACGCCTGTCATCGGCTTACGAGCTGATCACCCCGCCATGGGAAATCCTCAGGCACGCGCACGACAAGCGTCTGCTGCACGACGCTGCCGATGAGGTCGGAGTCTCACATCCCCCTACCTGGTACCCGTCGGACGAGCGCTCGCTGCACACACTGCCAGTCGAGTTCCCCGCGATCATCAAGCCGGCCATGTCGATCACGATGCAGCACGCGATCGGTCGCAAAGCTCTGCCGGTTCGCGACATGGACCAGCTTGTCCAGAGCTATCGTCTCGCCGTCGCCATCATGCCGGCCGACCACGTCATGGTCCAGGAGGTCATCCCCGGCGAGCAGCAGTACTCGGTGGGAGTCTTCGCCGAGGACGGGCGAATCGCGTATGCGATGACCGCGAGGCGGACGCGCCAGTATCCGATTGATTACGGTCTGAGCAGCAGCTTCGTGGAGGCGGTCGATATTCCAGGCCTCATGGAGCCGGCCGAGCGGATCCTCCGCAAGCTCGGCCTCTCGGGCATGGTTGAGGTGGAGTTCGTTCATGACCCGCGCGACGGCCGGCCGGCGCTTCTGGACGTCAATCCTCGGCCGTGGGGGTGGCACGCTCTGTGCATAGCGTGTGGGCTCGACTTTCCGTACATCCAATACGAACGTGTGCTGGGCCGTCCCACTCCTCCCCGCGAACCGCGATACGGTCCGCGCTGGATCCGCTTGTTGACCGATGTCCCGGCCGGACTGCAGGGCATCAGCGCGGGCCGATTCTCGCCAGGCGCTTACCTGCGCTCCCTATTAGGCGGCAAAAGAGTCGGTTCGGTGTTTGACATGAGCGACCCCATTCCCGCAGCCGGCGACCTGGCAGTTGCCGTCGTGCGCACGGTGACTGCCGCTATGAGAGGCCGCAGGCCCAAGGTCCCGGAGGCCCCGCCCGAACCGACCCGTCAGGCGCTCTGAGACATCGCGCCGACCTCGGGCCCGAGCGCCTCCAGACCGCTGCTGTCGGCCGCAAGCTCTACAGGCTGGCCGTGCTGCGTGAGAGATTCTTGAGCTCCTTCCAGAATCCTTATCAGCCGGAGCCCGCAGTGGCCGTCCGTCAGCGGCTGCCGGCCGTGAGTGACGCATTCGAGGAAGTGCTGGGCTTCGACGCGAAGGCCTTCCGTCAGGCTCAGCTGAGGCGCCCACATATCGCCGGTGCGGTAGCCGATCAATGAGTCGAGCGCGCCCTGAGTGCCGCCGAGCGTGATCCCTTTGTCGTAGACCTTGATCTTCTCGCTCGGCTCGAGGTCGTCGTACACGATCATCTGGCGCGCGCCGCCGATCAGCGTGCGGCGAATCTTCAGCGGGGCCAGCCAGTTGACGTGGTGGTGAGTGATCAGGCTGCCGTCGAAGTAGCAGGTCAGGTAGGCCAGGTTCACATGGTGCCCAGGCACATGGGCGGCCCCTGTGGCCGCGACCGCGACCGGCTGCTGTCCAAGCACGTAATCCATGATCGCGAGGTCGTGCACGGCAAGATCCCACAGCACGTTGACATCTCTCTGGAACAGGCCGAGGTTGACCCTGACCGAGTCGTAGTAGTAGAGCTGGCCCAGGTTCCCGCTTTCCACCAGCTGCTTGATGGTCTGTACGGCACCCGTGTAGACGAATGTGTGGTCGACCATCAACACGAGTCCGCGCTGCTCCGCGGCCTCGATGAGCTGCGCCGCCTGTTGTGAGTCGGCTGTCATCGGTTTGGTTACGAGGACGTGCTTTTTCGCCTCCAGTGCCCGCCTTGCGATGTCGAAGTGGGACGACACCGGCGTCGCGACCACCACGGCGTCCACGTCCGGATCGCTGATCACGTCCCTGTAGTCGGTGGTCAGCTTGACCTGTGGATGCCGCTTGTGGACCTCGGTGAGGCGCTCGACCGAGAGGTCGCTGACGGCCACCACTTTCGCGGCAGACTGATCCGCAAAGTTACGAAGCAGGTTCGGGCCCCAGTATCCATAGCCGATGACGCCTATGCCAATCGACGAGCTCGGCTCTTTTCTCTGGAGCCGCCTGAAGCTGCTGTAGGGGCTTTCGGCGACCTCAGGCTGTGGCGCCCGGCTGGAGCGCAAGTCGACCTTGCCGTTGGGTGGGTGCTTCGGTGCGGCCGGACGATCGATGCTCACGCCAGGTCGAGCTTCCGTTTGCGAGCACGCACCGGTGGGCGACTCCACCAGTGGGGCCGAGGTCCGATGAGCCGGGCTGGATTTCCTAGTACGAGTGAGTCGGGCGGGACATCGTGCGTGACGGTGGCACCGGCCCCCACCATGGCGCCCTCGCCGATGGTGATTCCGCAAATGATCGTAGCGTTCGCGCCGATGCTTGCACCACGACGCACGAGCGTCGGCACAACCTGCCAGTCTCCAACCTGCAGAAGTCTTCCTTTGTCATCGATCGCTGCGGGGTACCGGTCGTTCGAGAAGCAGACGTGAGGCCCGACGAACACACCATCCTCGATCGTGACGCCGGTGGGAATGAAGACGAACGCTTCGACCTTCACGTTTTGGCCCAGCACGACACCCCGCTGGATCTCGACGAACGAAGCGATCTTGCAGTTGTCGCCGACCTTGCACCCGTACAGATTGACCTGGTCCGGATGAAGCACGATGACGTTCCGGCCGAGATCCACGTCCGTCGCGATCATGGCCCGATGTTAGGGATCGAAATTGCCCGGGCCAATAGACACCTCCGGTATGCCGACGGGGGCCATGCCCGGCCGCGGGGTACATCTGTCACAGGTCACCGGGGCATCGTCCCAAGTTGCCTGGGACTCCGACGACGGCCGACGCTCGACCTCTAGGCCGAATCTCTGGAGCGTGGCCCGCTGCCCTCGCCAGGGTCGTCCCCGCCTGTGTTGGACGCTTCTCCCGAGCGGCTCGCCAGCACGCGGCGAATTGTTTCCGAAAGCAAATGGCGGGTCGCGCGACTCTTGACCAGCAGCTCCTGCACCCCCAGCTCTTGCGCTCGCTGCAAGTCACCAACGCCGATGGTGTCGGTGAGAAGGATCACCGCCAGGTCGCGGGTTGCGGGGTAGCTGCGTACCTGCGCAAGCGCGTCAGTTCGGCTGAGGTCGGGCAGGCTGTCCATGACGAGGACTTCCGGTGGCCAGTCGAGCAGGCGCTCCCGAGTCGATCGCCAGTCATGGACAAGCACCACCTGCCAGCCGGCCGCCTCCAGGGCCGCTCGGTACAAATCCCCCAGAGCGACGTCACCCTCGGCCAGGAGCACCCTGCCCGCCACGCGCGGGAGAGATGCCTCAGTGCCGCTGCTTGCCGGATTCCGGTGTTGTTCGCCCATAGCTTGGGTCAGAGCTCGACAAGTGCTTTCCTGACCGCGTAGAGGACGGCTTGGGCGCGGTCATAGATTTGCAACTTTTCATAGATGTGGCTGATGTGGTTGCGTACGGTCTTCTCGCTGATCTTCAGGTTGAAGGCGATCTGCTTGTTGGCCTGGCCTTTTGCAATGAGCTTCAAGATCTCGACCTCGCGTGCGGTCAGACCGTCGTAGAACTCCTTGGGCGTGCTTGCTCCGGTGAGCATGTCGAGCACTCGGTTGGCGACCGGGCCGGCCATCACGCGCTCTCCCGACAGCACGGCCATGATGCTGGACGCGATTGCGGCCGGCTCGGCGTCCTTGAGGATGTAGCCACTGGCACCTGCCCGCAGCGCCTGGAGGACATAGCTGTCCGCCTCAAAAGTGCTGAGGATCAAGACCTTGACCGCGGGGTTTTTGCGGATGATCTGCTCGGTTGCTTCGGCGCCATCGAGCCCAGGCATCCTGAGGTCCATCAGCACGACATCGGGCTCGAGGGCCGACGCTTTCTGGACCGCGTCGAGCCCATCCTTCGCCTCGCCGACGAGCGCGATCCGCGGGTCCTCCTCCAGGAGTCGCGCCAGCCCACGACGAAACAGCGTCTGGTCGTCGGCGATCAGGACTCGTACAGTACGTGCTTCGGTGACCACCGCAACGCCTCCATCGGAATGCTGAGAGTGACCGTCGTTCCGGCCATGGAGCGACTTCGAATCTTGAGCACCCCTCCGCAGAGCGCTGCCCTCTCCCGCATGCCCAGCATTCCCATGCCGAACGGCTTCTTCATGTCGAGCCATGCGATACCTCGGCCGTCGTCCCGGACCTTGACGACGAGCCTTGTGTCCGACGCCTTGAGGGCTACCTCGACGCAGGTGGCTCCGCCGTGTTTGTAAGCGTTGTTGATTGCCTCTTCGATGATGCGATAGATATGGATTGAGGTCTCGGGCGGGAGCGCCCCGGGCCACGACGGGGACACCCATAGGCTCGCCTTCATCTTCATTCGAAGCTGGCAGGTGGCGAGCAGCCCTTCGCCGAGTGCTTGAACCAGACTCTTCGCGAGCCCAGGCGTTCCGCGCAGGTCGCAAAGGAGCTGACGCAGGTTGTTCAGTGCCTCGCGAACCGTGGTCTGGACGAAACCGAGCTGATCGAGAACCTGTTGGTGGTCATGCTGCTCCCGGATGAAGATCTCGGTCTGTATCGATAGGTTGATCAAGGTCTGAGCGAGCTGGTCGTGCAGCTCGCGGGCAATGTGGCTCTTGATTCGCTCGCGCTCGGCGTCGATGCCTTGGTCCGGGCGAGGCAGCTCGAGGACCTGCGCGCCGGGCCTTCCCTCGACCTCGAAATTTGAAAGAGCCATCACAAAGAGTCCGCGACGGTCGGCGACATCGTCATCACTGGAATCTGGTCCTTGTACAAATCTTTGCGGGCCACGATTGAAAACTAAGATTGATGACATCCCCGCGTCGCCGTACAAATGAAGTATTCGTTGAACTTTTTTGGAATCTCGCCCGAAAGAGGTCAGCCCACGGTGACGTGCCACACCGCGTTGTCGGTTCCGCGCTCGAATACATCGCTTCGCCCAGACGTCCACGAGATGGCCGCGGGGCGAGAAGCCCACTGGCCTCCCAGCGACTGCCAATCCGTCCAGGTGCTGCCCGTCCACGAGCGACGGTAGAGCACGCCCGAACCCAGAACGAATACATCAAGACGTCCTGTTCCCGACGACGAGACCCCAGGCCCGGAGGACAGGGTACCGCCGAGAGATTCCCATGCGCTCCAGCGAGTGCCGTCCCACCACCTGTGGTAAAGGGCATTGTCCGCGCCGCGGGTGAAGACGTCGGTCCGGTTGGTGCCCCACGAGATCGCGGCCGGCTCCGAGGTCGGGCCGCTGCCCATCGCTTCCCAGCTGCTCCAGGCCCGGCCATTCCAAGACTTGCGGTAGAGCTGGCTGTCGGTGCCGGTCACGAAAAGTTCCAGACGGCCGGCGCCAGACGAAGCCACCGTGGGACTGGAGGCCGCCGCACCGCCCAGTGATTCCCAGGCGCTCCATTGGATACCGTCCCATGACTTGTGGTGAACCGCCTGGTCGGCGAAGAGGGCGAAAACGTCGATCCGGTTCGCGCCCCACGAGATCGCCGCCGGGTCGGAGGTGAGGACGCCACCCAGCGCCTCCCAGCCAACCCACCGTGTGCCGTCCCACGTCCTGCGATAGAGCTGGTTGTCGGTGCCACGGACGAACACGTCCATCCGATTGGCGCCCCAGGAGCTGACCGCGGCTCCCGAGTTGACGGCTCCGCCCAGCGACTCGGTGCTCATCGAAGGTCCGGGGGGCGGCGTCGGCGACGGGCTGGGTATTGGGCTCGGAGACGGGCTGGGTGTCGGGCTCGGCGATGGGCTGGGCGACGGGCTTGGTGACGGATTCGGCGACGGGCTCGGTGTCGGACTTGGGGATGAACATCCGCCAAAAGCGGCCTTGGCGCCGGCGAGCGAGCCGGCCGAAGAGTCGATAGCAAAGGTTCCAGGCGTGTCGAACCAGATCGCAGCCGAGATCCGGGGGAACTGCGCGCCGAAAGCCTGCGCGGCATCGAGGATCCACTGCTGCTTGGTCACGCCCGGCGGGTCTCCCGCCACCGGCTCCGCGCTGGCCCACTCGGCGAGCATCATCGGTTTGGTCGTGTTGAGCGACGCCAGACGCGAGTAGATGGTGGTCATCGAACCGAGCGCGGCGGACAGGCTCGCCCAACCGCCGCCGGCCGCGCCCCAGTTGTAGACGTCGATCGCCATCCAGTCCACGTACGCGTCGCCGGGATAGAACGCGCGCTGGTCGACGCCGGCCGGATTCCAGACGGTGGGGTTCCAGACGAACTGGACGTTGGTCGCGCCGGCCAGGGCGAAGCGGTCGTGGACGTGGCGGAAGGCCGCGATGTAGCCGGCCACAGTGTTGCCGTTGACGCCGTAGCCCCAGGGATACCAGTTGCCGTCCATCTCGTGGCCGAAATCGAGCATCACTGGACCGCCGTAAGTCTTGAGTCCAGTGGCCCACGAGTCGATGTAAGGGTCGAACGAGCCGGCCGCGATTGCGGTCAAAGGAAACGTGTTGTTGGCCACGCTCATCGGGGACGGACCCCACGCCTCCCACGTGATGAGCGGGGTTGCGCCAGTGACCCCGACCGAGGTGTAGTTGCGGATCGCGTTCAACATCCACGGCTGGTTCGCCGCGAACGTGCCGGAGCCGTTATCGCCCCACTGCGAGTAGTAGTGGACGATGCTCGAATGGCGGCCGATGGCGGTGTCGAGCGCTCTCATCGCAGTCATGTTCGGATCCCAAGGTGCGTTTGGCTCATACATTCCAAACTGCACCGTGCAAGGAGCTGTTGCGGCGTGCACTGAATTTTGAGACGTGAGCAGGGATGTGGCAGCAGGTGAAAGCACCACGGTGGTGATCGCGAATGCGCACACGAAACGGAATCGTTGAAGTAACAAGGTGAATCCCCTTCTGGCTCGGGGTTCACCCGGTGCCAAACTACCTCAGGTATACGAGTCGATCGGCGCACAGTCGCCATCCATTTGCTCTGTTCGCAAGCATCCGATTCGGCCGCAAGGCGGCCCCGCGATGGCCCTGCTGAGTAACCGTGCAAACGCAGTGGACTGAGAACTCTTGCACCCTCTTCCTTATATGTGTGCATGGAGCTGCTCGGAAACTGAGGGGGTGGAACCCGGCGGGAACCTACTGCTTGACCGACTTCACCAAGTCCGTGAAGTCATTGGAAATCAGGTTAAGGGGGAGGCCGAGCCTTGCGGCCCGGCCTCGCCCCTAGGGGTAGGGGTCTATCAGATCGGAAAACGGGTCAATTCGCCCGGCTCGATAGGGTCACCGGATTCTGCTTTCCGGCGAGGCGATTGCATCGACCGTGCATGGAGTCGGGCCAGCAAGGGACGCGGGTGCCGGAACATGATCACCGGCAAGCCAGACGGCGGCCACGCCTGTGCCTGCCCTCTACGGACCGGGACGGGCCCAACCACGACCGAGTCCAGCATTTGCTTCAGCGTCCGCTCCAGCAGCCAGTCGAAATCATTCATCTGTATGGAAAACGCCTTCCCAACCGAAGTACCTGCGCCGGCGCTCATTGCCGCTCAGCCTGTGTCCGATCCTTACCAGGCGCAGCCGGCACGGCCCCGGGCGCATGACCATCACCGCGAACCTCAGGAACAGCCTGGCAAGGATCATCTCCCGACCGCCGCCGAGCTCACGCCGCGACGGCTGCCGCGTCGAGGTCCGCGGTGCAGAAGGCGCACCGGTTCGCGCCAACCGGGATGTTGCTCAAACAACGCGGGCACTCCCTTGTCTTCGGCTCCGGAGCAAAACCACTACCTCCATTTGAGCTTCTGGTCCAAACGGACAACGCACAGCCCCGGCGATGTACGTTGGCGAGGCAAATCTCCTCAAGATTGCAGCCTGTATTGCCAGGCTGCAATGGCCGCTACAATCGCGTGGCGGACAAGGGGTTGCGGAGCTTAGACACCGATCACCGGTCGGATGCCGGCCTCTGGGACCAACTAGGGGCCTTGCAATCGAGCTTGGCCGAAATGGCTGGGCTTCGAGATGTGACGCTGCTTGTGGAACGCGCTCTTGGCCTGGCGCTCCAGTTGACCCGCTCCCCCACGGCTTTCGTCAGCCTCGCGGGCACTGCTGCGACCGACCACGTGGTCTACACACGGACGGCTGACCGGTCGGTAACCCTCCCGAAGACCACGATCGACAGGTTGGCGGGCGACGTCGCCGCCAAGGGCGCCAGCCATGTGGTCAACGACGGGGCTCGAGCCGCAGCCGTGGCCGACTTCCCGCTGAAGACCTTCTTGGGCGTGCCGCTGCAGGTTGGTGGCGAGGTTATCGGCGCGATCGGAGTCGCAAACTCTGCCGGGTACACCGCCCGCGACGAGATGGCCATGTCAATCTGCGCCAACCAGGTGGCGGCGGCAATCGAACTCGCCCGCCTGCGCCAGCGCCGGCAGGAGATGGTGGACGCGCTCATCAATCTACGGGCAGACCTCGACCGGAGCGAGGAGCAACGACTCATCAACGAAGGGCGGGCGCACACGGCAGAACGCTTGGAAAAGGCACATGAGCTGGCGATTGAGGCCTTGCTTGCAGTCTCCCGGCACATCCGCTCCGGCGATGGTCTGACAGGTTTCTACAGGTTGCTGACCGCGACCGTGGCTGAGCTCGTCGGCGCTGACCAAGTGCTGTTCTGGGAGGTGCGCCCCAACCAAACGTTGACCGCCATACCCGGCGGCTACGGAGTGGACGATGCGTTCATCTCGCGGTTGTATCCGGCCGCATGCGATCCAGATGGCACTGATCTGCCCAGCCAGGTCGTTTACAAGGATCTCATTTTCCGTGCGGCGCTTGATGAACACGGAGAGTCCCCCCACCGGGCCGTGCTTGAAGTGCTCCAGGTTTCGAATGCCATGAGCGTGCCCTGGCGCGCAGGAGACAACCGACTCGGTGTGGTCGCTGCGTACAACTCCCATCGAGCCGATGGTTTCTCGATGGAAGACGCCTGGCTCCTGCAGACGGCCGGTCTCGCCGCCGGCCTGGTCTGGCAGCTGAAGCAAGCGGAGGGGGAGCTCAACGAATCGGTCGAGCGCTTGCAGAGAGTGGATGCCGCCCGGCAGCTTCTTCTCAGGAATCTTTCCACGGCCTCGGACCAGGCAACGCGGCGATTTGCGGCTGAGCTCCACGACGATGCGCTCCAGAAGCTGACTGCGGCGGAACTCCAGCTGCAGCGCGTTCGTGAGTCGCAGGGCAATTCGTCACTCCCTCGCGGGATGAGTGACGCGCAGGCACTGCTCGTCGAGGTGGAAGAAGCATTGCGCAAGCTGCTTTTCGACGTGCGGCCGCCCGCATTGGACTCGCCCGGAGGTCTCGAGGAGACAATCCGCGACCGTCTCGCGCTGCTTCGCTCCCTCACCGGAATCGAGGCCCAGGTTGATCTGGACTTGCCCGACGACCCGCCCCACGAGATCAAGTCGCTCGTCTACCGGCAGGTGGCCGAGGCCCTCGCCAACATCGAGAAGCATGCCGGCGCCAAGTCGGTCAGCGTCGCCCTTCGCGCCCAGGAGGGCGGAGTGCACGGCGAGATCGCAGATGACGGGCGGGGCTTTGTGGTTTCGGAACGCGACCATCTTCCGGGCCACCTTGGCTTGCTGGCCCTCAGCGAGCGGGCCCTCCTGGCCGGAGGCTGGTGCAGTGTCACAAGCGAGCCCGGGGCGGGCTCTCGGGTCGAGTTCTGGATTCCGGTCCCCTCATGAGTCGAAAGCCGATTCGGGTCCTGATCGTCGAGGATCACCAAGTCGTGGCCGAAGGGCTGGCCGCTCTCTTGAATGACCAGGAGGACATGACAGTCGTGGGCAAAGCCAGCTCAGTCGCAGAATCCGGGAAGTCGGCTGAGGCGGGCGACCCGGACGTCGTCTTGCTCGACTTCCGCCTGACCGACGGCACGGGCGCGGACGCAGGCGCCGCAGTTCACCGAGCGCGGCCGGGAGCGAAGCTGATCTTCCTCACCCGTGAGGACAGCGATGCTGCACGGCTGGCGGCCCTGGAGTCCGGGGCCAGCGCATTCATCCATAAGTCGAGGGCTGCATCCGAGGTGGTCGATGCCATCCGACAAGTCGCCAGTGGGCTCTCTCTCATCACCCCTCGAACCGTCGCAGCGCTCTTGACCAAACGCCGGGAGATGGATGCACAGTCTGAGAGGCTGACCCCTCGCGAGAACGAGGTCCTACGCATGATGGCGGAGGGCGCCTCGAGCCGTGACATTGCGGCGAAGCTGGGTATCAGCTACGCCACTGTACGTACGCACATCCGCAGCCTTGGCAGCAAACTGGGCGTCCACTCCAAGCTGCAGGCCATCATCAAAGCCCGCGAGCTGGCGCTTATCGAGTAAGGACGGCTACTTCAGGCGCTGGTGGCGCCGTTTGTCGTCGTAGAGGGCCTTGTCGGCTACCTCGTACATGGCTTTCCAATCGCGGCCCTTGATCCATGCTGCAAGCCCGACACTGACCTCAATCCTTTCCGGCGGCTTTTCGCCCCGACTCATGGTCCTGATGGCCGAGTCCAAGCGCGCGGCTACCTCGCGAGCGCGCGACAGGCTGGTTTCCGGCATCGCAACGGCGAACTCATCTCCGCCGAGACGCCCGCACAGGTCCGAAGCACGAACCACGCGCAACAGCTGTTCCGCCACGAGCCTCAGCGCCGCGTCGCCCGCTTGATGCCCGTGCCGATCGTTGATCTGCTTCAAGCCGTCGAGATCGATCAGCATCATCGTCAGTGGCCGATCGTGGCGTTGGGCCAGCGCCACCTCGCGTTCTATAGCCCTCTCGAATTCACGGCGGTTCGCCAAACCGGTGAGGTGGTCGGTGCGGGCCTCATCGGCCACGTGGTTGAGGTAGCCACGCGCCAAACAAGTGGTGAGGCGATCGAGTACGTCCTCGATCCGGCTTTGGGCGAGTGCCAGCACCTCGTCGCGATGCCGGCTGCCTTCGAGCGCCTGAGAGATCAGCTCGATTGTGATCCGCCGGAGGGTCGCCAGCAGGTCGATCAGCGACTCGAGTGAAGCACCCTGCGCGGCCCGCAAACGACCGTATTCGAGGGCGCGTTGCTCGTACCGGAACCATGGAAGGTCGGACTCCGAGTGGAGCGATGCGAGCAGCACGTCAATGAAGCCTGCAGCAGTGACCGCCGGATCCTCGCCGGTCTGCTCGTATGGGCGGAGCAGCTCGGGAGACCTGGCCCTGATCACTCGCAGCGCCTTGCTGCCACTCTCCCGCGTGTCCGCCGCCAGTCCTATGGCAATCGCGGCGAGCAGATTGCCTGGGTGGTTGCCGAAGGAATCCTGTTCCTGTGATTGATGCATCTCCCAAGGAGAACGCCCAGGGGTCGGCACGATACCCGCTTGCGGGACCCCGGCGATGGGCACTCAGGTTCGAGATCAAGCGGTCGAAGCGAGCGTGGGTCTCCCCTCCCTGCTGCGCCCGCTTCGCGGTCGGACCCGACCTCCCCCTCAAGCGGGGAGGCGAGACGGAACTACCCCAACTGTGCTAGGCAAAAACTGCACAACGGTACGGCGACACCCGGCCCTTTGATGCGAAACAGTGTGCATTGCATCTTTCGGAGTTCTTAGAGCAAGGGGGTTAGTCAATTTCCGATGGCCATGACAACGGTGAAGCCGAAAGATTCGACTGACCAGCGCAGGTCGGCGTACGCGTACCAGCCCGGATGCGAAGCCGACTTCGAGCGTCTCTATCAGGCGTCTTACGGCAAGATCCTGGGGACGCTCACGGCCATACTGGGCGATCGCGCCGCCGCCGAGGACTGTTGCCAGGATGCCTTCGAGCGAGCGTTTCGGAAGTGGAGCTCGTGGCGTCCAGAGGCTCCGGCCGAAGCATGGGTGCATCGCATCGCGATCAACGCGAGCATCTCCCATCAGCGAAAGATGCGCCTGCGTGAGGTCGGTGAAGTGATCCGGCGGCTGGGCTGGCCCGAGCTGGCGCCAGATCCGCAGGAGCTGGTCGATCACCGCAGCCTCGCCGAAGCCCTCACCAAGCTGCCGCCCAAGCAAGCTGCGGCGATAGTTCTGCGCCACTATCACGGCTACACAAATCGAGCGATCGCCCACTCGCTCGGCGTCCCGGAGCGGACTATCGCCTCGAGGCTCGCCGCCTCCAAAGAACGCATGCGCGGAATGTTGAAGGACTCCTTCGAACTACACGTTGCCGGCGTTGAGAGGGTGCCCGCGTGGGTGGGATCCTCCACAGCGACCTATCGAGGCGCGCCGGACGCCGCATAACGCGATTGCATGAGCCAGTGCTTTTGTATCGCCAAGCGTTGATTTGACATAGATCTCACCCTATTTCGATCCCGGATCTGGGAGGTATTTTCGATGCAATACAAAGAGGCGAGCACTGTCCAGGAGGAGCCGGAGGGTACGGTTAGGGAGGAGTCCCACGTCAGGTCGGATGGTGGAGCGGCGCCCGAGTCCAGTACACAGGTCGTCCGCAGCCTCACGCCCGCTCGGCGCACGATTGAGGGGATCTATCTGGTATTTGCCATCGTCGACGTGTTCATTCTCGTTCGCATGGTACTCAAGCTGCTTGCGGCCAATCCCCACGCGGGCTTCAGCAGCTTCATCTACGCGGTCTCCGATGCGCTGCTGATTCCTTTCCGCGGCATCCTGCCCACCACCACGGTCACCGGCCAGTCGGTGTTCGAGCTCTCCGCGTTGATCGCGATCATCATCTACGCGCTGGTCGCGTTCGGTCTCACTCGTCTCGTCGCGATCGCTTTCTCGCGGAGCGTTGTGTTTTCACACCGCGAGCGAACCCGAGAAGGGCTTGCGCCTCGCTCGGAATAGAGCCAGGCCAACGGGCCCCTTTCGTCGCCTTCGCCCGACCCGCCTAATACAAATGTAGTAGGCGGGTCTAGGCCACCTGTACGGCGATAGGCTCCAACGCCTCCGGGATACTGATGGTTTTAGGAATCCACCTGGGGGAATGGTTTGCCTGCCTGGTCAACGGGAAACGGGATGACTGACTCATCCGCCAACCGCAAGCGCAGGCTCGCGCCCATCGAGGACGCCGGAACGCCCACCCCTGATCGGGTGCAGAAGTCGCAAGAGGCGACGTTGGCGTTGCTCGGCGCAGCTTCCTTGGGCCTCGAGATCAACGCGGACGTGCCCCAGTTCTTCGGTCGGGTGAGCCAAACGGTGGCCGAGCTGGTCGGGGCGAAACGCGCCGCCTTCTGGAGGCTGGGTTCCGAGGGGCTGCTCACGGTTCAGTCAGAGCCTTACGGCTTCGAAGCCGGATCACCCATCGATCGAATCGACGTCCCGCTCATCACGGACGGCGACGGCTTCTTCGAGGGCGTAACGCAGGGTGGCGAAAACTTGATCGCGGTTCCATGGCGAGCGGCGACCGTGCCGTGGAGCGTGCGGCACAGCGACCGAGTGATCGGGACGCTCGTCGCGTACGGCTCCGAACGCGGCTTCACGACGGACGATGCATGGGCGCTGAGGGTGGCCGCCGCGGCCACCGGTCTCGTCTGGCGTTTCAAGGAGACGGAGGAAGAGCTGGGCACCACCCACGAGCTCCTCCAGGAAGCGGCACTTGCTCGGCGCAGCCTGCTGAGCAATGTCGCCTCAGGCGGCGACGAGGCTAGGCGCCGCTTTGCGACCTATCTTCACGACGACTCGCTTCAGCTGTTGACGGCTGCGGAGCTCCAGTTGGAGCGAATTCGAGCCGACGCCCACAGTTCACCCCAGGCCGCGCGTTTCGATGAGTTGATGTCGACCCTGAGGAGCGTCGAGGATTCGTTGCGCGAGCTCCTCGTCAAAGTCAGTCCAGTGTCACTGGACTCGCCCCTTGGGCTGGCGGAGACCATCCACGAACGGCTGCAGCTCTTGCGCACCCACACCGGTATCGAACCAGACGTTGATGTCCAGCTGCCTGAGGTTGTACCCGCTGCATCCGGGGCGATCGTTCTCAAGACGCTCGCCGAAGCCATCACCAACATCGAGAAACACGCCCACGCCACGCGCATCAGGGTTACCTGTGAAGCCAGGGACGCCGGCATTCGCGTCGAGGTCGTCGACGATGGCACCGGGTTCGTGCTCGCCGAGCGACTGGACCAGCCTGGTCACATCGGTTTGGTTGCCGCGACCGAGCGAATCCACCTGAGTGGCGGTTGGTTCCGAATCGAGAGTGATCCCGGAGCTGGAACGAGGCTGGAATTCTGGGTACCGACCCCGGCTTAAGTCGCAGAAAAGGGAGGAGTCAGCACTGATGGGAACCAAGAAGGCGGCGGCCGACACCATCGAGCCGAGGGTCATGATCAGCGTCTTGACCGCAGTCAAGCGAGGCGACTTCACTGCGCGCCTGCCCGCCAATTGGACTGGATCCGCAGGCAAAGTCGCCTCCGCGCTCAACGAGGTCATCGAGTCCAACCAACAGTTGGATCGAGTGCTGCAGAGACTGGGCAAGCGCGTTGGCAAGGAGGGCCAGATCAGGCGTGCGGCGCTTGGCGATGCCGGCGGGGCCTGGGCCACGACGCTGGAGTCGGTCAACGACCTCATCGACGACCTGCTGCGGCCGAACAGTGAGATCGCCCGCGTCATCGGCGCAGTGGCCCGCGGTGATCTGTCGCAGACGATGCCTATGGAAATCGACGGCAGGCGCCTCCAGGGCCAGTTCCTCGACACCGCGAAGACCGTGAACACGATGGTCCACCAGCTCAGCCTGTTCACCTCGGAGGTGACGCGTGTCGCTCGCGAGGTGGGCACCGAGGGCAAGCTCGGCGGTCAAGCGCAGGTCAAGGGCGTGGGCGGGGTCTGGCTGGACCTCACCGACAACGTCAACTTGATGGCCGGCAACCTGACCGGCCAGGTCCGCAACATTGCCGAGGTCACCACCGCGGTCGCGAATGGCGACCTCTCCAAGAAGATTACCGTCGAGGTCCAGGGCGAGATCCTGGAGCTCAAGAACACGGTCAACGTCATGGTCGACCAGCTGAACGCTTTCGCCAACGAGGTCACGCGTGTGGCTCGTGAGGTGGGCACCGAGGGCAAGCTGGGTGGCCAGGCCGAGGTGGCCGGCGTCGGCGGGGTCTGGAAGGACCTTACCGACAACGTCAACTTCATGGCCAGCAACCTGACCGGTCAGGTCCGCAACATCGCTGAGGTCACCACCGCGGTGGCCATGGGCGACCTCTCCAAGAAGATCACCGTCGAGGTCCAGGGCGAGATCCTGGAGCTCAAAAACACGGTCAACGTCATGGTGGACCAGCTGAACGCTTTCGCCAATGAGGTCACACGCGTGGCTCGCGAGGTGGGCACCGAGGGCAGGCTGGGTGGCCAGGCTGAGGTGGCTGGCGTCGGCGGGGTCTGGAAGGACCTCACGGACAACGTCAACTTCATGGCCAGCAACCTGACCGGTCAGGTCCGCAACATCGCCGAGGT